>ERZ1673752.288-NODE-288-length-90630-cov-9.733602_pt1 | contig 90630 bp, 79 predicted proteins | sample MGYA00580195_ERZ1673752 | MGnify/ENA primary metagenome ERZ1673752 (study PRJEB41218, sample SAMN15661744) | gut metagenome | host: Homo sapiens | place: Canada: London | collected 2015-08-20/2019-03-30 | study: EMG produced TPA metagenomics assembly of...
CGCATCAAATTCGGATTTCTCCGGAGAAATCCGAATTTGATGCGAAGGGGGTGGGGCTTTGGTGCAGGGGAGGGGGCTGGGGAGAGGCGGGCGTACGCGCCGTAGGGGAGCGGGGGGTGCCGCGCCGTGCCGCGGCGTCATCGCCGCGCGATGGGCCAAGGGGCGCGCCGCGGCGGTGAGGGGTGGCGATCCCATGTGGTGGGGGCATAGACGCCTCACCCTTTTGGGTAGAGCTATTTGCTTGGTATGTGCAAATAACAGCAAAAAAAGCAAAAAGAAGCAAAAAATTAGCAACAAAAAAGGGGGTACTTCCGTTTCAACGAAGCAGCGTGGAGTGTATTCATTGGTAAAAATAGGGCGGAAAATGGGCGATGCGTGGCGCGAGGAGGCTACGCACCGCGGGGCGTTTTCAAGAAAATAGTAACACAGATTTATGAAGCTTTCTCAGTTTAATTACGACCTGCCGAAGGAGTTAATCGCGAAGTACCCGGCCGATGATCGGGATAAGGCGCGGATGATGGTGGTGAATCGGAAGAGCGGGAAGATAGAGCACAAGCTGGTGGGGGATTTGATAAACTATTTTTCGGCTGACGATGTGGTGGTGCTGAACAACACCAAGGTTATCCCCGCGCGGCTCAGCGGCACGAAGGAGAAAACGAATGCCAACATTGAGGTCTTTTTGCTGCGGGAGCTCAACGCGGAGGAGAAGCTTTGGGACGTGCTGGTGGACCCCGCCCGCAAGATTCGTATCGGGAATAAGCTCTACTTCGGCGAGGGCGAGCTGGTGGCTGAGGTGGTGGACAACACAACGAGCCGCGGCCGTACGCTGCGGTTCCTCTTTGACGGCTCGCACGATGAATTTAAGGAATGGCTCTACAAGCTGGGGCGAACCCCTTTGCCGCGGCACGTGGGGCGAGGCCCGGAGGAGATTGATGTGGAGCGCTACCAAACGGTGTTCGCCACGGAGGAGGGGGCAGTGGCGGCGCCCACCGCGGGGCTGCACATCAGCAAGCAGATGCTGAAGCGCTTCGAGATTAAGGGAGTGCAGACGGCGTTTATTACACTCCACGTGGGGCTGGGAAATTTCCAGCGGATCGAGGTGGAGGACCTTTCAAAGCACAAGGCCGATGCGGAGCAGATTATCATTCCGCCCGAAACGGAAAGTATGGTGAACACTGCGCTCGATGCTGGCAAGCGGGTGTGCGCGGTGGGCACCACCGTGGTGCGCGCCATGGAGAGCTCTGTGACTTCCGATGCGCATGTGCGGGCGTGCGACAAGTGGACCAACATGTTTATCTTCCCGCCCTACGAGGTGCAGATCCCCAACGCTATGCTTACCAACTTCCATTTGCCGAAATCGTCGATGATGATGACGGTGGCATCGTTTTCGGGCGCGAAGGTGCTAAAGGCAGCGTACGAGGTGGCGGTGAAGGAGCGCTACGAATTCGGAACGTACGGCGACGCGATGCTCATCATCTAGGCTGCTGCGTCGGGCTGAGGCCCGCAGGGGGAAGGAGGATATGCAGATTGTTCCACAGGTGGCGATAGTGGCGGGGCCCTGCGCCGCGGAGAGCGAGGCGCAGGTGATGGCGTGCGCGAGGGCTTTAGCCGCGGGCGTAAAGCTGACGTGCTTCCGCGCGGGGGTGTGGAAGCCGCGCACGCGGCCGGGGCATTTTGAGGGGCGAGGCGAGGAGGCCTTGCCGTGGCTGGCGCGGGTGGCGCGGGAGCTGCACGTGCCGGTGTGTACGGAGGTGGCCACGGCGGAGCATGCGGCCTTGGCGAAGCGCTACGGCATCGACTCCTTTTGGGTGGGGGCGCGAACCACCGCGGACCCCTTCGCCGTGCAGGCCCTCGCGGAGGCGATGGGCAGCGTGCGCGGCACGGTGTACGTTAAGAATCCACCATCCCCCGATTTGGATTTGTGGATAGGGGCCATGGAGCGTTTCCGACGGGCTGGGGCGGAGCGGGTGGTGGCGGTGCATCGGGGGTTTTACCCCTTTGCGGGCGGGCGCTACCGCAACGCGCCGCGGTGGGACACCATGCTAATGCTCCGCGCGAGGCGGCCCGATTTGCCCATCTACTGCGACCCCAGCCACATTGCCGGCAAGCGGGAGCTGGTGCCCGAGGTGGCGCACCAGGCCATGCTGCACGCCGCGGATGGGCTCTTCGTGGAGGTTCATCCCAATCCGGCGGTGGCACTTAGCGATGCCCGCCAGCAGCTCCTCCCGGCGGAGTTTATAACCCTTGTGGAGGCGTTGCCCGATGTGGCGCGGCGGCAGCTGGGCTGTGAGGACGAGGACGTGGCGCTGCAGCTGCTGCGGAGCAGAATAGATAGCATTGATAATCAGCTGATTGAACTGCTGGCGCAACGTATGACCGCTGTGCAGGAAATTGGCGAGTGGAAGGCGGCGCGCCATCTATCATCGTTTAGCCGTGCGCGGTGGGGGGAGATACTCCGGCGTAACCTCGCCTATTCGAGGGAGCTGGGGATGTCGCCTGGCTTTGTGCGTGCGCTGGCGGAGATGGTGCACGCGGAGGCGATCCGCCTGCAGGATGAGCAGAAAGAAGAGGCGGTTCGGCGGTGCAGGGCGCAAGGGGAGGCTACCCGTGATGGCGGGGCGGGGCAGGGAGAAGGCTCGGAGTGATGGGGGTAGCGCGAATGGCGGGAGTGGAAGGGAATGGAGGGGGTAATACGGATCGGTGTGCAAGAACAGAAATAGAGTAGTTGCATGAGGGCGAAAAATCTAGAGGTGCGGGGGCACGTTGCGATATTCGTGGCGAATTTCATTTTTGGCGTGAACGTTCCCCTGGCCAAAACGGTAGTGGGGGACGCGGGGGTGTCGTGGCAGGCGGCATCGCTGGTGCGCATCGCGGTGGCGGCGTTGCTCTTTTGGGTGGTATCGCTGTTTACGCCGCGGGAGCGGGTCAGTAAGCGCGATTTGGGGTTGCTTTTTTTGGCGAGTCTCTTTGCCATCACGCTCAATCAGCCGCCCTTTCTCATGGGGCTGGAGCGGACCTCCCCGTTTAACGCCTCGATGCTGGCTAACACCCTGCCCATCGTGACGCTGATTCTAGCCACCATTTTCCTGCGAGAGCCGCTCTCCGCGAAGAAAATTTTTGGGGTGGTGTTGGGCATCGTGGGGGCGGGGCTGCTCGTGATGCGCCCCGGGGAGAGCTTTCGGGTGGGGTCGATTGGGGATGCGTTGGTCTTTTTCAGCTTGGTCACCTACGCCCTCTACCTCACGCTGTTCAAGGGGATTGTGTCGCGCTACTCGCCGGTGACGATAATGAAATGGCTTTTTCTCTTCTCGTTGCTGTGCATAACGCCCTTCTTTGCCCCCTCGTTTCGGGGGGAGAATTGGGCGGCGCTCGGGTGGGATTTCTACCTGCGGTTGGGCTACGTGTCGGTGTTTGCAACGTTTGTGGCGTACTTCTTGATTCCGATAGCGCAACAAACGATACGGCCAACGGTTATTAGCATGTACAGCTACGTGAACCCTATCGTGGCGGGGTCCATTGCGCTGTGGACGGGTATGGATACGTTGTCGGTGGGGAAGGTGGTGGCGGTGGTGCTCATTTTCGTGGGCGTTTATTTGGTAGCGATTAGTAAGAGTCGGGAGCAGGTGGAGGGCGTAGCGGAGAAGGGGCAGGGGTGAAGGGGCGTGTAATTTTATGCGCGTTGTGTAGAAGAAATTATAGGAATACAGTATCTTTGCGTGGAGCATTTGAGGGGTGAGGATGCGCGGAGAGGGTGCAAACGTTTGATAAAATAAGAGAGGAGATAGGGAGATGATGGAGTCGTTCATGTTTTACAACCCGGTGCGGTTGCTTTTTGGAGAGGGGCAGACCGCGGCGATAGACCAGTACGTACCCCGCGATGCGCGGGTGCTGATTACCTATGGGGGCGGAAGCATCCTGCGGAATGGGATTTTTGATGAGGTTACCGCGGCGCTCGGGGAGCGGTACGTCACCTCGTTTGGGGGCATAGAGGCGAATCCTCGCTACGAGACGCTGGTGAAGGCGCTTGACGTGATCAGGGAGCATGAAATAGACTTTTTGCTCGCCGTGGGGGGCGGCTCGGTGATAGATGGCACGAAGTTCATCGTGGCGGCCAATGCCTACCCTTGCGAAGATAAGTGGGAGATGGTGGTGAAAGCCCCGCGGCCGTTGCAGCTGGGGAATGTGCTACCGTACGGGGTGGTGCTAACGCTCTCGGCGACGGGCTCGGAGATGAATTCCGGCGCGGTGATTTCAAGGGAGGAGACGCACGAAAAGTTTAGCTTTAACAGCGAGAGGGTTTTCCCGCAGTTCGCGGTGATAGACCCGCGCCATCAGCTGAGCCTACCCAAGCGGCAGATAGCCAATGGGGTGGTGGATACGTTTGTACACGTGGTGGAGCAGTACCTAACCTACCCCATGGATGCGAGGATCCAGGATCGGTTCTCGGAGGGGATTATGCAGACGTTGGTAGAGGTGGGGCCAAAGGTGCTGGAGTCGCCAGAGGATATGGGGCTGCGGTCAAACCTCGCGATGGCGGCCACGATGGGGCTGAACGGGCTGATAGCGACGGGCGTGCCGGAGGATTGGTCAACGCATCGGATAGGGCATGAGCTGACGGCGCTCTTTGGCATTGACCATGCGGTGAGCCTTGCCATAGTGCTACCCTCGTTGCTGCGCGACCAGCTGGAGGCGAAGCAAGCCAAGCTGGCGCAGTGCGGCGCAAGGGTCTTTGGCATAGCGGAGGCCGATGAGCAGCTCGCGGCGCGGAAGACGATCGATGCCATTGAGAGCTTTTTCAGGGTGATGATCGGCAAGATACGGCTGTCCGACTACGGGGTGGTGCTGGGCGATGCAGCTGTGGTGTGGGAGCGGTTTGCCGATAGGGATTGGCATCTCGGCGAGCGGGGCGCCATCGATGCTGCAGCGGTGGAGCGTATCCTTACGGCGGCACTTTAGCTCGGGGGGAGTCGGTGGGGTTTGGAGTGTGCTACGGTGTGGGTGCGTTCGCGGAGAGCTGTGGGGGAGGTAGATGACGGAAAAGCGTTCTAGCGCGGTGTGGTGGCCGATAGTTTGGCTGGTTCTATTCGTTTTGCTGGTTGCGGGGATGGTGGTGGTGCAGCACCCCGCGTTTGGAGCAAAGCCCAAGGGTGCGCGGCTGGAGCGGATGCAACGGAGTCCCGATTTCCGAAAGGGAGTGTTATGGAATCGGCAGCCCACGCCTATGTCGGTTGAGGATAAGGCGGTGAGGCGGCGCACGATGCGGGCGTTTTTTCTAGGGAGGCGTGCATCGAGGGTGCCCACCGTGCCGCTCCCCGTGGTGCGTACGGCGCTTGATAGCCTACCGCTTTCGCGGGATGCCTACGTGTGGTTCGGGCACTCCTCTTTCTTCGTGCAGCTGGAGGGGAAGCGGTTTCTATTCGACCCCGTCTTTACGTATCGCTTCCCATCTGGGGTGGTGCTGAAGCCCTTCCCGATGGAGTATAGATACGGGGTGGATGATATGCCGGCGTTGGATTACATATTCATAACGCACGACCATTTTGACCATTTGGACTACGGAACGATTCGTGCGCTGGATGCCTGCGAGCCGATGTACGTTTGCCCACTAGGGGTGGGGGCGCATTTGGAGCGGTGGGGGATTCCCGCGGAGCGGATCGTGGAGCTAGCGTGGGACGAGAGCTATACGATGGCGGGAGGCAGCATAAAGGTGACGTGCCGCACGGCGCGCCACTTCTCGGGGCGTTTCCTCAACGATAGGAATGCCACCCTTTTTGCCTCATACGTGGTTGAGACCCCGCAGAAGAGGCTGTTCTTCTCGGGGGACGGAGGTTACGGGGACCACTTCAAGGCGATACACGAGGCGCATGGGGATTTTGACTACGCGTTTTTGGAGTGTGGGCAATACAACGTTGCGTGGCCCTACATCCATAGCCAGCCGCAGCAGGTGCCGCAGATCGCCGAGGATTTGTGCGCAAAGCGGTTCGTTCCTATCCATAATTCAAAGTTCTCTTTAGCGTTGCATCCTTGGCACGAGCCGTTGGATAGCGTGTGGGCAGAGTCGGCGCGGCGGGGGCTCCCACTCCTCACGCCCCGCATCGGGGAGGTGCTGTGGCTTGATGGGCGTGATACTGCCTTTGCGCCGTGGTGGCGGGCGGTAGTGGCGCGGGAGCGGGCGCAGCGAAGCGGGGAGGAAGATAAATAGCATAGAGCGGTGCATTGTTTCTACGTTGATTCATTAATAGAGGAGCGGGTTTTCCTAGGGGAGGAGGAGAGCGCGCACTGCACGCGGGTGCTGCGGCTAGGCGAGGGGGCGCAGGTTATGCTGACCGATGGTGCGGGTACGCTGGCGCGGGGGGGACTGGTGGCGGTGGGGAAGCGGGCAGTGGAGGTGGCGGTGGCGCAGCGGGATAGGCTACCGCGGCGGCTGGGGCAGCGGACGATTCTGGCGGTGGCCCCCACGAAGAATGCCGAACGTATGGAGTGGTTGGTGGAGAAGGTTACGGAGGTGGGGTGCGGCGCGGTGGTGCCGTTGCTGTGCGAGCGGGGTGTGCGGGTGCGTATCAATGGGGCGCGGCTGGAAAGGGTGGCCGTGTCGGCGCTGAAGCAGTCGCAGGGGGCGTACCTGCCGAAGATATATCCCATGATTCCCTTTAAAGCGTTTTTAGACCAGCTCGCGGAGCTGGAGTCGGGCATGCTGGACGGTGGAGAGCTGGGGGAAGGGTATATACGTGCAGTGGCGCACTGCGATGCGGGGGAGCGGCGCGATTTGGGGGACATGCTGCAGGCGGATGCGGCGCGGCCGTTGGTGGTGCTGATAGGGCCCGAGGGGGATTTTACGCGGGAGGAGATTGCCATGGCGCAAGGGTGTGGCTTTGCGCCGGTGACGCTGGGCGCAGCGAGGCTTCGCACCGAGACGGCGGCGATGGTGGCGGCGGTGCTTGCCGGGGTAAGGTAGTAGAGGGTGGTGCTTAGCACCCATTGTCCACGATAGCTGCATGGCTAAAAGTGGCGATAGCCCGTAGAGCTAAATCAGAGTAGACGTAATCTTTCCGGCCTATGGCATCGGGGAGGGACTCCGTTTCTTTTTTCCTCTCCTGATTGCGGGTGGAGGGGATGGAAATATTTACGTATTTCTGTAAGTATGTCGGCGTTGGCGCATGCGTAGGGTAAGTGAAAATACCTATTTACGGATGTTATAAAGTGGGTGTTGGTAGAAGAAGTAGAAAAAATCAGTACCTTTGTGTGCAGAATAGAGAGGGAGTTATTTGTAGGAGCATAGTTCTAGAGCCGAGAGGGAATGGGAGGTCAAGGGGCGTTGCGTTTACGGTTCGAAGGTAGATTAAAGAGATGGTCGTGGGAAAAAAGTTGATGGAGCTGCTTCGACAGCGGGGCATAGCGCAGAGGCTACTGCTAGGGTTCGGTGCGGTAATTGCGTGTTTCATAGCCCTAATCGTGGGGATATTTCTCCTGTTCCGTGCGAGCTCTGCATCGAGCGTTCGCCTTACCACGCAGCTGATGCCCTCGGTGTCGCAGCTGGAGGCGTTGGTGAACGTGGTGAGTTGGTCGGAGCTGCTGATGAAGAGCTGGGTGTTTGCGGAGAAGCAGGATGGCTCGCCCTCAAAGGTGGCGATGCGCCGGCTGCGGGATGAGGAATACCCGGCGGTGATGAAGACTCTGGATTCCCTTTCGCAATGGTGGAGCGGGGCGGAACGGGCCTCGCTGCGTGCTATAAATATTGCGATGAGCGACACGCTGGCCCCCATGCACAACGAGGTGATGGAATTGCTGTCAACGTTTGAGGCGTACGATGACTTCATGGTGCTATCGACGGTGGTGCCGATGGTGGAGTCGGGCGGGGAGATGGAGGTGACCACGGCCAGGATAACAGGGCAGATCCGTACGCTAATCGAAGGGATACATGATAAGATGCGGCAAGAGGGGGAGACGGTGAAGCGCTTGGATGCAGCGATGCGTCTGATATTAACTTTTGGAACGTTGCTGATGGCAGGTATAAGCGTGGTGATAGCCTATGTCATAGCTAAGTGGCTGCGCCGAGCGTTGCGGTCGGCGAGCGAGGCGGTGGCAGATGTATCCCGGGGTGTGCTAAACGCTAGCTTTGAGGTGCGGGGTACAGACGAGGTGGCGCAGCTCTTGCATCATCTACAGGTGATGGTTGGGGAGTTGCGGCGAATAGTGGGGGAGGTTATCGGGAGCAGCCGGTGCGTTGACGATGCGCAGGAGGAGGTGCATCGCATCGCGGAGCAGGTGCACCAAGGGGCTAACGTGCAGAGCAGCAGTGCGGAGGAGATAGCCTCAAGCATGGACGAGATGTTGGATATGATAGGCTGTAACAGTAAAAGTGCAGCCGAGACGAATAAGCAGTTTAGCGGGGTGCGCAGCGACATGCAGCTGCTGCAGCGGGAGGCTGAAAAGACGCAGAGCGCGGTGACTACCATAACGTCGCGCGTGGCGATACTGAATGATATAGCCAGCCAAACGAATATACTTGCGCTCAACGCGGCGGTGGAGGCAGCCCGTGCTGGTGAGTACGGCCGTGGGTTTGCGGTGGTGGCCAACGAGGTACGTAAGCTAGCGGAGAACAGCCGCAAGGCGGCCGATGAGATCTTGGCACTCGCGGCGGAGACCTCGACGGATGCGGAGAGCATGGCGCGCATACTCGTGCGGGTGGTGCCAGAGATAGAGCGCACGGGGCAACTGCTCCTGGAGGTGGAGCAGAGCAGCGTGCAGCAGCAGAGCAACGCAGAGCAGGTGGCGAGTTCCATGGCGCAGCTTAACGATGTGGTGCAGCGCAATGCCGGCGATGCGCAGAGCCTGATGGAGGAGTCGAAAGGGTTGGCATCAAGCGCAAAGTATTTGGAAACCACTGTGGGCTTTTTCAAGCTCTAAACGTTTATTCTATTTAGGGTGTTGCAGCACAGGGCTTTGCGTTGGGTGGTGTAGGCGCAGAGGGTGTTGAAGTAGCGCGGGTGGCGCGGAGCTAGCCGTTTTAATGCTGTCCGTTCTGTAGTGTGATGCATGTAAGAGATTGAAGCGGAGGCTTTTAAAGGCATGACGGCGGCGTGCCACGCTAGTGGGTTCCTGCGTTGAGTAGGGGTAATACGTTTTTGTATGAAACGATAGCGGCGCAGGGAGGAATCGTCCCTGCGCCGCTATGGCTATAGGAGATGCGTGAAGATTGTTGGCTTAGTAGGTGAGAACTACGCAGTCACCATCAAGCTTTAGGTTGATGTCTATCTCCTCTTGCTTTTCCTGCTCTAGCGTTGCTTTAATCTTCTTGTAGCAATCGTATCCACCCGTTGCACCGCACACTCTGCATGTATCAGCTTCTCCACGCTTTTTGGCCTCAAGAGCTTGCTCTTCTTGGTTTGGATGCGAAATGATGACGGTGTTAGCAAATGGTCCATTCCCCGTTGTGCTAAACATGATTTGCGCTTCAAAATCTCGGTTTGCTCCATTTTGCTGCATCGCAAGTAGGGCGTTCGCTGCGCCATCCACCAAGGAGATTAGGCGTTGCATATCGGGGTCGCTATTGCTATACTCTTCGGCAGTAACGCTTCTATAAAATGCGGGTTGACTTTCCGCCTGCTCCGTATTGCCCTGTTCCTTCTGAACTTCATTGGTGGTCTTACCATTGCACCCCGCAAACGCCATAGCGCACAGCGCTATAATCGTTGCCATTGCCATTCTTTTCATGACCTATGAATTTAAAAGTTTCACCATACACATCTCCTATTCCAATCGCAAAGATATAAATAAAAAAACAAATAATACAAGGCCAGATGAACTTTTTTTTGCAGAGATTTTTTGTATAGCTGTGGATAGGGCGCACAGTGCGGCAGAAGGGAACGATGGTGAGTCGTTTGTAGCAGAAGAAAGCTGCGGTTGCATCAGTCGTTTTGCAACTGTGCCTCCGCTATGCAGAGGGTTATATGTTTTTTTCCCCGTTAATTGAGGGATTACCGTTTTTCTTTGGGTTTGCGGTAGCGATGGCGGAAACGGTAGGCAAAGGAGACGCGGAGCACGACAAGGCCGTAGGTGACGCTGCGGCGGAAGTTGATGGAAGAGGCTTCGGGGAAGTAGCGTGTGGGGCAGGAGATTTCGCCCACATGAAAGCCGTAGCCGAAGGAGAGGGCGAGGAATTGGTTGTCGAAGATGAAATCATCGCTGCATTTGTGGTAGGGTAGCGAGCGTAGCACCTCGGCGGTGTAGGCGCGGTAGCCGGTGTGGTACTCCGAGAGCTTTTGCCCGAGGAGGAGGTTCTGTATGCATGTGAGGAGTCGGTTGGCGATGTACTTGTAGCGCGGCATACCCCCTTTAAGGCAGTCGCGGCCGAGGATGCGGGAGGCGATGACCACATCGTATATTCCAGAGGTCAACATGAAGGCCATGGGGGCGAGGAGCTTCGGGGTGTACTGGTAGTCGGGGTGGAGCATGATGACGATGTCCGCTTTGAGCGCGAGGGCTGCATCGTAGCAGGTTTTTTGGTTTGCGCCGTAGCCGAGATTCTGCTCGTGGAGGTAGAGGTGCTTGACGTTGCACTGTTTGGCAACGGCCACGGTGCTGTCGGAGCTGTGGTCATCAACCAGGATGATGTCATCCACGATGCCGGTAGGGATTTCTTTGAGGGTTTGACGAAGGGTTTTTTCTGCATTGTAGGCGGGGAGAACCACAGCGATGCGTTTTCCGTCAATCATTTGGATCGTGGATTTTGCTGCGCTAGGCGTTTCGCCTTGGCGAAGAGCTGCTGGGCTTGGGCGGGGCTTTCCCTCTGTATGCATAGGGCGAGGTTATAGACATGCGAGGGGTTATCCGGGTCGGCTTCTGCGAGCTGCTCAAAGATGGAGGCGGCTTGGTGCGGGTCGCCGAGGAGGTAGATGGCCATGGCCTTCACCTCGAGTATAGGGTAGGGTATGTTTTCTTTGATGCGGGAGGCAATGGCGATGGCGCGGTCTGCGTAGGCAAGGGCATCGTTTGGACGCTGCTGCTGGAGGGCGAGCAGGGCCAGTTTGTGAAGCGCATTGAAGTTGGCAGGGTAGATGATGAGGCCGGCTTCAAGGGCTCTGCGGTAGCGTTCGGAGTCCGTCTGCTGCAGGTTGTCACGGTTAATGCGGAAGAGGTAGGCGGGTTCAGAGTCGCCCTGGTAGTAGAGGAGTTCTAGGCAATCGGGCTTCTTCTCGAGTAGTTGGAAAGCATTGAAGTGAAGAGAGTTGATAAATAGGTTAGTGCGTTTTTGCGGGTTAGTGCGAAGGTGCGCGAGGATGAGGTAGTCCACCCGTTGCCCATTGAAATAGGCCCAGGTAGAGTCAGGGTCTTCGGAGATGTAGCGGAAGACCCCAAGGAAGGGGCGATTGGCGTAGATGCGGGCATTGTTGGGTTTTCTGCAGGCGATGGTAGCGGAGTCGGGGAGGTGTTCGCCGGCCCATTGGCAAACGCGGAGGTAGTTGTCCCAGTCTGGTGTTAGCCCGGCGAACTGGTCGCCACGTAGGTTCTTCGAGAGGTTGATGGTGTCAATTTGTTGAATATTAGAGGAGGTAGTGAGGAGCAGTGAGAATCCGCAAAGAACTGTCACACCGATGTTGCCCATGCTGGGAGATACTTTGGAAAGTACGGAGTGAAGCCCATAAAGGAAGAACGCGAGGAGCAGCGGGAGGTAAACAATGACGAGGCGGAATTGGTTCCACTGCACCTGTTGCGTTAGGAAGGTGGTGCCCAGCATGACGATGAGGTAGATGGCGAGGAACCATGTGAAGGCGGAGCGGGTGCGTTTAGAAAAGATGATGGCTATGCCGGCGGCAATGAGGATTAAGAGGAGAATGACAGAGGGTGCGTTCATCTCAATGCCGAGGAAGCTGGGGAGGTGGAATGCGAGGTATTGCTGCGCATTTTGCCATATGCGTACGCAGAGGCCCCAAAAAGTTTCCTTGTCGCCTGCGGGGTCGTAGAAATCGACTAGCATCATTTTGGAGAGCTGCCCGGAGAAAGAGGCATCCGTGACCCCCCATTTCAGGCGCTTGTATACGGCAAAAGGGGTGAAGAAGATGAAGAACGAGGCGAGCAGCGCAAGGGCTTTTCGCCAGTTGCGCCTAATGGAGAGGAGGAAGATGACGAGCGCAATGGTTGCGCCGTAGCCCACGTTGCGGGTGAGCGAGAGGAGGAAGAGCGCTAGCCCTAGGGGGAGGAGATAGGCGATGGATTTACGGGATAGAATGGGGGCGGAGAGGTTGCACAGCGGGAGGAAGAGAAAGATGATACACGCCTGCAAAAGCATGAAGAGCGGCTCGCTGTAGGTAGAGCCGGCAAGCGATACCATTTCCGGTGCAGCAGCGGTGAGAAGCAGTGAGAAGATCCAGACGGTGGGGGGAAGATAGCGACGGATTGCAATGCCGAGGAGGGCGATCGCGCCGAGGGAAAAGAGGATGGAGAAGATTTTCAGAATGGGTACGTGTATGCCGAATGCGGCTACAAAGGGGCTGATGAGGATGGAGTAGAAGGCTCCATGCCATGAGGGGAAGGCTACGCCGTTCCAAAAGTCAAGCGCCGCAATGATGTACCAGGAGTCGTCTCCACCGATGGAGACCTTGGCATCTAAGCGGAGGAGTGCCATGAGTAGGTGAAAGGCAAGCACGCCGCCGAGGAGGAGTTTCCAATGCGTACAGGGTGTGTACTCCCTGAGAGTACGGTATGCAGGTTCAAATGCAGCACCCTTGGATGCGCTAGGAACTGAGGGAGATTTTTGGTGAGATTGCTTACCCATGGCAGTACTAAAGAAAATTGCAGCCGAGTGGGTAATGCGCAAGACCGAAAGATGTGGGCCCTGCTGGGCTTGAACCAGCGACCCTCTGATTATGAGTCAGATGCTCTAACCAACTGAGCTAAGGGCCCTTTGAAACCGCAAGAGCATAGGCTCTCCACTCCGATTTCGGGTGCAAAGGTAGGGAAAAGTATTGAAAAGGCAACAGTTTTGGAGTGAAATATTTTGTTGGAGTGCGTGAGGGCAAATAAATCGCATGGGAAAGGAAAGTACGGCTACGCGGGTCAGTCATTCAGACTGGCTTACCTCCTGGGCAAGGGAGGAAGGGGGTATTCGCTGGCTATTGGGAAATCGTTCTGCGGATGGGACTGCAGTTCGGTAGCCCCTTCGCGGAAGGCGGATAGAGGTGGCATGCTGGGCTACTGGCTGCGCAGAGCCTTCGGCTATGCAAGGAGCCCATTCACCTATTTTCGTGGGATTTCAAGCACCTCGAGGTTGTGCGGAGTGGCGTTGTCGAGGTTGAGCCGTATGGCGGTGCGCACCTTGTGAAAGCCCTGGAGGCCGTAGGCGCCGGGGTTGATGTAGAGTACGTTGAGCGCATGGTCGTAGATTACACGGAGGATATGGCTATGGCCGCAGATGAAGATGGCTGGCGCAGCGTTGGCAATGGCCTTGCGAACGCCTGGGGCGTAGCGGCCCGGGTGGCCGCCGATGTGGGTCATGAGTATGTGGCAGCCGCCGACCTGACCGTCAAAGGTGAGGGGGTACTCCCGGCGGGTGATGGCATCGTCAATGTTGCCGCTGACGGCGATAAGGGGGCGGAAGGCCGCGATGCGGTCGGCGAGGGCCAAGCTGCCTATGTCGCCAGCATGCAGGATAACCTCGCAATCGGAGAAAAAGTTTTCGATGCGGTCGTCCCAATGGTTATGCGTGTCGCTTACAATGCCAATCTGCATGCCTTTCCCCTAAATAAAATGTGCTATTGCGTAAGTTGAAGGGGGGCGTTACACCTCGGGGTCGGGGATGGTCCTTTTGCTGTGCGCACTGCGCGGTTCTACCCTAATGGTGGCGGAGATTTTGAACTTTTCGTAGATGAGGAGTTCAAGTCGCTTCGTGATGTTGAAAGCCTGCCGTACGGTGAGGTCGTCGGGTAGCATAACGTGCATGGTAACTTCTTGGTGCTGGATGTAGTTATGCCATTGAAAGCGGTGCGGCTGCAGGTTGAGGGTAGGGTATGTATCTATCACAGTGCTGATGATGTCCTGCATGAGTTCCTTAGCAGGGGCTTCGCCCACAATGGCGCTAGCGACGGAATGGAATGTTTTGAAGGCCACCACGGCGATGAGTATTGCGACGCCAATGGCCAGCGCGCCGTCCATCCACCAAAACCATTTGCCCACGAGGATACCCACGAGAACAATCAGCGAGGAGAGCGCGTCGGAGCGGTGATGCCAGCTGTCGGCACGCAGCGCGGGGTTGTTAATTTTCTTCGCGATGTGGTACGTATACTGCGCCATGCCCTCTTTAACGAGGATGCTCAGCACGGTTACCCCGATGGCGAGTGGACCAAAGACCACCTGCGTATGCTCGTATATCTCCATGGCACCCTGGTATAGGAACATGCCGGCCACCGCGAAGAGAAAGACGCCCACGAGCATGGTGGAGATGAGTTCGTAGCGCCCATGCCCGAAGGGGTGTTCGTGGTCGGCAGGCTTGCGGGCGAATCGGTATCCTACGATGACGATAATGGAGGTGAGCACATCGGAGAGGGTATGCCATGCGTCGGCCTGTAGCGCCACGGACTCAGTGAGTATACCGGCAATGTATTTCGCTACGAAGAGGAGAACGTTACCAAAGATGGAGACGTAGATAGCAGCGTTCATGGCCCGACTCTCTCGGGAGAGAGCCGGCTGCGCATTCGGTGAGGTTGGGCTAACGTCAACGCCCTGTTTCGTATTCTCAGCCATTGGTAGACGTAATTTAAGACGTAGGGTAAGAAGTTTAACGGAAATTTTTGCGTTTTGTTTTCTCTTGCGCGAACTGAAACTCCCCTTCCAATTGGTTTTGCCAATTTTGCATCAAGTTCGGTGCGATGGATGGGGGTTAGCGTACCGTTTTGCGGGGCGGTTGCGGTATGAAATTTGCAAAGAGCAGTGATAAATGCGTACTTTTGCGCTGCGAAAAACGGAGGGAAAGATGGTAGGAAGGCACGGAGTGGCGAGTTTAATACGGGGCGTGGCATTGGGCGTGATGCTCTCTTTGGCCTCGTGGGTGACGTATGGGCAGGCGCCGCCTGACCGAGAGCCTGACGTGGTGCTGCTGCGCAGCGGGAGGCGCATAGACTGCGTGGTGGTGAGCATATCGAACGAGGTGCTCTACTACAATCTAATAGGGGTAGAGGGACTGCAACAGGTGAAGCTGCATGAGGTGATGACCATAGCGCTCGGGGCGCCGAAGGTAGATGCGTTGGCACTGGCCAAGCAGCAGGCTGAGGCGAAGCGACAAGCCGAGGAGGCGAAGGCGAAACAGGAGGCGGAGGCGAAGCAAGCAGCGCGTAGAGCCGAGGAGGCGCGGCTGGCGGAGGAGGTGCGGCAAGCGGCAGCGCGGCAGGCAGCCGAGGAGGCCAAGAAGGCAGAGGAGGCGCGCAAGGCTGCCGAAGCGGAGCAGAAGGCTAAAGCGGAGGCGGAGCAGAAGGCTAAAGCGGAGGCGGAGCAGAAGGCACAGGTTGAAACGGGGAAAAAGGGGAGCGGCAACGCGGTGGTACCCACGCAGGTGGTGGCTAGCGATGCGTGGAAGGAAGTAATAGTAACAAAGAACGAGGCGGACGTGAAGGGGATGATGTTCGTTGATAAGTACGACCTAACGCTCACCCAGAGTAGTAATTGGAGCAGGGCGAAATCTGAAGAGATGGAAATCGGGGCCACGGTGCAGCTGCAGAAGAGGGCTGTGCAGCGCCGCGCGACGCATCTCCTAATCCGGGAGGTGGAGTTCAAACGTACATACGGCGAGCCGCCTGCGATACGGATAGTAGGCGAGGCCTATAGAAAACGAAGCTAGCAACTGATGCGACAGTACTTGGACTTGGCGCGTCACATCTTGGCGCATGGGCATCGCCGGGCGGACAGGACTGGGGTTGGCACGGTGGGGGTGTTTGGTTACCAGATGCGCTTTGATCTGCGGGCGGGATTCCCGCTGCTCACCACGAAGAAGCTGCATTGGAAATCAATAGCGTACGAGCTACTGTGGTTCTTGCGAGGGGATACGAACGTGGGGTATCTCAAGGCGCATGGGGTGAGCATATGGGATGAGTGGGCAGATGCGGAGGGATCCTTGGGGCCGATATACGGGCGGCAATGGCGTAGCTGGCCCGACGGGCGGGGCGGGAGCATTGACCAGCTCGCGAATGTGCTGCGGGAAATCGAGGCGCATCCGGAGTCGCGGCGGTTGGTGGTGTCGGCGTGGAACGTGGCGGAGCTCCCCGAAATGGCCCTGTCGCCGTGCCATGCGCTGTTTCAGTTCTACGTGGATGGCGATCGGCTCTCCTGCCAGCTCTACCAGCGCAGTGCCGATGTGTTTTTGGGGGTGCCATTCAACATAGCGTCGTACGCCTTGCTCACCCACTTAGTGGCGCACTCGCTGGGGCTACAGGTGGGCGATTTTGTGCATACGCTGGGGGATGCGCATATCTACGTGAACCATTTGGATGCCATTCGGCAACAGCTAGAACGCACGCCGCGGTCGTTACCGCAGCTGGCGATAACGAGCGATCGGAAGTCCCTTTTTGACTATGGCTTTGACGATTTTCATATAGAGGGGTACGATCCATATCCCCACATTGCGGGGAGCGTGGCGGTATGAGGGATATGTGCAGGCGATTGTGGAATGCGGCGGGCAGCGCAGTAGCTTTGCTGTTGCTGTGGGGTCTTTTAGGAAGCGTAGCCAAGGCGCAGGATCGGTTTGCGCGGGAGCATTACCCCTGGATGGAGTGCGCGATGCCGCTCGATACGCCGCTTGCGCTCTCGGGGAGTTTCGGAGAGGTGCGCGCGCGCCACTTCCATGGGGGTACAGACCTCCGCACGGGGGCAGAGGAGGGGCGTGCGGTATACGCCATTGCCGATGGTAGCGTGATGCGTGTCAACGTGTCGACCAGCGGTTACGGCAAGGCTCTATACGTGTTGCATCCGAATGGGGTGACGTCGGTGTACGCGCATTTACAGCGTTTTAACCCAGAGATAGAGGCATGGGTGCGTGCGCAGCAGTATCGGCGCAAGGGGTACGAGGTGCAGCTTTTCCCACCCCCCGGACGATTCAACGTGCAGCGGGGTGACACGATTGCGCTGAGCGGGAATACGGGCAGCTCGGGTGGACCGCATCTGCACTTTGAGATGCGGTTGCAGAATGGTAGCTTGTCGTACAATCCCTACCTCTCGGGGGTTCGGCATGCGGATACGCTGCCCCCGCGGTTCACACGTTTTTACCTCTATGAGATTGATGGGACGAACTACGAGGAGTCTCTTTCCAATCGTAAACGGTACTACTTTACGGGGAGCGCGGGGGAATATAAGCTGAATGTGGACACGCTGCGCGTGGGGGCGTTCGTTGGGTTTGGGGTGGAGGCGCGAGATCCAGTGAATTCGTACAGCCTACTCTGTAGCCTGAACGAGCTAAAGATGCGAGTGGACGGAGAGTTGGTGTACTATTTCAACCTGCAGCGTGTAGGATTTGACGAGACGGCGTACGCCGATGCGCATATTGACAGGTATCTCCGGGAGCATGGCGGGAGTCGGGTAATGCTGCTGTTCACGTTGCCGGGCAATGAGCTATCGCGCTACCAGACGGAGCGCGGAGGCTACCTATCGCTGGGGCGAGGGGAGAGTGCTCAGATAGAGATAGAGGCTGTGGACATGGCGGGGAACAGTTCGTTTTTGCGCTTTGTGGCGCGCGGTACAGGGCAGCCGGTTTCTTATAGGGTTGATAGCACGAGCACCGTGTTGCCGTGGCGCACGGGGTGCGTGGTGCAGCGGAGACGATATCGGCTAGAAGTACCCGCGAAGGCGCTGTACTACGATGTGGCGTTGCGGGAGTCGGTACGAGATACGTTGCGGCGCGATGGGATGCCAGCAACGGTGGCGTTTGGCAATGCGTACGCCCCGATTCATCGAGGGACCACGCTGTGGTTCGACGGGAGCAAGGTGCCAATGCCGCAGCGGAGCAAGTGCTACCTGGCATGGGTGGACTCGAAGGGGCGTGCGAGGTACTCCGGGGCGGCGCGGTGGGATGGGAACTGGGTGCATGGCAGCATTCGTAGCTTCTCCACCTATACGGTGCGTGTTGACAGCGTGCCGCCGGTGATATCGGCGCGGTCGATGGCGAGGGTGTGCGGGCGCAACTTGGGTGGGGCGAACGAGTTGACCGTTGAGGTGCGCGATGGGCAGACGGCCGTGAAGCGGGTGGATGCGTACATTGATAACCGCTGGGTGCTGCTGGAGTGGGAGCCGAAACTAGCGCGCGGCGTGTATCGCTTTGACGATCGCTGCGAGGCGCAGGGGGAGGTGCGGCAGCTAAAGGTGGTGGCGGAGGATGCGGTGGGCAATGTGGCGGTGCATGAGTGTAGCTTTATAAGGTGACATCTAACGTGGATTGCGAGGATTAGTGCTACGACTTTTAATGATTTCGCTCTGCAGAAAGTATGATTTTCACAGCATTCCTAATGGGAGAATCTCCGAGGGGGAGTAGGAGCAGTTTGCAATTCGTTGGAAATGTCTAACTTTGCGCTTCGTAAAGTGCAAGGAGGGTGTATGGAGGAACGGCGAGAGGGTAAGCGCATACGGTTGGATCTGTCGGCGGCGGAGAAGGGTGCGCAGCGTTGGAAGGAGACGCTGGGGCAGGGCGACTTCACGATGCTGGAACACTTTGGGGTGTCAGATGTGGAGCTGGAGGTGTGGCTAACGGCGATGTTTGAGGGGGCGCGGTATTCGGTGCATGTAGAGGCGGAGGGGCGAGTGCAGATGGCGTGCGATCGGTGCGCGCAGCTGTTTTGGTTCCCGCTGTCGTTTGAGGAGTTCTTGGAGGTGCATCGTGGCGAGAGCTTTGAGATGGATGGGGATGAGTGGGAGATACCGCAGGAGTTGGAGGAGCTTGACGTGATGCCCTACGTGGAGGAGAGTTTGTATTTGGAACTGCCGATGCGCCATTTCCATGGCATGGAGGGCACGAAGGCAGAAGAGTGCGATGCAGAGATGCTGTCGTACATAAAGGGGGAGGGGTACGAGGTGGAGTCGGGGCTGGATGAGGAGAGCCTCGCGCGGCTTGCGACCCTTCGCGATAAGGTAGAGAAAGAAGAAGAGAAATAGAGTAAAAGAGAGAGAGGAGAGAAGAAAATGGCACATCCGAAATCAAAGGTATCGAAGCAACGCCGAGACAAGCGTCGTTCGCATGATTTTTTGAAGACGCCGGAACTCACAACGTGTTCGCATTGCGGCGAGATGGTGCCGCGGCATCAGGTATGCCCTGAGTGCGGTTACTATCGCGATAAGCAATTGATAGCCCCGAAGGAGGAGAATTCGTAGGCGGTGCCCTCTGTAGTGTAGAGATGCAAGTTGCAGGGGTGAAGGAAGGAAGGACGATGAGGATAGGGGTTGACGCAATGGGGGGCGACTACGCGCCGCGGGCCGTGGTGGAGGGGGTGGAGTCGTTGCGTGGTGTACTGCAGCCGGATTGGCACTTGGTGCTCTTTGGCGACCGTGCGTTGCTTCGCGAAGAGTTTGCGCGTGTGGGCGGCAATGTTGATGACTACGAGGTGGTGCATTGCGATGAGGTGATTACGATGCACGACCACCCCGTGCAGGCGATACAGAAAAAGCCGAAGTCGAGCGTTACAGTGGGCTTTCAATGGCTCGCAGCGGGGAAGATAGATGGCTTTGCGAGCGCAGGAAATACTGGGGCTATGATGGCGGGCACGATGCTGTTCATCAAGGCAGTGCCGGGCTTGCTACGGCCGTCAATCGCTACGTATCTGCCGGTGGGTGAGGATGGCTACGCATTGCTGTTGGATGTGGGGTTGAACTCCGATTGCAAGCCGGAGGTACTGTTGCAGTACGGTCTATTGGGTTCGCTCTATGCGCAGTTTGTGCTGGGCGTGGAGGATCCGAGGGTAGCGTTGCTGAATATAGGAGCTGAGAGCGAGAAGGGTAGCACATTGGCTCGGCAGACGCACGAACTCATGTCGCAGACGCAGAGGTATCATTTTGTGGGGAATATAGAGGGCAATCAGCTATTCTCAGGAGAGGTTGCCGATGTGGTCGTTTGCGATGGTTTTGTGGGGAACATCGTGTTGAAGGAGGCGGAGGCGTTCTACCTAATGGCTAAGCAACGAGGGGTGGCGGATAGCTATTTTGAGAGGTTTAATTTTGAGAACTATGGGGGTACGCCGGTGCTAGGTGTGAATGCGCCCGTGATTATTGGCCATGGAGTGTCAAACGGGAAGGCAATCGCGCGGATGATACAGCAGACTGGGACGGTGATAGCATCGGGGCTTTGCCAGAAGTTCAAAAACGCATTTGCTAATGTCTAAGATACAAGCGTGCATAACGGGCGTTGGGGGCTATGTGCCGGATTACGTGCTGACCAACGAGGAGTTGAGCCACATGGTGGATACGTCCGATGAGTGGATTATGACGCGCATCGGGATAAAAGAGCGCAGGGTGCTAAAGGGGGAAGGGAAGGGGAGCAGCGAGATGGGCCAACGGGCCATTGAGGAGCTGCTTCGCAAGACCAATACCGACCCCGAAGAGGTGGACATGTTGCTGTGCGCCACAGTGACCCCCGATATGCAGTTCCCCGCTACGGCTAATATTCTCGCCGATAAGGTAGGCGCGAAGAATGCCTTCGGCTTTGACATGAATGCGGGCTGCTCAAGCTTCCTGTACGCACTGGTGACCGCGTCGAAGTATATAGAGAGCGGGACGCATAAGAAGGTAGTCGTGGTTGGGACGGACAAGATGACTTCGATAGTGAACTATCAGGATCGCAACACGTGCCCGATTTTTGGCGATGGTTCGGGGGCGGTACTGTTGGAACCCAACGAGGAGGGCTATGGTATAGTTGATTCAAAGCTGCAATCGGACGGTTCGGGACGGGTGCATTTGTACCAAGTGGCGGGGGGGTCATGCTACCCGGCCACGGAGGAGACGGTGCGCAAGCGTCAGCATTTCATCTACCAGGAGGGGCAGCCGGTGTTCAAGGCAGCGGTGTCGCACATGGCCGATGTGGCGGTGGAGGTGATGGAGCGCAATGGGCTGAACGGCGAAACGATTGACTGGCTGGTGCCGCATCAGGCGAATCTACGCATCATAGAGGCCACCGGGCGTCGGATGGGTCTTGCGCGGGAGAAGGTGATGGTTAACATTGACCGTTACGGTAATACCACGAGCGGCACGCTGCCGCTGTGCCTGTGGGATTACGAGAAGCAGCTCAAGCGCGGCGACAAGTTGATATTTGCCACCTTTGGTGCTGGCTACACGTGGGGGGCGATTTACATGCGCTGGGCGTACGATGGGGCAAAGGTGGGGAAGTAGCGTTAGGTTGTAAGAGAGGAGAGCTAAGATGTTTTCAGGAATAGTGGAGGGGGTGGGGCGCGTTGAGGCATTGCGCCGAGAGGATGGAAATCTACATTTGACGCTATCGTGCGATTTTGCGAAGGAGCTGCATGTAGACCAAAGCCTGTCGCACAATGGCGTTTGCCTCACCGTGGTTGATTTCCCCACGGAGGGACAGTACACCGTTACCGCTATTGCAGAGACATTAGAGAAGTCCAATTTGGGCGGTTTGAAAGAGGGGGATTTGGTGAATTTGGAGCGCAGCCTAAAGCTTGATGCACGCCTTGATGGGCATATAGTGCAGGGGCATGTTGATACCACGGCGGTGTGCAAGGAGGTGCGTGCGGCTGATGGGAGTTTCTACTACCGTTTTGTTTACGAACCAGCCCTAGGGATGCTTACCGTGGAGAAAGGGTCAATAACCGTGAATGGTGTGAGCCTCACGGTGGTGAACTCAAAGGAGAACTCTTTTGAGGTGGCGATTATCCCCTACACGTACGAGCACACCAACTTTAAAAACATAGTAGCGGGGACGCGGGTCAACCTAGAGTTTGATGTAATCGGGAAGTATATAAGTCGCTTAATGGAAGCGTACCGCGGGTAGAGACGCAGAATAGATTGAGATGATGGAAGGGATATTGAGGCTCGGTAGCGTGCCAGAGGGCGGGCTTCGAGCCTCATTCCGTATGGGGCGATTGGGAAGAGTGGCGCTTGGCATAGTGCTGTGCGTGGTATTGCTAGTACTATCGCTGGAGGCGAGGGGGCAGTTGGCGATGCAGCGAGAGGCTATGAGACCAACGGTAAGCGGCATGGAGAAGCCGTTGCTTTGGGTGGTGCCGGCGGTGTTGGTGGCGAGTGGGGCTATTTTGGTGAATGAGTTTGGTCTATCGGGTGCCAATGTGCATCGTATGGAGAGATACGATGGGTGGGGGCAGCCGCAGGTGCGCTTTGATGATGTTTTGCAGCACGCCCCATTGCTTTTAGGAGTTTTTCTAGACGTGTCAAGCGATGACGTGCCAAGAGAGTCGTTGCTGGAGCGTTTCTCAGCAAAGGCGATGGGAGGGTTAACGGTGGCCGTAGTGGTGCTTGGGGTGAAAAATTTTAGGTTGGCGAAACGACCGGATGGAGAAGATAGAGATTCGTTTATGTCAGGCCATACAGCGACAGCCTTTTTAGGCGCAGAGCTGCTGCGCTTGGATTACGGTGCAGAGTACCCATGGGTGGCGGCTGCTGGCTACAGCGTGGCAATGACAACGGCGATGTTTAGGATATGGCATGCGCGGCATTGGACCGGGGATGTTGTGGCTGGGGCTGGTGTGGGAATTGCGGCAGCCTGGGTTGGGCACTATGCGGGGACGTTGCTAGCGGATTGGATAGAGACGCGGTGGTATGGGAGTCGTGCTGTGCCGATGTGGCAATATTGAATTTTAGGAGGTTGTGCGAAGCATGAGGGCGAGGAGGTATCGCAGGAAAAATAGATAAGGTTTGAAGAAATGGGTAAAAGGATAGGGTTGATTGGGGCGAGCGGGATGGTAGGTGGGGAGATGATGCGGGTGCTGCAGGAACGTGGATATGGCGATTGGGAGCTGGTGCCGGCGGCATCGGAACGTTCGGCGGGGCATACACTGCGCTACGGCAAGCGCGAGGTGCCGATTATGAGCGTTGCGGCACTGCTAGAGAGTAGGCCAGACTACGTGTTGAACGCCACGGAGGCGGAGATTGCATTGGAATGGGGACCACGGTTCGCGGAGGCAGGGGTTTACTTCATAGATAACTCATCCGCATGGCGGATGGCTGAGGGAGTGCCGTTGGTGGTGCCGGAAATTAATGCGGGGCGGCTTGAAAAAGGAAAATATATAGTGGCCAATCCCAATTGTAGCACGATACAGCTGGTGATGGCGTTGGCGCCGCTCCATGCGATTAATCCGATAAGACGGGTGCATGTATCCACCTACCAGGCGGTGAGCGGATCAGGCATCAAGGGGCTGCAGCAGATGGAGAAGGAGCGAGCTGGCGAATCGGTGAGCCAGCCGGCGTATGGGCATAGGATAGACCAAAACTGCATAGCGCAGTGCGATAGCTTCCTTGAGAATGGGTACACGAAGGAGGAGATGAAGGTGGCGAATGAGACTCGTAAGATTCTGGAGACGCCAGGGTTGCTGATTTCGGCCACGGCGGTGCGAGTGCCGGTGCAGCGGGGGCATTCGGAGGCGGTGTCAATAGAGTTTAGCCATCCCATGCCGGCGGCTAAGGTACGAGAGATACTGCGCACAAGCAGTGGGGTGGAGGTGATAGACGATCCAAAAAAGGAGTTGATACCGACAGCATTGGAGTGCAGCGGGAAGGATGAAGTGTTTGTGGGGCGTATCCGAGAGGATTTGGCGGTGCCGGGTGTGGGAATAAACCTGTGGGTGGTGTCAGATAATTTGCGAAAGGGTGCGGCGACGAACGCAGTGCAGATTTTTGATAGGTTGGTTAGATTGGCTTAGGCTTTCGGTTCGGGGTTAAAGAGGGTGAGGGTGCGTTTGGAGAAGCTGATGGAGGCGTTGTAGCGGGAGAGGATGTCGGAGCCGAGGAGGCCGTCGATAGCTATGCCGAACTTGGAGAGATAGAGCTGCTGTATGTTGCTGAGGTCAATGAGTGAGATGGTAGTAGGGGGAAGGAGGAGGCGGCCAATAATGAGAGAGTCAACCTCTATTACGGAGAAGTTGTTGATAGTTCCGCTCACGGAGCAGGGATTTTCGTTATTGTCGTCTAGCACTACCGGGGAACCATTGTGGGTAATGTCTGCGCGGAGCGAGGTGAGGGAACAGCCAGTGTCAACGATGAGGGTGATTGGCTCGTTGGCGAGTTTCGCATTGGCGAGGATATGGGCTTCGCCCTCTTGGCCAATGGAGAGAAGCTGAAGCGGAATGGTGGTGCGAGTGGGGTTGGAGTGTTTACGAGCCATGCTGTTGTTGGAAAAAGTTGTAATATTGCTGTGTGGCAAAGGTAGGGAAAAAGGGGGTAGTAAGGGTACTAGTTAGAAAAACAGAAAGGGGAAATGCCGTATGAATAGGTTATTACACAGGATGGTGTGTTGCGCATTGCTAGGCGCAGTGGCGTTGTTTGTAGTGTCGTGCGGAGGCGGTGCGCCGCAACAGCGCGCCGTGGTATCGCATAGCGCAGAGGGGTTCACGCTTAGCGAAAGTAGGTTACGCGTGGTGGATCCTCGGGCGAACGGTGCAGGGGTGAGTTACCGATTTGGCGATTCGCTATCTATAGGCGACACGCTGGTCGTCTTGCCGGGGAAGCCGCAGCGGGTGGTGTGTATGAGCACTACGTACGTGGCCTTCATGGCGGCTCTTGGGCTAGAGGAACGGATAGTGGGGGTGAGTATGGGGAGCTACATGATGAACCCGACAGTGACGGCGCGCATGGCAGAGGGTCTTGTGAAGGAGATCGGGAGCGATATGGCATTGGATTATGAGACGATAGTGTCGTTGCGGCCTGACGTGGTGCTGGCATTCGCCACCTCGGGCCCTAAGCCTGAGTTTTTTACACGGTTGGCCGCATTGGGAATCCCGGTGGTGATGGTGGGTGACTACATGGAGCGTACGCCGCTCGCGCGGTCAGAATGGGTGCGGGCGATAGGTTGGCTCATGGGTGCAGAGGCGAAGGCCGATAGCCTGCAACAGGCTGTGGCGGAGCGGTACGATGCGGCGAAGAAGCTGGTGGAGGGTGTGAATGACACGCCGACAGTGCTGCTCAACACACCATGGCAGGAGACGTGGTATATACCCGGCGGGAAAACCTTTTTGGCAGAGGCGATTCGTGATGCGGGGGCTAGCATTCTCACAGCTGGTCATGACGATTCTCCGCAATCAACGCCGGTGAGTATGGAGGAGGCGTTGGCAATAGGCATGAAAGCGAATTTTTGGCTTCATCCTGGCATGGCGACAACGCTACAAGAGATTGCGGGTCAGAATAGTCTGTTTACCACCTTTCCATCGTTCAAGGAGGGGCGGGTTTGGAATAATAACTTGCGGCAGAATATGAATGGGGGAAACGATTACTTTGAGAGCGGTGTGATGGCACCAGACGTGATCCTCGAGGATTTGATAGCCATATTCCACCCTGATTTGCTGCCGAATCACAAGTTTACCTACTATAGGAAATTGAACTAAGCTGGATCGGCATGCCGTTGATAGCAGTAGAGGGGGCCGATGCGGTCGGTAAGTCGATGCAGGTGAAGCTGCTTGCCGATTTCTTGACGGAGCGAGCGGTGCGCAGCGGCGTATCGCTGCACGGCATGCATCTGCCTCGGCTAGAGGGGGGGCGCTTTTCATTGCTTCTTCGGAAGTTTTTGAAGGGAGAGTTTGCTTCAGGCGGTAATGTGGATCCGCAGCTGGTGGCGTTGCTGTTTGCATGTGATCGGTTTGACGTGCGGCCGCGGCTTGAGGAGTGGCTGAGGCAAGGTGATATTGTACTGATGGATCGTTACGTGGCATCGAACGTGGCGTACCAGTGCGCCAAGCTGGCGGATGGGTTGGAGCGACGAAAGCTGAGGGGATGGATAGAGGAGCTAGAGTATGGGGCGTTCGGGCTACCGCATGCGGATGTAACGTTGTGTTTTGATGCCCCATTGTCGTTCAGCTTAGCGCAGATAGCCGTGCGAAGGAGTCAAGGCGTATGTGCTGATGATGTGCATGAGATGGACGTAGAGTTGCAGCGCGGGGTGCGGAGAATGTATGAGGAGATTGCTGCGAGCGATCCGAATTTCTACGTGGTGCGTTGCGGGGAGGAGGGCGAGGGAGATATGTATACTATGAGGGATCCAGTGGAAATATTTGAGGAGGTGAGATTGGTGGTTGATGGATTGACTGCGTAGAGGCGGTGGATTGAGCTGCGTCAGGTTGCTTCCTAGTGCCTTCTTTGATTATGCTGCAGCCGTAGAGAATGGTTTGAATATGGTGTTGAAGAAGATTTTCCTTAGCGTCTACGTTTTTTTGCTGGCTGGCATAGCTGCATTTGCGCAGGAAGGGTTTGAACTGGTAGGGAAGGTTATAGACCGCGAGACGCACGAGTCCCTTCCGTACTGCGCCATCCTCAACAAAACAAGCGGAACGTTCACTATCACCAACGTCAATGGGGAATTCCGTCTGAATCGGGTGAAAACCGAGGATACAATTCAGATCTCCATGATGGGATTTGAGCCGGCGAGTATTGCTGCGGGTGGCGTAAAGCAACGTGGGGAAATAGCATTGGCGCCAAGGAGCATAGAGGTGGAAGAGGTGGTGGTGCGGGGCATAGATTCCAAGAAGTACCTGTCTAGGGTGTACGATAAGATGTCGGAGAACTTTCCAGCAGAATACCCAACGTTTGATGGGATATACCGACGGCAGCTGCTCGAAGACGGGAGGTACGTATTCTTGGGCGAGTGCGAGGTTGCTTGCAGGAATACGAAGGCGTACGAAACTGCGCCTAAGGTTTCAGTGGGGCAGGCGTACGTGACAGTCAATAAGGCGGACAACAAGAACGTTTTTTCCACTGCTCTCTCCTCGAACCTCTTCTTGTACCCACCCTATGAGTACCTTTTCGGAGAGAAATTTAGAGATAGCTTGAGGTGGGAGTTTTTAGGGACTAAGGCGGGCGAAAATGGTTCATCGGAGATTTACGTATTCTCCTATGCGCATGAGCAGGGTGGGCGGCTGGTTGATGAGGGGAAAATCTACGTAGATGCGCAGGATAGCGCGGTGCTGAGGGTGGATTTAAAGCTGTACGGTGAGGATGTAAAATACCGTTTCCCAAGGAAAATTCAACTGATGGGTATGCGAGCTACCGTCACGCACAAGTACAAAAAGATCAATGATGGAAAGTACGCATTAAGCTATTCAAGGAGCTGGTGCACATTTAAGTTTTCATCGAAGAAGGGAGTGCATGAATATACAATCGTGAATGACCTTCTGGTGACCGACTACAAATCAAAAGAAAATAGGATTAATGGGAACGCCTCGAAAAATCCCTTTAAGCTGGCTAGGGAAACAAGGACAGTGGCTGTGTCAGAGCTAAAGCACCTGATTCCAGATTATGCGCTCGACCAGCCCGAATGAGATAACCGTAGAGGGAGGAGTCTATAGGACTACTATTGATTACTGTTCAAGTTGGGTACGGCGAGAAAAGAGGGTTTTTACTGTAGTTTTAACGTAGAGGCGATACCGCATTCTTTGGGTTCTCCAATTAGTTGCAAGCGAGCAGGATAAAATAAGTACCTTTGCGTCCGTTGTATATGCAGGGGGGAAAAGAGGCCCATGAAGAACCGAGACTTATGCTAGAAAGGTTGTTGGAGTTAGACCAGGAGTTGTTCCTTTGGCTCAATGGAATGCATACCGATTTGTCGGATGCGCTGATGGTGTTCGCCTCATCGAAGCGAGCGTGGATACCATTTTACGTTTTGCTGGTGCTGTGGGTGTGGTGGCGAAAGGGATGGCGCTACGCTGTATGGTTACTCCTAGGTGCTGGGCTATGCGTGCTGCTAGCCGATAGGATTTCGGTGGTGGCGTTCAAGGACACCGTGCAGCGGCTACGCCCATGCCAATACCTACCAACGATAGGCCTGCAGGTGCATATTCCCGAGGGGGAGGGGTGCTGGGGTTTGTATGGATTCGTATCATCGCATGCAGCGAACGTATTCGCGGTGGCTGTTTTTCTGTCATTGTTGGCGCGGCGAGGGTGGCTGACAGCGGTGATGCTGCTGTGGGCATCGTGGGTGAGTGTGAGTAGGGTATTTGTGGGGGCGCATTATCCCGGAGATGTGCTGTGCGGTGCGCTTCTAGGAATCATTTTGGGAGTGCTTGTATACTACGTGCTGCGGTGGGTGAGTTGGCACTGCGGGCATAGGTGGTGGATAGGAAGGAAGTAGGACTTCCATAGACGGATAGAAAGAATGAGAGGGGGCATTGAGCCGTAGCTCGATGCCCCCTCTCGCTTCGTAAAGAGCAGCTGCGGGTTAGAATATATTTCCCAGCTTAATGCCAACGTACATCGTGCGTGGGAGCATAGGACCGTAGACGTAGCTTGAGGCGCGTTCGGGACCCTTGTCAAAGTCTTTTTGGAACGAGTCAAAGGCGTTCTTAATCCCGCAGTAGAACTGTAGCTCCGAGCTTGCAAGCTGGAACGAGTAGGCGAGTTTTAGGCTCGCATCGAAGAAAGAAGGTGTCTTTCGGATAGGCATCTGTTTCTTCTCGATGAGTTCTTTCTCTGTATCGTTTTTTGCGATTGATCCCTCGTACGCAATGAGCATAGGCCCTGTGATGTTGAGGGTTGCATCAAGCGCAAGGCCCTTCCATATCTTCCATTGTGCCATGAGGAAGCCGTAGGCGTTCGGCGCGCGCAGGAAATCTTTTTCACCCTCGTTGAGGTCCTCGACTGCTTTGAGATATTCGCTTTTTTGGTAGGTACCGCCAAGCTTGAGCGCAAGGGGACGAGTTGGAACGTAGTTCAACTCGATGTTAGCCCCATACACGTGGGCGCCGCTGGAGGCGTTGTGCCGTGTGTAGTACACGAAGTTGTCTTCCTCCTCGGTCCTATTGATGAAGGCATCCTTGAGGTAGGTGTAGAATCCCTCCACGAGACACCCGATAGCCCACGACTGGAAAGTCTTGTTGTAGTCTAGGGAGAGCATGGTGCTGTGGCTGGTTTCGTGCTTGAGGTTCTCCGCATTACGTGTGGTGACCCGTCTTACCCCTGAGACGCCTACGTGTAGCTCCTCATCGTACACCTGCGGGGCGCGGTAGCCCATGGCATAGTTTGCGCGCAGCTGTAGCTCTGGAAGGATGTTGAAGAGGAAGGAGATGCGCGGTATTGGCGCATTGCCGGTGTAGGTGGTGGTTTTGTCGTTAGCTTTCTCTGCTAGGTTACGCACCTGGAAGTGGTCAAAACGGAGACCTGCCGTGACAGTCCCGAAGGGGTGCTTGTACGAGAATTGCCCGAAGGCGCCGAGCGCAAAGGTGCGCTGGTGCGCAATGAGGATTTCATCGGTGAGGGTGATGTTCTCCTCGTCCACCTCCCACTCGTGGGTGTCCTCATTCTCATGTACGCCGTACTGCGGGAATCCAGGGCGTGCGTCGCGGAGGAATTCTCCCGAGAGGTCAACTCCCGTGGTAAGCGTGCCCCAGTCGCCAAAGGCGGTGAGGTACTGCGCCATGGTGCTATAGGTGATGTTCTTTGTGCGGCCGTAGTCTTTTAGACTATTGCCACCGTAGTACGATTCACGGTTGACATGCAGCAGGGAGGCATTAATGGACAGCAGGTCGTGATCTCTGAAGTACTGCTGGAGCTGCACCGAGGCGTTGTTGATACTGTGCGAAGGGGCTTCCGCCACGTCGGCGCAGTGCAGCGGGGAGTCAAAGCGATTGCCACCGCGCCGTTTCTCGGAGATGTGGAAGTAGGTAGCCGAGAGTTTTCCCCGTGGTGACACCCTGTAAAAGGTGCGCGCGCCGATGGTTGCGTTGCGTAGGAAGGGGAGCTCGGAGAAACCATCGTTGTCGTAGTCGAAGGGGGTACGCTGACGGAACGTGCCGTAGAGCGAGAGGCCCGTTTTGCTATCGGGGGTGAGAACAGAGGCACTCAGGTTAACGTTGTAATCCGGTTTAGTACCACCGCTCCCCTTAACCCCTACGCCTGTGAAGCTCTGCATATAGTCCACCTCAAACGTGTTAAAAGTGGGGTCTCTAAGGATTAGATTGACGGAGCCAGCCACGGCGCTGCTGCCGTAGAGGGAGCTACCCCCACCCCGAAGGATTTCTACCCGATCGACCATGTTAGAGGGGATGAGTTCCATACCGTACACTCCCATCAGGGAGCCAAACATGGGGCGTCCATCGATGAGTACCTGAGAGTATTGCCCCGGCATGCCGTTGAGGCGAATCTGATTGAACCCGCAGTTTTGGCAATCGTTCTCCATGCGTACGCCTGGGGCGAAGGAGATCCCTTCGCTAATGGTAATAGCGCTCGTGGCGCTGAGGAGTTGCGGGGTGATGGAACTAATAATGGAGCCAGTTTCGCGGCGGGTGACAGAACGCTTATCGCCGGTGACCACCACGGCATCCATTTGCAGGTAGTCCTCCTCAAGGGTGAAGTCAATTTCTATGCTTTTATCTTCCACAAAAACAACCTCCCTCTTTTGGGTGGAGTAGCCGAGCATAGAGGCTTCCACGGTGTAGCTCCCCAAGGGAAGGTCAATGATACGATAGTGACCGGTTGCATCGGTAATGGTAGATAACGTTGTACCCACGATGCGGATGAGCGCATAGGGAAGGTGCTTCCCGTTGCAGGTAACGTGCCCGAAGATGTTAGCATCGGTGCGTTTTTGCTGCGTATTGGTTGTCTTCACCTCGGCATTTGCATATTGCGAAGTGCCGAGGGTGAACGAGGCTACCCATATGGCAGCAAGAATGAAAAAAGCTTTACGACACATAGTATAAAGTTACTTTACGATGCAGCATGCGGAATGGCCAAAATCGGTGAGTACCGCAGGGCGACATCCATTTCTATGGCAAAAGTAGTATGAAAACGAACTGGGTGAAATCATAGTAAAAAGGGATTTTCGTCCGCGGATGATATGAGGGCATTTACCAATTCTGCATCATATTCTTCTAGTAATAGCAAAAGACTACAGTTTTTGTTTCATGAATTTTCTTCTTGCAACATTGGTGCAGTAGTGAAAAACGGGGAGAGGGAAATGTCCCCAGCCGCGTGCCGATAGTTGCCTGAGTAGCTACAGAAATGGGGGGAGATTATCTACGTGAATAGATCTATTTTACCTTTAGAGTCAGCACCTTGCGGCTTGCTCATTCTGCATTGAGTTGCAAGTAGAGATGGTGAGTTAGAGGCCAGAAGAATTTTTCAATGGGGTCATTTGTTGTAGGAGAGGATTGGAGGGAGGGCGAGTAGCAACGAGCAGATGCTAGCAAAAGCGGGGCTCAAAAGGGTGGGGGCGCAGAGGGTGGCAACGATGCCCAAGGCGAGGGCTGTAAGGCCAAGATGTTTAGGCAGTGAGCGTTTAGCACCGTGCTTTGCGGGGAGTGCAGCAATGCATGCCGCTGCCGCGAGCAGCAGGAGGAGTAGCGCTGCGGGGAGGAGTCCAATGGCGAGAGGAATGGAAAAAATGCCGATGGCGCGTGGGGTGTCGGAGGTTACGTTGCGAAGGCCAACGCCTAGCGTAGGTGCTGCCGAAAGTTTGGTGAAGGCTGCGGTTGACTGGTCGATGATAGTGGTAAACTGTGAGGTGGGGATACCGGATTGCAGGTAGCGATCCATATTTTCCAACTCATGCCACGTGGCCTTGAAGATAAAGCTTTTTCGTACGAGGGTGGCGTTGTAGATTCCGCGTTCGATGGCCTTTACGTCGCGGGGCGATAGCTGCGATATACCCACAGAGTCTTTCCGTAGGTCGAGCGAGGTGAGGTAGCGAATGAGGGACTCTTTGACGGTCAGACCATTCGGGGTTACCGTGCTAAGGGGCAGCGAACTGACGGTGGGCCATTGCGCTTCAAGCTCTTCGGGGCAGAGGTAGAGGTTAACGTAGTAGCCGTTCTCCTTGTCGTGCGAGAGGGTGTCGTGGCGGTAGGGATTGCCATTGTGGGTTAGTACAGGGAGGGACGATGCGTCTTGCTGATGCCCAACGAAGTAGGTGTCGTCTATGTGAGCGAAGTAGGATATGGAGAAGAGCCAAATGAAGGCGATGGCAATCCACACGCTGAGCCTACCGATGGTGTATGGGATGCGTGCGATGAGATGGGCAAGGGTAGGGAGGAGCGCTAAGGGCAGGAGAAGGAGGGCGGGCCAGCAGTCAAAGGCTGCAAAGCAAATGATGAGTACAGCGATTTGGACGCAGAGTGTAATGATTATTTTCCTGGAGAGGGTGGGGGTATTGACGATGATTTCAAGTAGCAGGACGGTAGCCAGGAAAAGGTACGGTGCTGCGGTGGGGCTATCTGGTTGCCTGAAAAGGGCAGAGAAAATAGTGCCAAGAAAGAGCCCCTGCGTTAGGTAGATAGCATTGCGGGGTGTGCGGGCTGCGCTGGTCGTGAGCAGGAGCGGAGCTATGAGGGCGGCGAGGGCGGTGAGGAGGAGCGCAAAGCGGTCGGAGTGCGCAATGGTGTGATACGCTCCGAGGAGTAGCAAAAGGGCAAAGGGGATGAGCGCAGGGAGTAGGGGACGGATGGATTGCATTCGTAGTCGCATGCGTAAAGGTTCGGGGTAGATGAGGTAGGCAAGGAGGGCAATGAGAAGGCTTATAGAAAAGAGCGTGCTAGAGATTGGGGCTGTCACACCCATTAGGAGGGAGGCTGCCGTGAAGAGGTAGCTAGCGGTGCGGGTACGAGGGCAGGCGGTGCTACGGTTGCTCGGGTCAATAAGATTTTCCATGAGTTTATATACTTTAGGATAGGTCAAGGGCTAAGGTAGCGCAATAATTTGAGAATGATGGCGTGCGGAAGGAAAAAATAGGAAATGTTGAGGTTTTTGTACCTTTGTACGAGAGGATTAGGACATCGCAACGTTAGGATTTAGAGAAAGCACGATAGGACATGGGGAGCGAGGGGCTTGCGGAACAATTTGATGCCTTGCTACGGCCGAGCAAGGGTATGCGTTTCGTGGTAGCGTACACGTGGGTGCAAATAGGGGTGCTACTACTGGGTAGCTTGCTGGTGCTCCGAGTGGCGATAGTTTCAGGGGAGTGGATGATAGCGGTGCCCGTGCCGCTGGCCTTTATTCTTACCTTCATGTTCTTCAACACCGTTAAAGGCCTGCAGGCTAGGTACCAGACGGCACGCCGAGACGTTGCAACGCTGTTTTGGGTATGCGGAGCGTTTAGTTTCATTTTAGGTGTGCTCCTCGTGGCAAAATCTATAGCCAACTTTGATGTTGATGACATGTGGAAATCGGCGGGGGTGACGTTGCTCAGCGTTCTATGGGTGGCGTTTGCTGCGTGTAACATCTTTTGCGCAATCTACCTGGATGAGTCGGAGGGAGCGCATGCGTACTTTGGAGGAAAGCCGTTGCGTGAACCCATGAAGCCGCGCTACGTGCAGAAAGGTGCATCGTACTCACGCACATCCCCCTTTAGGCCGCCCTATCGGTAGAGATGTATGAAACCCCGATAGGTTTCGCCGCGGAACGCTTTGCCGTCCCACCCCTCGGCCTGAATGATGTAGAAGTAGACCCCTTGCGGCTCATCCGCCCCGCTATTCTTACGTTTTCCATTCCACCCTTCCCACGCGCGGGGATTCCCTTGGTAGGAGCAAACCCGCTGCCCCCCCCGATTAAAGATTTCAATCTTAAAATTACGGATGGAGCGGACGCTCGTTTCTGGGTTCTTAAAACGAAAGACATCGTTAATGAAGTCCCCGTTGGGCGTGAAGACGTTGGGTATCTCTCGCGTGTTGATGAGCGAGGAGTCAACGTTGAGGGTGAGGTTTGCGGTGTCGGCGCACCCTTTTCGGTTGTTCACTGCGCAGAGCGTGACGAGGTAGGTGCCCGCGGTGAAGAGGTTCGGGTCAATTTCGGGGGCTGTCTGTTCGCTGGCAAGGGCCTTGGCGATGAAAAGCGTATCGGCTGCACCCGAACGTGCGGCGCGGGGATCATTTCGGATGGTCCAAATGACCGAGTCTGCATTCTTTGACTTGTCGGCAAGCTTTAGGCGGATTGGGGCTTCGTGGGTTAGCGTTCGCCCCGCGGCCTGCCACGGCGCGGCGGGGGCATCGGGCTTGTCGATGTATTGAACGTTCAAAATGGGCTCCACGCTGATGGGATCCAGTACAGGCGTAGTGGCTGAGAGGGTTCGATTGTAAAAGTTTGTGACCACGAGACGATACCCTTGGGGCTCTGTAGGGGCGGGGTCGCTGATTTTAAGCGAGTTGGTAGAGAAGTCGGTGAGCGAAGTATGCTTGTCGCTTAGCCATTGAAAATCTTTGAAGTACACCCTCCCGATGCTGTTGATAGGTAGAAGGTATGGCGAGGTGAGGTCTGAATAGGTGAAAAGCTCATCGGTTATGGTGGAGCGGTCGTAGTTGAAACGCGGGGTGAGGGTGCGGGCGCCGCATTTGTCCTCGATGTAGAGGTCATCGAGTTGGACATCGTCGAAGAAGATCCATACGCGCTTCTTGAGGGTGTCATTCCCCTCTATACGTATCAGCCGGTAGGCGGTGGGGGCGGACACGGAGGTGGAGATGCTTTTGCCAGAGGGTACCTGCTCAATGGTTTTCCAGGAGTAGGTGTAGTCGGTGGTAGAGAATTCAATTTGCTGGATTTCCAAAGCCGCATCGGGCGCATTGTCAACAGCACCGGAAAGGGTGATGGGGCCATGCGTACCGCCAGGGGAAGAGGTGATGATGAAAATGGAGTCCTGCGTCTCGTCGGGGGCGAGCTTGCTGTAGGTGGAGAGGAGGGCCGCATCGTACTGTTTGGGCTTGAAGAAGAGTGAAGGAGCGGTCTGCGCCCCGCATCGCAGCGGTGCGATGAGGAGCAGTGAGGCGATTAGGCAAAAGGTGAATATGTACGAACGCTGCATAAAGTGCAATTGAACCTCTCTAGAAATATATTTTGGGGCAAAGGTAGAAAATTTAATGGTTAAAGGGGGGTGGGCGAAGGGAAGATCGAGGAGGACGATAGGAGTAATCGTCCTAATTCTTCATCTATTTTGCATATAAATTCGTGTATAGGCTAGGGAAAAAGCGCAAAATATGGAGTAACTTTGCGGCGATGGAGAGAAGTAAAGAAGGTATGAAGAGGTCGTTTGGAGTGGGCTTTGAGTGGCTATTGGCGATACTGGGCGGGGCAGTCCTATCGCTAGGCTGGACGCCGGGGTGGGGCTGGGCAGTGATGGTGGGCTGGGCGTTATGGGTGGAGATGCTGCGGCGCATGGCGGAGCGAGGAGCGAAGTTCTGGCGGGTGGTGGGGTGCTTCTACGTTGGCGCTGTGGTGTGGAATGTATTGTCAGTGTGGTGGATACAGGGGGCGACTGTAGGGGGAATGCTCGGCGCGGTTTTCGCCCTGAGCGCGGTCATGGTGCTAGCATTTTGGGGCGCGGAGGCGGTGTGGAGAAGGTTGGGGGGGCGTTTGGGGCGTATTTTCTTAGTGGCGGTGTGGTTATGGTTTGATTACTTTTTCCATAACGCCGAAATTTCGTGGCCCTGGTTAACGCTGGGCAATGCGTTCAGCCGGCAGACGTGGGCTGTACAGTGGTACGAGTGGACGGGGGCGTTGGGCGGTACGGCGTGGGTGTTGGTGGCGGCGTTAACGTTGCATTGGTTGGTGATGGGTGTTGTGGAGCGGGTGACGAGAAGGAGTCTGGCGTGGCGTGGCGTGGCGTTGACGATGGTGTTGGGAGTCCCCATCGCGGTGTCGTTCGTGGTGGCGCATGTTGAGGAGCGTCGCGCTGAGGGGGAACCGGTGGAGGTGGTAGTAATCCAACCGAATATTGACCCCTACTCCGAGAAGTTTTCAGGGATGACAGCCATGGAGCAGGTGGCCCGTATCGATAGCTTGGCGCGGGCGGCCATCACGCCGGCGACGAAGCTTGTGCTTGTGCCGGAGACGGCGTTGACGAGGGATATTTGGGAGCATGAGGTGGCCTACGATGAGCAGGTGGAGCCCTTCCGGGCACTGTGTAGAGAGCATGGAGACTTGGTGGTGATGGTAGGGGCCTCCACGCTGCAAGGCTACATGCCGGGCGAGGCGAAGAGCAAAACGGCGCGCAGAGGGTGGCGCGGGGAGTGGTGGTACGATGCCTATAATTCGGCGCTCCGCGTAGATAGCAGCATGCGGGTGGGCATCTACCACAAATCGAAGCTGGTGGTGGGCGTTGAGATGCTGCCGTACCCCGACAAGCTGAAGTTTCTAAGCGACTTGAGTATTGACCTCGGGGGCATGGTGGGGAGCCTAGGAACGCAGCCGGAGCGCAGCGTATTTTCCTTTGATGGTGGGGCAGTAGCCCCGATAATATGCTACGAATCTATCTTCGGGGAGTACGTTACGGAGTACGTGCGTAGGGGCGCCACGCTGCTGGGGGTGATAACCAACGATGGGTGGTGGGGCGATACGCCGGGCTATCGGCAGCACTTTAGCTATTCTCGGCTCCGGGCCATTGAGACCCGGCGCTACGTGGCCCGGTCTGCCAATACCGGCATCTCGGGCTTTATCTCCCCGCGGGGACAAGTCATCGCTACGCTAGGATGGGCTAAAATGGGGTGGCTTCGAGCAACCCTCCACCACCGCACCGAGGAAACCTTCTACGTGCGCTACGGCGATTACTTCGGACGCGTAGGGAAATTTGTGTCGATCCTCATTGCGCTGGTGGCATTGACCCGCTGGGGACAGGGGTGGTTAGATAAGAAAAAAGCGATACCTTCGCGTGGCTAAAGGTCTTGGGAGATTGTTTATAGCGCATGGAGCGGACGCAGCGACATATAGAGTTGGATGGGATTGCCCCCTTAGAGTTTTACGGGGTAAACAACGCGAAGTATAATCGGCTTGTCTCCAATTTTACAGACCTCCGCATCGCGGCGCGCGATACGGAGATACACGTTGAGGGCCCCGAGGAATCTGTGGAGCGATTCTGTGCCCTGCTTGAACAGCTGCTGACGTACTATCAGCGGGCTGGGCGTGTCGACATGCCCTACCTAGAAGCGTTGCTCCATGGGGAGGCGGTGCAAGAGGTGCAGCCCGCGAAGGGGAGCGAACATGCCATCGTTTTTGGCCCGAGGGGAAAGGTGGTTTACGCCCGCACCCCGCATCAACAGGAGCTTGTGGAGCAGTGCGCGGCCAACGATTTGGTCTTTGCCATAGGCGCAGCGGGGTCGGGCAAAACCTACACCGCCATCGCGCTGGCCGTCAAGGCGTTGAAGAGCAAGGCGGTGCGCCGTATCATTTTAACGCGACCGGCGGTAGAGGCGGGGGAGCGGCTCGGATTCCTGCCGGGCGATCTTAAGGAGAAGCTTGATCCCTACCTGCAGCCGCTCTACGATGCGCTCAACGATATGCTTCCGCCGAAGCTGTTGACTAACAAGCTTGAGGACGGAACGATACAGATAGCACCTTTGGCCTACATGCGTGGGCGTACGCTTGATAATGCTTTTGTTATTCTGGACGAGGCGCAGAATGCGACGCGCAACCAAATGAAGATGTTTTTGACCCGCATGGGGCGTAATGCGAAGTTTGTAGTTACGGGCGACGCCACGCAAATTGACCTACCAGCCCCGCAGCAATCGGGCCTCCTCTACTCCGTGGAGCTTATGAGAGACATCAAGGGCATTGCGGTGGTGGAGTTCACCAAGGTTGATATCGTGCGCCACGAGCTGGTGTCAAAGATTGTGAGGGCTTTCGACGAGGCGCAGGCCAAGGATCAGGAGGAGAGGGGTCAACGAGAAAAGCATAGGCGAGAAGAGATAGAAAATAGAGAGGACATATGAGCAAGTCAGTAGTTAAAACGGATTACCACTTCCCCGATCAGCGGAAGGTGTATCATGGCAAGGTGCGCGATGCGTACTTCTTGGGCGATGATAAGTTGGTGATGGTGGTTACCGATCGTATATCGGCGTTTGACGTGGTGCTGCCATGGGGAATACCGCAGAAGGGGGCGGTGCTAAACCAAATAGCGTCAGAGTTTCTCGACGCGACGCGGGACATTGTGCCTAATTGGAAGTTGGCATCGCCGCACCCGATGGTGACGGTGGGGCTGCAGTGCGATCCCTACCCTGTGGAGATGGTGGTGCGCGGCTACCTTAGCGGGCATGCGTGGCGCGAGTACGCCGCGGGCAAACGGGAGCTGTGCGGCGAGAAGCTACCCGATGGGCTAAAGGAGAACGACAAGCTCCCGCAGCCAGTCATCACCCCCACCACGAAGGCCATCGAGGGGCATGATGAGGATATTTCGGGCGCAGAGATCGTGGCGCAGGGGCTAGTGCCGCAGAAGGAGTACGATGAGCTGGCCCGCTACACCCTTGCCCTATTCAAGCGCGGGAGCGAAATCGCGGAGCAGCGAGGGCTGATACTCGTTGATACGAAGTACGAGTTCGGTCGCTACAATGGCAGGGTCTACCTCATTGACGAGATTCATACGCCCGACTCTTCCCGCTACTTCTACAAGGAGGGGTACGCCGAGCGGCAGAAAAAGGGCGAACCGCAGCGCCAGCTCTCCAAGGAGTTTGTGCGGCAGTGGCTCATAGAACAGGGCTTCCAGGGGCGCGATGGGGATAAAATCCCTACGTTAACCGCGGAGAAGGAGCGTGAGGTAACGGATCGCTACATAGAGCTTTACGAGCACGTGCTGGGCAAAAAGTTTTCGCGGGTTGAGGAGAGCGACGTGGTGAAGGGGATAGAGCAGGCCGTAAGGCACTACTTGGAGGGCAAGTAAAGGCATGGGAGGCTGTTGCAGGAAGGAGCTTACGTCGGTTACCTTTACGGTAGCGGTGCGGTTCGGTATGTTAGCACATTCTTCGCGCAATCAGTCCCAGTGCCTAGTACCCTATCCTTTCTGCGAGGTTTCTAGGATTTTGCAAAAGGATGACAGCCTCTAAAGGGTAGCTTACTCTTTAAGAGTCAACGGAATGCATAGGGGGTGCATGGCGAACAGTCATGTACCCCCTATTTTTGTGCTATTAGCTTTTAGCCTACTATTTTTCTGTAAAGGGTTGGCGGCGGTAGAAGTTGAGGTAGCCGGAGAAGCTCTTCTGCTCCACCATGGTGCTAAAGTTTTCTGGCGAGATGGGCATCACCGTCAGCTTGACCCCCTCGATGGGTTGCTCCTTCTCCAGGGCTCTTGCGAAAGCCCTTGCGGAGGCTTCATTCTCGAAGGTTTTCACGGTGAGCAGCATCGTATTCTCATTGAGCATGGAGTCGTACACCTCAAGGTTGAGGTCTACGTTCCAATCCACGCAGAAGGTGATGAGGCTGAATTTCTGTTCCTGAATTTTTCCACCGGCTGGGAGCGCCGCGGCTACCCAGAATTCGCCCTTGCTTACCGTGTAGGCGGCGTTGCTTATCGTATCCGTAAGAGTTTCGGCTAGCGTTGCGGGCGAGTCGAGCTGGGGTTGCTGTACCTCCAGCCGCTGCGCAGCGGCGAGTACATCCTGCGCGTAGCGGGCTTGCGGCGTGTTGCTTCGCTTGGCAGCAAAGGCCTTCACGGCTTCCAGTTGCTCCGCATCGCCAGGGGCATTGCCCGAGGCCAACGCTTGCAGTAGCTCGAACCGCACGGAGAATTCCCCCCCTCGGCTCTCGGCAATGCCCTGCTCGGCGAGCTGCTTGGCTACAGTGCGCTTGTCATTGTGGAGCGCCATCAGCGCAGAGTCGTACAGCCGCTCAAAGCGCGCGCTTTGGGCTAGTGCATTCTGCACGTAGTTCGGATCGGTGAGGCGGCGGGCGTAGGTGCTTTCAGGGTATCTCTGTTGCAGCTTGCCGCGCAGCTGATCCATGCTGGCTGGGAGCTGCCCCTCCTGCGCGGCGAGGTAGGCAAGGTAGAGCGATTCGGGCGCATCGCCGGTGTTGGGGAATCGGTTGGCACCCGCCTCGTAGCTTTCAATGGCTTCGGGGTAAGCCTTGAGGTCGTAGCGGTAGACATCGCCCATCTGCCGGTAGCTCCGTGCAATGCGGGCGTTTGAAACCATTAGGAGCGAATCGTTGGAGGGAAGGTCCTGCAGATAGAACTCCCGCTTCTTCGTGTCGGTTTCCCGGGTGCTGTCCGCGGCATTCTTCTCGGTTTCATCGCCCGCCCCAGCAAAGCTATCCTGTTTATTCTTCCTCCTCCAATTGTCCTCCAGCTTGCGGGACCCCCAGCGTAGCTTGAAGTCGGTACGCCCGAAGCTGACGGTGGATGGATTATCGAAGTACCATCCGCTGCCGCCCTGGCTTTGGCTACGGGAATTGCCACCCCCCATGCCGCGGTATTGGTTCTGCATAGCGAATTGCCTATCGCGTTGCTCTTTTTCGGCATCGAGCTTTTGGAGTCGCTCCTCCTCCTTCACCCCCTCGATAATGCCGTCGATGAGCTTTAGCTGCTCCTCTTTCGGCATGGCGGCGATACGCTGCAGGCTGTCCTCATGCGCCACGGTTTTCGCAGCTTCACCGAGTCGCCCCAGTGCTAGCCCCTTGGTTTGCAACGCATCGTAGTTGGCGTAGGTGGAGGGGAGCGCCGATAGGGCGCTGTCGTAGAATTGTGCCGCAACGAGGTACTCCTCCTTGTCGAGGTGGTAGTTTGCGATGCGGAGGAAGGCAACACCCTTCTGTAGCTCGTTGGACGAGTTTGCCGCGGCCGACTTTTGGAAGTAATCCATGGCTTTCGCGGTGTCGCCGCCCGCGAGCGAAACCTCGCCTAGGGCGTAGTAAATCTGGTTGTAGTAGTCGATGTTCTTCTCATCGCGGAGCATCTTTTCAAGGCCTTTGGCTTTGCCGCCTCCCTTGATTTGGGCGTTGAGGGCGATGCGTTTCACCTTGGCGTTGAAGCTCATTTCGTAGCTATTAGCCCTTTTGGCCACCGTGGCGTACTCCTTGCTTGCTTTCTGTAGGTGGCCCATACTCTCGTACAGCGCGGCCAAGGCCATGCGGCAGCGGGTGCGCTCATCGCCCCGTTTGGCGTATTCTAGGGCTGTTTCCCCGTAGCGTATCGCCCGCTCGTACTGTCCCATCGATACGAGGAGGTCTGCGTATATGCCCGCGTAGAGGTATTTGGTACGCTTCGACTTGGGCCTATTGGGAGCAGCATTAAGGGCGGCCATCCGTTCCACGGCCGAGAGGGTGTCGCCGCTTAGGGCGCTGAGTCGCGCCTGCCAAAGCTGTGCCTCCCAGCCCTCCTCGCTCTCCTTGAACTGCCGCGCGGCGAACTCAAGGGCCTGCTGGCTCAGCTCCTGCTCCGCGCTCCATAGTCGAGCTTTCCCCATGAGGAGCCAGGCGCGGCGCGCCCAGGGATTGAACTCGTTTTGCTTCTGGAAGGCAGCCTCCTTCTCGGAGAGCTGGCCGCTCTTGTTTTCGGGTTTTACGGTGATGCTGTGGAGCCGTATGAGCGCGGCGCATTTCTCTACGGCCCTATCCATGTCGCCGCCGCACTCCGTTGCGGCCTCGGGAAGCCCCGGGAGCACGAATGGGAGGGGGCGAGTGTAGTCAAGGTGAACCTTGGTGGTGGCGGAGTAAACCCCCGCATCGTAGGCTTGCTTTGCGTTAAAGTAGAAGTTGTAGCGCGCCGTCATGCTATGGTAGGCGCGGGTCATGGGCGTATTTCGCCTCGTGCTACACGCAGAGACTGCTGCCGCAAAGAGCAGCAACAGCACGGCGTATGATATTTTGTTTCGTTGTTTCAACGTTTGGCCCAAAAGGTAATGCGCAAAGGTATGAAATTTCGTGGAGAGCGTACGCGGAGGAGGCAAGAAGCCTTCGTGGATCCGTAAGGGTGCGAATTGTTTGTAAATAGTTGTGAAGAAGCGTACTGTGAAGGGAGTAGAGCCTAATGGCTGTGCGTCTACACAGCTTCATATTGGGTGGTACCAAAGCCGTACCCCCTTCGCATCAAATTCGGATTTCTCCGGAGAAATCCGAATTTGATGCGAATTTGATGCGAAGGGGGTTGGAGTTTGATACGGTGCTACTGTTGGTACGGGTTTTATGGAATGGGGCAGAACAAATTGGTGTCATACTGCCAATTTGTTTTTTTTGTCATTTATTTTTTCTACGTCTGCGGTAACTAATGAGAGGTTGAGCGGGAAGTGGGGTTTGTCCTAGAATTTGTTCCATTGTTACGTGACGGTTATCAAATAATGGGAGGATGGGTGTGAGTGCTTTTTTGAGACTAACGATAGAGCGTATCCTGTTTTACGCGATGGTAGCGATTATGCTCTTGGTGCGTTTTGTGCCATCGGCGCATTGCTCCGCGCTGGCGTGCACATTGGTGGCGTTGGCGTTCCTCTATGCCGTGGGGGCGTGGTGGCTGCTTCGTAGGCAAGGGGTTTGGGGCTTTTTTCAACCCTTTATCATTGGCTGGTTTGGTTCTCAAGTGCCATTCCTATGGGGGATGCGCATTGCGGGGTGGATTGGAGAGGCGCCGATGCTGATGGCGATTGCTACTTGCGTTGCCACGTGGATTGTGGCAGCATGGGCAGAAAGAAAGGTGGACAACGGCCTTACGCTGCGTTTCGTATCGGTGCGTATGGGGCTTTTTATCCTTTGCGGGGTATTCTTCATAGTATAGCGTGGCGGTGGCTCTGTTGCAGTTGATTTAGTGACGGCCGAGGGTCTTCATGGAGGGCTCTCGGCTTTTATTTTGCACTGCGTGGCTACGTTCCTTCTTTAGGTCTAGTGCGCCTATTCCCACAAAAAATGAATGTCATGAAAACTGATCTAAAATATTGGTTTTTAAGGTTTTATTGTCATTTACTTCTTGCACACGGCGATGGAATATGGTGGAAAAAGTTGCACGGATGGTTTTTTGTACCTACCTTTGCACTCGGTTTTAGGGTTATTGCTGTTTTGGATGGCCTCTTCGTCTAACGGTTAGGACGTCAGATTCTCATTCTGAAAATAGGAGTTCGATTCTCCTAGAGGCTACGAGAGAAAGGGTCGGGGCGGTGGTGCGCTGTTGACCCTTCCTTTTTGGTAGAATTTGGGTAGGGGGAGATGGTGTAGTGCTAGAGAATGCTGAAGCCATACTGACGGAGAGATACGCACAGTTCGCTGGACGGGCAGGTTTCGCCGAGTGGTGGATGTGGCTGCTGTTCTCTTTCGGCGTGAAGCTGGTAGTGGGTGCGGTGCTTAGGCTGTTTCCATTCAGCAATGCGGTGTTTGGCGTGGTGATGGCTCTAGTGGAGGTAGGGTTGCTGTTGCCGAGCCTAGCGGTTGCGGTGAGGCGGCTTCACGATGTGGGCAGGGGCGGCGGATGGGTATCCTTACTGTTGGTGCCCGTGGTTGGCTGGGTTTGGCTCTTCGTTCTGCTCGTGCAACCGGGAGAGGCGGGGGCGAATCGATTTGGTGGAGTAGATGTACTAAGTTAAAAAGGAGGCTAGTTATGGTGGACATCATTAAGAGCGTTTTGGTTGATAAGTACGCATCAATCAGCGGGCGTGCCAATAGAACGGAGTTTTGGGTATGGACGCTTGGCGTTTTCGTATTGCAGGCCATACTGAGTATATTTATGACGGTGAACGATACAGTGTACTATGTGCTGTCGGGTATAGTGGGCGTAGCGTTACTAATTCCCAACGTATGTGTAGCTGTGCGTAGGCTGCATGACACGGGGCGCGGCGGCGGATGGTGTTTTATCGGCTTAATTCCGTTGGTGGGGGGAATCTGGCTCCTGGTGCTGATGCTGCTGCCGGGCGAGCCGCAGAGCAATCGGTTTGGGGAGGTGCCAACGACGAGCCTGTAAGGGGCAGTTAGAGCGAGATTCTTTTGAGGAGGGTGCACGGATGGAGAGTCTGTGTACCCTCTTTTTTGTGGTATGGCTGGAAACGGGGATGGCCGTTAGGGTTAGTCTGAAAGCCCCCGGTTATTGACGAAACCGTTCTGCGGACGTGGCTGTGTTGCAACGAAGATCTCGTGGTGGGGCGGGAGTCTTCGTGCAGGTCTATGGTGGAAGATTGGTTGGCCATGGGGAATAGTCATATGTCCGAGCCGTTGGATCTAGCGGTGGTCGCATCCTACTTCCATCTTTACATTGACCCCGCACCATTTTAGGTACGATTTTTGATAATGTGCTTCTATGGTTTGATGCTGGGTGGTTGTGCGGCTTAGGAGGCATAGGTATTTTAGGGAGTGTTTATGCGGAGAGTTTGGCGTGTAGTGGTTGCCATTTTGTTTCTTGGGGCTGCGGTTGCTACGCCTTTATGCGGGGCGCAGCGGGACACTGTGCAGCTGAAGGCGGAGTGGACCGCGCTGCTTGAGCGGGGTGCGGATACGCTGGCGGGGAGGCAATTCGCTGGGCATTTGCGGGAGTACATAGAGCAGGAGGCGAATTGGAGGGTGGTGCTGCCCGCGTTTGAGGGGGTGAGCGATGTGGAGGCCAAGGGTGGGGCGCTGCGGTTGATAACGTGGGCGGTCCCCACGCCGGCGCGGGAGTGGCTGCATATGGGGCTAATAGTGAAGCCACAGCGGGGCGGCGGGGTACTGTGCGTGCCGTTGAAAGATAGGCAAATCCCTGTGGGGAGTGGGTTGGTGGAAGAGGGATGGCTAACGGCGCAGGGGGACGCAGACTCGTGGATGGGGGCGGTGTACTTCGACGCGAAGGCGTTTGCCTACCAACGGGATACGGCCTACCTGCTTATCGGGGTGGCGGGGTCCAATGCGTTCGTGGCGAGGCGGGTGGTGGAGACGCTGTACGTAGCCGCGGATGGGGCCGTGCGTTTTGGACTCCCAGTGATAGCGCAGGGGCAGAAGCGGTTAGGGCGGATTATGATGTCGCACAGCGCGCGGGTGGGGATGGAGATCAACTTTGTAGAGGGGAAGAATCAGGTGCTTATTGACCATCTGTCGCCCGCCTCGGGGGAGTACGTAGGGATGCCGTCGCACTATGGGCCGGATTTCTCCTACGATGCGCTGGAGCTTACTAATGGGGGCGTCTGGGTTTACTCCACAGAAGTGGATCCCCAAACGTTTAATAAGGCGGTGAAACGTAAGCCTGGGCAGAATGCAAGGCTTGGCAAGGGGGACAAGAGCATGGGGAGCTACAGCCCGAATTGGAAGTAGGCGATTGCGGATGGGGCGCAGCGTTGGCAAAACGCTCCGTTTGAGGGATTCGTTTGGAGGTAAGTAGTTGTAACATAAACATGAAACCGATGAAGAGGATAGGTGTTTTTGGTGGAATAGTGGTGCTGGCGTTTGCCCTAGCAGGGTGCAATAACGGGAACCAGCAGAAGATTGCACAGATGCAGTCGTCTATAGATTCCCTGACGGCTGAGTCGGAGCAGAAGACGCAGACCATCAATGAGTTTTTTGCTTCGATTAGTGCCATTGAGGAGAGCTTGGCTGAGGTGAAGAATAAGGAGAAGGCCATTGGGACTAACGTGCAGAATTACGAGGGCGGGGAGCTGCCGAGCGATGTGCGGGAGCGGATTAATGAGGATATCGTGGCGATTAATGACATTATGGCGAGCAATCGGCAGAAAATCGCAAGGTTGAGCGCCACGCTAAAGAACTCGAACATTAAGACGGCCGAGCTACAGCGTATCATAGAGAGTACGGAGCAGAAGCTCAATGAGCGCGACTCCACGGTGTTGCTCCTGAAAACGCAGCTTGAGACGCTGAATTTCTCGGTGGATTCGTTAAACATGGTGGTGGATACGCTGTCGGCTTCCAATGAGGAGCTGGCGGAGCTGGTGGCATCGAAGGATGCAAAGCTTAACGAGGCGTGGTTCGCCATTGGGAAGCGTAGCGAGCTAATTGAGAACAATGTGTTAGAGAATAGGGTGTTGCGGAAGAATCTGCGCCTGCGCCGTGATTTTAACCAGGGGTACTTCACAAAGATTGTCATCAACGATACGGATGAGATTCCGCTCTACGCTAATACGGACGATGTGACCGTGGTGACGAGCCACCCGCAGCAGAGCTACACGTTGCGCACTGACGAGAAGGGGAATGTGCAGGCGTTGGTCATCACGGATAAAGAGAGTTTTTGGAGTGCCTCGCGATTCCTAGTGGTGGTGGTTAAATAGAGGTTTCCTTTTCCGCTTTAATGGAGGAAAAAGCACTTTAGAGCGGCTAGTGGTGTATTTAAGGCGGGGCGTTGGCCCCGCCTTTTTTCTTGAGGCGGTATGGTGGGGCGCGGCGATGCATTGGTTTCGCCCTTAGCTGGCCTCAGAGTGCTCTTTGCGCTCAGCCGTTGCTATAATCGCCCTATCTGCAGGGCTGCCCCGCATAGCCCGTTGGCCCGTAAAAGCTCGGAGCATTTTGCTCCCCCGCCCGCCACTCATTATAAAACTTTTTCGTACCTTTACCCTACGAACGAAGCGAGGAGGCAATGGCATGGAACAGGCGATAGTATACCCGGTAGGGCAGTCAAGTTTCAAGGATTTACGTGCGGATAAGGCCGTCTACGTGGATAAGACGGCGCTGATTTACCAGCTGGTGAAGCAGGGGCGGTTCTACTTTCTGAGCCGGCCGCGGCGGTTCGGCAAGAGCCTGCTGGTCTCCACGCTGGAGGCGTACTTCCTGGGGAAGAGGGGGCTCTTCGCTGGGCTGGCGATGGAAAAGCTTGAGCAGGACTGGACGCAGCACCCCGTGCTGCACGTAGATTTCTCAGGAGATAATTACAAATACGACAAGGCTCTTGGGGTTACGCTAAACACCATGCTGCTGCAGTGGGAAGGGCTTTACGGCAAGGGGGAGGGCGAAGAAACGTACGCTGTACGGTTTAAGGGGGTTATTGCGCGGGCGCATGCGCGGACGGGGCGGCAGGCGGTGGTGCTGGTGGACGAGTACGACAAGCCGATGCTGGACGCGTTCGGCAGCCGGGAGCTGCTGGCGCGCAACCAAGACATTCTGCGGGGCTTCTACGGGGCGCTCAAGGCGAGCGCGCCGCACCTGCGGTTCGTGTTTCTGACGGGGGTGACGCGCTTCGCGCACGTGAACATCTTCAGCGGGCTGAACAACCTGGCGGACATCTCGATGGTGCCGGCCTTCAACGCGCTGTGCGGCATCACGGAGGCGGAGCTGCACGCCAACTTCGCGGAGGGGGTGGCGCGGATGGCGGTGCGCCGGGGGCAGACCGAGGCGCAGGTATACGACAAGCTCAAGGCCACGTACGACGGCTACCGCTTCTCGGAGGAGGTCTCGGAGGGGGTCTACAACCCCTTCAGCCTGCTCAGCGCCTTCGGCGAGATGAAGTACGGCAGCTACTGGTTCGCCACCGGCACGCCGACCTACCTGGTGCAGGTCATGCAGGAGTCGGGGTACTGGGTGGACGATTTGACGGGGGCGGCGGTGACCCTGCAGGACCTGGGGGACATCCGGGACCCCTACCAGAACCCGCAGGCGCTCTTCTACCAGGCGGGCTACCTCACGCTGGGCGGCCGGGGCAGACGGAAGGAGACGTACAGGCTGCGCTTCCCGAACGGGGAGGTGAAGAAGGGGTTCAAGCAGTTCGTGCAGGAGTGCTACCTGCCGGGGGTGTTTGGCGGCGAGACGTACAACGCTTTGGCGTTCCACCGCTTGCTGGCCAAGGGCGACGCGGAGGGGTTCATGGCGCTGCTGGCGTCGTTCTTCTGGGTGTCGAACTACGAGGTGGTGGGGGACCAGGAGAAGTACTACCAGAACACGCTGCGGGCGCTGTTCATGCTGATGGGGAGCAGGGTGGAGGCGGAGCACCGCACGGCGAACGGGCGGATCGACCTCTTGGTGTGGCTGCCCAAGTACGTCTACCTCTTCGAGATCAAGATGGACCGGGGCGCGGAGGTGGCGCTGGAGCAGATCGAGGGGAAGGGGTACGCGAAGGGGGTAGACACGGGGGGGCGGCAGCTGATCGCCATCGGGGTGAGCTTCTCGCGGGCGGAGCGGGGGATACAGGAGTGGAAGGTGGCGAGGGGGTAGATGGTAGTTTTAGTAGGACATCCAGCTGAATAGTAACGGATTATACACGCCGCTTCGTCTAGCAAAATGTAGGGAAGGCTACGAAAGGCTGCTTGCGCATTTAAGCGCTGACAAGCGGTTATTGGAACGTGCGGCGGTCATGCCGTAGGCTGCCTTTGCAGTATTCTGTTTTTAAGACTTAGGCTGCGCTAGCATTTCGTTACGCCATCACCCCGTTCCTTGAAGCCCCAATAGCTGCCAAAGCCGAGCATATACAGAGCCATAACAAAGGCTTGATCCTGATCGTCCAATCCCAGCCTGTTGCCAGCCTCTTGTAGTTCCTCATACACAGTATCTTTCGGCATTTTAGTCTTATTGCCATCGCAATGAACCACCTTTTCAATTACGCTGGGCAACACGCTGCAAAGCTGGTAAAACGCTTTCTCTTCACCCGTGATAATAGCGTAAAATTGGTCGATACTTACCCTTCGAATTCTAGCATGGTGTACCCTATTGCCATCCACCGTTGTTTGCCAAGGAATATTTTGGGAACGCTTGGCGATTGCCTCCACCAAGAAACAGGCGCAGCTGTCATCACTAAGTAGCTGCGCCTGCATTTTTATGTACGTCTTGGCCGACGATGCGTAGTTCATCGTATTGTGCTTGTTTTTCATTTCTACGTAGATACGCCTAACCCTACTACCATCCTCTAGGGCATATCCATCCTGCGGAGTGTAAATAACATCCCAACCACCTTCTTTGCCTACTTCCGGAACTTTACAATTTGATAAGTAGGCAAAAACTCCTTGGTGAAAGTAGCCAATTTCATTGGTGTTTGACTTATCTCGCTGCCTGAATGTCTCGTTCGCAAGGAGGGTTTTCCAATCTACCCCATACACAGCCCTGTCAAAGAGCATCTTCACAGGGTCTACTATGTTCTTGTTAAACTGGGCAAGGTCTATTGATTGCAATTTGCTATTGTATTGCTCAATGGTATGCGCAACATGGTTAGAAAGCTGCTCTTCGGTAATAAATTTTAAATCCCACCCCATGATTATTCCTTTCCCTGCTGGTATTCCTTCCATGCCCGTACAATCTCCACCCCCACCCGCCGCGCTAGCTCCACCGGCACGGCGTTGCCTATCTGCTTATACTGGCTGGCAAGACTCCCCGAGAACGCCCAGCTATCGGGGAAACTCTGTATCCTTGCGTACTCGCGCACCGTGAACGGACGGCTCTCATCGGGGTGACAGCGCTCCGTCTGCTTCTGCGATGGCGAGGTGGTGAGCGTTAGGCACGGTTCATCCCACGCAATACGCCGCGCCATGCCGCGCCTGCCGCCACCTGAAAAGTAGCTGTTCCCCATGTAATCCTTCGCAACCGCTTCCGGCAGGTCAACCCACGATCCTCCGGGCGGTACTAAATCCATCACTGCCCGTTTCCGATTGCTATACGGCACGTAGGGGCTCTCAGGCACATCGCGCAGCGCCTCACGAAGCGTACGCATGCGCTGCTCCGGCTTGGGAAACTCAAAATGTATTTTGTTTGCCAAGTCCTTCTGTATCCCGATGGCAATCAATCTTTTCCGCTTCTGCGCCACGCCGTGGTACGCCGCGTTGAGAATTTGGTGCTGCACCTCGTACCCCAGCTCTTGAAAAACTTGCAGAATGGTTTCAAAGGTGCGTCCTCCATCGTGCGACACTAGCCCCGGCACGTTCTCAAAGAGAAACATGGGCGCATTGACCTCTTCAAGGCAGCGGGCAAACTCATGGAACAGCGTGCCGCGGGTATCGGAGAAGCCCAAGCGCTTTCCCGCGTACGAGAAGGCCTGGCAGGGCGGGCCTCCGCTCACCAAATCTACTTGATCGTGGTATGCCTTGAAGTTGACCCGCTGCACGTCCGCCTCGACAACACGCCACTGCGGACGGTTGTACCGCAACGTGTCGCACGCCGTGCGTTCTATCTCCACGAAGGCTACGCCCTGCACGCCCGCCAGCTCAAGCCCTAGTGCCAACCCGCCAGCACCCGCAAAAAGTTCTATCCCTCGCATTGCTCCCCTCGCTACTCGCATACTTCCGCGAAGGTAGCCCATTTTTGGCATTATCTCTGTGATATTTATACTGTTAAATATAACGGCAGGGAAGATGGCGGCGGCAGCTATAGCGACGAATCGGTAGCACGGAGGTCATCAGAGGCGTCACCCCCTGTTTGTGGATATGCGCAAATTGGATGTAAGAATAGGCTAGGACCTGGAGAAAGCCAGTGGCGGAACGATGTGGAAGCTGCAACGTGGTAGATATTAAAAATAAGTGTAACTTTGCGATGTTGAGTGAGGAGTGGTGCGCGGTGGAGAAATTGTAAAGAGGAGATACTACGATGCGGCAAAAGGTGGTGGCAGGTAATTGGAAGATGAATACGACCCCGGCAGAGGGAGTGCGTTTGGCGAAGGATATAGTGGAACAACTGGACGGTGGGGCGAATGGTGTGGAGGTGATGGTGTTTCCGCCGTTCACGCATTTGGAATCGGTGAGAGCGGCACTAGGCAGTAGCCCTATAGTGCTTGGGGCGCAGGACTGCTCAGGGTTTGAGAAGGGGGCGTATACGGGTGAGGTGTCGGTGGGGATGCTTGCCGCGGCGGGGTGCAAATCGGTGATGGTGGGGCACTCAGAGCGGCGGAAATACCATGGAGAGGGAGGGGATCTGCTGGCACGAAAGATAGACTTGGTGCTCAAGGCGGGGCTTGAGGTGATGTTCTGCGTAGGGGAGCCAGAGCAGGTGCGAGAGCAGGGAGAGGGAGCTGCTTGGCGGTATGTGGAGGAGCAGCTGATGATTCTTGAGGGCTTCAAGGGGCGCTTGGAGGGTAGGCTAAAAGTGGCGTATGAGCCGGTGTGGGCAATTGGTACGGGGCGCACGGCGAGCGCGAACGATGCGGGATGGATGTGCAGCCAGGTGGAGAAGTGGCTAGAGACGAGCGTGGGTAAAGGTGGAGCCGAAATACCGGTGCTTTACGGCGGAAGCTGCAATGCGCAGAATGCCAAGGAGCTATTTGCAGAGGCCGGGGTGAGCGGCGGGTTGATAGGGGGCGCATCGCTGAAGGCAGCCGATTTTGTGAAGATAGTGCGTTCGTTTTAGTTTGGGCAGGGGCTGATGGCAGAGAGCTGGTTGGAGGTGCGGGTAGCGGTGGGGGATGATGCGGAGCCGCTGCTGGCGAGCGGGCTGCTACAGGCATCGCTGGAGGAGGTGGGCTTTGAGGGGTTTGTGGAGGCTGGCGGCGAGTTGATTGGCTATGTGCCTGTATCTAAGTACAGCGAAGAGAGCGTCGCAGGGGTGCTGCGGAATTTTGGGGTAGAGGCATCTTGCGGGGCGCATGAAGTACCCCAAAAGAATTGGAATGAAGAGTGGGAGCAGCGGGTGGAACCGGTGGTGCTGCATGGGAGCAAGCGGAGCGTGCGGGTGCGAGCGGCGTTCCATGCAGCCGAGGAGGGCGATGTGATTGTGACGCCGCGAATGGCGTTCGGCACGGGGCATCATGCCACAACCGCGATGGAGGTGGAGGCAATGCTTGATGCTGATTTGTCGGGGAAGCGGGTGCTGGACATGGGATGCGGCACGGGGCTACTGGCCTTGGTAGCTGCACGATGCGGCGCAGCAGCGGTGGATGCCATTGACTACGATGAGGAGGCGGTGCGCAACGCGATGGATAACGTGAAGGCTAATGGGGCTGAAGCAATCGTAAACGTTATACACGGAGGGTTTGAAGATATTCCGAAAGGCGTGCGGTACGATTGGATTGCAGCGAATATGACGCTGAATTTACTAACGGCACATATGCCACTGCTTTCGGAACGATTGCAGCGTAATAGCGGCGTGCTGGCAACAAGCGGATTGCTCGTGCGTGACGTGGATGCGCTGCTGGCGAGCGCAAAGCGTCATGGCCTACGCGAGGTGAAGCGGAGCGAGCGGGAGGGGTGGGCGTGCTGCCTATTAGCAAAGGAGAGCAACGTATGAGATTGACCGGTAGGCGTTTGGGGTGGGGCGTAGCGTTGGTATCAATGTTGCTAGCGGTAGGAACGCTACTCTTGCTATCCCCAGAGAGCGGTGCGCAGCAGAGGAAAGATTACTTCTCGGGGGAGGTTGGGAAATTTCCCGAAGAGCTGATAAAGCTGGTGTATGCGGGCGATAAGCTTGACAAGGCGCAGCGGCAGGAGAACGAACTCTTTGCGCAGCTTTGGGCGCAGGATGTGCTAAGCGCAGAGGTGAAGGAGGATGTGGTGAGGCTGAGCAACGCCATGGAGCATAGAATGCCGAGCAATAGAAAGTACTTTTCCCGCTGGAAAAAGATATTGCAGGAGAATATGCAGCAGCCGGAGCGTGCGGGTGAGTTCTCGCAGCTGCGCGAGCTGCTTACCGTGGTGCTCGGCAACCGACAGGTTACGCAGGCGCGCCAGATGGAGCTTCTAGACGATTTTTACTTCATACTGCGGGAGGGTGGGGTGCATACCACTAGGACGTTTTCGTGGCTTACGCATGGTGGATCATCATCGGTGCAGCGTAATGGGGACGATATTGCGGTGACCTATGAAGATGTGGACTTACTGTGCCAGCAGGGGAAAGACAGTATTGTGATATTTGGAACAAATGGGCGTTACGACCCGCTTTCGTGTCGCTGGGAGGGTCAAGGGGGCGAGGTGCGCTGGCTTCGCAGCGGCTTTTCGGCGGATACGGTGAGCGCATCGCTAACGAAGTATCGCATTGACATGCGGCGTAGCGAGTACGCTGCTGATACCGTGACGTTTACGCATAGGCAATACCTTTCTTCACCCGTGCAGGGGCGGTTGGTTGACAAGCTATTGATAAATCCTGGGGGGCAGATGATTCTGTTCCCGGTCGTGGAGACCTATGGGAGCAACTACGAGGTGAAGAGTCCGCTTGAGGGGGTGAGCTTTAAGGGGGGCGTGATTATGCAGGGGGATAGACTTGTTGGGACCGGCACGCCGCAAGAGCCGCTGCGCTTTGAGATGGAGCGTAACGATACAACGTTAATAAAGGTGATGACGCAGCGCATGGCGTTTAGCAAGGCGACGATGGCGGCCGATTACGCCACGGTGACGATTTATCTTCGGGGCGATAGCCTTTTCCATTCTGGGCTTCGGTTTACCTATAGTGGACAGGATCAGGTGGTGCGAATACGGCCCTCGGGGCTTAAAATTACAAGGGCCCCGATGTACAGCTCTTACCATCGCATGATAATTTACTTCGAGGAGCTATCGTGGAAGCTGGGCGATGAGAAGATGATATTTGGGCCACAGTTCGGTTCATCGCGTGGGCAGGCGTACTTCCAGTCGGACGAGTATTTTAAGGAGCAGCGGTTTGATGCCATGATGGGGCGCGATGCGGAGCATCCGTTGACGGCACTAACCCAGGCGGCTGCGGCATACGGAGGGCGGACGATACCGATAGACTTCGTGGGGCGTATCATTGGGGCGAATGCCGTGGATACACGTCGGCTGCTGATGGAGATGGCCGTGCAGGGATATGTCCTTTACGATGTAGAGGCGCAGCAGGTAACCATACTTGACCGAGTGTACAGCGACATTGATGCGCGTTTCAAGCGGAAGGACTACGATGCGATAGAGTTTTCCTCCACGGTAGGCTCGGGGATGGCGAATGCCGTGCTGGATTTAGACTCTGCGGATTTAGAGGTGTATAGCGTGGAGAGGGTGGCGGTTAGCGATTCGCAGAACGTGAGTATAACGCCGCGAGGACGCTACGTACGGTTGAAGAAGAATAGGGATTTCCAGTTTGATGGGGTGGTGAATGTGGGTATGTTCACTTTCATGGGGGATAGCCTGGAGTTTAACTACGATAACTATTCGCTTGACTTAAAGTCGGTGGATCGGGTATCGATGCGTTTCATCACCGATTCGTTAGACTATTCGGGGCGGCGAGCGCAGGATAGAATACGGTCTGATTTAGAGGATTTAACGGGATACGTGCTAATTGATAAGCCGGATAACAAGGCGGGGCTTGTTCGCAATGCGGACTACCCAGTGTTTACCTCTACCAAGCCGTCGAAGGTGTATTACAACCGCCCGGATGAGGGGGGGGCATCGTATAGTAAGGATAAATTGTACTTTCAAGTGGATACGTTTACGTTCAAAAACATGAATACTTTTGAGCGTAAAGACATCAAGTTTAAGGGGACGATGGAGACCGGGGGTATGCTGGAAGATTTCGGTGATACGCTCCGATTGATGCCCGATAAGTCGTTGGGCTTCATTAAGAAGACTCCACCAGAGGGGATGCCGCTCTACGGTGGCAAAGCGAGGTTCTACGATAACATTATGCTGAGCAATCAGGGGCTGATGGGGGACGGACGGCTTGAGTACAAGACCTCGACAACGGAGGCGCATAATTTTATATTCTACACAGATTCAATGTATGCCACCAGCACGAGTTTCAATTTGGCTCAGGAGGATAGCTCCATGAACAGCGTGCCGGATGTGCGGGGGAAGCAGCATAGGGTGCGCTGGGTGCCGGAGGAGGATGAATTTTGGGTCTATAAGGGGCCGGAGGCGTTCCAGATGTACCGTAACGAGGCCGATTTCGCTGGGGATATCGTGTTGACATCAAAAGGGCTGCAAGGGCGAGGCACTGTGGAGATGCGCAAGGCCAAGATGACATCGGAAAACTTTACATTTCGGCGGAGGGATTGGCTCTCGGAGGCGATGAGTATCCGTTTTTACGCAGAGGCTGACAACAGCTCGGCATTCAGCTCCGATTCTGTGCGAGGGGCGGTAGATTACGATAGCCGGACGGGGGATTTCAACAGCGTGATGAGTACCATTGCGGGGAATCTTGATGCGTTGCAGTACAAGGTGTACGCAGATACGCTGCAATGGCCTATTGATAAGGACGAGATCGTTATCAGCACCGCGGGCGTGCAGGAAGCACTGGCCAAAGGAAAGTTTAAGCCACCGCGCTACCTCGATTTAGACTCCATGCCGATGGGGTCAATATTCTATTCCATAAGGCCGGATGAGGATTCGCTCTACTTCATGTCGTCGAGGGCTACGTACCAGTTTAGTAATCCTCATTTGCAGGCGGAGGGGGTGCAATACGTTCTGTCTGCCGATGCGCAGGTGGTAGTGCCGAGCATGCATGTGGATGTAAAGGTGCAGGAGCGCATGCTTCCCTTCAATGGAGCTACGATATATGCCGATGCGAAACGGCAGACGCATCGAATGTACGATGCAAACGTTGAGGTGCGGGGAGGCGAGTCGTACGCAGGAAAGGGGAAAATGGATTACGAGAGCGATTATGATAAGGCGCAACAGCTAATACTTGATTCGATATACGTGGTGAAGGAGCAGGGAGTACCCCATACGCAAGCGTATTCCACAGTAGATAGCGCGGCGAATTTCCATCTCAATAGTAAGTTTACCTATGTGGGGAAGGTGACAGTGGATGCTAACGAGAAGATGCTGCATTACCGCGGAGGTGCCAAGCCGATTTATTCATGCGGGCTAATGGAGGGAGAGCTTTTGTCGTTTGCATCGAGACTAGCGCCTGATAGCCTGTTCATTCCGTATGGGCCGAAAGCCAAGAGCGTGGCTGGGGCGCGGCTAGTGAGCGGGACTACGATGGACTACATCAATACGAGCCCCTACACGGCGTTTTTGACGAAGAGCCGGGATGTGCAGGATGCGGAGCTATTCCCTGTGGAGGGACTTTTGACGTATGATAAGACGAAGGGGCGCTACGTGCTTGGAGACAAAGGCGTTTTTGAGCGGCCTGATACCATTCTGCACAGAGTAGAGTTGGATCCAGCGGAGTGCAGGTTGTTTATGGATGGAGAGCTGGCGCTCCCATACGATTTTGCCCAGGTGTCGGCCTATGCCACGGGGCGTGTCACGCAGGAGATACGTGACTCTTCGGTGTCAGCGCGGGTGTTCCTTGATTTGGATTTCTTTTTTAACAGCGTTGCGCTGAAGCTTATCGCAAGCGATTTGGCGGGGCGTGAAACGTTGGACAACGTTGACCAGCGCCAGGAGGTATTTTTGACAGGGCTGCGCAAACGGTTGCCATATAAAAAGTTTGCGCCATTGCTAGAGCAGATTCAGCTTTTTGGAGCAACCAAGGAGCCCATTAAGGAGTTGCAGTCAACGCTGTCGCTAAGCGATGTGCAGATGGTGTGGGATCGGTTTACCCGGTCTTTCGTATCGCGTGGGCGTTTAGGTATTGGAGCGGTAGGAGGTCAGTATGTAGGGAAGCGTGTCAATGGCTTCTTGGAGATGAACAAGCGTTTCGGGGGAGATTATTTCGTGCTGTATCTTGAGCCGGCCCCGGGTGAGTTTTACCTTTTTCAGTTCACCGGGGAGACAATGTATATAGTGTCGTCCAATCAGGCGATGCTAGATTTAATCAACAAGGTAAAGCCCAATAAGAGAAGGAGGAAGGCGGATAGGAGTGGGCGTAAGTACGTATATACGGTAGGGACGATGGACGAGGTGGAGATAGCGCAGAAGCGTTATCGAGAGCTGTTGAAATAGTATGTAGGCGAAGGGAGGTATATTGTGCGAAAATCCTGATTACTAAAACTAAAGGAATGCAGGGTTAACATTTAGATAGCGTGTTACGTATCAGCTAAGAAAGACGGAGTTGGGCGGAGCAGAAAAGGTTAAGTATAGAAAGTGTGGATTCGATGCAGGAACATTCAGAGGTTCATACAGAGCTTTCGCAGCAGGAGCTTGAGGCAGCGGTAGTGCAGTTAGAACGCCGCTTGAGGAGCTATACGGAGCGGGCGGCGCTGTTGGGCTTTTCGTATGTGGGAAGGATGCCGTTCCAGAGCGTGAGTCCGATGCTGGAGGTGATACGCGAGACGCTTGAAGGGGAGGAGAGCGTGGCATTGCAGCAGCGGAGGCGGCTGAACCACGTGGCGGTGGAGCTGCTGCAGAATGTGAGCAGACACGGTTATGATGGGGCAGCGCGAGGCGAGGCGAGGCGACCGTTAGGGTTTGCGCTATTCCGTGTGGAGCGAAGCCAAATGCGGGTGGTGACGGCGAATTTATGCGTGCGGAAGGTTGCGGAGAGTGTACAGGCGAGCGTGGTACGGTTGAATAGCCTCACGCTGGATCAGGTTCGGGCATTGCATAAGGTGCAGCTGACGGGGGGAGAGATTTCCGATAGGGGCGGTGCGGGGTTGGGATTGATGGATGTGATAATGCGGAGCGGGCAGCCGTTGGGGGTGTATAGGGAGGCTGTCAACGAGGAGCTGGATTTGCTTGAGCTATCGTCGAGTATACCAACGCAGGTGGCGGCGGCTGATGAAAATAAATGCGCAGAGAAGGTGAAATAAAATGGGGAGCTTGTGATGAACAAAAATAGGGTGATACTAGTGGGAGTATTGGTGCTGGGGGCGTTAACGACGGCTCCTGCGAAGGGGCAGTTGGATCGGGAGGCCATGGAGCGTGCACGAATGAAGGGGAGCAACGTAAAGGTTTGCGAGCAGTATACGCACAAATATGTAAAAGGAGAGCCGAAGGCCGAGGGCTATTTGACCACCAAAACGACCTACGATAAGGAGGGCAATCCGCTTTTGGTGGTGAATTACCGTGCGAATGGGGATGAGTCATCGCGCCTGTACTATACCTACAACGATAAGGGGCAGCGGATAGAGTACCGCAAAGAGGAGGCTTGGAAAGATGATAAGACGGGAAAGATATCGATGCGAACCTTTTTTAAACAGCGTTTCACGTATAACACAAGGGGTGACAAGCGCTCAGAGGTAGGCTTTGACGGTGCGGCGAACTACAGAGTTATGTACAACTATTTGCCGAACGGCAAGTTGGCCGACATCACAAAGTATGATGGCGACAACAGCATTTCGGAGCGTTGGACGTACTCCTACGATGGGAAGAAGCAGATAATAGAGGTAATGCCGACGAATCGGCAGCCGTATCGGGTGGAGAAGGTGTTTGATAATGAAGGGCGTTTGCTTTCAGATAAGCAGATAGGACAGGACAAGCAAGAGATGCGCCGCGTGGAGTTCACCTATGACCAGGCTGGGCGTGTGGCAACCGAGGCAGAGTTTTACGGTGGGAAGCCCCGTTCATTCCAGCGCTATAGGTACGACACAAATGGACAGCTTTTGGAAGTGAAGCAGCGGCGCCCCGATGGACAAGAGCTGGAGAGCAATGCGTACAAGTACGATAAGGATGGGAATTTGGTGGAGGAGCGTTGGATAGATAAGGATCCGAAGTTGGTATCAACTAAGGTATCGGAGTTTGAAGCGAGCGGCGATATGGTGCGCATGGAGTCGTACTATGCGCCCTACCGCTACCGCGTGATGTATACGTACAAGTATGAGCGATTTTAGTTTGGGCAATCAGTTATTTCGGTTAGAGGGGAGGCTTTGGGCTTCCCCTTTTTTGTGGCCGTTGGTTGGCTGGGCAAGAGAGAAGTGCGCAGGGGGTAGCGTTTAGTGGGGAAAAAGGGAAAGAAAATATTTGCTAGGGTGTACGTCAAATAAATTGCAAAAAGGTATTACCTTTGCGAAAGGTGTATGCAAGATGCGTGATTGCGATTGCGGCGGGAGGTAGGAGAGAGGGCAATAGGTGAACAGATAAAAATGGAGTAGCTATGCGGGTAGCAAAAAGTATAGCGTTGTTAGTGGTCTTACTGGTCGGGATGCCTTCGGTGCGGCTGGCGGCGCAGGTGTCGGTCTCAACGCAGGAGATAGATGGGCGAACCAATGGCGATGGTGCGGGGAAGAGTCGGAATCTCATTCAGGTGGCAGTGCCGTTGCTGAGCGTGGCACCAGACTCTCGGGCCGCGGGCATGGGCGATGTGGGGGCGGCGAGCGAGCCGGACGTGAATAGCCAGCACTGGAATCTATCGAAGTACGCGCTCATTGACAAGAAGTGGGGGATAAGCCTTTCGTATATACCGTGGCTGCGGAGGCTGACGAAAGATATAAACCTTGCGTATTTGGCTGGTTACTACCGAATTGATAAATGGCAGGCGGTATCGGCCTCTTTGCGCTACTTCTCCATGGGGCAGATGAATTTCACCGATGAGCAGGGGCAGCCGATTAGGACGCACAACCCCAACGAGTTTGCCATTGATGTGGGGTATTCCCGTAGGTTTATCGATGGGTTCAGCGGGGGCGTGGGGTTTCGCTTCATCCGTTCGGATTTGACTGGGGGTGTGGCTCAGGCCAATCAGACTTCCAAGGCGGGGATGTCATACGCGGCTGATGTGACGCTGTACTACGAGAAGGATCTAACCGTGGCGCAGCTCCCCGCGGAGATGGCCTTCGGGGCGGCGTTCACCAATATTGGGTCTAGGATGTCGTACAACGGGGTGCACAAGTATTTTATACCCATCACCATGCGTCTCGGCGGGCGATTCTCGATCTCTTTGGACGATTACAACATGGTTTCGGGAATGGTGGATGCATCGAAGCTGCTCGTGCCGACCCCGCCGCTGTACAATCCTGATAGAACGATTGCGAAGGGTAAAAACCCCGATGTAGGCGTGGCGCAGGGCGTATTCCAATCGTTTGCCGATGCGCCGGGCGGATCGCTTGAGGAGTTCCACGAGGTGTACTGGGGTGCGGGGGTTGAGTATTGGTATAACAGGCTCTTCGCGCTGCGCTTTGGCTACTTCTATGAGCACCAGAGCAAGGGCGGGCGGCAATACTTCACCCTAGGCGCCGGGGTGAGCTATAATGTTTTCACGCTCGATGCGGCGTACCTTATCCCGACGGCGGGGTTCAACAGCCCTATGGCCAACACGGTACGCTTCTCGCTGATGGTGAATTTCAATGAGCCAGCCAAGAAGAGCAAAGCAAAACTTGGCGCATCAAAAATGGAGAAGGAAGAGACAACGAACTAATGGTCTTAAAGACCTTATAGAAAGGAGCATAAGCTGTGACACAGAGGAGAATGGGGGATTTTCGTGTGGGGACGGGGTATGATATACACCGTCTGGAGAAGGGCTTACCGCTGCGGCTCTGCGGGGTGACGGTGGAGAGCGACTTTGGGGCGGTGGGGCATTCGGATGCGGATGCGGCGCTGCATGCGCTGTGCGATGCCATCCTTGGTGCGCTGTCGCTGGGCGACATAGGGACGCTCTTCCCCGATGATAACCCACAGTATAAGGATATGGATAGCCGGCGGCTGCTTGAGGAGGTGGTGTGCCGCATGGAGGAGGCGGGATTCCTTGTGGAGAATGCCGACATTACCATTGTGCTTGAGCAGCCCAAGCTGCGGCAGTACGTGGAGGCGATGCGCACCGAGGTGGCAAAAATACTGCAGGTGGACGAGGAGAGCGTAGGGGTAAAAGCAAAAACGAAGGAGGGGCTTGGGCCGGAGGGGCGCGGGGAGGCGGTGTCGTGCCAGGCGGTGGTGCTGCTACGGAATAGAGGGTATATGCCATCGTGGGGATCCATAGGTGGTCTTAGAGACATGTTCTACTAGCATTATTTTGAGGAGGTATTCGTTTCGTTATGTGCAGAGGGAAAGGGCTTTTTTTTAGGATGGGAGTAGTTGCCTTTACGGTGGCTACGGTTTTGTTTGGCGTGCAGCATGGGGCTGCGTGCACCTCGGCGGTGGTGTCGGGCAGGGCGACGGCGGATGGAAAGCCGCTGCTGTGGAAGCTGCGCGATACGGAGAAGCTGGAGAATAGGCTGCAGTACTTTGGCGATGGTAAGTACGGCTACGTGGCGCTGGTGAATTCCGACTCTACGGCGGCCACCATGGTGTGGGGCGGGTGCAACAGCGCGGGGTTTGCCATCATCAACACTGCGGCGTTCAACACGAATGCGGGGGATACCACTAGGTTCTCCGACCAGGAGGGGGTGGTGATGAAGCAGGCGTTGATGGAGTGCGCTACGCTGGAGGATTTTGAGGCGTTTCTCAATCGGCGCAAGCGGCCATGGGGGCTTAACGCCAATTTTGGGGTAATTGATGCGCAGGGCGGCGCGGCGTACTACGAGACGGACAATAACCGGTTTATAAAGTTTGATGCTAATGACCCGCGCGTTGCGCCCCACGGCTATTTGGTGCGTACGAACTACACATTTACCGGCACGCCCGATGTAGGGTACGGTTTTATCCGCTACGCCACGGCGGAACGGGCGATAGCCCGGGCGCAGGCGCGAGGGGCGATTGACCGTGCGCTGTTTACCGATAGGTTGGCGCGCGACCTCTCAAACTCCATGACGGGCGATGATTATAATGGGGCGGCGAGCAGCAAGGTGCGTGGCGATATGATTAATGCCTCCGATTTTCCATGCCGTTACGGCAGTGCGTCAAACATCGTGATAGAGGGGGTGCGGAAGGGGGAGAGCGCAGCGAGGAGCATGGTGTGGACGGAGATTTCGTTTCCCTTGACTTGCGTGGCGGTGCCTGCGTGGCCGGCGTTGGCAACGGTGTTGCCAGCGTGCGCCGTGGCGTCGCGGGGCGGCCAAGAGGCGGAGCTGTCGCAGTGGGCGCTCAAGGGATTGGCGAAGGTATACCCAGTGAGGCGCGGGAGCGGGCAACGGTACATGGATCTAGCTGCGTATCGGAACACGATCGATGGCGGCATTGCGCCAAGGGTGGAAAGGATGGAGCGGGAGGTGGAGGCGCGCTGCCGGCAGATGGTGATGGGATGGAATGATAAAGGCCCCGTGAGGGGAGATGTGGAGAAGTTCTACGGCTGGCTCGATGCCTACCTGCGCGAGGGGTATGCCTTTTTGAGGTGATCGGTAGCGATGGGTTGGTAGGGAAACAGAGGGCCTCAACCAATTCAGCGGGGCGCAGCGCGATGGAGGCCCTACGCTATTGGCAACGGCAAACGAGGGAGTGGTATAGGGTTTTACATGCATCTGAATTTTATAGATCTATTTGCTGGTATCGGAGGGATACGCTTGGGGCTGCAGCAGGCGTGCCAGGCGGCGGGGCATACGTGCAGCTGCGTCTTCTCATCGGAGATTAAGCCGGCGGCGGTGTCGGTGCTACAGCAGAATTACCCCAACGAGCGGGTGCATGGCGACATCACGGCGATAGCATCGCGGGATATACCAGATTTTGACATTCTATGCGCTGGTTTCCCATGCCAGGCGTTCAGCGTGGCGGGTAGCAGGCGCGGATTTGCCGATACGCGTGGCACACTGTTTTTTGAGGTGGAGCGCATTCTCGCGGCTAAACGGCCTCGGGGCTTCATTCTTGAGAACGTGGAGGGGCTGGTGACGCACGATGGTGGCCGCACGCTGCAGATTATCTTGGCGCACCTGAAGGAGATTGGGTATAGCGTAACCTATAGGGTGCTAAACGCTAGGCACTTCGGCGTGCCGCAGGATCGTAGGCGCATCTACATAGTGGGTTCTTTTGGTGGTTGTGTTAACCTTGATGGTTTTGCTGTGGAGGAGTCAACGCTGCAAAAGGTGCTTTCGCAGGGGCTGCCGACGATGCAAACCCCCTTTACGGAGCTTTTACTCTCAAAGTACAGCGCCTCGGAGCTATATGGGAAGGCAATCAAGGATAAACGGGGCGGAGAAAACAATATTCACAGCTGGGATATTGGGGTAAAGGGGGAGACCACGGAGGAGGAGCGCGAGCTGCTCAACATGCTGCTCACCGAGCGGCGCAAGAAGCAGTGGGCTGAGGAGTATGGAATCGATTGGATGGACGGCATGCCGCTGACACGCCGCATGATAGCCACTTTTTACCGTAAGGATAACCTCGATGCGATGCTGAGCAGACTGACGGAAATGGGCTATTTGGTGCGGGAGCATCCCAAACGGAGGGTGATGGTAACCCATGGGCAGGGGATCAGAACCGCGCAGCGGGTTCTTGATCCTGCATTGCCGCTTGGGTACAACATAGTGGCGGGGAAGCTGAGTTTTGAGGTGTCTAAGATATTGGACCCCAGCACGGTTGCCCCCACGTTGGTGGCAACGGACGTGGGGCGGTTGGCGGTGGTTGACGGGGCGGGGCTGCGTCGGCTCACCCTGCGAGAGGGGCTGCGTCTGTTTGGCTTTCCCGAGGAGTACCGCTTTGATGTGCCCGAGAGGGAGGGGTTTGACCTGCTAGGGAATACGGTGGTGGTGCCCGTGGTGCGCAAGGTGTGCACGCGGCTAGTGGAAGGATTGAAAAATGGATAGGGCTGAGGAGTTGTACAGGTGTCTCATGGAGGAAATGGGGTTCAAGGGGGCGAAGGGAGAAATAGCCTTTACGCTAAAGGGCATTTCTCTAGTGGTAAAGCAGAATAATGTAGTGGGAAATATTTTGGAGGAATGGTTGGAGGAGTGGATGCGTAAGGTCGGAATTCCCCATAGACACAATAAGGGGCAGAGCAGTCCCGATTTTTGGTTGAACGAGGAGTCTGACACAGAAGATTGGCTCGAAGTAAAATCTTTTACAGGTAGTCCGAATTTTGATATTGCTGCGTACAATAGTTTCATAAATCTCATTTTGCAGAAGCCCTATAAATTGCAGTCATCTTATCTTTTGATAAAATATAAAATGGCTGGAGGTGAGGTGCTTATTGAGGATTGTTGGCTAAAGAAAATATGGGAAATTTGTTCTCCGTCTGGCAAGTGGCCGGTGAAGGTGCAGGATAGGAAGGGAATTATTTTTAACATAAGGCCAGCAGCATGGTATTCTAACCAATTGGTTTATCCTGTATTTAAGAGTTTGGAAGACTTTTTGTCGGCACTGGAAGAGGTGATTTATGTCTATCCCGATACCCACTCAAAGGGTGCTACATGGAAAAAAGACCTTGTAGAGAGTTATCGGCGGCACTATGGAGTTGAGCTAAGTATCCCGAGGTGGATGGATATCAAATCTTTGTATCAAGTGGAAGATACGACACCATAAGCGTCATTCACGTTGTGGTTGGCAACGATTGTTCGAATGACTAGATTATGGAAAGTGTGGATTGTAAGTGGGTGGGATTTCAATTGAGATGCATTAGGACATAGCTTTGACAGGCTCTATTGGTCTAAAATGATGTTTTTTTTTTGCGCTGTAGGCGTTGCTAATAGAGAATATTCCTTACCTTTGCAAAGTTGCATTGAGGGGCAACGGAATAGCAGTTGTGAAAATTAATCAGTTGATGGGTTATGTTTAAGAATCATCCAAAAGGGCTTTTGGCGGCGGCCTTAAGCAATATGGGGGAACGGTTCGGCTACTACATTATGAACGCCGTGCTGCTCCTTTTCCTATGCTCTAAGTTCGGGCTCTCCGATGCTACGAGCGGGGTTATATACTCGGTGTTCTACGCGTTGATTTACGTGTTGAGCCTCGTGGGCGGTCTGATTGCAGACCGCACGCAGAACTATAAGGGTACCATCATGACGGGGTTGATTATCATGGCGTTAGGCTATGTGTTAATCTCTATCCCGATTTTGGCAACGCCGGAGAACAACATGGTGCTTCTTGCCTTTACGTGCGGTGCGCTGTTGCTGATAGCCTTTGGTAATGGTTTGTTTAAGGGGAATCTACAGGCCATCGTAGGGCAGATGTACGACAACATGGAGGCAGCGACGACCGACCCGAAAGAGCTGGAGCGGGTGCGCGGGCTGCGAGATTCCGGGTTCCAGATTTTCTACGTCTTTATCAACATTGGAGGGCTTATCGCACCGTTTGTGGCGCCGCTGCTGCGCAGCTGGTGGCTGGGCGTGCATGACCTCACCTACAATGCGGCACTTCCGGAGCTCTGCCATAATTTTATAGCGGCGGGAGGGTCATTGCCAGCGGATCAGCTTGCGAATCTTAGCGATCTCATCTCCAAAGTAGTGCCGCAGGGCATCACGGTGGAGGCGAGCATTGATTGGTGTCAGAACTACCTAAAGGTATTCAATACCGGGGTACACTACTCGTTTATTGCATCGGTTGCTGCAATGCTTATATCTCTGATAATCTTTATCGCCACGCGTAGGCTGATGCCCACGCCGGCTAAGAGGGTCGAGAGCGAGGTGGTGAAATACACAGAGGAGGAGAAGCGTGCGATGGCGAGCGAGATAAAGCAGCGTATGTTGGCCCTGTTCGCAGTGCTGGGGATCGCGGTGTTCTTTTGGTTCTCGTTCCATCAGAATGGGCAGTCGCTCTCGGTGTTTGCGCGTGATTTTGTGGTGACGAAGACGATCGCCCCAGAGATATGGCAGGCGATAAATCCATTCTTCGTGATTGTGTTAACGCCTGTGGTGATGTTTGTTTTCAGTGCGTTGGCTCGAGGTGGGCGTGTGCTTTCTACGCCTCGTAAGATAGCGATAGGTATGGGGATTGCCGCCATGGCGTACATTTTCTTGATGGTGATTTCGCAGGTGAATGGATGGCCTTCGGGCAGCGACTTCCGAGCGATGAATCCAGAGTCGCAGGAGGCTATGAAGGCTGGGCCATGGGTTCTTATTCTTACCTACTTCTTCCTTACAGCGGCGGAGCTGCTGATTTCTCCGCTGGGATTGTCGTTCGTGTCGAAGGTGGCGCCGAAGCATTTGCAGGGTATCTGCCAGGGGCTTTGGTTAGGCGCAACGGCACTGGGCAACCTTTTGATATGGCTAGGTCCCGTGATGTACAATGCATGGCCGCTGTGGGCGTGCTGGGCGGTGTTCGCCTCGGTGTGCGTGATTTCAATGGGGGTGATGTTTGGCATGGTGCGCTGGCTGGAGCGTGCCACTGCGTAGGTGTAGCGAGAATATAATGGTTTTGCAGGAGGCTCCATGCGTGGTGCCTCCTGCTTTTTTTATCTCTACTTCCGCTGCGGATTGGCGTGGGTGGCAAGGTACAGAGGTCATACATAGAAGCTTTGGCTATTGAGGTGCCGTTCTGTAGCTGGGGAGTCATCGCAGCGTGTGCGTACGAAAAGCGGGTGGCGATTAGGCAGAGATGGGGATGTGCTGGGCGTTGTTTTCATCCACTACCTCATTATGTAGAATACAAGAGCCAATCAAAATTGTTACCTTTGTGCGGTGGGGGTGAGCGGGTGAAGGGGTGTAAATTGTTTTCTATTGAGATGGAGTTGGAAGAGAGTAGAATAGCCATAGAGGATTGTTACGAAGCCCCTTACCGTAGTTGCTATGGATGCGGGCCGGATAGCAAGGAGGGTTGGCATATAAAGAGCTACGTGGAGGGTGACGATCTGGTGGTGGCGAGCTTTTTGCCTTCAGCCCGCCTTACGGGCGGCGTACCGCACTTCGCCTACGGCGGCATGCTAGCGGCCGTGATTGATTGCCACGGCAACGCAGCGGCAGCGTGGTTTTACCATAGGAGTTGTGGCTTGGTGCTGGGGCGGGATCCCCTTGCGCGGAGCGTGACGGCATCGCTTAACGTAAGCTATAAAAAGCCTACTCCTATGGGCGTTCCGCTCCGCATTGAAGCGAGGCTGCTCTCGCTTGAGGGGCGCAAGGTGCGGGTGGCGGTCGTGGTGCTAGCCGATGGCGAATGCACCTGCCAGGGCGAGGTGCTCTCTGTAATTGTGAAGCAAGCGTAGCGTTAGGGGAATGCGAAGGAGAGAGAAGCGATTGGCGGGTGCGGCGTGGCGTTGGAAATGGGCGCTCCTCTGCTGCGTAGTGGTCGGGTGTGGCGAGTGCGCATGGGCGCAAAGCGGTGGGCGTAGGGTCTTTGCTTTTCTCGATGCGCCGGTGTCGCCGCGAGTAGCGGGCGTAGGTGGAAAATTGGCGAGCCTAGGGGGCCGCAATACATGCGGGGTGGGGGGATATAATCCGGCGTTAATATCTCCCGATATGCATACGCAGGCAGAGGCGAGCTTCTCTCTGTACTATGCAGGGGTTAAGTATAGCAACGTTGCCTACTTCCACCAATTGCCGTGGGGGCATATGGCAGGGGTTAGCGCACGGCAGATGTGGTACGGTACGTTTACCCGACGTGACGAGTGGGGTAACGAGCAAGGGCACTTCTCGGCGTACGACTTTACGCTATCCCTGCATTACGCCATGCCGGTGGGCGATTACCTTACCGTTGGGGTTTCGCTTACCCCTATATACTCCCAGCTCGAGCAGTATAACGCCTTCGGCGTGGTGCTTGATGCTGGGGTGCAATACACGAGCGGAGATGGGCTTTTCACCGCGGCGGTGGTAGCAAAAAACTTTGGCGGTACGTTTAAGCCCTACTCCCGCGGCCATCGGGAGTGGGCACCCTTTGAGCTGCTCGCCGGGGTGAGCTATAGGCTGGAGCATGCGCCGTTCCGCTTCCTTTTCACATTACAGCACTTAGAGGATTGGCAGCAGCGTTTCATACGTGCCTATAGCTACACGGATCATTTGGCCGATCTGTCGAAAGAAAAGGATCACATCTATTCTGAGGACAGGTTAGGGGCGGAGCTTTTGGCGCATCCCATTTTTGCCATGGAGTTTGTTCCCTCAGAATACTTTTTTTTGCAGCTGGGGTACAACCCATCACGGGGGCAGCAGATGGGGCTTAAGGGATATCCGTTCATAGAGGGGCTGAGCTACGGTTTCGGGGTGAACATACGTCGCTTTGGCATGCACTTTAGCCGTGCGCATTACCACCGCGCGGGAGCAACGAACCACGTGTCCATCAGTTGGCGTTTTGGCAGGTTAAAGCGGGGAGGGGTACGGTTACCAGGGCCAGAAGAAAGGTTAGACTAAAAGCAAGGCATAGGATGGCAAAGAGAATAACGATAGCGGTTGATGGGTTTTCATCGTGCGGGAAGAGCAGTTTTGCGAAGCAGATAGCGCGTGAGTTGGGGTATATCTACATCGATACGGGCGCGATGTATCGGACGGTGACGTTGGGTTTTCTTCGTTGGGGGGTGCATGATGTTAATTCCCTGGACACGGAGCGATTACAAAACATTCTCTCCCGCATCACAATAGGCTTTGCGCCAGCCGCGGATGGACGTATGGAGGTGACGCTCAATGGGGAGCCGGTGGAGCAGAGCATACGCGGGGAGATGGTGAGCGGCATGGTGAGCGAGGTGGCAGCAGTGCCGCAGGTGCGCGATATGCTGGTGGCGCAGCAGCGTGAAATAGGAAAGAATGGAGGGGTGGTGATGGATGGGCGCGATATCGGAACGGTGGTGTTCCCCAACGCAGAGCTAAAACTATTTATGACGGCAGACCTTGACGTGCGGGCGCAGCGGCGCTACGCAGAGCTCAAGGCCAAGGGGCAGCAACAGTTGCTAGAGATGGTGAAAGATAATTTAGCAAAGCGGGATAGGATTGACCAGGCGAGGGAGTATAGCCCTTTGCGCCGAGCTGAGGATGCCGTGCTGCTCGATAACACCCATATGACCCCAGCAGAGCAAATGGAATGGCTTCGCCCCCTGCTGAAGGAACGCCTCGGCGAGGATTTTGGAAGCGATAGGTGATGCAGATAGAGATAGACGATCGGTCGGGCTTTTGCTTCGGGGTAGTGCGCGCCATTGACATGGCGGAGCGGGAGCTTGCGGCGCGCGGCGCGCTGCTTTGCCTTGGGGACATCGTGCATAACGGCGAGGAGGTGGCGCGGCTTGAGGGGCGAGGGCTAAAGACTATTCAGTATAGCGATTTGGCATCGCATGCGGGGCAAGCTGTGCTGCTGCGGGCGCATGGGGAGCCACCCAGTACGTACGCCCGGGCGGAGGATTTGGGTATGCCTGTGGTGGATGCAACGTGCCCCGTGGTGCTAGCGCTGCAACGGAAAGTAAAGGTCCGGGGCGAAGCGTTGCTGCCGCAGGGGGGTGCTGTAATCATTTTTGGAAAGAGTGGGCATGCAGAGGTTTTGGGGCTACTCGGACAAACGGCGTGCGAACGGCACGTGGTGATGACAAAGGACGACCTGGATGGTATCCCATTTAACCGTCCGATAGATTGCTTTTCGCAAACCACCATGAGTCCCACGCTGTACGAGGAGATTGTGGGCGAGGTTCGTCAACGGATGCAACGCGCATTCGGGAAGGCAGACGTGCCGCTGCGGGTGCATAGCACCACGTGTGGGCAGGTGAGCAATAGGAAGGAGGAGGTAGGGACGTTTGCCCGTACGCACGATGCAGTGCTTTTTGTGAGCGGGGTGAAGAGTTCCAACGGGAAGATGCTCTACGAGGAGTGCTTGAAGGTAAACCCGCGGACCTACTTTTTGAGTTCCCCCGGGGAGTTGCGGGAGTCGTGGTTGCACGGTGTGGAGCGGCTGGGGATATGTGGTGCTACCTCCACCCCCCGGTGGCTCATGGAGTCTGTAGCGCAAAGAGCTGATGAATTGGCGAGGGGGTAATGTCGGGACATAGGTTAGGAGTTTTCGTATGGAGATAAGAGAGCCTTTGTTTTTTAAGCCGATTCTGTTGCCACGTATATGGGGAGGGAGCCGTTTGGGAAGTGCGATCGATGGTGTGCCGGTGGGGGAGTCGTGGCTCTTCTCACCGCTTGCGGGGGAGGAGACGGTGGTGGAGCAAGGCCCTTTTCAGGGTGAAAGCGTGGTATCATTAGCGGAGCGTTTCGGGGCGTCGTTGGTGGGGTCTTATGTATACGCCAACTACGGTGCGACCTTCCCATTGCTTGTAAAGATTTTGGACACTGCGTCTACCCTTTCCGTGCAGCTGCATCCCGATGAGGCAACGGCGCGGAGGGCCGGCTTGGCGTGCGGGAAGCGGGAGGCTTGGTACGTGCTGCCCGAGGGTGATGGGGCCAATATGCTGCTGGGGCTTCGCGAGGCGTTGACGAGGGGGGAGTTGGCTGAGGCGGTGGCTGCGCATCGCATAGGCGGGCTGCTCAATAGGGTGCGCGCCGAGGCGGGGTGTTGCTACGAGGTGCCGGCGGGTACTATCCATGCGCTGGATGCGGGCAATTTTGTATTAGAGCTGCAGCAGCCGAGCGATACCACCTACCGCCTATACGATTGGGGCAGGGTGGATGCGCAGGGCAAGGGGCGGCCGTTGCATGTCGAAGAGAGTTTAGCGTGCGCCACGCTAACGCCCTATAGGATGGGGGAGAGAGCAGGGTGCAAATCGGGTGGGGCTGCATGGACGCAACTGGTTGCGCCGCCCTTTTTCTCGGCGTCCCGCGCCGCATTGCCCTGCGGCGGGTGCGTTGAGGTGCGTGCTGAGGGGGAGGCGATACTGTTGGTACTGACCGAGGGTTCGGCAGAACTGCGTTCCGCCGAGGGGCAACGATGGCCATTGCCGTTGCACCGTGCGGTGCTCCTACCGGCGCAATTCGGGGCGGGGCGCATTGTGAGCAGTGCCGGGGGCGTGGTGGTGGCGAGCCGTGCGCAGTAGCATTAACATTACGTTAACCTTCTTTTTCTGAATTTTAACCAGCCCTGTGCGGGAGTAGGCTTACCTTTGCGTGAAAATAAAAGGTAATGGTTATGTGTCGTATAGTAGTTCTAGTTGTCACGGCGTTGCTCCTTTCTTTACAATCGTTGCTAGCGCAGGATAAACTGAATGGAGCGGTGGTCGATACGGCTGGGGCGGCGCTCCCGGGCGCGGCCGTGCTGTTAATTAACCCCGCCGACTCTTCTGTGGTGGGGTATGGCGTTACGGATGATCGGGGCGCTTTCTCGTTGTTAACGAGCCGTAGGGGGAAGCATTGGCTGCAGGCGCGCGTAGTGGGGTATTTGGTGGAGAATCGGTCGGTAGTCCTACCCGCGGCGGGCGAGGTGCGTTTTGTTTTACGTATTGATCCGAAAGAGATAGAGGCGGTGCGTATTAAGGGTACCATGCGGGGCTTCAAAGAGCGGGGCGATACGTTAGTCTATGACCCCAAGGCATTTGCCACCGGCATGGAGAAGACGCTAGGAGATCTTTTGGCTAAGTTTCCGGGGCTGCAGGTGAGTGCCGATGGCGAGGTGACAGCCCAGGGGCAGAAGGTGGATAAAATTCTATTCGGGGGGCGCGATTTGTTCGGAAGCGATGTGAGCCTTGCCACCAAGAGCGTATCGGCCGATGTGGCAGATAGCGTTCGGGTTATCCATGGCTACAGCGAGTACAACGTGCTGGACGGATTCCAATCGCACGATAAGACGGTACTTGATGTCGGGGTAAACGAATCGATGTGGAATAAGCTTACGGGCGAGGTGCGGGCTGCTGGGGGGTATAAATGTGTATACGATGGCAAGGCGCAGGCCATGTACCTCGGCAAGCAGTTCATGGTCAACGTGCAGGCGGCAGCGAACAATACGGGTACATCCCTCTTTAGCTTTTCTGACTACATGGCCATGCAAGGGGGCGCGCAGCGTATAGATGGGGGGTACTCCATTACGATACGTTCTGACGATGCCCTCTATAAGCTCATCAATCCGCCTAGCGACACCTATAAGCGGCGCACCGAGCTCGGCATGCTGCACATGAGTTACAGCAAGGACAAGCTGTTCAAGCTGAATTTTGGCCTGGTGGGGACTGGCTTTAAGAGCCAGTCGCAGTCGAGGATAGAGCGTCTATTCAATACGGGACTGCTGGCGGGCAGAAACCGTACCTCCCTGGTGGATGGTACTGATCGCACCGGGCTGTTTTTTGGAACGCTCTCCGCAACCTACACGCCATCGGATCGCGCCACGCTCCTTTTCTCGTGCAAGAGTGACTACAGCCAGTCGGATGCCCGCAGCGCGGCGTTAGAGCTCTTCGGCAATGACACTCTTGCTGAGAGTAGCACGTATGCCAAACGACCGCTCAACCTCTCTACAGCCCTTAGCGGTGCGTTCCGTCTAGGCAAGCATCTTCTTACAGTGGGGGCCTCCTACGACCGCACGAGCGCTGCCAGCGAACGTGATTTCGTTAGTGACAGTCTCACGCTTCCCCTCGTGCTACAGCCAACAAGCGGACGCTTCCTCTATGGGCAGAGGGGGAATGAAACGAACGATGCCGTGCGAGCCGATGCCACCATGAAGTTTAAACTTACGGAGTCGCAGTTCATTTCAGTGGGGATGTATGATGCCATTTCAATTGCCACGCTGCGCCGCGATGCGATGCCGGAGCTTGCCCTACGCCCTGGAGCTGCGCTCTTTAGCGATTCGTGGCGCATGGGTAGCCAGTTGACGAGGAACGATCTCGCGCTGCTTCTTTCGTGGGCACGCAATAAGGGGCTCTTTCAGTTTACGCTTGGCGTGGAGGGCCATTACTACCAGGCGTGGCACAACCTTCCATCGCATCTTGAAGATGTGCGAAAGTTCGCAGTGCTCCCCAGCGCAGAGCTTAAGCTCCATTTCGCCTCAATGAATGATCTCACGTTGCGGTATAATGAAAGGATTAGCTCCAACGAGCTGGAGAACTTCGTGCCGGGCTACGAACTTCTCTCTCCCAGTACCCTTTCGCAGCGGGGGTTCGCCACACGGCTCTACGGGCGCATGCGTACAGTGTCGCTAGATTATAATCTGTTCCATACGCCCACCTCGTTCTTCTTCTACGGCGGCGTTCAATCCCAGTGGGAAACCAGCCTGGATAAGGTGTACGATCGGTACGGTTTGGCCAGCGTGTCGCACGCAATTAATGGTGCCACATCGCGTTCTACGTCAGCGATCCTCATGGTGAGCAAAACGGTTGCCTCGTTTTGGAAGCTATCGGGGTCTGCCACGTGGCGTAATAGCGACTCGTACTACTACGTTGCAACTGACAAGCTCCCCTACCGTCAGCACGGTGTCTCAGGCAAAGCGTCAGTTAATACTACCTACAAGGCTGTTCTTAACGGCCACGCATCGGGCAGCATCACTTCAACGTACTATAACCTCAGCGATAGCCCTTGGCGGCGGGCGTTAGGGTGGAGGGCCCTGGCGGGGATCGATTTGAAGTATAAAAGCTTTGAGGCTATGGCCGAGGGAGGATACGACGCAGCGCCAGGCAATTTCTCTGCGGCACGGCGTGCATTGCTTAATGCGGAGGTCTCCTACCATTTCCCCTACAACTTGACGCTTTCAGCCATTGGTAGGAACCTATTGAGTATGAGTAAGAACCGATACTCTAGCGAAGAAATGAATGCACTCTACCTGGAGCGTAGGCTGTACGGCACGATGCCGGGCTACGCGATGCTACAGCTTCGGTGGAAGTTCGGGGGGAAGAAGAAGGGAGACGACTTTAACATAGAAGTCCTTCAGTATTGATACCTTTGTTCCCATAGGCGATGGGTAGAATGGGGTCTTACAGTAAAAACTTTTCGGAGAGGCGCTTGCGTAGGCAAGGGTGGTTGCTGCTAGGCGTGTGGGTTCTGTTGGCAGCCGCGCTGGGGCAATGGGTGTACGCCTCGTATCGCGCCGTGAAGGGGCAGCTTGATGAGGGGGTAGTAAGCATGTGGCAGGGGGCGCAGCTGCAGGCGGTCGATGCATACCGTGTGGCAACCAAGGTGATAAATCTAGGTCTGGGAGACTCTGTCGTTCTGCATGACATCCAGCTGTCCGACTCGTTAGGGTCTCCTGCTGCAACGGTAAAAAGTAGTAGCGGAAAGAGTTCCAATATTCAAGTATCTGCAACGGTAGTAAAGGTGTCTCCGGGCGTGCATGGGGATATTACGGTGCAGGAAGATACTACGAAGAGCGTTAGGGCCATCGTGCAGCAATCGAATGGGGTAAATGCCATTTTCATTGACGGTGGTGATTCTCAGGCTTCTTCCACGAAGGTACTCGTCTCGGAGATTGACCCGCGCGTGGCGCATTCCATTGATACCGCAAAGCTGCGTGAAGAGTTTACGCAGCAGATGGCGGGCAAGGGGCTCAACGTACGTTGGAGCGTGGAGGATGTGACGGCTTTAGCGGATAGCTCTGCCCAGCTGTGGGTAGATGCCGGTGACGACAGTTACCTTATTGCGAGGGTGGATGGGCAGCGCGGGGTCGTGGCGTGGCGAATATTGCCGTTAGTGTTGGGGGTGTTTGTTGCGCTTCTGCTGGCTGGCGTTGCCCTGTTGGCGTTTTATAGGTCGCAGCGGCAGCTCTTTACGGTAGGGGTCTTTCAGCGAGATTTTGCCCGAAATATGGCGCATGAAATGCGTACGCCGCTCGCCACGCTACGTTTACTGTTAGAGTCGTTGCGGCACGGCGAGGCATCCCGCTGCGAGGGGAAAAAGGGAGAGAGTTTAGCCCTTGCGGAGCAGGAAACCGACCGTCTCATTACCCTTACGGAACGCCTCTCCGCGGCGGTGCGGAGCGGGGAGGCGAATCTACCGCTTGCAGTGGAGCGTATTGACCTCATGGAGCTTCTGCGTACGTGCGTGGCGCTCTTTGAGCCGGCCAGGGCGCAGGTGGATGCAGAAATAGTGTTACCCAGCGTGGCCAATGGAGTGCTTTTTGTGGAGATGGATGGTGTCTATTTACGTAGCGTAGTGGATAATCTGATTGATAATGCGTTAAAGTACGGCGGGAAGGGTGTGCGCTTGACCATATCGGTGGAGCAGGGGGCCGCTGGTACGTCAATCGCTTTCAGCGATAATGGTAAGGGCGTGGCGCCAGAGCATGCGAAGCATCTATTTGATAGGTTCTACCGGGTACCCACAGGGAATCGCTTACCCGTGCGTGGGCTAGGGGTAGGGCTTTATTTCTGCCGAGAGGCGATGCGCGCCCATGGAGGCGATATCACGTTGGTGAGCGAGGTGTGTAAAGGGTGCTGTTTCACACTACTAATTCCTTCACATTGTGGAGAAGGCGACCATTCTTTACGTTGAGGACGAACCTACCCTAGCGCAGGTGGTGCGCGAGGGTCTCGGTTTTGCGGGGTACAGCGTGGCGCACTACGCGATGGCTGAGCCCGCGCTGCGCAGTTTAGCTACGCAGCGTGTAGATATCGCAGTGCTCGATGTGATGCTTCCCGATATGGATGGGTTTTCGCTTTGCCGCGCCATAAGGGCTCTTGACGCATCGTTGCCGATAGTTTTCCTCACGGCGCGCGTTGAGGTGGACGATCTCGTGGAGGGGTTTGCAGCGGGTGGCACCGACTATCTTCGTAAGCCCTTCAGCATGCAGGAGTTGGTGGTGCGTATTGAGAATCAGCTACGTTTGCGCAGCGCGGCGGCGCATGCTGCCCCAACGGGGGCAACCCCTATCGGCTGTTATCGCTACCTGCAGGAGCAGTACCTATTGGTGGCGCCATCGGGTGTATCGCATCGCCTTTCGCTCCGGGAGCACCAACTCCTCACCATGCTTTTGGGCGGCGCGGGGGCAGTCGTGCAGCGCCAGGAGATACTCATGGCCATTTGGGGCGACGATTCATTCTTTAACTCCCGCTCGCTCGATGTCTACGTGCGGAAGCTCCGCCAACTCTTTGAGGAGGATGCAGCCGTACAGATAGTTACCCTACGGGGGCGGGGATACCTAATGCGAACTGAGTGAGCCGTTTTTGAATCGTCTTTTAGAACAATTCTTCATTTAATTAGAATTTTTCTAACTTTGCTCCTGTAGTTCCTCGCATGGGGCGAGGGGCGTTTAATGTAGTTAATGTTATGAACAGTCAGAAAGAGCCTTGGATGGCATCGGCAGACTCCCCCTCGGAGTGTACCTCGTTTGCCGTAGGGCGCAAGCATACCGCCGATGGGTCGTGGATATATGCCCGTTCGGAGGATTGGCACGCCATGGAGGCAAAACGTTTTGAGATTTACCCATCCACCTCACAGGGCCCAGCACGTTTTGAGGCGTTGGATAGCCCTTTCAAGTGCGATTTACCCGCCGAGCGGCTCGGCTACACCGCTCTTGCGCCGTACAACCTCCCTGGCCATTGGGGCAGCGCGGGGTTTAATGCCGCGGGCGTGGGCATGAGCGCCACGGAGAGCATATTTTCCAACGAGAAGGCTCTCGCCGCCGACCCATTCGTCGCTGAGGGGCTCGCGGAGAATTCTGTGTTCAACGTGGTACTCCCCTACATCCATTCGGCACGTGGTGGGGCTGAATATCTTGGCTCCCTCATTGAAAAGTACGGCACGGCCGAGAGTTTCGGCATTGGGTTTATCGACAGCAAAGAGGTATGGTACCTTGAGTCTGCCGGTGGCCATCGGTGGATGGCGGCTCGTATACCCGACGATAAGTATTTTGTGACGGGCAACCAGGGGCGTCTGCGGGATTATGACCCCAACGACAAGAAAAACTACCTCGGCGCAGCTGACCTCATCGACTTCGCGGTGAAAAATGGATTGTGGGACGGCACGGCGGAAAAATTCGATTTTCACGAAGCCTACATGCGTGAGGCTCCGCTGGATCACACCTACAACTACCCCCGCGTGTGGGGCATTCAGGGGATGCTCAGCCCCGACATCAAGAATGATGTGACGAAAAATACCTTCCCGGTCTACGCTAGGGCAGAGCACGACATCACCCTTGACGATGTGCGGCGGGTGTTCCGCTTCCACTACAACGGCACGGAGCATGACCCCTATCTTAACTGCAACCCCAAGGAGGAGTACCGCCCTGTGTCAATATTCCGCACCACGCAGACGCATATCCTACAGGTGCGCCCCGAGCTACCCGCGGCCATAGGGTGCGTGAACTACGTTTGCCAGGGCATGGCGGCGCTGGGCGTTTTCCTGCCGCTCTATCAGGGGATACAATCGTTCCCCAAGCCCTACACGGTGGCTAATGGGCATTCAAGCGCCGACTCCGCCTACTGGATCTTCCGAAGGCCGCAGACGCTGGCGATGACCAACTTCAATCGCTACGCGAAGCTAGTGCAGGATACGTACGCTCGTCTAGAGCATGAAAACGATGCCCGCATGCGTGAGCTGGAAGAACAGTACCTTAAAATCTACAAGTCGCAACCCTACGCGGCGCAGGAGATGCTTCAAGCCTTCTCCGATGCCGTGCTGCTGCGGGCGTTAGAGGTGACTAATACGCTTGTAGAGGAGTTGTATTCCCGCATGGCATTGGACATCCATACGGAGTACAACTTCCATGGGGCATAAACGCGAAGTGGCGATTATCCTAGAAAAAGCGCCCCACGGCTATTGGCCGTGGGGCGCTTTTCGTTAGGTAGACCCCTTTCAAGGGAGGCTACAAATACTTTTTCCGATGAAGGTAGCGTTCGTACTGCGCGTCTCGGCTGTAGCCGAGCATGATTCCTAGGATAAAGTCTTGCTCATCGGAGAGGTTGGTTAGCTGCGTGATGTGAAAGAGCTTAATAATTTTTACGCATTTTGGAGCACCGAAATAGACGTTGAATCGGCAGGGCGACACGGGCTGCACGATGTAGTCAATCTGTTCACGGCGTAGGAGTGCTTCAGCGGCTTCCCGCTCGCTGTTTTTCATGGTGTGCAGCACGAGGTTTCGTAGTCCCTTCCGATACTCGTAGACATGGTGGCATAGAATGCGAAAATCTGTGGAGAGCATAACGGTTGCGTATTCCCCTTGCATGGCGGGAAGAAGGCCTTGCTTGCGGCTCTCTTTTTGAGAAGGGGTGCAATGGTCCTTGCATTCAGAGCAAGGACCATTGTGTGATTGGTGCGTTTCCATTACTGGAATTTCTCTTTTAGATGGGCCACCCAAGTGGTAATGCGCTCCGTGGTTTTGTCGGCCTGATTGTCGGCATCGAGAGCAAGACCCACGAACTCATCGTTGACCACGGCGATGGAGCTAGAGTATTCATAGCCATCGGGGTCCACTGCGCCAACGATGGTAGCCCCTTTGCCGTCTACGGCTTCGTAGAGATGCCCCATGCCGTCGCAGTAGGTGTCAGAGTAGCAGTTTTGGTCTCCCATCCCGAAGAGTGCGATGGTTTTCCCGCTGAGGTTAACCTTTTTGAGGTCATCGACAAACGATGACATGGAGTCCTCAAGGTCGCCCACTCCCCATGTTGAGGTGCCGAGAATAACGTTGTCGTACTCAGTCACCTTGCTCGCGGGGGTGCTGTCAACGTTGAAGAGGTCTGCACTATCGCCAAACGCCTGCTTGATCTCCTGTGCTGCGGCCTCTGTGTTGCCCGTTGCAGAGCCGTAGAAAATACCTATACGCTTCATTGTAGTAGAAAGATTTAATTTTGGTGCAAAGGTCATGCTAATAAAGGGGATTACTCCTCCTTATTTATAGTCATTTTACGGTTCGTTTTTTAGTAAAAAGGAGGAGTGGGCTAGCCGGTTATGGCTGTGTTAATCGCTTTAGTCGTTGGGGAAGCGTAGCAAATGCGGGGATCGCCCTTACCTTATGCCTTAGCGGCGCTACAGCGTTTCCTCCTGTAGGAGTAGGTCGATACCGCTCATGTTGGGCTGAAAGCCAAGCCTATCGGCGAAGGCCTGAAAGTACTCCTTAATTGCGGGGCGTGGGCGCTTAGGGTGAAATGCATTGCGTAGGTCTAATGCCTCTGCGGGAGGGTAGGCGTGGATGTACTCTTCGGTTTCTAAAATCTCCGTCCGTACGCCGAATCGGTCAAGCATAAAGCGGAGTAGGGCATCGTTTAGCTCCCATAGCGTTGGCCATTTGCATCGTAAAATGCGTTCTATTTCGGGGTAGTAGTGGATGAAGAAAGCGCTTTGCCCATAGCAGGATTGTATTGCTCCGAGGTGCTGCTCCACCCAGCGGGTGGCCCACGAAAGACCAACCTCTTTGATGGGAGTGTGCGTGCCGTGCGGGCGCACTACGGGTACCACCAAACGCTCCACACCGTTGGCTCCTACCACCTCCGCCCGGTTGCGGTACGACTGTTTCTGGTAGTTTTCATGCGCTTCCAGCAGTGCTACCCTCGCCTCGGCGATGGCCGCGATGTAGTCTATCGGCGGCAGATAGGCGGTAGTTAGCACAACGATTTGACTGCCCTCCATAGCGCGGCGCATTTCATTTAGAACAGGGCGATTAGCACCCATAGGAAGTGCGCCATCATCCCTGCGGTCACCCCGCCGGCGATTTGGGAAAGTATGGCGCGCCCTAGGCACTGCCGCATGCCGAGCGTGTCGTACATGGCGGTGTAGGTGCTGAGAAAGCCGCTCCAGCACATCCCAATGCCGGTGAAAACGGCCACCTCGTTGCCGGTGATGAATCCATTTTTCATAAATTCGGGTAGCAGCGATAGCGCAGCTCCCACTGACCCCAGCGAGGTGACTGGGAAAGCAATCAGCTCTGCGTGATAAAATCCAAAGAGCCAACGGAAAATAAAGCTCAGCTTTTCGGCTATCCACGTGAGGATGGGCACTCCCTCCCCCGCGAGTCCTTGGTAGCCCACGGCGGGATCCTTAGGCCCAAAGGTGGTGAGAATTACCAGCGTACTAATCACCAGCACCCCAGGAATTATCGCGAGCCCGAGGTCTACGCCTGACTTTCCCCCCTCCAGGATGGAGTTGAGAAATCGTTCAAAGAATGCCCCCTCGCTGCGAAACCCTATCTGCTCCTCGTCGGCGTGCTTTTCACGCTGTTGCTTCTCCTCATCGGTTAGTGCAGGAAACTCATTGCGGCAGAGGTGCTGCATTAGACGTGTGGCTACGATGCCCCCCGTGGCGGCCCCCACCACGCCCAGCATGGCGGCGTAGAAGTAGCCGAGGCTCGTCATGTAGGTCACCACGATGAGCCCCATGCCGAAGGCTGTGCCGAAGTTCGGCAGCGAGGCCAGCTCGCGGTCGGTGAAGTAGCTCCGGAAGTTCTTGTCGTGCGCGAGCGACATGATGGCGGGGTTGTCGCTCAGAAAGGTCATCACTGAGGCTAGTGCCGCCACGCCGGGAAGGTTGTAGAGCGGGCGCATCAATGGGCGGAGCACGTACTCTATGAGTCGCAGCACGCCAAACTCTATGCACAGCTTGGCTAAAGCTCCCGAAAGTACCGTGATGCTCATGATGAGAAAAACGGTGTTGGTGAGGAGGTCGTACGCCGTGGCCATCATGGAGTTCAACAGGTTGGCTGCACCCATACGCCATCCCAAAAAGCCGAAGAAAATGAATAGCCCCGCTAGAAAGATGAGTGCCTCCATACGCCGGCTGTGTAGAAATCCGGGGGCGTTCATCGTTCCCCTTGGCTTGGCTAGCTGCTGCGCAGCCCTAAATCGAAATCGCGGCGCCATACTCTTCCCGTTTTCTTTAGGTTAAGACGCTGCGAAGGTACTACTTTCCGCTATGTTTTAAAACGCTTGGCGCAATAAATTGTGACGAATGTAAAGTCTTATCTGTTTATCCACCTCCCCGTATGGATATATACCCTTTTTAGGCTACCTTCGCGCTGTCATTATTGCCAACGGATTCATGCCAACCATTTCTGTAATCATCCCAGTGTACAACACGGAGCGCTACCTGCACCGCTGCTTGGATAGCATAGTTAATCAAACCTATGGCGATTGGGAGGCACTCTGCGTTAACGATGGTAGTCCAGACGGAAGTCGCACCATTTTGCAGGAGTGCGCCGACAGGGATCAACGGTTTAAGATTATTGATAAACCTAACGGTGGACTATCTGACGCACGTAACGTTGGGCTTGATGCGGCTACTGGGGAGTACATCAACTTTGTTGACTCTGACGATCTAATCCATCCGCAAACCTTTGAAATCGCACTCGCACTGGTCCAACGCGATGGGAGCGATATCGTGACCTGGTACAAAGACCCCCTCTTCCGTCCGGTGCTGCGTATGAAGCATAGGTTAGGGGGAAATATTGACAACGCTTTACCGTGGAACATCAACAGAAAGTTCCAACTTGAAAAGGTGAAAAGCATTGTTACTGATAACGTTTTTGCCCATGCAACCGAGGAGTCTACCCTGCCTCTCAAGCATCCGATAAAACACTTCTACGCGTGGCGTCACCTCATACGTCGGGATTTCCATGGCAACATCCGCTTTGTGAAGGGCATACTCTACGAGGATTTTCCCTGGTGGAGCGAGGTGATGCTGCTAAACCCGCGGGTGACTATTACGCAGCTCCCCTTTTACTACTACTTCCCCAACCCCGCCTCCATTGACCTTGGGTCCACTGTGGCGCGTAAAATAAAGAACTGGCTTACAGGGCTTGAGTACGCATGGCGGCTCTACGAGGAACGAGCCACCGAGGAGCAGCGTGCGTTGTGGTCAAGGCAATGCAAGTGGAGCGTCATTAATCATGGCGTTGTGCGTAAAATGGGGCGAGTGGATGACGGAGCTCTTTTGCAGGATTTGCGAAAAGAGGTCGCTCGGCTGTGGCAGCTAGGCGTTTTCAGTGACCCTTTCGATAAAAAATCGCAGGGAGTGCAGCAACGCCTTGCGCGCTTCATGGACGAAAAGTAATTGCTGTACAGACCATGCCAACCGTTTCAGTCATTATCCCAATTTACAACACTGAGAAGTATCTACGCCGTTGCCTTGATAGCATAAACCATCAAACCTACCGCGATTGGGAGGCGCTCTGCGTTAACGATGGCAGCACGGACGGCAGCCGTGCCATTTTGCAGGAGTACGCCGACAGGGATCCGCGGTTTAAGATCATTGATAAACCAAACGGTGGCCTCTCCGATGCCCGCAACGCCGGGCTTGACGCGGCTATTGGGGAGTACATCAACTTTGTTGACTCTGACGATCTAATCCATCCGCAAACCTTTGAAATAGCCGTTGCGCTGGCCAAACGCGATGGGAGCGACATCGTGACGTGGTATAAGGATCCCCTTTTCCGCCCTACGCTATTCGTACGACATGCGTTAGGATTAAATATTGACAATGCGCTGCCGAGAGGTATAAAGCGTTGTTTTCAGTTGGAAAAGATTGATAGCTACGTCACCGATGATGCCATCGCCCATGCTGTGCAGGGTAAGGAGCAAGGGGTAACATTTCCTATCAAACGCTTTTACGTGTGGAGGCATTTGCTGCGGCGAAGCCTCGTGCAAAACGTGAAATTTGTGAAAGGACTTAACTTTGAGGACTTCCCATGGTGGAGCGAGGTGCTTCTCCTCAACCCAAGGGTTACCATCACCCAGCTCCCCTTTTACTACTATTTCCCAAATTTCAATTCTATTGACTTAGGATCTGTGCGTAGCCATAAAATGGATTGTTGGATTAGGGGGATAGAGCATACCTGGGTACTCTACCGAGAGAAAGCCACACAGTATCAGCAGGAACGTTGGGAAAAGCAATTGCTGTGGCCTATCATCAATGGGCAAATCGTTGGGAAAATGGTGACCCTTCGCGACGTGGAGGGAAAGGAGGTAGTAAGGAATGGGCTGAAACGGCTGTGGAGCCTGGGCGTTTTTACTGCACCCCCCGATAGGAAGTCGGCGAAATCGCAGCGTTTCATTGCGCGCTTCATCGGGGAGGAGTAAACAAGGTAGTCGGTAAAAGGGTTGTGACAATGGGAAAACGTATCGCCGCCATCACGATGGCTCGCAACGACAGCTTTTTTCTCTCGCGGTGGCTCCGCTACTACGCTGCCCAGCTGGGGGCGGACAATCTCTACGTGCTGCTCGACGGGCTAGAGCAGCGACTCCCCGATGCGGAAAGGTACCCCACTGTCAATGTAATCAACATGGAGCACCAAGCACTTCCCCGCACGAAAGGGGATAAGGCTAGAATCGCGCTAATCAATGCTGTTGCCAGCCAGCTGTTCTTTGAGAAGGGCTACGACCTGATTATTGGCACAGACTGCGATGAGTTCGTCATTGTGGACCCCGCGCTAAACCAATCCTTACCCGACTACCTTTCTTCCTGCGATATCCCGGTAGGACTTTCCCCGCTGGGGATCGATTTAGGGCAACGGATTCCGCAGGAGCAAGCGATCAATCCTGCGTTTTCCATCCTAGCCCAGCGGCGCTACGCAGTCGTCTCGCCCCGCTACACGAAGGTATCCATCAAGGCGATTCTCACCCCTTGGGGGAGCGGTTTCCATCGGCTGCGACGCTATGGCTTCACTATTGCCCAGGGGCTTTACCTTGTCCATATTGGAAATTGCGACCTTGAGCTGCTGAAAACCAAAATGCAGGATGGCACCCGCCTTGAAGGTGGGTGGACGAAGCACCTTGCGCGGCGCGCCAAAACAATAGCCGCCACTACCCGCTCGTTGCCTCGCCCTGCCGATGAGGTGTTCACGAGGGCGCGAAGGCGGTTTGAGCGTACGCGTCTCCCCTGGGCGCGAAAAAAACCGGCGCACATCGGTGCGCCGATTGTGGTGGAGCTACCGCAGCGCTTCGAGGAAATCTTTATTTAGCGGACGGAAATCGAACAAAAAGGCTCTTTTCTCCTTATTGAAGAGGAGAGGAATATAGTACAAAGCCATGGCTTTTTTTCTGAATGACACCGTTTTTGGTCCTATACATAGCCGCCGTTTAGGCTCTTCGCTCGGGGTGAATTTACTCCCCTCAATGAGTAAGTTCTGCAATTTCGACTGTATATACTGCGAGTGCGGGTGGACGAATAACGCGCCCCATCCCATCTTCCCTGCGCAGGAGGAGGTGGCAAAGCTTCTTTCTGAAAAGCTACAGACTCTGCATGCCGAGGGAAAGCCGCTCGATGTGATTACGTTCGCAGGGAATGGAGAACCCACGATACACCCGGATTTTCCTAAGATTATTGATGACACCCTGCGCGAGCGCGATAGGTATTATCCCAGCGCGAGGGTGGTGGTGCTGAGCAACGCCACGCAGCTGCACAAACCCAACGTGGTAGCGGCGTTGAAAAAGGTAGACAAGGCGGCGCTAAAGCTTGACTCCGCCTTTGATGCTACGGTGCAGCTCATCAACGGCCCGCACATGGGGGCAAACGTGGCGCGTACCGTGGAGCTGCTCAAGCAATTCAATGGAAAGTTTACGCTGCAGACGCTTTTTTTACGCGGGGAGTACAAGGGGCAGATTGTAGACAACACTACCGCCGAGGAGCTATCCGCATGGCTAAAGATTGTGGAGACGCTCAAGCCCCGAGAGGTCATGGTGTATACCATCGACCGCGCCACGCCTGCAGATACGCTAGAGAAAGTGCCCCTGGAGGAGCTACAGGCCATCGCACGGCGCGTGCAGGCGTTCGGCTGCGAAGCGGTGGTGGGCGGCTAAGCCTTGCCTTTATGCGCTTTTACGAGCTCGCGCGTCATAATGGCGAGCAGCGCATCCTTTTGGAAAGGTTTTGCGATGTAGGTGTCCATTCCTGCCTGGAGGCAGCGTTCACGGTCGCCGCGCAGCGCGTAGGCGGTCAACGCTATGATAGGAATATGCCCACTTCTTTTCTTCTCTAGCTGGCGAATGGCCTGAGTGGCCTCGTAGCCGTTTAGCACAGGCATTTGTACGTCCATAAGGATTATGTCGTACTCATTTTTCTTTACCATCTCAACCGCCTCCTGCCCATTTTCCGCCAGTGCTATGGAGCCTACTATGTTTTGCAGCGTGATCTTCATCACGCGGCGGTTGATGGCGTTATCCTCAACCACGAGGATTCGGGCCTCAGCCAGGAGCTTGCTGCCGCTAATGGTCGTTTCCTGCTCCTTTTTCTTAGCCACTTCCACCACGTCAACCCGTTGCCGCGACTTCGTGACCACGGTGAGTGGTATTGTAAATGAGGCTGCTACCCCATGCGCGGCGCGGCGTATGCGAAGGCTTCCTAGGAAAGCCTTCTGCTTGTCTCCGAATAGAGAGTCATCGCTAATGATTTGGGAAGATAAATTGCCGCATTCAAACTCCACCTTCACCAGAAGGCTCTCTCCGCGCGGAGCGCCCAAGATTAGGGTGTTCACCGTGAGCGGCTCATGCTGCATGAGATTGTCGTATATGATACCGCCTAGAATTCGCTCTATTGCTTGATCCACGTAGGCGGCATCTCCCTCCACGAGCGCTGGCACTGCGGGGTCGAAAGAAAAGGAGGGGGTGTCGTCCAGCCCTAGCGAGGCGAATTGCACCGTTACGTGTCCTCTTATCTTTGCGTGCAGGTTGAATTGCTCTGCAGTAGACGACTCGCTCGATAGGGCGCGGGTCACGAATAGGCTATTCACCATGTCGTTCAGCGCCACAATTGATTCGTCCAGCATTTCTCGCACTGCGTGTTGCTGCTTTTCATCAATGGGCTCTTCGTTCTTAAGGAGTTGCACTGCCCCTTGTAGGCTATTTAGCGATGTGCGTAGGCGGTAGAAAAGCGTTGCCACCGCATTAAGCATCTCTTTTTCGCTATCTACAGCATCGGGAAGAGTCTCTTTTTTATTCCAATCCCCAAATTGCATGAAAAGCATCGGGAGGCATAGCGTGGGTAGTAGAGTCACCAGTATCAGCGCAGTTTTCACGTCTATGGCGTTGAGGTCTATTCCCGTAATGTCAGTGGGTAGAGCCAGCGAGGTCACCATCGTGGCAATGTATAGCACTATCACGAGGGCGGTCCAGTAGGGAACGTAGTAGAGGAACATGGCCAGCGGGAGCGATGCGAGCCAAAAAAGTAATTCTTCTGAACCGTTGAGCGAGAAGAGCTGTAGTATCCCCGTCAAGGCGAGCACGATGTTCGTAAGGAGTAATCCGCGCGGTGTTACCACCTTTCGCTGCGCGTATACAAATAGTCCGTAGAAGAATAGCGCCGTGGCGAAGCATAGCATGGGCGACGCCACGAGGTGCGTGGCGAATGATAGGATTATTGCCCCGATCAGGAATAGTACGGCGAAAAAGACCGATACGTTTTTGCACAATGCCTGCTGCCTCTCTGTTGCCATTGGTACCCTCCGATTAATGGTGCGAAGTTATGTTTTTCCCTGCAATTTTCCCAATATTGCTTACCTCGCTTTTTGCGGGCGAACGTAAATATGCACAAAGTTGTCTACCTTCGCGCCGAATAAGGATATACGAACACTAAAGAAACTACTCAATGCGCATACATAGAGAGGGGCGTGCAACCATTTGGCTAATCATCGCGCTCATCGTGGGGGCGGCACTGCTTACCTATTTTGTTGTGAAATTCTTCGCCATTTTGGTGGTGGCATTGGTGGTTCTGCTTCTCTTCGTGATGTACTTCTTCCGTAGGAGTAAGCGCAGCGCGAATCATGATGGGCGAACCATCTGTTCTCCGTGCGATGGCCGAGTCGTGGCGGTGGAGCGGGTGGCGGAGCCCGAAATCTTTGGGGGACAGGAGCGGCTGCAAATCTCCGTATTCATGTCGGTGTGGAGCGTCCACATCAATTGGTATCCATGCGTGGGCACGGTGAGCTACGCCAAGCACCATAAGGGAAAATACCTCGTGGCGTGGCTGCCTAAATCGTCGACCGATAACGAGCGTTCGTCGGTGGTAATTGACCACCCCAGCGGCGAGCGTATTCTGATGCGGCAGGTGGCGGGGGCTGTGGCGCGCCGCATTGTTACCTACGCTACGCCTGGCGTGCAGGCCTCCATGGGGGAGGAGATGGGCTTTATCAAGTTCGGGTCCCGTGTGGATTTGTACTTGCCTACCAACGCCGAGGTGCATGTTACGGTGGGCGATAGGGTGCAGGGCGTTACCACCGCCTTGGCCTCCATTAAGTAGTCTACTGTATTTTCATCCTCTTTGGCCTTAGAATTCTGCCTGTGTCCCTGTGGGGGTGCAGAGAGAAATTGCCTTTTCTTGCCACTTTGTCATTTGTATTTGTTCTATTTTTCCTCTTTTACTGCCATTTATTGCGTCTTTTTCCGTACTTTCGTGCTGTTTAACTAGAGGGAAAGCGATGCGTGGCTGCGGGGGAGGCTTCCCTCAAAAAAGGAAAATAGACGATTATGGGGAATAAGATCCGGCTCATGCTTGGCGATGAGGCCATAGCGCAAGGAGCTATTGATGCGGGAATATCGGGGATGTATGCCTACCCAGGCACGCCGTCTACCGAAATTATGGAGTACATACAGGGTTCGCCAATTGCCGCCCAGCGGAACGTTCACCGCAGGTGGTCTGCCAATGAGAAAACTGCAATGGAGGCGGCTATTGGCATGAGTTACGCCGGCAAGCGGGCGCTCGTGGCTTTTAAGCACGTGGGGATGAACGTCGCGGCGGATGCCTTTGTCAACTCAGCCATCACGGGCGTAAATGGCGGCATCGTGGTGGTTTCTGCCGACGACCCCTCCATGCATAGCTCGCAGAACGAGCAGGACTCTCGGTTCTATGCAAAGTTTGCGATGATCCCCACCTTGGAGCCGTCCAGCCAACAGGAAGCCTACGAGATGGTCCAGTATGGCTTTGAACTCTCTGAGAAGGTTAACACGCCGGTGGTGCTGCGCATCACCACTCGCATGGCGCACTCCCGTGCAGGCGTGGCGCTTAGCGGCGTGCAGCGGGAGCAAAACGCAGTGAAGCTCCCCGAGAATCCCCGGCAGTATGTTCTGTTACCAGGCATTGCAAAGCAGAACTACAAACGTCTCCTCGCTACGCAGCCCACCATGGAGCAGCTCGCGGCGGAGTCAAAGTTTAATTGCCTGACGCTTGGCAAAAAGGAGGGGGTGGGTATCATCACCACGGGCATTGCCTATAACTATCTCATGGAGGCGCTCGGCGGCGAGCTGGGTGACTATTCGTTGCTGAAGCTCACGCACTACCCGGTGCCGCGCAGCCTTGTCAAGCAGCTGTACGACCACTGTTCACGCCTTGTGATTGTCGAAGAGGGTGCACCCTTCGTGGAGGAGCAGATACGGGGGGCTCTCAACCTTGGGAAGCCCATCGCGGGTAAGCTCGACGGTGCGTTGCCCCGCATGGGGGAACTCTCGCCCAATGATGTGGCGACGGCGCTGAATCATCACATGGCCGAGGGCGAGCCGGCGCCTGATTTCTTGATGCCGCGCCCCCCTGCGCTGTGCCCCGGGTGCGGCCACCGCGACGTGTACAATGCGCTTAACGAGGCGCTGCAGGAGTTCGGGACAGGGCGTGTGTTCGGCGACATCGGTTGCTACACGCTCGGTGCGCTGCCCCCATTCAATGGTATCAACGCCTGCGTAGACATGGGGGCCTCTGTCACCATGGCCAAAGGCGCCGCCGATGCAGGCCTCGTGCCGGCCGTGGCGATGATTGGCGACTCCACCTTTACCCATAGCGGCATGACGGGGCTGCTCGATGCCGTGAACGAGAATAGCCCCATTACGGTTATCATTTCCGATAATTCCACCACCGGCATGACGGGTGGGCAAGACTCGGCGGGGACCGGACGGCTCGTGGACATTTGCAAGGGTATTGGCGTTGACCCAGCCCACATTCGCACCATGGTGCCGCTCAAGAAGAACCATGAGTCCAATGTGGCCATCCTTCGCGAGGAGTTGGCGTATAAGGGACTTTCAGTCATCATCCCGCAGCGGGAGTGCATCCAAACGGCTGCCCGTAGGCAGCGTAAGCTGGCGGCTGAGAAAAAATCCAACGAGTAGTCCCACCATTTAAGGAGCAATGAATACTATGAATAGCAAAAGCATAAAGAAAACAGATATCATACTCGCGGGCGTGGGGGGACAGGGTATCCTTTCGGTGGCAGCCACCATCGGGGAGGCCGCGGTGAAGTGCAACCTCTACCTCAAGCAGGCAGAAACGCACGGCATGAGCCAGCGCGGCGGCGAGGTGCAGTCGCATCTGCGCATCTCGGAGCGTCCTATCGCATCCGACCTCATTCCGAGAGGCTCGGCGGACATTATCCTTTCCAGCGAGCCGATGGAGAGTCTGCGCTACCTCCCATTCCTTAACCCCGAGGGGTATATAATCACGAGCCGCAATAGCTTCGTGAACATCCCAAACTACCCCGATTTGGATAAAATCATCGCGCGCATTGAGACGTTCCCGCACCATGTGCTCATCGATGCCGATGGGCTGGCCAAGGAGGCGGGGTCGCTGCGGGCTTCCAACATGGTGATGCTGGGGGCGGCATCGCCGCTGCTCATCACCCCCTTCGAGGAGCTGGAGAATGGCATTCGTGCTCAGTTTGAGCGGAAGGGGAATGACGTGGTGGAGCTGAACCTCAAGGCTCTACGGGCAGGCCGCGACTTCGCGGAGAAGCATATTAAGGTGGCGCGCTAGCTAGCGCAGTTTGTTCTTTTAGCTATGCGCATAACCCTTGTGGGTACAGGCATTTCGCAGGGCGTCCCCGTGGTGGGATGCTCCTGCGCGGCCTGCTGCTCAAGCGATCCACACGATAGGCGGCTTCGTACGGCGGCCGTGGTAGAAAGCCAAAATACCCGTATCGCGATTGATATTGGGCCTGACTTCCGCCACCAAATGCTCTCCAACGGTTTCACGAAGCTTGATGCCGTTATCATCACCCACGAGCATAGCGACCACATCGCGGGGCTGGATGACATTCGTCCATTCAACTGGACCACCGGCGGAAGCATCCCTTTCTACGCGGAACCGCGGGTAATCAAGGCTCTAACCACACGTTTCCCGTACGCATTTGTACCACCCGAAAAGCGTTACCCCGGCGCGCCGCAGGTTACCCCCTGTCCACTTTCCAAGGACCTTGCGCCTTTTTCTGTCAATCACCTCACTGTGCAGCCCATCCGGGTAGACCATGGGCCGTTACCCATCGTGGGGTACCGCATCGGCCCTTTTGCCTACATCACCGACTGCAACCATATCCCCGAAAGGAGTTTCCAGGAACTTGAAAATCTTGATACGCTGGTTATCAATGCACTGCGGATTGAGCCGCACCTCATGCATTTCAGCCTTTTTGAATCCCTAGAGGCCATCGCGCGCATTGCGCCGAGGCGGGCCGTGGTAACGCATATCAGCCACGAGATGGGGCTTGTGGCCCAGTGGAGCAACTTACTCCCTGACAACGTCTCCGCGGGCTACGACCACATGGTGCTGGACGTGGCGGACGAGTAGGTTTACTACACTCTTCCCCTCTCTACTGGTGCACCGCGTTCGCGGTGCATTTTTTATGCCTAGAGGCATACATTGCGCTCCTCGTTATAAACACAATCAGCTGAATTACAATTAGTATTGCTTCATTCTCCCTTCCCTCCTTTTCCCACCCCCTTACCATCAAACCCAATTATCGCCGGCAATAATTGGGTTTGATGGTAAGGGGGTGGCTGTTTTATGCTTGATTTTCAGTCGTTTGTGGATTTTCTGTTACTATGAGGTCGGAGGCCGGTTTTTGTTGCGATTCATGCAGCCCGAAGGGGCTATTCCGCCGTTTCAACACCCGCAATTGGCGGGGTTTGGAGCATTGCGTTTAGGCAAAGCGGTTGGCTGCGTAGAGAGTGGGCGGCGTGGTGGTGGGAGAGTATGACTATGCAAAAACCTTCCTGCGGGCGGAAGCGTAGCGGCTGCTAATTCCTGCGGATTTTGGCGGGGCGTTGTGTGCAGGCTACGGAGGAAGTTTGGCTAGCCACGCAGTGGCGGGTTCTGAGGGTGCTGCGAGGTAGAGGTGTATGCATGTTTGCTAGGGTCAGTCTTTCAGACTGTTTTGCCCCTTTGGGGCAAGGGCATCGGGGGTTTTCAAACCCCCGGCTATTCAAAGACCGTCCTGCGGACGGAAAACGCGGCGGCTACGCCGCGTTCTCTCAATGTGTAGCGGTTTTCTGAGTAATTGCATCCGACTGATTGTCTGCGGCTTGAATTGGTGCAGCAGGGCGTTGCGCAATTTGATAGCGTTTATCGGTCAGGCGTAAAACAGTCTCTAACGTAGGAGAAACCCGCATGAATTTGCATCGTAATGTAGCCCCGTCTGTGGAATGGTCTCTGAACAGGACCGCCCTATGCAGCCCTGCACGCCCCGCCACTCCTTAGCTTGCTGGGCTTCCCCGCACGATTCTCTAAATGCTCGCTGTAAACCTGCACGCAATGCCCGCAGGACTCGCATAAATTTTGCCGCAATGCAGCCTCGTCTGTGGAATGGTCTCTGAATAGGACCGCCCTATGCAGCCCTGCATGCTCGCCACTCCTTAGCTTACTAGGCTTCTCCGTATGCCCCCCCCCAAACGCTCGCCGTAACTTGCACGCAGTGTCCACAGAACCCGCATAAATTTTGCTGTAATGCAGCCCCGTCCGAAGGACGGTCTCTCAATAGC
>ERZ1673752.289-NODE-289-length-90137-cov-13.929953_pt1 | contig 90137 bp, 79 predicted proteins | sample MGYA00580195_ERZ1673752 | MGnify/ENA primary metagenome ERZ1673752 (study PRJEB41218, sample SAMN15661744) | gut metagenome | host: Homo sapiens | place: Canada: London | collected 2015-08-20/2019-03-30 | study: EMG produced TPA metagenomics assembly of...
TCATGGGCCGTGGTGAGATGCACCTGTCCATCCTCATCGAGACCATGCGCCGCGAGGGCTACGAGCTGCAGGTATCTCCCCCGCACGTTCTGACCAAGGTCATCGACGGCAAGACCTACGAGCCCATGGAGCACGTTGTCATCGACGTGCCCACCCAGTATCAGGGCGCTGTCATGACCGGTCTGGGTCAGCGCAAGGCACTGCTGCAGCAGATCGAGTCTCTGGGCACCGACCGTGTCCGTCTGGAGTTCCGTATGCCCAGCCGCGGTCTGTTCGGCTACCGCAACCAGTTCCTGACCGATACCCACGGTGAGGGCATCATCAACCAGATCTTTGACGGCTACGACGTCTGGGCTGGCATGATCGCTAACCGCTCTACCGGCTCTCTGGTCAGCTTTGAGACCGGCGACGCCGTTACCTACGGTCTGTACAACGCCCAGCAGCGCGGCACTCTGCTTATCGGTGCTGGCGAGAAGGTGTACGAGGGCATGGTCATCGGCTACACCGCTTCCGGCGAGGATGTGGACGTGAACGTCTGCAAGACCAAGCACCTGACCAACACCCGTTCTTCCGGCTCCGACGACGCTCTGCGCCTGATCCCGGTCAGCAAGCTGAGCCTGGAGGGCTGTCTGGAGTTCCTGGCACAGGACGAGCTGCTGGAGGTTACCCCGGAGAATCTGCGCATCCGCAAGCAGATCCTGAACCACGACCAGCGCATGAAGGCCAAGAGCAAGCTGAAGTAATTTCAACTTATAATAGCAGCGCAGAAGCACCCACGGGCGTTTCTGCGCTGCTTTTTTGTGCCCGGCAATTGCCAAGGCGTCAGGTTAATACCCCCTCAGTTAAAGCCTAGCGGCAACCGGCTGGAACTCCCCCAGTCTCGCTGCGCTCGACAGCCCCCTCTAAGATGGAGCCTTTGGCATGGCGGCAAGGTTTCTGGCTAAAGTGCAAAGTTCCCGGGCGCGCCAGAGGCTCCCTCTCCGAGGGAGCTGTCACGGCGCAGCCGTGACTGAGGGAGTTTGCGTGCCAGTACCCCCTCAGTCAAAGCCTGTCGGCTTTGCCAGATTCCCCTTTTTGTCACCTGCGTTGACATCTTCCCCCGGAGCGGGGGAAGTCTTTCCTCAAGGGGAAGCCTTCAAAGGAAAATTGATTTCCGAATTTTTGCAAAAAAGGCTTGCAAAAGTGCGGTGACTGCGGTATAATATCTCTCGCAGTCACTGTTATGCCTCTTTAGCTCAGTCGGTTAGAGCACCTGACTGTTAATCAGGGTGTCGCCTGTTCGAGTCAGGCAAGAGGCGCCAGCAAAGCGATGGATATTTTTCCATCGCTTTTTTGTTTTTCTGTATCTTTTTTTCACGCATTCTTAACGGTTCTTAAAAAATATCGCCTTGAAGAACACTAGTGGATGTGGTATACTTTTATAAGTTTATAGATGTAGAAAAGCTGCATGGCTTTCCCGCATCCGCAGACAGGCGCTCCCCCGGTCAGAAAGCTGCCGTGCAGGAGCGCAGTTTTTTCGTTGGTCAAATCAGCAGGCAGGCCGGCGGCTCTGTGCGGCAAGCACGGGCGGCAGGGCGGCTTTGTGTCGTTTGAATAAATCTGTAGAATAAAAGGAAACATCTATGCGTTATACCTACGTCCGGCAGCACGATACCACCGACTGTGCGGCTGCCTGTCTGGCCATGGTGTGCCTGCACTACAAAAAGGAAGTGACCATCACCCGCCTGCGGGATATGATGGGTACCGACCTGAAAGGCACTAACCTTGTCGGCCTGCAAAAAGCCGCCAATGAACTTGGCTTTACCACCGCCGCAGTCCGCGTGGACCGCGAAAACTTCCTGAGCGACTTCTCGCTTCCCTGCATTGCACAGGTGATCACCGATCAGGGTCTGGCTCACTTTGTTGTGGTGTTCAAAAAGACCACCATCAAGGACGAAGGCGCGCGCCGCAAGCATATGCTGCAGGACGCCGAGACCCGCAAGGAAGAAGAGAAAAAGGGCAAAAAGCATAAGTGCAAGGATTACGTCATCATCGGCGACCCCGGCACGGAGCTGAAAAAGATCAGTCTGGACGAGTTCTACAAGAACTTTACCGGCGTGCTGCTGCTGCTGAACCCCACCTCCGAGTTCAAGGGCGGCAAGCTTGGCAGCAGGGACGGTAAAGACGGCAAGGACGGCAAGAGCGGCAAGAGCGGCAAGTACGGCATGATGAAGCGGTATATCGACCTGCTTCTGCCCCAGAAAAAGCTGTTCTTCTACGCCATCCTCAGCTCGGTGATCACCACCATTCTGGGCATCGCGTCCTCCATGTTCAATAAGATCCTGATGGACGAGGTGCTGCCCTACGGGCTGAATAACCTTTTGGTCACCCTGATCCTGGTGTTCAGCGTGGTCAGCATCACCAGCACGCTGATCGGCTTTGTGCGCCAGTGGGTGCTGATCCATCTGTCCATCAAGATCGATATCCCGCTGATGCTGGGCTACTTCGGGCACATCTTCAACCTGCCCATGAAGTTCTTTGCCACCCGCAAGACCGGTGATATCACCACCCGTTACTCGGACGCTGACACCATCAAATCCATCTTTACCAGCATTGCGCTGAGCCTTGTGATGGATATCTCCATGGCAGTCATCACCGGCATCATCCTGTTCCGCATGAACGCCATGCTGTTCTCCATCTCGCTGTTCATGGCACTGGTCAGCATCCTGCTGGTGCTGGTGTACAAGCAGCCCTATAAGCGGATCAACGAAGAGAGCATGGCACAATCTGCAGCGCTGAACAGCCAGATGATCGAGAGCCTGCGCGGCATCGAGACCGTCAAGTGCAACGCCAACGAGCAGACCGAGCTGGATAATCTGGAACGCGAGTACATGAAGAGCCTGAAGATCAGCCTGCGCTCCAGCCGCATCAGCACCACGCAGGGTCTGATCTCCTCCTTCATCTCCACCGGCTTCAGTATGCTGACCACCTATGTGGGCATCAGTCAGGTGCTGAACGGCGAGATGACGCTGGGCGGCTTTATGGCATTCAGCACCCTGTCCAGCTACTTTACCTCCCCCCTGAGCAACCTGATCGGCCTGCAGATGGAGATCCAGGAAGCCAGCATCTCCATGAAGCGTCTGACCGAGATCATGGACTACCCCGCTGAGAACGAGACTGCCGAGGGTATGGAGCAGAGCGAGATGGAAAAGGTGGAGGGCGACATCGAGTTCAAGGACGTCACCTTCCGCTACGGCAACCGTGCTCCGGCACTGGATCATGTCAGCTTTACCATCCCCGCCGGCAAAAAGGTGGCGCTGGTGGGCAGCAGCGGCAGCGGCAAATCCACCATTACCAAGCTGCTGCTGAAGTACTACGACCCCGAGGACGGCGAGATCGATGTGAACGGCGTGAATCTGGCGGAGTACAGCAACCACTCGGTGCGCCGCGCCATCGCCTATGTGCCCCAGAACGTTGAGCTGTTCAGCAAGACCATCTACGACAACATCCGCATCTCCCGCATGGACGCTACGCTGGACGAGGTGAAGGAAGCTGCCAAGAAGGCTGACGCGCACGAGTTCATCCGCCACCTGCCGCTGCAGTACAACACCTATCTGGAGGAAGCCGGCAACGGCCTGTCCGGCGGTGAGAAGCAGCGCATCGCACTGGCGCGTGCCTTCCTGAAGGACTCCAACCTTTACATTCTGGACGAGTCCACCAGTAATCTGGACTTTGCCACCGAGACGCTGATCTTCAACATGATCTACGAGCAGCTGGCAGACCGCTCCATGCTGATCGTGGCGCACCGCCTTTCCACCATCCGTGACTGCGACCTGATCCTTGTGATGGATCACGGCAAGATCGTGGAGCGCGGCAACCATGAGGAACTGATGGCAAAGGATGGCCGCTATGCCGAGCTGTGGAATATGCAGCAGGGCATCTTCCGCAAGCGCAAAGCCGAGCCTGCTCCGCAGGTGTCTGCCGCTGTGGTGGAAGAGGACGACGACGGTGAGTCCATCACCTACTGACCGCATCCGCAGCTCTTGCCCGGATGCAGCATAAGCTTTTTTCCCGCCCGGCGGGAAACCGAAGAATGCCTCGTTATGGTGTGCCCGGAGGCAGACGCTTCCGGGCACCTTTTTGTTCCGGCTTACATTGAAAAAATAACAGGATTAGGGGTAATTTACTATGAACGAGATCAAAGTTGCTGAAAACAAGACCCTCAAGCTGACCAATGTTCTCTCCCGCGTTGTGCAGCCCGAGGAGCTGGCAAACCTGCCGGTCATCCTGACCCAGATGCAGAACTTTATGAAGAGCAACGGCGCACAGCCCATCGGCCCGCTGGTGCAGGCTATCGTGGAAGGCACCGGCCCGGACCATATGCCCGTCATGTACATGATGCAGCAGGCCACCCAGATGATCACCCAGATGGAGCCCGGCTACCACATGGACGCTGTGCTGCGGGTAAAGAACTGCTTGTACGCCCACTTTACCGGCCCTCTGGCCTTCAACCAGCTGGCCACCGCCAAGCTGCAGGTCCTGGCTTTTGAAAACGACATCAAGCTTAGCGGCAACAGCTACACCATCTACGTCAATCAGGACGAGGACGACGGCGTGATCGACGTGTTTATGGAGACCAAATAATTATGACAACGACCATTCAGAACCTTTCGGATCTGCAGGACCGCCGGATCATGATGGACAAAAAGCTGCCCCCTTACGGGTACGCCTTTGTCATTCTGACCGGGCTGTTCATGATCTTTCTGGTGATCTGGAGCACCCAGACCAACCGCATCTATGTCAGCCAGAACAGCGGTGTGGTGCAGGCCGCCAACAAGACCTACATCATGTCCAGCTACTCCGGCTCCATTACCGAGCTGTATGTCTCGGAGGGTAGCTATGTGAACGAGGGCGACCTGATCGCCCGGCTGAAGAGCACGGATCTGGATATGCAGAAGGACACCCTGCAGAGCCAGCTGGATATCTACCAGAAGCAGCTGGATCAGTACAACAAGCTGCTCAAGTGCATTCAGGACGACACCAACTACTTCGACGAGACCAGCGCTGAGGATCAGCCCTACTACTACCAGTACCAGACCTACAAAAGTCAGGTAGCACAAAAGACCTTTGACGCTTCTACCTATCAGGCTGCCGGCTACTCCGACACCCAGATCAAGGCTTTGATGGAGCAGAACCAGAGTGAGCTGGAGTCCCTATACTACTCCACCATGCAGTCCATCTCCCAGAGCATCAACAGCGCACAGGTCAATGTGGACAACCTGCAGGCGCAGATGGATTCTTTGAACACCGGCGCCAACGATTACTTCATCTATGCGCCCACCTCCGGCGTGATCCACATGGACACCCCCTACAAGGAGGGCATGGTGCTGAGCGCCGGCTCTGCAATGGCTACTATTGCCAGCGAGAACGACGATCTGGAGATCGTGGCCATGGTGTCGGTGAACGACCGTCCCCTGCTGCACGTAGGCGACCCCTGCAAGATCGCCATCACCGGCCTGTCGGAGTATTCCTACGGCACGCTGACCGGCACCGTCACCTCCATTGACAGTGATGTGACCTCCAGCAGCAGCACCTCCTACTACAAGATGACCATCAAGCCCGATGCCACCTATGTGGTGAGCCGCAGCGGCGACAAGGTGGATCTTGCCAACGGTATGAGCGTGACCGCCCGCGTGGAATACGATCAGGTCACCTATTTTGAATATGCCATGGAGGCACTGGGCGTGCTGTTCCGCTAAAAGCGGACTGCACAGCACGGCAGGATGCCCCCCTTTTACACCACCCCAAAGAGGTACAAACAACATGATTCGAACCGCAAAGAAACTGGCCGCCTGTGTGCTGATGCTGGGTGTGCTGGTATGCGGCACCGCCCTGAGCGCTGCCGCCGCCGGCCTGCCTGTTGAAGCGCAGAACGGCGTTTCACTGCCCTGGTCCAAGGATGTCCCTGCCGAGAGCATTTCCACCGGCAGCTACTCTGCCAATATGCTGCTGGGCGCTTCCCAGCAGCTGTCCCCCGTGGTCAAGCCCAGTTACAGCACCGACTCTGTGGTCTTTTTGACCGATGACAGCAGCGTGCTGACCGTAAGCAGCAGCGGCGTGGTGCAGGCTGTGGGCGTTGGCACTGCCACCATTACCGCAGCCGCCGGCAACCAGATCTGCGCCTACACCATCGTGGTTTCCATGGACTCCTCCATGATCGTGACCGAGATGGACCTTTCCCTCTCCTCCAACACCATCTATGTGGGCAACTCGGTGTCGGCTTCGCTGCAGGTGCGCCCCAGTTCCGCTTCCAACTACGCCACCGTTACCCTGACCTCCTCTAACGAGAAGATCGCCACGGTGAACAGCTTTGGCCGCGTGACCGGCGTAGCGCCCGGCACTGCCACCATTACCGCTGCCTGCGGCTCGGTGGTGGCCACCACCACCGTTACGGTGCTTGCCCTGCCCACAGACTCCACCGGCACAAGCGGCACTGCGTCCAGCAACAGCGGGCAGGTGATCACCCCCAGCATCAACTACATCGTGCTCAAGCCCGGTGCCACCCGCACCATCACGGCTAAAGCCACCCCTGCCAGTGCATCCCAGTCCTTCACCTTCAAGTCCGGCAACAGCAGCATTGCCACGGTCAGCCCCTCGGGCGTGGTCACGGCGGTGGGCACCGGCTCTACCTCCATTACCATTTCCAACGGCAAGGCCACTGCCATGGTCACGGTCATCGTGAACCGCTCGGCAGATGCTTCCTCCGGCAGCGACAACAGCAATGCCGGCACCGAAACCCCGGACGACAACACCTCCATCCCGCTGGACCCTGTGGTGCAGACCATTCAGGACAGCACGGAGGATCAGGTGGTGTTCAACCAGTCTGAGGTGCCCATCGTGACCGGCGAGATCCTGAACGCCCTGCGCACCACCGGCAAGACCCTGTGCGTGGTGGGCGACGGCTACACCATGAACGTTTCCGGCAAAAACGTAAAGAGCACCACCAGCGAGATCGACACCGCCATCACCTTTACCGAGAGTGAAGAGGGGCTGGAGTTTGAGCTGGACAACGGCCGTGCCCTTCCCTGCGCGGTGCAGCTGGAGCTGGATGTGAGCACCTACTCCCGCCTGTACCTGTACAACACCATCAGCAACAAGTGGCAGTACCTGAACAGCTACAAGGACGGCGTGATCACCGCCGACACTGCCGGCCGCTACCTGCTGACCAACCAGAACCTGCGGTTCGGCAATATCAACTGGTCCTTCTTCATCGCCGGCGGCGTGGTTGTGATCCTGATCGCCGTGGTCTACATCGCGTTCAAGAAGCGCTACTGGTTCTGGTAAGCGCCCCTGCTCTTCCCGCATATAACAAGCCGCCCGCTGCACACCATTTCGTGCAGCGGGCGGTTTTGTGTTCTATTCTTCCCTGTTACTCCACCGTTACGCTCTTGGCAAGGTTGCGGGGCTTATCCACGTCGCAGCCGCGCAGCACCGCCATGTAGTAGGCGAACAGCTGCAAGGGCACGATGAGCTGCAGCGGCATCAGGATGTCGTCGTACTCGTCCAAGCGGATTACCTCGGTGGCAACACCCTCCGGCACTTCCGCGTCCTTTGTGGTGAACAGCAGCACCCGTGCGCCGCGGCTGCGGGTCTCCTTGGCGTTGGAGATGGTCTTTTCGTAGACGTTCTTCTGGGTCGCCAGTGCGATGACCGGCACGCCGTCCGTGATCAGGCTGATGGTGCCGTGCTTCAGCTCGCCTGCCGCGTAGGCATCCGAGTGCACATAGCTGATCTCCTTCAGCTTCAGGCTGCCCTCCAGCGAAAGGGCGTAGTCGAACCCACGCCCGATGAAAAAGCAGCTCTGGGTGTTCACATAGCGGCTGGCAAGGTACTTGATCTGCTCGCAGTCCGCAAGGCGGGGCTTGATGACCTCGGATGCGTGCAGCAGCTGGGCGGTGTAGTATTTGGTCTTTTCCTCGGTCAGCTGCCCGCGCGCGTAGGCCAGGCGCAGGGCAAACAGGTACAGCACGCACAGCTGCACCATATAGGCCTTGGTGGACGCCACCGCGATCTCGGGCCCAGCGTAGGTGTACATGACGTAATCCGCCGCCCGGGCGATGCTGCTGCCCACCACGTTCACGATGGCAAGCACCGGCACGCCCCGACTCTTAGCCAGCTTGAGGGCAGCCAGCGTATCGCTGGTCTCGCCGGACTGGCTGATGATGATGACCAGATCCTCCGGCTTCAGGATGGGGTCGCGGTAGCGGAACTCGCTGGCGATATCCACCTCTGCGGGCACCCGCGCCAGCGCTTCGATGGCGGTCTTGCCCACCATACCGGCGTGCATGGCTGTGCCGCAGCCCACCAGATGCACTATGCCGATGCTGCGCAGCTTTTCGTCCGTCAGTTCCGGGATGCGCAGCTCCGGCAGACCGTTCTCCACCCGGGGGCTGACCGTTGCCGTGATGGCGGCGGGCTCCTCGTTGATCTCCTTGAGCATAAAGTGGGGGTAGCCGCCCTTTTCGGCTGCTTCCATGTCCCAGTCTGCGGTCAGCTTTTCGCGCTCCACCGCCTCGCCGAACTCGTTATAGAAGCGGATGCCCTGTGCCGTGCACACCGCCATGTCCCCTTCTTCCAGCACGCTGTAGCTGCGGGTGTACTTGAGCAGCGCCGGGATATCCGATGCCACAAAGTTTTCGCCCTCGCCCCAGCCCACGATGAGCGGGCTTTCCCGTTTGACCGCAAAGATGGTGTCCGGGTAGTCCTTGAACAGCACCGCCAGCGCGTAGCTGCCCCGCACCTTGGCAAGCGCAGCCTGCAAAGCCTGCAGCGGCTCGCCCTGATAGCAGCTGTCGATGAGCTTTACCAGCACCTCGGTGTCGGTCTCGCTGGTAAAGGTGTAGCCTTTGGCGACAAGGCGCTCCTTCAAAGCGCCGTAGTTTTCAATAATGCCGTTGTGCACGATGCTGACCCGGGGCGTGGAGTGCGGGTGGCTGTTCACATCGCTGGGCTCGCCGTGGGTCGCCCAGCGGGTATGACCGATGCCGCAGCCGCTTTGGGGCAGCGCCAGCTCTTCCAGTTTGCTGCGCAGGGTGGAGAGCCGCCCCTTGCTTTTGACCACGCGGATGCCGTCCCGCTGGGTAAGCGCCACACCGGCAGAATCGTACCCGCGGTACTCCAGCTTTTCCAAACCGTCCAGCAGCACCTGCTGGGCGCTGCGCATCCCGACATAACCTACAATGCCACACATACAAAATACCTCCAGACCGACTGCGGCGCGCCGAAATGCGCTGCTGCACAGTCAGTTTCCTCTATCAAAGTCTATGTTCTTGTATGGCTTTCTTTGCAGGGTTCTGTTCCGGTATTGCTGCCGGTTTTTGCCCTGTTCTGCGGCTGGTATAGCCCTCAGCCGGAGAAACATCCGCCGAATCTTTCGATGATCCCTCTCCTCGTCACCCTCACGGCTGTCACCCGTGTGGCCCGGCGCTTTGCGTCAGCTTGCGGTACACATTCCTTCTTTCAAAGTTGTTTGGGGCTCAGTGCATCCCCAGCATTTTATGCAGTTTGGGCTGCCACTTCAGCTTGTACAGCAGCAGCAGATTGCACAGGGCGCGGTCGTAAAGGGCAAACGCCACGTTGCCCATACCCAGTGTGAGCAGGGTCATTGCCAGTGCGGTGGTGCGCAGCTCCTGCGAAATGCTGCCCGCCGGCACCAGCACCAGCAGCAGGCCGTACATCGCCAGCACCGCCCCGTTGCACAGCAGCAGCTTGCACACCAGCTGCAATGCCCGGGGGCGGATGCGGTCGAACCGGGGCTTTACCAGCGGGTAATAGCCCAGCAGCACGGTGAAGATCAGGGCGATCTCCTTATCCGGCACAAAGAGCAGCCCCAGCAGGCTGACGGCGGCGTACGCCGTCCACGCCATGGTGATGCCGCACTCCATGCACACCGTTGCAATGAGAAAGCTTGCCACCGCCGGTGCGATGAACATGGCAATGGGGATGATGGTGCCCAGCAGCATCAGTGCCACGCACAGTGCCGCTGCCATGCCGCAGTAGGCCATGGCCCAGCTTTTGCTTCTTCGTTTCTTCATGGAATCTCCCACTTTTCGGTATCTACATCCTGCTCCAGCGGGTAGACCGCGTGTTGCAGACCTAAGATCATGATATTGTTCAGCAGGGTATCGTTCAGCTTGAGATCCAGCATCTTGTACGCCCGCATCAGGTCGTTGACCGCTGCCAGCGCCTGCCGCCGGGCGTTCTCTATGGCAGCAGCCTGCCCGTTGAGCTCGTTGACCACGAACACGTTGTACTGGCCATTGCGGCGGTCGGCTTCAAAGCGCTCGGCCTTGTCCAGCAGATAGAAGATGCGGCCGATGCAGCTGCCGATATACCGCATACTCTTACGCTGGTTGGGGTCATCCGTAGCCAGCGTGGAGTACAAAGCGCCGTAGACGTTGCTCATAGGTTCAGCCGCAAGGGCGTAGTTTTTGGCGCTCAGGTTCATCTGCACCACCGCCTGCTCCCGCTCTTGCGCAAACAGCCGCTCCAGTGCCGGGTTTTCCTGCCGGGCTTTCTCGTAGGCGCGGCGCAGCAGCAGCTTGTCCGCTGCGCGGCGCAAGCGCTTGACCGGGCGCAGCTCGCTGTACTTGCGGTCCTGCAAATTATGCCAGCCCATCAGGATCTCCGTCTGCGCCGCCTGCCGGATGCCCAGCGTCTGGCACATCATGCTGCGCCGGAACGGCGTGCCGGGCATCCGCTGCCGTTTGCAGGTGGGCATACGCCCCGCCAGACTGTCGGACAGGATGGCAAACAGCACCCCGTTGGTGCGCAGCAGATGGCAGGCGTAGAAGCCGTAAGACTTGTACATCTGCCGCCGCACCCCGCGGAGATAACGCATATAGGTGTTGTAATCCCGGATCGTCAGTTCCGGCAGGTAGGGCCGCATCCGTCCCTTCATATAAGCCAGCCATCCTTTCTGTACAGTTTTTGTATCCTGCGGTCAATAAGGTTAGTATAATCCTTTTTGTTCGGCAACGCAACTGCCGGATGCAAAAACTGCCGTAATTTGTCATTATGCCGAATTTTGTGAAATCTATTTTTCTATTAAAAACACCCGCAGACCGTCTCTTTTCAGCAAAAGATGATCTGCGGGTGTTTGTGCCGGATTTTCCCGGAAAAAGACACACTTTTTCAGTGCAATATCTGCCGGGCGGGCAGTCAAATGACCTTACTTCTTTTCAAAATGGGTGCGCTTGCCGTCAAAGCCGGATTTGGGCATGGGCTTTGCCATCTTTTCGGTCTTGGGGGCGTTATAGTACATATACAGCTGGCAGGGGATCATGCCGTTGTACATCTTGCGGCGCTTGTTGGCGCGCTTGCCGTAGTGCAGCTCAAAATCCATATCGGCGGTAATGGCGTACAGCCCGGCGCAGGGGCTGGCTTCCATCTGCTGTCCCAGCGTGCGTGCCAGCTTGGCAGCGCCCTCAATGGTGCCCAGACGCTCGCCGTAGGGAGGGTTCGTCAGCACGATGGCCTCCGGCTTTGCGGCAAAGGTGGCAACATCCGCCACCTCAAAGTGGCAGCGGTTCTCCACACCCGCCAGCTTGGCGTTGGCGTTGGCCTGTGCCACGGCGGCGGGGTCGATATCGTAGCCGTAAGCTTCAAAGCCCACGTCCAGCTTGGACTCTGCCAGTGCCTTCTGGCGCTGCTCTGCCCACAGGGCAGCGGGCACAAAGCTGTAGCGCTCGGCGGCAAAGCGGCGTTTCAGACCCGGGGCAATGTTCATGGCCTTCTGCGCGGCTTCGATCAGCAGGGTGCCGCTGCCGCAGAAGGGGTCCTCCACCAGGCTGTCGCGGCGCACACGGCCAAGGTCGGCGATGGTCGCCGCCAGCGTCTCGCGCAGAGGGGCTTCCATGGCGTTGCGGCGGTAGCCGCGCTTGTGCAAGCCCTCGCCGGTGGTGTCCAGCATGATCTCGCACACATTTTTGCGCAGCATAAAGCGCACCTTGTACTCCACGCCGCTCTCGGGCAGCACGGTGGTGCGGTGACCCTTCATCAGGCGCTTGACCACCGCCTTTTTGATGACGCTCTGGCAGGCGGGGATGCTGGTCAGCTGGCTGTTCAGGGAAGAGCCGGTGACCGGGAAGGCGGCATCCGCAGGCAGAAACTCCTCCCACGGGATGGAATACACGCCGTCGAACAGCTCGTCGAAGGTGGCGGCCTTGTAGCGTGCCAGCAGCAGCATCACGCGCTCCACGGTGCGCAGGTTGAGGTTTGCGGCAGCGATCATCTCTGCCCCGCCGCAGAAGCTCAGACGGCCATCCTCCACCCGGATGTTCTCTGCGCCGATGCGGGTCAGCTCAAATTTAGCGGTGGATTCGCACCCGAAAAAGCAGGGCGCGATCAGTTCAAATTTTGCGGGCATGGTAGTTCCTTTCTGTTCAGTCCCGAAAAAACAGACCTGTCCGACCGGGGACAGGCCTGCCTGTGTTCCTTGTGATCCCAGCTGATGCGGTGGCTCAGCGGCCGCGGCGGCTGCGGGGGGCATAGCCGCCGCCCCGGCGGTTGTTGGTCTCGTGGTCGAGATCCGCCATCTTTTCCTCGCTCTGGCTCTTGAAGCGGCTCATCATGTCCTCAAAGCTCAGGTTGTCGGAGCGGACGGGTGTCTTGGGCTGCCACACGCGGGGAGCAGCCTCCCGGGCAGGGCCTCTGCCGCCTTCACGGGGGGCACGGCCTGCGCCGCGCCCGCCGGAGCGTCCGCCCTCCTGCCCATTGCGGAAGCCGCCCGGACGGGGGCCTGCGGGGCGGTCCTCCCGGGGCTGACGCGGAGCCGGGGGCAGCAGCCGCTTGATGGACAGCGCGATCTTGCCGTCCGGTGCAATGTTGATGACCTGCACCTTAACTTCATCGCCATCGTGCAGCACAGTGTTGATATCCTGCACGAACTCGTTGGATACCTCGGAAATGTGGACCATGCCGACACGCCCCTCCGGCAGCGCAACAAATGCGCCAAAGGGCTTTACACCGGTCACGCGGCCTTCGAATACGTTCCCTACCTCAATTGCCAAAACTCAATACTCCTTGTTTTCCAAAACTCTTGACCTGCCGCGCGGTCAGTTACCGGTCACATCCACAAAGATGCGCTCGTTGGGTGCGGCGTAGTTGTAAGAGTCGCGTGCGACCCATTCGGTGATCTGGTCGGCATCGCCGCTCAGTACGCGCTGCAGTTCCTGATTTTCCGTCTGTTGCTGCGCCACCTGTTCGTTCAGTGTTTCCAGTTCTGCCCGCTTGGAGCTGATGGTGACCTGATTGGAGATATAAGCCGCCAGCATACTCAGCAAAAGCAGCACGAAAAACAGGCGGAACGCCATGGTGACCACTGCATTCTTTCTGCGCTTTTTGCGTCCCGTATTCGTCATTGCCTTACGCTCCTGTCTGAACAGCAGACCTTCTGCGTCTGTTCTCTTACTTTGATACGTTTGAATTATACAACAATGCCCGCTGGTTTGGCAAGTTCTTTTTGGATTTTTTTGCGGTTCTTTCCGCGTTCCGGCGTAATTTGCGGGCAGTTTTCGCCGCAGCGCGGCGGCGGCGCACAGGCTGCACCGCAAAACGGCGCAAAACAGCCCCGCTCCCCCGCCCCAGCGCCCGCAGCGGGACGCCCAGCACCCCGGCAGCGCAAAGGGCAGCGGCAAAGGCTGCCGCCGCCATGTACCACCGCAGCACCCCGGCGGCGCTGTACCCGGCGGCGTAGCTCTGGCACGCCAGCAGCACCGCGCCGGAAAGCAGCACGTCCGGCGCAAAAGCCGCCCTGCCCCGCACCGGCAAAAACGCCCGCGCCGCGCCAAGGGCAGCGCCCAGCACGGCACAGGCGGCAGCTTCCTGCAAAAGCCGGGCGGGCAGCAGCACCTGCACCATCAGCGCAGCAGCCGGTGCCAGAAGCCCCCGGCTGCGCGGGCGGCGGTATACTCCAGCCCGTCGAACCGCCCGGTCAGCTTTGCTTCCCCGGCTTCCAGATCCAGTGTCTGCATACTGATCTGCGCACCGGACAGGTGCAGAATGCCCTTGCCGGTCTCCAGCGCGGCGCTTTCGGCGCTGCAATGCAGCACCCGCTGCACCCCGGTGACGGTCAGCCTGCTGCGGCTTTCCAAGATTAGGTCATGGGGCAGCGGTGGCTTTGCGGCAGCTTTTTCCATAGGCAGTCCCCCTCTGCCAGCATTGTATGCGGGCAGGGCGGGCGGTTATTCCGCGATCACCTCGTACATCTCGCGGGCAACGTCCTTGGTGCGGGGCTCTTCATCCGAGAGCACCCGCACCTTGATGGGACGGTTGCCGAAGGTGACCTCGATGATGTCCCCGGCGTTGACGGCCTGACTGGCCTTTGCCACCTTGCCGTTGATGAGGATGCGGCCTGCATCCGCCACCTCGTTTGCCACGGTGCGGCGCTTGATGAGGCGGGAGACTTTGAGATATTTATCCAGACGCATTTGGATCGTTCCTTTCTTTTCAGCAAAAAAGCCGCCGCACCTTGTGCAGGCAGCGGCGGCGTGACAGAACCGATTACAGGGTGTCCTTCAGGGACTTGCCGGGCTTGAACACGATGCTGCGGGAAGCAGCGATGGTGATGGGCTCGCGGGTACGGGGGTTGATGCCCTGACGCTCGGCGCGCTCGCGCACCTCAAAGGTGCCAAAGCCGGAGATGCTGATCTTTTCGCCCTCGGTCATGGCCTTGCCCAGTGCCTCAAAAACGGCGTTGACAGCCTGCTCGGCGCTCTTCTTGCTCATTTCGGTGTTTGCCGCAACCTGTGCGATCAAGTCGGTCTTGGTCATATTATTTGCCTCCATCTGATTTTTGTCTTAAATTCTCTCGTTCTATCGGAGCAGGTCATTCGACCTGAGTACCGCGTTGTTCCTGTTCCAGACACTGCTGCGCAAAGCGCTTGGATGCAAAGGTCAGTGCTTCCTCTGCATCCACCCCCGCAAGCCGGGCGGCGTTTACCGCTGCAAACAGCAGCCGGCCTGCGGCTTCCTGCTTTGCAGCGGCGTCTGCCGTGGCAAAGTCCTGCACGGCGGCTTCCAGCCGGTGCTGTGCTGCGGCTGCATCCTGCTGCCCAAGGCCATGCCCGGCGGCACGCTTTTGCAGCTTTTGCGCCCGCATGAGCGCGGGCAGCGTAGCGGGCACGGTGGCCAGCTCGTCGGCAAGGGTGGTGCGCCCCTTTTCCTTATTTTTGAGCGCATCCCAGCCATTTATACCGGCGTTTTCCGCTGCGGAGGATGCAAAGATGTTGGGGTGCCGGAACACCAGCTTTTCGCAGACATTGCGGCACACATCCTCAAAGGTAAAGCGTCCCCGCTCTTCCTCTATGGCGGCGTGGAACACCACCTGCATCAGCACGTCTCCCAGCTCCTCCCGGAGCAGCACGGCGTCGTCTGCATCAATGGCTTCCAGCGCTTCGCAGGTCTCTTCCAGAAAATTTTTGCGGATGGAAGCATGGGTCTGCACCTTATCCCACGGACAGCCGTTTTCCGGGTCCCGCAGGATACGGATCACCTGCAGCAGCTGCTCCGCTGTATAGGGCGGCTGTGGGGTCCAGTCCAGCACACGTTCCATCTCCTTTTGAAAAGATACTGTAAATTGTACCGCAGCTGCTGCGGTTTTTCAAGCAAAAAACCGCAATTTTCCAGCATTTTTCATGGTTTTCTGCGCTTTTCACAAAAACAGGACGGCATCCTGCGGGGGATACCGCCCTGTTGCAGTTTTTTCCTGTTTTCAGCTTACAGCTGTGCGCCGCACTTATTGCAGAACAGCGCATCGTCCGAGACGGGCGCGCCGCACTGCGGGCAGGTCTTGCGGGCAGGCTGGGCGGGCTGTTCCGGGGCAGCTTCTTCCTCCTCCACGGGGGCTTCGTAGTCCACCTCGGCGGCTTCTGCCGGGGTCAGGGTAGCCTTCAGGCGGGTGATCTCCTGCTCGATGGTATCGATCATCTCGATATATTTATCCACCAGCGGCTGGTTTTCTTCCTTGCCCTTGGCAAGGCTGTACACCAGTGCGCCCAGCTGACGCTGTGCCTTGAGCAGCTTGCCTTGTTCGTTGACCAGCAGCGCCTGCGTCTTGCCCTTTTCAGCCAGATCCATGGCGACGTTCTTGCCCTTTTCGGCATATTCCAGACCCATTGCTTTGATCTTGTTAAAATCCATAAAAGACACCTCTCTTATTCTGGCAGTATATTCTCTGCAGATGGCGGCGCATCCTGCGCCATACCGGAGTCGTATCCTCATTATAGCGCAGCGTTATGGCAATTGCAACGAATGCACCGCAATTTTTACAGTTTGGTGCTGGTTTGGAAACAAATTTTACGCATTTTTCACCGGTTAGGTGCGGCTGCCGTAGAACTCGCGCAGCATACTGTCGGCGGGCAGCAGCTCCAGCGGCAGCGGATCCACCTGCTCAAAGCGGCGGGCGGTCTCGTCCCACAGCTCGGCGTTGTGGCCTTCCAGCGTGAACTGACGGCGCACCTCGCCCAGCAGCCGGGAGATCAGTCCCAGCTCGTAGGTAAAGGAGGTGTCCAGCAAAAAGTCTGCGGTGGTCTTGAAGCCCTTGATATACCGCGTTTCGCCGTCCAGCACCCTGTCCCACATGGAAAGGGTCTTGGCGGGGCTGCGGCCGCGGGCTGCGGCGTCCCGCAGGGTGCGGCGGCACAGGCGGATATCCTGCGTATTGATGACCCTGCGGCCGTCGATGCAGTATTCCTCCCGCAGCCCGGCGTAGATGCGGTAGATCTGGTCGTCCGGCACAAGCCCGGTCAGCTCCGGGTTCAGGGCATGGATGCCCTCCACGATGCACACACCGCCCTGCAGGTCGATGGGCTCCACCTCGGCAGAGCGCTGCTCGGTGGCAAAATCATAGATGGGCAGCTCGGTCTTGCCGGTCTCGCTGAGCTGGCGCAGGCACTGCTTGATGAGGGGCAGATCCAGCGTTTCAAGGTTTTCGTAGTCCAGCGTGCCGTCCGGCATTTTGGGGTAGTAGGCAGCACCTTTAAAAAAGTTGTCCAGACTGACCACCTGTGCCGGGGTGCCCTGCTGCACCAGCGCCTTTGCCAGACAGTGGGCGCTGGTGGTCTTGCCGCTGGCCGAAGGGCCGGTCAGCATAACGATCTTTGCCCCGGAGCCGCGCACCTTCTGGGCGGCATACTGCACCCGCCGGGCGTAGCTGTTCTCGCTCAGCTGCGCCAGCGCCTGCGGGCTGCGGGCTGCTACGTTATAAAGATCTATTTCAACCAGTCGTTTCGGTACCCAGATCGTGATCATAAAACTCAGCCACTCCTTTTTTCCGTTCCAGTACCTCCGCAAAGCGCTGGATATACTCGTTCGGATACTTAAAATTGAAGATGCGCTGCATCCGTTTGCCCCCATCGGCCACCAGTTTGGTGCTGCCGCCTGCACCCGCCGAGAGGATGGTCTGGACTTCCTCCATGATATAGATATTATAGTAACCTTCGTGACCCGGCTTGCACCAGCCCACGTTTTCCAGATTCTGCAGCGTGTTCTTCTGCCGGTAGAGGTAATAGGGGCGGTAGCCCGCTTCAGCCAGCAGATGGCATTTTTCCAGCATGGCGGCTACGTCCGCGTAGTCGTTCTCCTTCTGATCCTCGATGACGATGCGGGACGCCCGCTTGAGGGTAAGGGTGTGGACGGTGATATTCTCCGGCTGCAGGGCAATCGCCTGCCGCAGGCTGTGCTCAAAGCCCTCCACCGTATCCCCGGGCAGACCGGCGATGAGGTCCATGTTGATATCCTCGTGCCCGGCGCGGCGGGCATCGGCGTAGCAATCCAGAATATCCTGTGCCGAGTGCTTACGGCCGATGTTTGCCAGCACCGCGTCCGAGAAGGTCTGGGGGTTGATGGAGATGCGGGTAGCGCCGTATTCCTTGATGACCGCCAGCTTTTCAGCGTCGGTGCAGTCCGGGCGGCCGGCTTCCACAGTATATTCTACGACCTTGGTCAGGTCAAAATTCTCCCGCACGGTGCCCATGAGCTGCCGCAGCTGAGCGGCAGAAAGGCTGGTGGGCGTGCCGCCGCCGATGTAGATGCTGCACAAGGTCAGCCCGGCACGCTCGGCCTGCACCCGGATCTCCGCAACCTCCCTGCACAGGCAGTCCACATAGGGCTGCACCAGCTTGCGGTCGCGGTCCAGATTGCAGCTGACAAAGCTGCAGTAGCTGCACCGGGAGGGGCAGAACGGGATGCCGATATACAGGCTGTAGGTCTTGGGGGCGCTGCCCAGCCGCAGGATCGGCTCCTGCAGGTCGGCAATTTCCTTCGCCATTTCGTATTTTTGCTCCGAGCAATCGAACCGCTGCAAAAAGAAGCGGTCGATCTGTTCTGCGCTCCACCCGGCGGCGCGCTTGTCGTGGATAAGCCGCACCGGGCGCACACCGGTCATTTTGCCCCATGGCGGGCGGATGCCCGTCCACTGGCGCAGCAGGTCATAGGTCAGGCTGGCAAGGGCAAACTCCGGCGTTTCGCCGCCCTGCTCCACCGGCAGCGGCAGCGGGGCTTCCAGTGTTTTGCTCTTTTCTCCCTGCCGCACCAGCACCCGCAGACCGGTATCGGTCTTTTCAGCCCACAGACAGTCCTCGGCAGGCTCCGGCGGGGTCAGGGTCAGGGGCGCCATGGGGTAAAACAGGCGGGCAAGGTGCTCCACCTCGTACCCGGAGGGCAGCCCAGTGATATAGATCTTCATGTCGTTCTCTCTTTAAAAAATGTCGTTGCCGCCGCGCAGGGCGCTGCGGATATAGTAGTTGTTGTCCAGCTCCGCGCCAAAGGTGGAAAACTCGCCGTGGCCGGGCAGCACCTGTGTTTCGCGGGGGATGGGCAGCTGTGCCAGCTTGCGCAGGCTGTCTGCCATCTGTGCGCTGCTGCCGCCCTCAAGGTCGGTGCGGCCGATGCTGCCCGCAAACAGCGTATCACCGCAGAACAGGTGCTCGCCGCACAGCAGCACCACGCTGCCGGGGGTGTGGCCGGGGGTGTGCCACGCGGTAAAGCGCAGCTCGTCCACCGCGATCTGCTCCCCTTCCGTGTAGCCGCAGTCCGCAGCGGAAAGCGGGTACATCCTGTCCCCGGCAAGGTCTGCCTTTTCACAGTAGAGGGCGGCGTTCCACTCCGCCTTCAGGGCGGCGGCGCTGCCCACATGGTCGTAGTGGCCGTGGGTGCACAGGATGGTGGTAAGGGTAGCGTTGTGCTGCTTTAAAATTTCATCGTAGCTGTGCACCTCTGCCGCCGGGTCGATGACCACGGCATGGCCTGCATCGGAGATGAGCAGAAAGGTGTTGGTATACAGCGGCGGTGCCGCAGGAATGTGAAAACCTTGCATGGTTACTCCTTCTTTTTCCACTCGTCGGTATCAATGATGATGGTACAGGGGCCCTCGTTCACCAGCGACACCTGCATATGCGCGCCGAACTCGCCGTGCTGCACGTCCTTCAGGCCGTGCTTCGCCATCTCGGCAAGGAACAGCTCGTAGGCATCCACCGAGAGCGGCGGCTTTGCAGCCTTGATAAAACTGGGACGGTAGCCCTTTCTGGTATCGCCGTAAAGGGTGAACTGGCTGACCACCAGCGCGGAATAGCCCAGATCCCGGGCGCTCAGGTTCAGCTTGCCCTCGGCATCCGGGAAAATGCGCAGACCCGCGCATTTATCGGCAAGTTTGGGCACGATGTCCAGCGTGTCGGTGTCCCTGACCCCCAGCAGGATCATGATGCCCGGCCCGATGGCGCGGGGTTCGCCGCCTTCCACCCGCACACTGGCGGAGGATACGGCCTGAATGACTGCTCGCATTGCGTTAACTCCTTGTCACCTTGAGCACGTCCCGCACCTTGGAAAGGCGCGCCACCACACGGTTGAGGTGCTCGGTATTGTTGATGCCGATGGTCAGGCTGACCACGGCGCAGTTGTTTTCTACCTGACGGGCGTTCATGGCATAGATGGGCACCCGGATATCCGCCAGTGCGCTGAGCACGTCCTGCAGCAGCTCGTTGCGGTTCAGGGCAATGATCTCCAGCCCGGCCTTGTAGCTGTCCTTCACGCTGTCTGCCCAGTAGGCCTTGACCCAGCGGGGGGCGTTGGATGGATCCTTCATGCTGGCAACGGCGTTGGCACAGGTCTGCTTGTGGATGGAAACGCCGAAGCCACGGGTGATAAAGCCCACGATGGGGTCGCCGGGTAGCGGGCTGCAGCACTTGGCAAACTTGATGGGGGTGTTATCGAAGCCCTCCACCACCACGCCGTCAGTGGCGTGCACGCGGCTCAGGTCTACCTTGGGCAGATCCTCCACCGACTTATTCTCCTCGGTCTCGGCAGCCTTGAGCTTCTGCCACTCTTCCTTGAGCTTGGGCAGGCAGTTGGCAATGGTCATGCCGCCGTAGCCGATGGCGGCGTACAGCTCCTCGGCGTTGTTCTGGCGCATCCGGCGGGAGCAGCCGTCGATAAAGGCATCCAGCTGGTCGTCCGGGATGAGGATCATCTCCCGGCGCAGCTCCTTAGACAAGGCGTCCCGTCCCTGCTGGATATTCTCCTCCCGGCGCATCTTCTTGAACCAGTTGCGGATCTTGCTCTTGGCTTCGCTGGTGCGCACGATCTTGAGCCAGTCGCGGCTGGGGCCTTTATCTGCCGGGCCCAGCAGCACCTCGATGATCTCGCCGGTAGCCACCACATGGTCAATGGGCACCATGCGGTTGTTCACCTTGCAGCCCACCATGCGGTTGCCCACCGCCGAATGGATGGCGTAGGCAAAGTCGATGCAGGTAGCGCCGGTGGGCAGGTTGATGACATCGCCCTTGGGGGTAAAGGCGAACACCTCTTCCGGCAGAAGGTCGCTCTTCAAGTCGTGGAGCAGGTTGCCGGAATCCTCGCTCAGGCGCTGGTTCTCCAGCAGCTGGCTGACCCATGCCAGACGGTCGTCCAGCTTATCGTGGCCTTCGCGGCCCTCCTTGTACTTCCAGTGGGCGGCAACGCCGTACTCGGCCTGCTCGTCCATTTTGCGGGTGCGGATCTGCACCTCAAAGGGGATGCCCTCGTGCCCGATGACGGTAGTGTGCAGGCTCTGGTAGCCGTTGGGCTTGGGGGTGGAGATATAATCTTTAAAGCGGTTGGGCAGCGGGTGGTACATATCGTGGATGAGACCAAGGGTGCTGTAGCACTCAGCCAGAGAATCCAGAATGACTCGTACCGCGTAGATATCGTAGATCTCGTCAAAGGACTTGTTCTGCATGATGGTCTTGCGGTAGATGCCGTAGATGCTCTTGACCCGGCGCTTGATGGTGGCACCCTCGATGCCGCTTTCCACCAGACGGCGCTCAATGACGCCGGACACCTTGATCAAAAACTCCTCGCCGGAGCGCTCGCTGAGCATCCGGCTGATCTCGGAATAGCCCACAGGGTCCAGATAATGCAGGCTGCGATCCTCCAGCTCCTCCTTGACATTCAAAATGCCAAGGCGGTTGGCGATGGGGGCGTACACCTCCATGGTTTCGCGAGCCTTATCGCGGCGCTTCTGCTCCGGCCATGCATCGCCGGTGCGCATATTGTGCAGCCGGTCGCACAGCTTGATGATCATCACACGCACGTCCCGGCTCATAGCCAGCAGCATCTTGCGCAGGTTCTCGGCCTGCAGTTCCTCAATATTGGAGAACTGGATCTTGGTCAGCTTGGTCACGCCGTCCACCAGCAGCGCCACTTCCTCGCCAAAGGCGGCTTTCAGGTCGTCCAGCGTGGTGGGGGTATCTTCCACTACGTCATGCAGCAGGGCGGCAGCAATGCTCTCGGAGTCCATGCCCAGATCCAGCACCAGCCGGGCGACTGCCAGCGGGTGGCAGATATAGGGCTCACCGCTGCGGCGGCACACGCCGTTATGGGCGTTATTTGCCAGCTCATAAGCCTTTTGGATCATCTCCATATTGTAGGCCTTGCCGCTGGCCTGAATGGCCTCGCACAGCTTTTCCCACGTTACGATCTCCGGGCGCACCTCAGAGGGCAGCGCCCCCTCCGGTGCGTCTGCCAGCAGTGCCGTAGCAGCTACGGTGGCGGTCTCCTGCACCGGCTGGTGCAGATGGGTCTTGGCAGAGTAGCCGTCCTCGTCCCGTACCGGAGCCGGGACCGGGGCAGTATTTTTCTTTCCCTCAGGCATTTATAGTTCCTCCAGACATTTCAGGATGGGGGCATCGCCAAGGTTCTTTTTGCCTGCTGTCGGCACCAGCTCCCAGAACTTTGCCCCGCCTTTTTCCGCTGCGGTGATCAGCCCCACCTGTTCCAAAGCGGCAACTGCCACCAGCGTTTTGCCGGTCTGCTCCTCGCCCAGCTTTGCGCACAGGGGCTGCAGATCCTCGGCGTGCCAGCGGCGGGACTGCAATTCCCGGTACACGGCAATGATATCCGTGCGTGCGGGGGCGATCTGTTTCTTTTGTTCATCGGTCAGGGGGGTGCCCCGGCGCAGTGCCTGCACCAGTGCAGCCTGCCGCGCCAGCTCTGCGCCCAGCCCTGCCGGGTGCAGGTCGATGATGCGGCCGGAAAGCTGCGCGCCCCGGGCGGACTCGTAGACCGAAAGGTTCAGCGCTGCGTCCACCACATCGCCCAGCGCGTAGGGCAGCTGCTCGGCGGGCATCCCGAACCAGACGGCGTACAGGCAGCTATTGCCCTGCCGCAGCCGCAGGCGGCTGTGCCGCCCCTCCGATACCGGGTATACGCCGTCCACCACGGCGCTTTGCAGCAGGAACACCGGGGTGGGGTTCTCCGCCCCGTAGGGTGCCAGCTGGTCCAGATGCCGCACGCATTCCACCGTGATACGATCCAGATGGATGGCTACATCACAGGTAAGGGGCGGGGTATGCAGCACCGGGCACTCCCGGGCTGCCCAGTCGTTCAGGCGGCGGCGCAGCTGGGGCAGGTTTTCTTCCCGGACGGAAAGTCCCGCCGCCATGGCGTGACCGCCGTAGCGCACCAGAAGGTCGGCACAGGAGCCGATGCAGGCGTGCAGGTTGAAGCCCTGCACACTGCGCCCGCTGCCCTTGCCCTCGCCGTGCTCGTCGATGGTGACCACGATGACCGGGCGTCCGGTGCGTTCCACCAGCCGGGACGCCACGATGCCGATGACGCCGGGATGCCAGTCCCGTCCCCACAGCAGCATGATGCGGTCGTCCAGCCGCTCGGGCTGCTGTTCCAGCAGCTCTTCGGCAGCTTTGAAGATCTGCTGCTCAGTCTCCTGCCGGTGGGCGTTGATCTCATTGAGTTTATGCGCCAGTTCCTCGGCCCTGTCCGGGTCCTCGCAGAGCACCAGCTGCAAAGCGGTAACGGCGTTATCCATGCGGCCTGCCGCGTTGATGCGGGGTGCAATGGCGTAGCTGATGTTCTCGGCGGTGATGGGCTTGCCCGCAAGGCCGACTTCCTCTAAAAGTGCCCCAAAGCCGGGGCGGTCGGTCTGCTGCAGCTGCCGCAGCCCGGCTTTGACTAGAGTGCGGTTCTCCCCTACCAGCGGCATCACGTCCGCCACCGTGCCCACAGCGGCAAGGTCGCCGCAGTAATCCAGCATTTCCTCCGGCGGACAGCCGTCCAGCGCGGCGCAGAGCTTGAAGGCTACGCCCGCGCCGCACAGACCCTTGAAGGGGCTGTGGTCGTCCTCCCGGCGGGGGTCCACCACGGCCACCGCCTTGGGCAAAGTCTCCGGCGGCAGATGGTGGTCGGTGATGATCAGATCCATGCCCAGCGAAGCCGCAAAGTCGGCTTCCTCCACGGCAGAGATGCCGTTATCCACCGTCACGATGAGGGTGCAGCCCTTGTTGTGCATGGACTGGATGGCGTTTTTAGAAAGGCCGTAGCCATCCCCCTCGCGGCTGGGCAGCATACACTTGACAGTTGCGCCCATGCCCTTGAGGTGCTGGTACAGCAGGGCGGTGGCGGTCACGCCGTCCACATCGTAATCGCCGAACACTGCAATGGTCTCGCCGTTGTCGATGGCCTGCCAGATGCGCTGACAGGCGGCGTCCATATCCGTGAGCAGTGCAGGGTCGGAAAGCTCCTCCTCCCCTGCCAGCAAGGTCAGCGCTTCGGCGGGGTCGGTGATGCCCCGGGCGGCAAGGATGCCCGCCAGCAGGGCGTTTTCCTTCTGCTGGGCAGCCAGCACGGCCTTATATTTTTCGTCTGACCACGGCGCTTCGTCCATGGCCTGCTCTTCCAGCTGCGCCGCTGCCTGCTCGGCAATGGCGGCGGTCAGCTCCCGCACAGCGGTGCGGTCCAGCGGTTTTTGTTCCCAAGCGCGGTAGGTCATTCAAATTCCCTCCCGGTCAGGCCGTCGTTGGCCAGCATTCCCTGCAAAGCGGCGATCTCGGAAGAAATATCCATGGCTACGTCCGAAAGCAGATTGTTATACAGGTTCTCATACGCCTGATTCAAGGTATGCAGGATGCCCGCGATATCCCGGCGGATGGTCTCGGCGTTTTCGCCCTGCTGCCCCTGTACATCGTTATAGGTGTGCAGCAGCTTGAGGGTAGTGGGGATATAATATTCCGCAAAGCGGCGGGTCTTGGGCTGGCTTTCCGGGTGTGCTTCCAGCCAGTCGCAGATGGCGGTAGTGGTCTTGTACATCGCCGCCAGTTCTTCCCGCGCCTGCGCGTCCTGCATGAGCTGCTGCTCCTTTTCCAGCACGGCGGCAAAGCGGCGGGCGGTATCCAGACTGAGCGGAGCATCGCCGGTTTCTGCCTTTTCCGGCTGCGGCTGCGGCGGCACGGCGGCAGCGGCAGCTTTCTCCTTGGCGGCGCGGTAGTCCTCTGCCGTCAGGTAGAGCGTCTCGGTCTCATCGTCCAGCCATGCGTTCAGCCAGCCTTTGTGGATGTATTTTTGCAGCCGCTTGTGCACTTTTTTCGGTTTCTGGTGGGTCAGGTCGGCCAGCATCGAAACAGGCAGGCCCTTATGGTAGTCCACGCTGTCGGCGTAGTCGGCAAACTGGCCCATCTGTCTGCCCGCCTTCATCCGGGCTGCACCACAGGCCGTCATCCAGCCAAAGCCCGCCGTGGCAAGGCCCAGCACGCTGCTGACGATGCCCAGCACGTTGTAGGCGGTGTTCATAACGTAGTCCGTGCCCGTCATCAGGATGCCGCCGCCCTCAGTAGCCGACACCACAACGTCACCCAAAGCAGCCGGCGAAATAGTGCCCAGCCCGATGAGGCAGCCCAGCGTCCCCAGCCCGAATATCACCGCAAAGGTGATGCCCACAGCCAGCAAAGTGCAACCTGCGCTATGGCGTTTTTTTGCGCTGATGCGGATACTTTCCACCGGGGTCGGCTCCGGCTTTGCAAAGATCTGCCGGAACCAGTCGGGCATTCCGGCGGCATCGGCATCCGCAGCACTTTCGTCAGAGGGCTGCTTTACATCCCCGTAGGGGGAACTTCTGCGCCCCTGCCGGAAGGCCTTTGCCGCCTCCCCGATGCCGTAGTTGGCTGCATGGACGGCTGCCTTGCCCACGTCCCACGCCCGGTCACCGATGTCCATGCCCCTGCCCTCAAAGCCGTGGGCAAAGGCATCGGTCATGGTGTCGCCAAAGGCGCGCAGCTGATCTTCCAGCTCCTGCTGTACCTGCCGGCCTTCGTTATTTCGGTTATCGTTTTCACGATCGTACATCAAAATTTTCTCACCCTTCTGCCGGTGCATACCGGCTGATGATGGCGCGTGCCACCCGCAGGCCATCCACGGCGGCGCTCATAATGCCGCCCGCATATCCCGCACCCTCGCCGCAGGGGTAAAGCCCTGCCAGCTGGGTGCACACAAAATCCTCTTCCCGCTTGAGCCGTACCGGGCTGCTGGTGCGGGTCTCAAGGCCGGTCAGGATGGCGTCCGGCGCAGTGTAGCCTGCGATCTTGCGCTCGTAGGCGCGCAGACCCGCCCGCAGGGTATCTGCCAGCTCCCCGGGCAGCAGTGCGCCCAGGTCTGCGGCAGTCACACCGCGGTCGTAGGTGGGCTGCACGCTGCCAATATGCAGCTGTCCGCGCCCCTCCAAAAAGCTTTGCACGTTCTCTGCCGGGGCGGCGTAAGCCCCGGCGGCACGGCCGGCGGCGTAGGCTTTTGCTTCCAGCTCCCGCTGAAAAGCGATGGCGCGGCGGGGGTCGTTGGCAAAATCCGCCCCGCCTACGCTGACTACCACCGCCGCGTTGGCGTTTTTGCCGCTGCGGGCGTGGTAGCTCATGCCGTTGGTCACAACACGCTCTTCCTCACTGGCGGAAGCCACCACCTGACCGCCGGGGCACATACAGAAGGTGTACACGCACCGGTCGCCAACGTGCTGGGAGAGCTGGTACTCGCCCCGGGGCAGCGCCGGATGCCCGGCGGCTTCGTGGTAAAGGCTTTTTTCGATCTCGCTTTGCAGATGCTCGGCGCGGAAACCCACGCTGAAAGGCTTGCACTCCAGCACAAGGCCGCTGTCCATCAGCATACTGAAGGTATCCCGTGCCGAGTGTCCCACTGCAAACACCAGCGTCTCACAGGCAAAGCTGCCATTTGTAGTAGTGATGCCCACAAGCCGGCCGTTTTTGCGCTCCAGCCCGGTAAGGGCGGTGTTGAAGTGCACCTCGCCGCCCAGAGACTCGATCTCCTTGCGGATGGAGGTGATGACGCCGCGCAGCAGGTCGGTGCCCACATGGGGCTTTTGCTTCCACGCGATCTCTGCCGGGGCACCGTGCTGCAAAAACACCTCGGTGACAAAATCACACAGTTCATCCCCGATGCGGGTGGTCAGCTTGCCATCCGAGAAAGTGCCCGCGCCGCCCTCGCCGAACTGGATGTTGGCGTTGGGGTCCAGCTGACCGGTGGCGGAAAAGTGCTCCACCGCCTGCACACGGGCATCCAGCGCGGGGCCGCGCTCCAGCACGATGGGGCGGTAGCCCTGCCGTGCCAGCAGCAGGGCGGCAAACAGCCCCGCCGGGCCCAGTCCGCACACCACAGGGCGGTGCGCAAGCGGCTGGGTGCCGGGTTGCAGGGTAAAGTCTGCCCGGCGGTGCAGGGCGGCGTCCGGGCAGCGCGCCGCAAGGGCGGCTTCCTCCCCGGGCTGCCTGAGGGTGACCGCCACGGTATACACCAGCTTGGGCTGGCCGTGGCGGGCATCCACCGAAAGCTTTGCCACGCCGGTGTGCTCTACCTTGCTGCGGGGCACCCGCAGGGTGTGCAGCGCCTTTTCAAATGCCTGCGGCTCTCCTGCGGAGAGGGGCAGACGGATGTTGCGAACCAGAATCATTTGTTGTGTTTTCCTTTAAATTTAGTTGCTTTCAATGCGGCACTGCAGCACATAGCTGCCCAGTGCAAAGATCTTGCCGTTGGAGGGCACATACAGCCGGCAGGCAATGTTCTGCTGGCCGGTGGCCACGGCAAAGTCCTCGGCGTCGATCTCAATGACCACCTGCTCGGGGGTCAAAGTCTCCATAGCGCCCTTGGGGCCGCAGAGGATCACGTTCATCAGCCGCTCGGTCTCCACCGTCAGCTGATAGGTAGCGGGCAGGTTGATCACCTGCACGCAGCTGGCGGGCAGGTTCATGGTCTTGGTCTCCAGCCCGGAGCAGTCAAAGCTGACCGTGATGGTGGAGATATTGTCCAGCAGATAGATATCTGTCGGCAGCTCAATGGGCATCTCATACACCTTGTTCAGGCTGAAGGTGGAAAGGTCGATGGTGCCGATGGACAAGGTGGACAGCGCATCGATCTTTTCTGCCGGGCCTGCCACCTTGAGCTGCTTGCAGCTGAGGGCGTAGCTCAGCACCGAGTTATCAAACCCGCGCGGCGCGTTGATAAAGTTCACCTTCACCGGCAGGGTCGCCATCTTGTACACCTGCAGCGTCACGTCCACGCTGCTTTCTTCCAGCGTGGTGTACTGGAACTTGATTTCCTTGCCGCCGCTGGTGTAAAAGCGCAGGGGGGTGTCCAGCGTGACCGACTCGGTCAGCTCGCTGCTGTAAGACGCTTCGGCGGTGCAGGTAGCCACCTTGCTCAGCTCGCTGCTGGGGCCGGACAGGGTGACAGTCTCCTTGGAGACCTCGGTGCTGTAAAGGATATAGCCATCCGCAATGCGCAGATAGTTGGTGGTAACGGTAACGGGCAGGGTCTTTTCCTCCACCACGTCAAACACCACATCCACCGTGTTGTCGCTGCCCTCCATAGTCACGGTCACGCCATTGAGCAGGCCGTTTGCGCCGCGCACCAGCAGCCGCAGGGTCTTTTCGCCGCTGTCGCGCACGCTGGACCAGTCCGGGTAGACCACAAAATCCGAAGCGCTGAGCCCGCCGATGGTGTAGCCGTCGCCGGAGAGCTTCAGGTTCACGGTCTTATCCTCGGCACTGACGATGCTCAGGCCCCGGGAGGTGTAGGCAGCGGAATCGTAGGTGTAGTCCACCGGCACATTATAGATGGTGTTGGTGGTGCCGGGCTGGACGATGATGGTGACCACCATCCATGCTACGATGGCACCCAGCACGGACAGTGCCAGCCGGATGCGGCGGTCATCCAGAAGATTCTTCTTTTTGCGGACGGCAGGCTTTGCGCCGTTCGTCTTGTTCGGCTGGTTGCTCATTGCTGCTCGTCCTCCCCTTTCTGGCTGATCCAGTTCCACAGCTTCTTCGCCTGCTCTGCCCAGCTGTCGGCGGTGTTCTTTTCCACTGTGGACTCCTTGGGGATCATCTCGTCGATCAGGCGGGTATATAGGCTCTGGCGGTCAAAATGACGGATCAGCACACCATTTTTAGCCATGGAGATGATGCCGGTCTCCTCGCTGACCACGATGGCAATGGCGTCGGAGTTTTCCGCAATGCCAAGGCAGGCACGGTGGCGGGTGCCCATATCCTTGCCCAGATCCAGATTGTTGGAAAGGGGCAGCACACAGCCCGCCGCCTTGATGCGGCCGTTTTCGATGATGGCAGCGCCGTCATGCAGCGGGGTGCCCTCGTAGAAGATGGTGCCCAGCATCTCCAGATTGACCGCGCTGTTCACCGGGGTGCCGGTGCGCACGATCTCGGAAAGGTTGGTATGGCGTTCCAGCACGATAAGTGCGCCGGTCTTGGTCTCGGAAAAGCGCTCGGCGGCATCGCAGATGGCAATGATGGCGCTGCGCCACGCGCCCTTCAGGCTGGGGTCGTTGTAGCGCCCTTTTACGTTGAACAGCTTGGACGCCCACTGATCGGTCTGACCCATGCGCTCCAGCGCGCGGCGGATCTCCGGCTGGAACAGCACCACAAGGGTGAGCAGACCGACCTGCAGCAGCGAGTTGAGCAGCCATGTAACGGTACGCATATTCAGGGTATTTGCCACCAGATATACGACCATGACCAGCAGCGCACCCTTGGCCAGCTGCCCGGCGCGGGTGCGGTTGATAATGCCCAGCAGCTGGTAGATCAGAAACGCGATGATGATGATATCCAGCAGATCGACAATTTTAAAGGTCTGAAAATTGGCGATGATCGCATTCAGTGTCATGAGAGTGTGTGCCCCCTTACACTGCTTCGATCAGGGCAACAGCGTGGGCGGCAATGCCCAGTCCCTCGCCGGTAAAGCCCAGATGCTCCTCCGTGGTGGCCTTTACGCTTACCGCTTCCACCGGCAGGCCGAAAGCCGCCGCCAGATTGGCGCGCATGGCCGGGATATGGGGTGCAAGCTTGGGGCGCTGGCACAGCAGGGTGGCGTCGATGTTCTCAATGCGCCAGCCGTGCTCCTTGAGGATCTGTGCCACGCGGCAGGCCAGCTTCAGGCTGTCGGCACCGGCGTACTCCGGGTCATTGTCCGGGAAATGCTGGCCGATATCCCCCAGCGCCGCTGCGCCCAGCACGGCATCCATCACCGCATGGGTCAGCACGTCTGCGTCCGAATGGCCCAGCAGACCTTTTTCAAAGGGGATCTCCACCCCGCCAAGGATCAGCTTGCGCTGCTCTACCAAACGATGTACATCATAGCCGTGTCCAATACGCATTTCCGTTTCCTTTCTTTGTGCCGGGCGGGGCAGATCCTCCCGGGTGGTGATCTTCAGGTTTGCATAGTCGCCCTGCGTCAGCTGCACCGGGCGTCTGGTCAGCTCAAACAGGCTGCAATCATCGGTAACAAGGCGGGCGCGGGTCTCGTCCAGCTCCGCCAGTGCCGCAAGATACGCTGCATGGTCAAAGCACTGGGGGGTCTGCACCGCATACAAGGTGCTGCGATCCGGGGTCGTCTGCACCGCGCAGTCCGGGGGCACAGTCTTGCCATCGCCCCGGGCAGCGGCCTTGATGGTATCCTTCACCGGCACCGCCGGGGCTGCTGCGCCGCACCGGGCAGCTGCTTCCAGCGCCGCCGTAATGACCGCCGCGCTCACAAAGGGGCGGGCGGCATCGTGCACCGCCACCAGTTCTCCGTGCGCTGCCAGCACACCGTTTTTTGCGCTCTCGGCGCGGGTAGCCCCGCCCGCTACGATCTGCACAGGCTTTGGGCAGTCCGCCGTCTGCTGCGCCACAAAATCCCGGTTTTTGCCCGCCACCAGCACAAGCTCGGTGACCTGCGGGCACTGGGCAAAGGCGCGGATGCTGCGGTGCAGCACCGTTTCGCCCCCCAGATCAAAACTGAGCTTATCAAAACCCATGCGGGTCGAGCTGCCCGCCGCCACCAATACTGCCGATACAGTTTTTTCCATCTCTTCCACCTACCCTGCTGCTGTGCCGCGCTGCGCGCCCACAGCTGCTTATAATAAACCATGCTTTATTATAGCGTATCACAGCGCAAACTTCAACCGATTTTACACAGCAAAAGTGCATCTGTGCTGTAGTAAGCCTTCACCCCTTGCGGAGGAAAGCTTTTGCTCCGGTGAACACAAAAAGGGCTGCTGCACAAAAACGTGCAGCAGCCCCGCAGATGCTTTGGGATAGTTTTACTTCAGGATGGGCTCGATGGCAGCAGCCAGAGCGTCCTTCTGTGCCTGTGCTTCCGCCAGATCCTTGCCCAGCGTGGTGAAATAGGTCTTGATCTTCGGCTCGGTGCCGGAGGGACGCACCACCACGGTAGCGCCGTTTTCCAGCGTGTAGATCAGCACGTTGGCAGCGGGCAGGCCGGTCTCTTCCGGCTTCTTGTAATCGGTCACCTTGACCACCTTATGGCCGGCCAACTCCACAGGGGGCTGGTCACGCAGCTTCTGCATGATGGAAGCCATCTTCTCCATGCCGGTCAGGCCGGGGAACTCGAAGCTGTCCACCTTGTTCAGGTAGCGGCCGTACTGAGCGTAGATTTCTTCCAGACGCTGCTTGATGGAGGAGCCGATGCTGCGGTAGTAAGCAGCCATCTCGCAGATGAGCATGGAGCCGATGACGGCATCCTTATCGCGGACGTAGGGACCGGCCAGATAGCCGTAGCTCTCCTCAAAGCCGAAGATGAAGCGGTCGACCTCACCGGCAGCTTCGAGGTTTGCGATCTGGTCGCCGATCCACTTGAAGCCGGTCAGCACATTGCGCATCTCCACGCCGTAGTGCTTTGCCACAGCGTCTGCCAGCGGGGTGGACACGATGGACTTGACTGCCACGGGGTTCTTGGGCATGGTGCCCTTCTCGATGCGGCCTGCGCAGATGTAGTCCAGCAGCAGAACGCCCATCTCGTTGCCGGACACCAGCTCGTAGCTGCCGTCCGGGCACTTCATGGCAATGCCCACGCGGTCGGCGTCGGGGTCGGTAGCCAGCATCAGGTCGGCACCGGTCTTGGTGGCCAGCTCCAGACCCAGCTTCAGCGCCTCGAAGATCTCGGGGTTGGGGTAGGAGCAGGTGGTAAAGTAGCCGTTGGGGTACTCCTGCTCGGGCACGATGGTGATATCGGTGATGCCCATATCGTTGAGCACATGGGTCACGGGCACAAGGCCGGAGCCGTTCAGCGGGCTGTACACCAGCTTCAGGCCGGCAGTCTTGCACAGACCCGGGCGCACCTGACGTGCTTCGATGGCATCGTACAGCGCCTTTTTGCAGTCGTCGCCCACAAAGCGGATCATGCCGTTCTCCACGCCCTCGGCAAAGGAGATGTACTTTGCGCCGGTGAGCACATCGGTCTTCTGGATCTCATCATAGACGATGGCGGCGGCGTCATCGGTCATCTGGCAACCGTCCGGGCCATAGGCCTTATAGCCGTTGTACTTGGCCGGGTTGTGGGAAGCGGTGACCATGATACCGGCGTTGCAGTTGTAGTAACGGGTAGCAAAGCTCAGGGCAGGCACGGGCATCAGGGCATCATAGATGCGCACCTTGATACCGTTGGCTGCCAGAACGCCAGCGGCGGTCTTGGCAAAGACATCGCTCTTCAGGCGGCTGTCGTAGCTGATCGCCACGGTCTGGGTACCGCCCTGGGTCAGCACCCAGTTTGCCAGACCCTGCGTTGCCTGACGGACAACGTAGATGTTCATGCGGTTGGTGCCGGCACCCAGCACGCCGCGCAGACCTGCGGTGCCAAACTTCAGCGCCACAGCAAAGCGATCCTTGATCTCATCGTCATTGCCTTCGACCTTTGCCAGCTCCGGCTTCAGGTCTGCATCTTCCAGATCCGCTGCCAGCCAGCGCTTATATTCATCCAGATACATCTTGTACACCTTACCTTTGTTTAAAATCTTTTCCCCGGATCGAAATGGTTTGTATAAACCTACTTATACTATAAACTCTTGCTCCGCTTATGTCAATTGCGTAAAATGGCCGAAGTTTGTGCCCTTAAAACCGACAAATACCACAAAAAACCGGTTCTTCCGCTATGTTCATTGCGTTTTTTGATGTATCCAGCAGCTGGTAGGGCTGGTGCACATCCTCCAGCACCTCCAGCCACTGCTCCGGCCCCACGCCGTTTTCGCACAGGTAGCGCAGCAGCCGCATTATCCGGCCAAAGCTGTCTGCCGGAGCAAGTACCGTGCTGCTGCGCACCCTGCCGCCCTGCTCCCGGCGCAGCTGTGCCAGCACCCCCTGCGGGGTGGAAGCGGCACAGTACACCAGCGTGCAGGCGTGCTGCAGCCCCTCCAGCTCTGAATAGGTACGGATATAACGGCAGCATTCCCCATTTGTCATGATCTCTCGTTCTCCTTTCTGCTGCATTGACAACTTTCCTGTGCTTTACTATAATGATTTCAAACAGAAAAAACTGTCGAAGCATAGTAGATATATCCATTATTTTCCACTTTTGGCATTTTTGACAAACCATGCGCCATGCAGGGAGGGACACCATGTATTCTGTGACCAACAGCTTTGGCCTGAACGGACTGCGCGGCTTTGCCGTTGCGGTGGAAGCCGATGTTTCCGGCGGGCTGCCCGCGTTTTCCATCGTAGGTCTGCCGGACTCTGCCGTGCGGGAAAGCGCCGACCGGGTGCGCGCTGCCATCAAAAACCTTGGCTTCCGCTTCCCCGACCGGCGCATCACCATCAACCTTGCTCCTGCCGATGTGCGCAAGACCGGCCCGGTGTACGATCTGCCGCTGCTTTTGGCGCTGCTGACCGCCAGCGGACAGCTGGAAGAAGTGCCTGCCGACGCCGCCTTTCTGGGCGAGCTTGCGCTGGACGGCAGTCTGCGTCCGGTGTCCGGCGTGCTGCCCATGGCGCTTGCCGCTGCCGAGTACGGCATCCGGGCGCTGTACGTCCCGGCAGAGAACGCCGCCGAAGCAGCCGAAGCCTGCGCCGACACCATGACCGTCTACCCTGCCCACACCGCCCGGGAGGTGGTGGAGGCACTGAAGGGCACCCGTCCCCTCTCCCCTGCCGCCGCCATCCCCTTTGACCCGGAGGACGCATGGCAGCAGGTGCCGGATTTTGCGGACGTGATGGGACAGTCGCTGGCGCGGCGCGCCATGGTCATTGCAGCCGCAGGCGGGCACAACGTGCTTTTGACGGGCGCACCCGGCACCGGCAAATCCATGCTGGCAAAGCGCCTGCCGGGCATCCTGCCGCCCCTGACCCGGGAGGAAGCAGTGGAGACGACCAAGATCTACTCCATCGCCGGGCAGCTGCCGCAGGGGCGCGGACTGATCTCTGCCCGCCCCTTCCGCAGCCCGCACCACTCGGCAAGCGCTGCCGCCCTTGCCGGCGGCGGGGCGCAGTTCCGCCCGGGCGAGTGCAGTCTTGCCAACTGCGGGGTGCTGTTTTTGGACGAACTGCCGGAGTTTTCCCGCGAGAGCTTGGAGGTGCTGCGCCAGCCGCTGGAGGATGGGCAGATCACCGTGAGCCGCGCCGCCGGAAGCGCCACCTACCCCAGCCGCTTCCAGCTGGTAGCCGCCATGAACCCCTGCAAATGCGGCTATTACGGCCACCCCACCCGCGCCTGCACCTGCTCGCCCAGCGCGGTGCGGCAGTACCGCAGCCGGGTGTCCGGCCCGCTTTTGGACCGCATCGACCTGTGCGTGGAGATGGACCCCATCGCCTTTGACGAGCTGCACACCGCCGCACCCTCCGAGAGCAGCGCGGAGCTGCGCAAACAGGTGCTTGCTGCCCGCGCCATTCAGGCCAAGCGCTACGCCGCCCCGGGCTTTAAGGGGGTGCACTGCAACGCCCAGCTGAACGCCGGACAGGTGCGGCGCATCTGCCGCATGACCCCCGGTGCCGAGCAGCTGCTGCGCAGCTCCTACGATGCACTGGGGCTTTCTGCCCGGGCGCACGACCGCATTTTGCGGGTAGCCCGCACCGTGGCCGACCTTGCCGGTAAGACCCTGCTGGACGAGGACTCCCTGCTGGAAGCGCTGCAGTACCGGGCGCAGGAAAAATTGGACGGATAATACAGCACATCAAAAACGCGAGTGGCCGAAACGGTCGCTCGCGTTTTTGTTTGCTATCGGGAGGTGCATTTTCTCTTTTCAGGTGCCGCCCGGTGTGGTATACTGGAAATGCAAAAACCAGAAAATGGAAGGGATAAAGTACAAATGAACATTCGTAAAGCCGAGGAAAAAGACATTCCCAGACTGCTTGCGCTGCTGGGGCAGGTGCTGCAGATCCACGCAGAGATACGCCCGGATATTTTTATTCCCGGCACCACAAAATACACCGTCTGTGAACTGGCAGCGCTTTTGAAGCAGGAGGATAAGCCCATCTACGTTGCCGTGAACGAGGAGGATGTGTGCATGGGCTATGCCTTCTGTCAGCTGAAGGAGCAGCCTTTTTCCACCAACATGGTGCCCTTCAAGTCGCTGTTCATCGATGACCTTTGCGTTGACAAGCAGACGCGCGGACAGCACATCGGGGAAAGTCTGTTTGACTATGTAAAGCAGCAGGCAAAAGCACTGGGCTGCTACGAGGTGACCCTGAACGTCTGGGCGGGAAACACTTCGGCAGAGCACTTTTACGAAAAAATGGGCATGAAGACCAAGGAGCGGCAGATGGAGTATATTCTGTAATTCGGGCGAGCGCGCCTTATTTCGGATGTCCAAGTGGGAAAACCGGGTTACTGTCCAGTATGTTTACTGCGCCAAGCTATAGAAGAAAAGGCATCGCAAGAGAATTGCTTTCCCGGGTGATAGCTGTTCCCTGAACTGTGCGAATGCCCTGCTTGCTACAATCGCATACCGCTTATCTCGCTGGAACACTTCTTGATTTTAACACAATCGGACGTTATCCTATTCTTATAGAAATCTCCGAAGGGCAGGTGTTTTCATGTACAATCATCAGCTGGAAACCTTCATCCGTGTGGCGGATGCAGGCAGCTTCAACAAGGCGGCAGAGGAAAGCTACATCACGCCAACGGCCATCATCAAGCAGATCAACCTATTGGAAGATTCCCTTGGTGTCAAGCTGTTCAAGCGTACTCGCCGGGGACTAACGCTGACCAAAGCAGGCCGTTCCATGTATCAGGATGCCAAGTACATCATTCAATACTGCCATGATTCTGTCATTCGTGCCCGGAACGCAATGCAGGAGGATTCCAACATCATCCGCATTGGTTTCTCTCCCATGACACCTGCCCAGCTGCTCATGGAACTGTGGTCGAAAGTGCAGACCATCTGCCCGGACATCAAATTCCAGATTGTTCCTTTTGAAAACACCCCGGAAAATGCACGGGAAATTCTGGCGAACCTCGGCACGAACATTGATGTAGTAGGCGGCATCTTTGATGATACGATGCTGCATCTGCGCAAATGTGCCGGTCTGGAACTGGTTCGCGGGCCGTTTTACTGCGCGGTTTCCATCCATCATAAACTTGCGGCAAAAGACCGCTTGCAGATCACAGACCTGTACGGCGAAAATCTACTGCTGATGCACCGTGGATGGAGCCACTATGTAGATGAACTGCGGGATGATTTATGGCAGCACCATCCACAAGTAAATATCGTGGATTTTGAATTTTACAGCATGGACATCTTCAACCGCTGCGAAAACAGCAATGATGTCTTATTGGCGATTCCCGGATGGGCAAATGTCCATCCATTGCTGAAAGTGATTCCAGTAGATTGGGATTACGGCATCCCCTATGGTATCCTGCACTCCCCGAATCCAACGCCTGCCGTTCAGCGTTTTCTGGATGCGGCTAAAATAGCCAGCAAGGAATTGTATAGCTGATACGCCACTGCAACGAGAAGCTGCTGCATGAGAAATCATGCAGTGGCTTTTTCTTTTTACAAAAGATGCACTTGACCTAAAGCTGACTCTAAGTGTTACAATCAGGGGGTCAAGCGGGTTGTTTGAACCTTTGAGTTCAAACAAGTGAACAAAGTGGAGATTCCGGGAAATGCAGACTTGCGCTATACTGGAACCAGAAAAAGAGAGTACCTCAAAGGAGGAACGACCGATGAAGAAAGTCTTGATTTTGTCCGGCAGTCCCCGCAAGGACGGCAACTCCGACCTGCTGTGCAGTGAGTTTATGCGTGGTGCGCAGGAGAGCGGCAACGAAGTGCAAAAGATCTTCGTGCGCAGCAAGAAGATTGTGCCCTGCAATGCCTGCTATTATTGCCGCGACCACGGCGGCAAGTGTGCCCTGAACGATGACATGAGCGAAATTCTGGACGCAATGCAGGCGGCAGATGTTATCGTGATGGCAAGCCCAGTGTACTTCTACTCCATTGATGCACAGATGAAGATCATCATCGACCGCAGCCTTGCCCGGTGGACGAACATTCCGAACAAGGAGTTCTATTTCATCATGACCTGCGCGGACGATAACCGTGCTGCCATGGCCTGTACCTTGGAGTGTTTCCGGGGCTTTACCGCCTGCCTGAATGGTGCCAAGGAAAAGGGGGTCATCTACGGCACCGGCGTATATCGGCCCGGCGAGGTGATGTCCTCCCCGGCCATGAAGGAAGCCTACGAGATGGGCAAAAACGTCTGATTTCCCAGTTTTATATAAAGGAGTGTAACGGCTATGAACAATTTTCTGTTTGAAAACAAGACCAAGGTTTATTTCGGCAAGGGTGGCGTGAAGGAATATCTGGGCTGTCTGCTGGAGCACTACGGCGATACCGTGATGCTGGCCTACGGCGGCGGTTCTATCAAGCACAATGGTGTCTATGATGAAATCGTCGGTATTCTGAACGCCGAGGGTAAGCGCATCGTGGAGTTTCCCGGCATCATGCCCAATCCCACCTACGCCAAGGTGCAGGAGGGTGCAAAGCTGGCCCGTGAGAACCATGTGGATTTGATCCTTGCCGTGGGCGGCGGTTCCGTGTCCGACTGCTGCAAGGTGGTGTCCGCACAGGCCAAGGTGGACGAAGATTTGTGGGAGCTGGAAAACACCAAGCATACTCGTCCCACTGCGTTCATCCCGCTGGGCACTATCGTCACGGTGTTCGGTACCGGCTCCGAGATGAACAACGGCGCGGTCATCGCCCATGAGGAAAAGAAGATTAAGGGGGCCCTGTGGGGTGCACAGGCCGACTTTGCTTTCCTCGACCCCACCTACACGTTGTCCGTTCCCATGAAGCAGGTCATTTCCGGTGCGTTCGACACCCTGCGCCACGCGATGGAAACTTACTTCGGCAAGCCGGACGAGAACAACCTCTCCGATGACATCAACGAAGCCGGCATGCGCAGCGTCATCCGCAACATCCGCGTCCTGTTGACCGACAAGGACAACTACGAGGCCCGCAGCGAGCTGGCATGGGCTTCGGCTATGGCCGAAAACGGCATCCTGAAAATCGGCAAGGTCACCGACTTCCAGTGTCACATAATCGAGCATCAGCTGGGTGCCTACACCAACTGCAACCACGGTGCTGGTCTGGCGGTCATTCACCCGGTGCTGTACCGTCACCTGCTCCCGGCCAACACCGCACGGTTCGCCCGCTTTGCACAGAACGTCTGGGGCATCGACCCGGCGGGCAAATCCGAGCTGAAACTGGCACAGGCTGGCGTGGAGGCTCTGGCGGCCTTCATCAAGGAGATCGGGATGCCCACCACCTTTGCAGAACTGGGCATCCCTGCCGACACCGACCTCAAGGCTGTGGCCGATTCCACCGTGCTGACCGGCGGCTGCTGCAAGAAGCTGAGCCGCGAAGAACTGCTGGACATCCTCAGCGAGTGCAAGTAATCAAGGAACGAAAAATACAAAAGGAGCTATTTATTATGGAATTCATTACTCTGAACAATGGCGTCAAGATGCCGGCAGAGGGCATCGGCACCTTCCTGCTGACCCCGGACGAAGCTGAAACTGCCGTGCTGAGTGCGCTGAAAGACGGCGCACGGCTCATTGACACCGCCAACGCCTACTGCAACGAAAAAGCCGTGGGCCGCGCCATGAAGAAGTCCGGTCTGCTGCGGGAGGAAATTTTCCTCGAAACCAAGCTGTGGCCGACCTTCTACACCGATGCCGATGCTGTGGACAAGACGCTGGCACGTCTGGACACCGACTACATCGACCTGCTGCTCATTCACCAGCCTGCCGGTGATTACGTTGCCGGTTATCGCCTGATGGAAAAGGCTTACAAGGAGGGCAAAGTCCGTGCCATCGGTCTATCCAACTTCAACGAGGAGCAGATCAAAGAAATTCTGAGCATCTGCGAAGTCAAGCCCACCATCCTCCAGACCGAAGTTCACCCCTACGCCCGGCAGAAAGAACTGAAAGCCTTCCTCGCCGAGAATGGCATGGTGATTCAGGCATGGTATCCGCTGGGCCACGCTGACAAGGGCCTGCTGGAAGAGCCGCTGTTCACCCGCCTTGCAGCAAAGTACGGCAAGAGCAACGTGCAAATTATTCTGCGCTGGCACATTCAGGCAGGCAATGTGGTCATTCCCGGCTCCAAGAACCCGGCCCACATCCACGACAACTTCGATGTGTTCGATTTTGCGCTGACCGATGCAGAAATGCAGGAGATTTCTGCACTGAACAAGGATAAACGGTATTATGAGGTCACGGAGGATAAGCTGGCGGCATTCGCCACCATGTTTCCTCCCGTGGACGATCAGAAGTAAATTTCAAGCAGTTTGTAGCTGGGTGCGGAGAGTTTTTTGCGGAAAATGAACCAGATGAAAGGGTAAATGAAGATGAATAAGATCACGCGCAAAAGTTTTCTGAAAGTTTTTGCCGCCACCATGGTGGGTGGTGCAGCCGCTTCCGCACTGACGGGTGCAGCGGCTCCTGTTTCCATCGACGAGACAAACGGCAAGGTAAGCCGCTGGGTAAAGAACAGCCTGAACCCGGACGGCCCGCTGACGATTGCCAAGCAAGGAATGTTCTCCTCCGGCGGCACGGTCACGGCACCGGTGGCAGGCACTTATGATGCCACCACCAACTGGCTGGACACTACCCGTGCAGGCAACACCGCTCATGTGGATCACGCTAATGTTCTGTATCAAATCCCGGCAGACAGCAACGGTTGGCCGATGGTTTATCTGCACGGCTATGGACAGTCCCGCATGGGCTGGATAACCACCCCGGACGGCCGTCAGGGCTGGGCCAATCTGTTTTTGCGCAACGGCTACTCTGCGTTCTTGGTAGACCAGCCCCGCCGTGGTGAGGCTGGCAGTACCGCCCAGATGAGCACGGACGGTTTCCTCGATGCTTGGTCTGCCGACTCCAAGGACTACAAGCCCGGCGATCAGGCATGGTACACCCACTTCCGCATTGGCCGCGTTGCCCCGGAACGGTACGAAGGCTCCCAGTTCCCGGAGGGCGATGCTGCACAGAATCAGTTCTTCCGCCAGATGACCCCCAACACCGGCGACTTCGATCAGGCAGTTGCTGCCGCCGCACTGGGCGAGGTGATGAAGGACGTGCAGACCCTGACCGGCCACAAGTCCATTTTCGTCACCCACTCGCAGGGCGGTGCAGTCGGCCGGGATGTGCCCGCCGACAACATTGCCGCCATTGTTGCCATTGAGCCGGGCGGAACCCCTGCCATCGGCTCGGAGCAGTACACGAAACTGCTGAGCGCAGGTATTCCAATCGCTATCTACTTTGGCGATTACATCGACAACGGCCCGGAAGATATCATGTCCACCAGCTTCTGGCGGCAGGTACGGGACGGCGCACTGGCCTTTGCCGCCCAGTACAATGCCGATGGCGGTGACTGCACTGTGGTCGATCTGCCGAAAATCGGCATCACCGGCAACTCCCACTTCATGTTCCAAGAGCTGAACAACAAAGAGATCGCTGATCACATTTATCAGTGGCTGGAGAGCCGCGCACTGGCATGAGCGGTTCTCTGAGATTCCCGGCATTTTACATAGATAGAGGTGTGTTTCGTATGAAGAATAAAATTTCCCGCCGCCAGTTTTTGCAGGCTGCCGGCGCATCTGCTGCCGCCCTGCTGCTGGCTTCCTGCTCCGGCAATTCCGTTAGCAGTGTGAGCAGTTCTTCTGTGGCTTCCTCGGCGGCATCGTCTGTTGCCGCATCCAGTGCGGCTGCTTCTTCGGAAGCTACCAGCACGGTAACGACTACGGGCAAAACGCTGGTGGTGTATTTCTCCGCCACCGGCACTACACAGAGTGTAGCGCAGACCATCGCCGACACCGTGGGGGCTGACCTGTTTGAAGTCGTTCCGTCTGACCCTTACACCTCCGATGATTTGAACTGGACGAACAATGACAGCCGCGTTTCCCGTGAACACAACGACGAGGGCCTTCGTGCTGTGGCTTTGGAAAGCACCGATGTGGACGGCTGGGACGATTACGACACCGTGTTCATCGGCTACCCCATCTGGTGGGGCATCGCCGCATGGCCCATGAGCAGCTTTGTTGCCGTCAATGACTTCACCGGCAAAACGGTCATTCCGTTCTGCACTTCGGTTTCCTCCGGCATCGGCCAGAGCGGTGAGCTGCTGGCAGAATTAGTGGACGCCGGCACTTGGCTGGACGGCCAGCGGTTCAGCCGCGGCAGCAGTGAAGCTGACATTGCAAGCTGGGTAAATGGCCTGAACCTGTAAGCAGAGCTTTTGTGTGAGGAGAATTTTCTCTTGCGGTAATTTTTGAAATCCAGATAGGCAAGCAACAGATCGGCCTGCCCGAAAAAGAACCTGCTGTCTTCACAAACTTCCATCATTGAGGAAGTGTTCCATATTCCTCCTTCTTTGTTGCAGGGAAAGCCGGGACGGAAACGTCCCGGCTTTCCCATTTCCCTGATTTTTGCGAGGTGATTTTATGCGCAGCGTGATTTTCGCGGTTTCCACCGCTTTGACCGTTTTATTATCCGCCTGCACCGGGGCGGCATCCTCTGTGCCAGTCAATACGGTTTCTTCGGTTTCGGCCAGCACATCCATCACGACCTCGTCCGAAGTGGATTCGGCTGTTTCGGAGAGTGCTTCTTCGGAAACCGGAAACATCCAGACTGGGCTTGTCCGGGAGCAGACATTGGACAGCACTGAGGGGCTCATCCATTACAGCTACTACCTGCCGGAGGATTACGACCCCACCCGGAAGTACCCCATGATGGTGGTCATGCCCGGCTATAACATGATGTGGTTCGGGGAATCGTCCGGCAGTCGTTCTCCAGAACGATGTAGGAAATTTTTACTCGCCTACGCTGATCGTGGCCACATTGACAAGCAAGGCGGCAAAAAAGTATACCCAGCCGACCCACTGCCTACTGGTGAACGAGTTCCTCTCCGTACCATCCATCGTTCAGGCAGAGCAGATTTTTACCGTAGACAAGAGCAGGGTGCTGAAATTCCTCGGACACCTCACCCCGGAGGAAATGAGCCGGGTGGATGATGCTGTCCGTGCCAGTCTCGCCCTGAACCCAATGGGGAACATTCAGCGGCTTCCGCCCATCATCCGTTCTCAGGCGGCTTACGCGCCGCCTGAGGTGGTTGACGGCAAGCCGCCCCTCTATTCCTAGGCCACGCCGACACCGAGATAGCTGAGCATTATCTCCATGTTCAGGAATCCATTCAGCAGAGTGCGGTCCAGTTGTTCAGTGAGGCATTTTCGGCCTGAAAATTGGACGGAACGGCACTAATTATCGCGAGCCAGCTTTTCAAAGCGTTGACATCAACGCTGGCTCGCATATCGCAGCAGATGATGTTGCGTCAGAAAAGTCCACTTGCCCCTGCGATTGACCAGATAAAATCGCCCGCATTGTGGTCAAAATTGTGGTCAAAACCAAATGAGGTCAGCCCACAAACAAAAAAATCCAACGATTTCTAACATGAAATCGTTGGATTTTTGGTCCGAGTGGCGAGAATCGAACTCACGGCCTCTTGAACCCCATTCAAGCGCGCTACCAAAACTGCGCTACACCCGGATATCGACCGCCGCTTCCCTACCGAAGCGTGGCGACAAGAAGTATTATACTCAGGCAAGGCCGTTTTGTCAACAGATTTTTTGATTATTTTTGGTTTTTTCTGAGAAAAGTCTGATTTTTACACGGATACGCGCTTTTTCGTTTTTGCTGTTTTTCAGTGTTTTTCCGCTTCTGCGGCGCGCTGCGCGCGGTCGCGTTCCAGCAGCGGGCGCAGGTACTGGCCGGTAAAGCTGCCGGACACGGCGGCCACCTGTTCCGGGGTGCCCTCGGCTACGATCTCACCGCCTGCGCTGCCGCCCTCCGGGCCAAGGTCGATGATATGGTCGGCGCACTTGATGAGATCCAGATTGTGCTCAATGACGATGACCGTGTTGCCCACGCCCACCAGCTTTTGCAGCACCTCGATCAGGCGGTGCACATCTGCAATGTGCAGACCGGTGGTGGGCTCGTCCAGAATATACACCGTTTTGCCGGTGCCGCGGCGGGCAAGCTCGTTGGCCAGTTTTACGCGCTGCGCCTCGCCGCCGGACAGGGTGGTGGCGCTCTGTCCCAAGGTGACATAGCCAAGACCCACGTCCAGCAGGGTCTGCAGCTTGCGGGCGATCTTGGGCTGGTTGGCAAAGAACACCACCGCTTTCTCCACGGTCATGTTCAGCACGTCCGCAATGGTCTTTTCCTTATACTTTACTTCCAGCGTTTCGCGGTTGTAGCGTGCGCCCTTGCACACCTCGCAGGGTACATAGACGTCCGGCAGAAAGTGCATTTCGATCTGCAGAATGCCGTTGCCCTCGCAGGCTTCGCAGCGGCCACCCTTGACGTTGAAGCTGAACCGTCCCGGGCCGTAGCCGCGCATCTTGGCGTCCTGCGTCTGGGAGAACACGGTGCGGATATCGTTGAACACGCCGGTGTAGGTGGCGGGGTTGGAGCGCGGGGTGCGGCCGATGGGCTGCTGGTCGATGCCGATGACCTTATCCACGAACTCCAGTCCCTCTACCCCATCGCACTTGCCGGCACGGGAGCGGGCACCGTTCAGCTCGCTGGCCAGCGTTTTGTACAGGATCTCGTTGATAAGGCTGGACTTGCCCGAGCCGGAAATGCCGGTGACGCAGATGAACTCCCCCAGCGGGAAGCTGACATCGATGTTGCGCAGGTTATTTTCCCGTGCGCCCTTTACGGTCAGGCAGTGGCCGTTGCCGGTGCGGCGGGTCTGGGGCACGGCAATGCGCTTGCGGCCGGAGAGGTAGTCGCCGGTAATGCTGCGCTTGGCCTTGCAGATATCCTTTACGCTGCCTGCGGCTACGATCTCGCCGCCATGCACACCGGCACCGGGGCCTACGTCCACGATATAATCCGCGCTGCGCATGGTGTCCTCGTCGTGCTCGACCACGATGACCGTGTTGCCCAGATCCCGCAGGTTTTTCAGGGTGGCGATAAGCTTATCGTTGTCCCGCTGGTGCAAACCGATGGAGGGCTCGTCCAGCACATAGAGCACGCCGGACAGGGCGCTGCCGATCTGGGTGGTCAGGCGGATGCGCTGGCTCTCGCCACCGGACAGCGTACCCGCCGCCCGGGCCAGCGTGAGATAATCCAGACCCACGCTTTGCAAAAATTGCAGGCGGTTTTTGATCTCCTTCATGATCTGACCGCCGATCTGCTGCTGCTTTTCGGTGAGGTTCGGCTCGTTTTGCTTGATAAATTCCAGCTCGTCCCGGATAGACATTTCACAGAACTGGCTGATGTTCTTGTCCCCGATAGTCACGGCAAGCACCACCGGCTTCAGGCGCTGACCGTGACAGTCCGGGCACTCCACGCCGGACATAAAGCTGCCGATTTCCTCCTTCATCCACTCGCTGCTCGTCTCGCGGAAGCGGCGCTCCAGATTTTCCACGATGCCCTCGAAGGTGTTGTAGTACACCCCGCTGCCGAACTCGTTGGTGCGGTGCATCTCGATCTTTTCACCGTTGGTGCCGTAGAGCAGGGCATTCACCGCCTCAGTGCTCATCTCCTTGATGGGCGTATCCAGCGTAAAACCGTATTTTTTGCCAAGGCCGAGGTAGTACATCTCGCTCACCGAGCCTTCAGCGTAGTACCAGCCGCTGGCCTTGATGGCACCCTCCCGGATGGAAAGGCTGCGGTTAGGCAGGATGCGATCCTCATCCACCCGCATAAAGGTGCCAAGGCCGGTGCATTTTTCGCAGGCACCCAGCGGGTTATTGAAGGAGAACAGCCGGGGCGACAGGTCGCTGATGGAAATGCCGTGCTCCGGGCAGGCAAAGTTCTGGCTGAAGGTCATGCACTCGCCGCCGATGACGTCCACCTCGGCTACGCCGCCGGTAAGCGCCAGCGCCGTTTCCAGCGAATCCGCCAGACGGCTGCGGATGCCCTTGCGCAAGGCAAGACGGTCCACCACGATCTCCACCGTATGCTTGATGTTCTTTTCCAGACTGATCTCCTCGTCCAGATCATACAGGTTGCCGTCGATTTTTACGCGGGCGTAACCGGCGCGGCGGGCGGCGTCCAGCTCCTTTTGCTGGGTGCCCTTGCGCTGGCGTACCACGGGGGCTAAAATCTGGAACTTGGTGCCCTCCTCCAGCTTGAGGACGGCATCTACCATCTCGTCCACGGTCTGCTGGCTGATGACCCGCCCGCAAACCGGGCAATGCGGCACGCCGATGCGGGCGTACAGCAGGCGCAGATAATCGTAAATTTCAGTCACAGTGCCCACGGTAGAGCGGGGGTTGTGGCTGGTGGTCTTTTGGTCGATGGAGATAGCCGGTGAAAGACCGGTGATCTCGTCCACGTCCGGCTTATCCATCCGGCCCAGAAACATCCGGGCATAGCTGGAAAGGCTTTCCACATAGCGGCGCTGACCGTCGGCGTAGATCGTATCGAAGGCCAGACTGGACTTGCCCGAACCGGAAAGGCCGGTCATGACGATCAGCTTTTCCCGCGGGAGGGTCAGGTTAATATTTTTCAGGTTGTGCTCGCGGGCACCCTTGATAATGATCTTATCGTTTGCCAAGGTATTTTCTCCCTTTTCGTTGTGTCTGTGCATGGTTCTGTTTGCGCTCGGTCTCGGCGGCGGAGTCCACGGTGGGGTTCTCGCCCCGGCGCAGGCGGTCGATCTGATCCCGCAGGAAGGCTGCGTGCTCAAATTCCAGCAGCTTCGCGGCTTCCTTCATCTCCCGGGTCAGCCGCTCAATGGCAGCTTCCCGCTCCATTTTGCCCATGCGGCGGGTGTTGCGCTTGGCGTTTTCGGCCTTATCGCTGATCTCAATGCTGTCCGCAATGGCCTTGACGATGGTCTTGGGCACGATGCCGTGTTCCTCATTATAGGCCATCTGGATGGCGCGACGGCGCTCGGTCTCGGTGATGGCGCGCTCCATGCTGTCGGTCACCACATCGGCGTACATGATGACCATGCCCTCCGCGTTGCGGGCGGCACGGCCGATGGTCTGGATCAGGCTGGTCTCGCTGCGCAGAAAGCCCTCCTTGTCGGCATCCAGAATGGCTACAAGGCTCACCTCCGGCAGGTCCAGACCTTCACGCAGCAGGTTGATGCCCACCACCACATCGATGCTGCCCAAGCGCAGATCCTTGATGATCTCCATGCGCTCGAAGGTATCCACCTCGTGGTGCATATACTTGACCTTGATCCCCTGCTCGGTGAGGTAATCGGTAAGATCCTCGGCCATTTTTTTGGTCAGGGTGGTCACCAGTACCCGCTCCTGCCGCTGGATGCGGGCGTTGATCTCGCCCAGAAGATCCACCACCTGCCCTTCCACCGGGCGCACCGAGATGACCGGATCCAACAGACCCGTGGGACGGATGACCTGCTGCGCCACCTGTGTGCTGTTCCGGCGCTCGTACTCGCCGGGGGTGGCGGAGACAAAGATCATCTGGTTGAGCTTGGACTCCACCTCCTCAAATTTCAGGGGGCGGTTATCAAAGGCGGACGGCAGGCGGAAGCCATACTCCACCAGCGTTTTCTTGCGGGCGTAGTCGCCGCCGTACATGGCGCGCACCTGCGGCAGGGTGACGTGGCTTTCGTCCACGAAGAGCAGAAAATCCTTCGGGAAATAATCCAGCAGCGTGGTGGGCATACTGCCCGGCGCGCGGCCGGACAGCACCGCCGAGTAGTTCTCGATGCCCTTGCAGATGCCCACCTCGTTCAGCATCTCGATATCGTAGTTGGTGCGCTGGGCAATGCGCTGCGCTTCGATGAGCTTGCCCTCGGCGGTGAACTGCTTGACCTGTGCGTCGCACTCGGCGCGGATCTTTTCCAGCGCAGCGGCCTTTTTTTCGGCGCTGACGATATAGTGGCTGGCCGGGAAGATGGCAACGTGCTTGACCACGTTCTGCTTGGAGCCGGTCAGGGGGTTGAACTCGGTAATGCGGTCGATCTCGTCCCCGAAGAACTCCACCCGGATGGCCAGCTCGCTCATATAGGCCAGATAGATATCCACCGTGTCGCCGTGCACCCGGAACTTATTGCGCACAAAATTCACGTCGTTGCGCTCGTATTGCAGGGTGACCAGCTTTTTGCACAGCTCATCCCGCTCCATCTGCATCCCGGGGCGCAGACTGATGACCATGCTGCGGTAGTCGATGGGGTCACCCAGCGAGTAGATGCAGGACACCGATGCCACAATGATGACGTCCCGCCGCTCGGAAAGCGCCGCCGTAGCCGAGTGGCGCAGGCGGTCGATCTCGTCGTTGATAGCGCTGTCCTTTTCAATATAGGTATCGGTGCTGGGGATGTAGGCCTCCGGCTGGTAGTAGTCGTAGTAGCTGACGAAGTACTCCACCGCGTTGTTGGGGAAGAACGAGCGGAACTCGGTACACAGCTGCGCCGCCAGCGTTTTGTTGTGTGCCAGCACCAGCGTGGGGCGGTTGCACTGGGCAATGACGTTGGCCATGGTAAAGGTCTTGCCGCTGCCGGTCACGCCCAACAGGGTCTGGCAGCGGTCGCCCCGCTGCACTCCCTCCACCAGCTGCGCGATCGCCTGAGGCTGGTCGCCAGTGGGGGCATAGTTCGACACCAGCTCAAATTTTTCCTCTGCCATCGTTTTTCTCCCTTCCGCGCGTATAACCACAATCCGTTGTTGTTTCAAGTTGTATTATAGCACGCATATTTTATAATGTAAACAGTTTTTTGTTTTACGGCCAGAACAGCGTGCCGGTCTTGAAGTCGTAGATGGGCAGGCGGTTGGCGTCCCGCATGGAAAAATACTCGGTGTCGGTCAGGATAAAGTGATCCAGCAGGTGCACATTTACCAGCCCCAGCGCCCGGGCAATGCTGCCGGTAGCGTCCATGTCCTCCAGCGAGGGCAGCGCCACCCCGTTGGGGTGGTTGTGGCAGAGCACCACGGCGTCCGTGCCGCCCTTGATGGCAGCAGCCACCACGTTCTTGATATCCAGACTGACCCGGTCGGAGGTGCCCTCCCGCAGCCAGACGGCGGCGCGCACCCGCTTGCGGCTGTCCAGACTGACCAGCATGGCGCGCTCGTAGTCCGACCACGCAAACTTTGCCATCAGATAGCTGCCCATCTGCTCGGTGGTCTTGATGCAGCGGGTGGTGCTGGTGCGGCTGCGCCCATAGTACCGGCTGATCTGGGGCAGCAGATGCAGCATCCGGGCAGTAGAGGGGCCTACGCCCTCCACAGTGCACAGCTCTTCCTCGCTGGCTTCCAGCACCGCCGCAAAATCTCCAAACCGGTCGATCAGGTCGTGGGCGATGCCGTTGGTATCCTTTTGGGCGTTGGTCAGGTAAAGCACATATTCCAGCGCCTCGTGCTCGGCCAAGCTGTCCAGCCCGTAGCTCTGCACCCGCTCCCGCATCCGCTGGCGATGTCCCTTGTGCCGTTTATTCTCTGCCATGGCGGTACTCCTTTTTTCTATGTTCTCTCCTTATAGTACCCATTTTGCGGCGCAAACACAAGCGTTCTGCAAAAATAACCCGGATTTTGCACCGGAATGCGCGTTGACTTCCCGCCCCGCCTGTATTACTATAAAAGCATGATTCTGACAAAAACAATGAGGATAGCTTTATGAAACAATTTACTGCCACCGCCAACGATGACGGCGTGCGTCTTTCGCGCTTTGTGCAGAGCGTGACCCGCGATTTTCCCACCAGCCTGCTGTACAAAAGTTTCCGCAACAAGCGGGTGAAGGTGAACGGCAAAAAAGCCGCGCCGGAATACCGTTTGCAGGCGGGAGATCTGATCGAGCTGTACATCAACGACGAGTTTTTCCCGCCCGAGGGCGCAAAGCCGGTGCAGAAGGCTGCCCCCAAAAAGCAGCCCAATCAGCCCAAGGTGACGGTCATCTATGAGGACGAAAACCTTGCGGTGCTGTACAAGCCCACTCACCTGCTGTGCCACAGCGACCGCACCGGCGATGCCAATCTGGTGGACGCCTTTACCCAATACCTGACCCAGAAGGGCGAATACGACCCCCACGGCGAGAACCGCTTCAAGCCCGGCATCTGCAACCGGCTGGACCGCGGCACCGAGGGGCTGGTGATCGCCGCCAAGAACTACGCCGCCCTGCGGGACATGAACGAGATCATCCGCACCGACCTGCTGAAAAAGGAGTACTACACCATCACGGTAGGCATCCCGCAGTCCGGGCGGTTCACCGCATGGTGGGAGCACGACGAGAAGAACAACAAGGTCAGCATCCACGCCCATCAATCGCAGGACGAGCGCCGCAAGCAGATCATCACGGACGTGGACGTGCTGCGCACCGCAGGCCCCTTTGCCCTGTGCAAGATCGGCCTTGTCACCGGGCGCACCCATCAGATCCGTGCACATCTGGCCTATCTGGGCAAGCCGGTGCTGGGCGATATCAAATACGGCAACCGCAAGATGAACGAGCGCACCGGCACCAAAACGCAGGCGCTGTGCGCGGTGCGCATCAGCTTTCTGGATGTGCCGGAGGAAAACACCCTGCACTACCTTTCCGGCAAGGTCATCAAGCTGAAAGACCCCCAGATCCTGCAGCAGTTCGATGCGCTGGATAAAAGCAAGGAAGCATAACAAGACCTGAGCCTTGCGCTTATAGCAGAACACCCCCGGCAGCTGCAGCCGCTGCCGGGGGTGTTCTTTTTGTAGGGAGATCAGGCGGCTTTCTGAAGCCTGTCAGGTCTTATTTGCACCACTTGGCAAATTCTTCGTCCGTACACTTGACGTAATGGCTGCCCTCCACATGGTGGCTGGTGCCCTTGGAATAGTCGATGCCGGAGGTGGCATAGTCATAAGTCTCTGCCACGCGGCGCTTTTCGACCACCGGGTTCGGCAGCGGAATGGCCGACAGCAGGCTCCGGGTGTAGGGGTGGATGGGGTGCTCAAAGATCTCCTCGGTGGTGCCCGTTTCCAGCAGGTGGCCCAGATGCAGCACACCGATGCGGTCGGAGATGTACTTGACCATGGACAGGTCGTGGGCGATGAACAGATACGCCGTGCCGGTCTCCTGCTGGATATCCTTCATCAGGTTGACCACCTGTGCCTGAATGGACACATCCAGTGCCGAGATGCACTCATCCGCAATAATGAGCTTGGGGTTCATGATCAGGGCGCGGGCAATGCCCACGCGCTGGCGCTGACCGCCGGAGAACTGGTGGGGATAGCGCTCGGCGTGCTCCGGGGCAAGGCCGACCTTGGCAAGGATCTTTTCCACCTTTTCGCGGCGCTCTGCCTGCGTTTTGCATAGATGGTGGATATCCAGCCCCTCGCCGATGATGTCCTCCACCTTCTTGCGGGGGTTCAGGGACGCCATGGGGTCCTGGAAAATCATCTGCATCTGGGTGCGCAGGGTATTGTTCTGCGCATGGGTCAGACGGCCGCTGATATCCTGCCCGTCAAAGGTGATCTTGCCCGCAGTGGGGTCGTACAGGCGGATGATGCTGCGTCCGATGGTGGATTTGCCCGAGCCGGACTCGCCCACCAGACCGTAGGTCTCGCCGGGGTAGATCTCAAAGCTGACATCATCCACCGCCTTGACCGTAAAATTCTTGTTGACGCGGAAATACTGCTTCAGTCCCTCCACTTTCAGCAGCGGGGTCGTGCTCTGTGCTGCCATTTATTCCGCCTCCTCGATCTTTTTTGCTTCTGCTTTCATGCGGGCAATGCGCTCCTTGAGCTCCGGCGGCATCTCCACCTTGGGGGCGCGGGGGTCCAGCAGCCATGTCGCCGCATAGTGGGTATCGCTGATCTTGAACATGGGCGGGTCGATCTCATCGTCGATGTTCAGCGCAAAGCGGTTGCGGGGTGCAAAGGCATCGCCGGGCTTCTCGTGCAGCAGGTTCGGCGGCGAGCCGGGAATGGTATACAGACGGTCATCAGCGGTGTCAAGGTCGGGCATGGCCGACAGCAGACCCCATGTGTAGGGGTGCTTGGGGTCGTAGAAAATTTCGTCAATGGTGCCGGTCTCCACAATCTTGCCGGCGTACATCACGTCCACATAATCTGCCACCTTTGCCACAACGCCAAGGTCGTGGGTGATGTAGATGACCGAGATGCCGCGCTCCTTCTGGATGCGGCGGATCAGCTCCAGAATTTTGGCCTGAATGGTCACATCCAGCGCGGTGGTAGGCTCGTCACAGATGAGCAGGTCGGGGTCGCAGGAAAGCGCAATGGCAATGACCACGCGCTGGCGCATACCGCCGGACAGCTGGTGCGGGTAGTTTTTCATCCGCTTTTCCGCATCGGTGATGCCCACCTCTTCCAGCAGTTCCAGTGCCTTTTTGTAGGCTTCCGCCTTGGGCATCTTGAAGTGCCAGAGCATTCCCTCCATGATCTGCTTGCCGATAGTCATGGTGGGATCAAGGCTGGTCATGGGGTCCTGGAACACCATGGCGATGCGCTTGCCGTTGATGTGGCGGCGGATCCACTTTTTATCCTTTTGCAGCAGGTCCACGGTCTCCGGGCTGCCGTCGGCATGGTGGTAGCTGAACTGGATGCTGCCGCTGTTCACGGTGGCGTTCTTGGCCAGAATGCCCATGGCGGCTTTCATGGTGACAGACTTGCCGGAACCGGACTCGCCTACCAGTGCGACCGTCTCGCCCTTGTACAGGTCGATGTTCACGCCGCGGATGGCGTGCACCGGGCCTGCGGTGGTCTTAAAGGTGATATCAAGGTCTCGCACCGACAAGACCTGTTCTTTTTTTGTTTCAGGCATGGGGTGTTCCTCCTTACATACTCTTCATCTTGGGGTCCAGCGCCTCGCGCAGGCCGTCCGCCACAAGGTTGAAGCTGAGCATCAGCAGGCTCATGACTACAATGGGCGGGATGATCTGATACGGATGGGTGGTAAAGCTGTTGTACAGCTCGCTGATCAGAGAACCCAGCGAGCACTGCGGCACCGGGATGCCCAGACCCACGAAGGAGAGGAACGCCTCGGTGAAGATAGCAGTCGGGATGCTGAACATGACCTGCGTGATGATGGGTCCGATGATGTTGGGCAGCACTTCTTTGAAGATGATGAAGAAGCTGCCTGCGCCCAGCGTACGGGACGCCAGAACGAACTCCTGATCCTTCAGCTTGAGCATCTCGGCGCGGGCGATGCGGCTCATGCCCACCCACTCGGTCAGCATCAGGGCAAAGATGATGGTCACCATGCCGGGCTGCAATACCAGCAGCAGCAGCGTGACGATGACCAGACGCGGGATGCCGTTGGCTACTTCCAGAAAGCGCTGCATCACCATATCCACCCTGCCGCCAAAGTAGCCCGAGATCAGGCCGTAGCTCATGCCGATAAGCATATCAATGATCGCAGCAGCCACCGCGATGATCAGGGAGACGCGGGCGCCTTCCCATGTGCGGGTCCAGATATCGCGGCCGTACAGGTCGCTGCCGAACCAGTAGTAGACGTCCAGCTTATCTTTTTCCTGATAGGCATTGGTCAGCTTGGAGCCGGTGGTGGTGCTCATCTTCTCGCTGCCGTCCAGAATGCCGAACTGCTCAATGCCCGGCACGCGGGGTGCAAAGTTTTTCTGGCTCAGATCCTGCCCGGAGTAGGTGTAGCTGTTCATGCCCGGGCCAAATACGGCCAGCAGCACGATGACAACGATGAGGACAAGCCCCAGCACGGCGCTCTTTTTGCCGAAGAAGCGGATGAGCGCTTCCTTCCAGAAGTTCTGCGCCGCAAAGTTGGTATCCACGGCGATTTCGTCCTCATTGTGCTTGAGGGCAAAATCCTTTTCCGCAAAGGTGTGCTCCGTGTACATTGCATCCACGGCGCTGACAATGGCATCGGCGGTGGATTCGCCGCCCAGCCGGATCGCTTTTTCTGCCATTTAGTCGTCCCCCTTTGCCAAACGAATGCGCGGGTCGATGATGCCGTACAGCAGGTCAACGACCAGCATGATGCCAATGTACATGGCACTGTAAATAAAGCTCAGACCAATGACCACGTTGTAATCGTTGGACTGGATGGCCGTCACCAGCAGGCTGCCCACGCCGGGGATGGCAAAGATCTTTTCCACCACCAGCGAGCCGGTCATCAGATCCACGATCAGCGGTGCCAGCACCGTGATGATGGGGATCAGGGCGTTGCGCAACGCGTGGCGGAAGATCAGCGCCGGGCCGGAAATGCCCTTGCTCTCAGCCAGCAGCATATAATCGGAATCCAGCACCTCGATCATCTCACTGCGGGTAAAGCGGGCAATGGACGCCATGGTGAACATGGAAAGCGAAATGCTGGGCAGCACGCTGGAGCCAAAGATGTCCTTGGCGGAAAACAGCATGGGGAACCAGCGGAATTTGAAGCCGAAGGTGTAGCTCAGCGCCAGTGCGAACACATAGGACGGCACCGATACGCCGATGACCGAGATGATGGTAGCAATGGTGTCCACCACGGTATCCCGCTTTAAGGCGGCGAGGATGCCCAGCACCAGACCTACGATGGCACCCAGCGTGACCGCCATGCCGCCCACCTGAATGGAGATGGGCAGACGGGACTGGATGAGCTGAGAGATGGGCGTATTTTTGGAGATATTGTAGCTGACACCCAGATCGCCCCGGAGCATATTGCCCACATAGCGGAAGAACTGGATATAGATGGGCTGGTCAAGGCCGTACTTTGCATATAGGGCTGCCCGCATATCGGGCGTCAGCTTTTCATCATTGAAGGGCGAGCCGGGCATCAGCTGCATCAGGATGAACAGCACCAGCAGGATTGCCAGCAGCGTGAACAGCGATGTCAGGATTCGCTTGAATGTGTACTTTTTCACGTCGGGTGGACCCCCTTTGTCCAAAGCGTTTTTCGCGGTCAATCGTTCGCCTGCCGCGTACAGGTCAAATGGCAAAAAGGCGCACAGTGGCTTTTTGCGGGCCACTGTGCGGCCTTATTCAGTATGCTTTTGTTTTACACGCTCTTAGCGGCGTTCTTGTACACGCGGTTCAGTGCCACAGGGTGGAACTCCACACCGGTAACAGCAGAAGAGACCATCTCGGCGTTGCACTGGCCGTACAGCGGGAAGATGACTGCCTGCTCCAGAATGATCTGCTCTGCCTCGTACAAAGCAGCCCAGCGGCCCTCGGGGTCGGTGCACAGATCGCCGGTGGTGCACTCGTCAATGATGGCATCGTAGTCGGCATCGCTCCACAGACCGTAGTTGTTGGAGTTGCCGGTCACCCACATACCCAGATAGGTCATGGGGTCGGCGTAGTCGGGGCCCCAGCGGGTCAGGCCGATCTCAAAGTTGCCGTCCTGCAAATCCTGCACGCGCTGCTTCTTGGGCTCCACGGTCAGGTTCAGGGTAAAGCCTGCCAGCGTGGTCTCCAGCTGCTCCTTGACGACCTGTGCCACCTTCTGGGGTGCGTCGTCGGCATCCACCACCATGTTGAAGGTGAAGGAGTCCTTGCCCAGCTCGCTCTTGGCCTGCTCGTAGTACTCCTTGGCCTTGTCGGCATCATAAGCGCAGAACTCTGCAAACTTGGTCTGGTCGGCGCTGAAATCGCTGCCGTCGGGGCCGGTGGCAAACTGCGGCGGAACCGCGGTGTAGCAGGGTGCAGAGCCATCCTTCAGCACGTCCCCGGTAATGGCGTCACGATTCAGTGCAAAGGTGATGGCCTTGCGCAGGTTCTCGTTGGCAAGCTCCGGCACACCGTCGATGTTGGGGCTGATGTACCACAGGTAACCGGCGCCCACGCTGGTAAATTCGGGGTCATCCTTGACCTGATCCACCTGCTCGCCGTTCAGCAGGGTCATATCCAGAGCACCGGTCTGGTAGCTCATCAGTGCCTGCTGGCTGTCCTTGATGACCTGATAGGCCAGACCGTCCAGTGCGACCTTAGCAGCATCGTAGTAATCGGGGTTCTTTTCCAGTGTAAAGGCAGTAGCAGCCGGCTGGTAATCCGTCAGCTTGAAAGCACCGTTGGACAGCACCGTGTCGGGGCTGGTGCCGAAGGTATCCTTGCAGGTGTTGAAGAAAGCCTCGTTGACCGGATAGAAGGTGGGGAAATACATCAGGCTCAAAAAGTAGCTGACAGGAACATTCAGCTGGACCTCCAGCGTCTTGTCGTCCACTGCGGTGACGCCCAGATCGGTGACAGGCTTTTCGCCGGCAATGATCTCGGCAGCGTTGACCACCTGACCGATATCAGAAAGCATATAGGAATACTCGGAAGCGTTGGCGGGGTCTACGGCACGCTGCCAGCCAAACACGAAATCGGCAGCGGTAACGGCATCACCGTTGGACCACTTGGCATCCCGCAGGTGGAAGGTATAGGTCTTGCCGTCCTCGCTGATGTCGTAGGTCTCTGCAATGGCGGGAACTGCTGCGCCGTCGGCATCCATCTGCATCAGGCCGTCGGTGTAATCGGCGATGACCTCAAAGGAGGTGCCGTCGGTGGCGATCTGCGGGTCCAGCGACTGAACCTCGGTCTCCAGCATAATGTTCAGGGTGCCGCCCTGTGCAGTGCCAGCTGCAGAGGAAGCAGTGCCGGAAGCGGAAGAAGCCGCCACGGAGCTGGAAGAGCCGCCGCAGGCTGTCAGAGCCAGTGCTGCGGAGGTAACACCGGCAGCTGCCAGGAAGCTGCGGCGCGAAATACGACGATCAAATCTCATAGATGTTTCCCCTCTCTTCACTGCTTTAGCTTTATACTCTGCTAAAGCGTTGCGTTCTAAAAATACACAAGGGATGTCCGTTCCTCCTTCTGGAACTTTGCACGCCCTTGTGCTATGGATGCATTATACATCCGTGTTTTCCGAAAGAAAAGAGTTTTTTGAAAATTTGTCCTCGTCAAATGCACATTTCTGCGGTTTGTCCAACATTTTGCCGGAAGTTTTTCTTGGTTTTTGTATAATTTTCACCCTTGAGCACATTTCACTTAAAGAGCGTTTCAATTGAAAATCCTTTTTAATTCAATTCTGGCTGTATATTTTCATCTTATTTCTTTCTTTTATTAAGAAAAAGCACCGATTTGCTTTTTCATGTGCAAACCAGTGCTTTTCTTGATTTCTCTTTTTAAATTGTATTTTTGTGGCGAACAGTTTTTAATGTCACTCTCAGGCTTCTGCCGCGAGCGTCTCCACCGTACCATTGTAAACGGCAGTGTCCAGCTGCTCTTCAGTAGCGGCCACAAGGGTGGTGGCGGTAGCCGCACCCACAACGTTCGTAGCGGTACGCGCCATATCCACGATGCTGGAGATGGGAGAAAGCAGGATGATGGCTTCCACCGGCAGACCGGCAGCGGCAAACAGCGCCGTTGCGGTAATGGTCGCCGTGCCGGGCACACCGACCGTACCAATGGAAACGACCACAGCCAGCACTACGAGGAAGGCGTACTGCACAGGCGTGTACTCGATGCCCAGCAGATGGATGGTAAACACTGCCAGCAGAGTGGGCCAGATGCCCGCGCAGCCCGGCATACCAAGGTTTGCACCCAGACTTGCGCCAAAGGCGGCAACGTCCTCATTCACACCCAGCTTCCGGGTCAGCTGGTTGACCGTGACCGGGATAGTACCCACACTGCTCTGGGAGGTAAAGGCAACGGTAGCCGCGGGCCAGATGCCCTTGAAGAAGCGGACGGGGCTCAGCTTGCCCACAAACTTGATCAGGGCGCTTTCCACAACAAAGACCTGAATGCCGCACAGCACATACGCCAGCACCAGAACGCTGAGCAGCGGAATAAGATCCGCAGGAGAAGAACGGCTGACTGCACGGGCGATCAGGGAAAGGACTGCATACGGGGTAAAGGAGATCACATAGCTGACCACGCGGCCCATCACAAGGTCGCCGGCGTCAATGAACTTTTTAAAGGGTGCCACCTCTTCGGGCTTCTTGGCTGCGATCTTGTTATAGCTGACAGCCACCAGAATGCAGAACACCACAATGGGCACCACCTCGCCGTTGGACCAGTGCGCAGCCAGATTCTGCGGGAACAGGCTGATGACCGTATCCACAAAGGTGGGCACTTCCTTGGCGGTGTAATCGGTGGCCAGTTCATACTGCACCCCGCTGCCAATGTTAGTAGCCACACCGGCGATCAGGGTGATCAGGCTGGCAATGAAGGTGTTCAGCACCAGAAAGAACACGGTTTTGAGACCGATCTGCTTCAGACGGACGGAATTGCCCAGATTGGTGATGCTGGAAATGATGCTGAAGATCAGCAGCGGAATGACCACAGCGGAGACCACATGGGCGTAAATAGTACCTACGGCTGCTACGTAAGTGTGGTGTCCCTTGAATGCAAGACCCACGATCAGGCCAAGACCCACGGCAAGGATGGTGCGCACACCAAAATCAACGTGCTTTTTCTTGTGCAGATAATACAGCAATGCAAAAAATACTGCGGTGAGCGCCAGCGCGCCCAGATCCAAAATTTCGACAGACATAAAACGTTACCCTTTCTTTTGTTTGTTGGTTTACTTCGTTTTCGTCTGACAACACATTCGTCTATTCATAACTTTCTCCTATTTCTATAAACCTACACGTTATGTATGTTTTGTTGTTTGAAGGGAGTATACTCCCCTTCCGGGCAATTGTCAATAGAAAATTCATATTTTCCTATTTTATTTGTAGGAAAGTCAGGGATAGGCGCTCCGCACAAAAAGGAAGCTGCCGCACCAGATAATGTGCAGCAGCTCCCTTTGCATTTTTATTTTACCGGCAGCCAGACCGTTGCTTTTGCCCCGCAGGGGTGCAGGCGTAAACTATCACTTTTTTAAGAAGGAGAACAATCCCTTCTTTTCGTAGGGCTCACGGCAGATCTCGCCCACCTGGTATCCGGTGCCCTCAATGGCAGCGCGGAGTGCCTTTTCGTCCAGCGGCTCCTTGGAAAGGATCACGGTCCTGCCCTTAGAATGCGAGGACGAGACCTTTTCCACCGGGAACTCACTGCGGATCGTGTCATTGATATGCGCTTCGCACATGGAACAGGCCATGCCGTCCACTTCTACGGTTGTCTGGAACATTTTTGTACCTTCTTTCAGTTTCTTATGACGATCATCGTTTTTCCTTCACATCCTCTGTGCAGGGCAGAAGCAATAGTTAGAATTAGCTAACTTTCGCTTCTGAGAAAAGCCGCCATCCAGCGGCCTTCCCGCCCAAATAATACGCCCTGCGGCTGCATCTGTCAAGGCATCCGGGGCATTTTTGCTGGGACAGCAGCTTTTTTATTTCGGTGCGTCAGACGTCCCGTCTCAGCAGCTCCGTCAGACTGCGGAAGGTCCTGCCATGGCTGCCGGTGACGGTCTCGGCATGGAGCAGGCTGCTGAGAACGCTTTCCTCCACGCACTCTGCCACCGCCCGGAACAAGGGGTTGATGGCATCATCGTGCAGCAGGGTCATGGGTAGCAGCGCCTTGTCCGAATAGTGCGGCACCCGGTTGGCAGTGGTAAAGGCGATAACGATCTCGCCGCTGCCGTTGCCGCAGTAGGAGCCGGTGCGGGAAAGCCCCACCAGCGCCCGGCGGCACAGCCGCCGCAGCTGCCGCTCGCTCAGGGGGATATCCGTAGCCAGCACCGTGATGATGGAGCCCTTGTCCTCGTGGGGCGGAATGCTGTCGTCCAGCAGCGTATGGATGGGCTTGCCCGCCACGATGAGGTCGTCAAACAGCGCGTGGTTGGAGAGCACCAGTGCACCGATGGTGTACTGCTTGCAGTCCAGCTCCACCACCCGGGAGGCAGAGCCGATGCCGCCCTTGAGCCCATGACAGCGCATTCCCCGCCCTGCGCCTACGGCGCCCTCGGCAAAGTCTGCCTTGCAGTCCGCCAGCGCAGCAAAGACGTGCTGTTCGGTGACATGAAGTCCCCGGATGTCGTTCAGGCCGCAGTCGTTGCACTCGCAGACCACCGGGTTCACGCTGCCGGTGGTCTCGCAGATATCGGGGTTCTTTTCCAGCATATACTTCACCAGTGCCGTCTGCGCCGTGCCCACACTGAGGGTGTTGGTAAACAGAATAGGCGTTTCCAGCGTGCCAAGCTCGTCGATCTGCACAAGGCCGGTGGTCTTGCCAAAGCCGTTGATAACATGGCTGGCCGCCAGCACCTTTTCGTGGAAAATATCTCCCGGATGCGGCAGCAGCGCCGTTACACCGGTCTGGATCGCACCGTCTGCCAGCGTGCAGTGCCCCACCGTCACGCCCGGCACATCGCTGATCTTATCCAGCGCACCTTTGGGCAGCTTGCCCACCTGAAAACCCCATTCATTTCCCGAGATGCCCATCGTAGTTCCTCCTTGCTTTTTTCTAAGATGTATCATAGCATTTCTCCTGCCAAAAGTAAACCGCTGTAACAGACCGGAAGCAGACCTGAAAAAAGGCTGCCGCACAGGATCTCACTGTACAGCAGCCTTTTGCTATTTTGTAAAAACACCGCCGCAGCGCGGGGTGTTCCATCAGGAGTGCTCAAGCGGGCGGAAGAGTCCCTTGACCTTTTCCCAGCAGGCCACCACCCGCTCCCGCGGCAGGAAATAATTGACCAACAGCGCCACGATCACGCCCACTGCCGTATCAAAGATACAAGTTTTTTCCGCTAGTAGATTATTTAACGAGACACTCCCGCGCAAAAACAGGACCCCGGAGCCCTTTTTGAGCCATAACGGCTCCGAAAAAGGTTCCGGGGTTTGTGTAATGCTTTTCAGCCGCCCAAAGCGGATTTATTTTCCAAGCACAACGGAGAGTTTGATCTCCTTTTCCGTCTCGCTCAGGTCAAGAGCGCCGCCGTCGGCAACAGTCACACGCAGCTCATAAAGCGTACCGGCGGTAAGCTCCGTCACAGCATTGCCGTCCTCGTCTGTGATCGACCACAGTGCAGAATCGACCTTTGCCAGCCTGCCGTCCGCGCCATAGGCGTAGAGGATCAGACCGGAGGTGCTGCCGGACAGGTTGTTCATACGGAAAGCCACGGTGGTGTTGGGATGTACGTTGCGGACTGTCGCCGTGTTGCGCCAGCTTGCAACGGTGCCTTCGCCGCCGTCCTGCGCAAACTGCTCCTGCGAGAGGACATTTCTTGCAGCCTGATCAAGATCGACCTTGCGGTAGGGCATTTCGGGCAGATAAACGAAACGGTCCTGCAGACGAAGCAGCTCCAGATAGCCTGTCGGGCAGTAGAGCGCATTGCCGCTGTTGCCGGCATACATTCCAATGGCCATGTTGTTGTAGCCGTACTTGTTGGAAACATCCATCGTGAAAACAGTCTCGCCGGTTTCAAAGTCCAGAATGATGTACTGCCACATCCCGGTGGTCACATCCTGCACATAGCCGTAGATATAGCCCGTTGCGGTGGAAAGCTTCATGATGGAAGTATCGCTCAGGTCGTTCCGGCTCCAGATGCTCTTCATCTCGTAGCCGTTTGCGGTCTTTACGGTGTCCATGCGCTCAATGCCCGGGGCGATCATGACGTTGCCCTTCATGAGCCAGTTCTGGTCGTAAATATTGGCGTAGCTCTGGATGGAGGAGTCGTTGTTGGGGTCCGCCAGACCTGCATTGCCCGCGCCAAACCAGTTGCAGACGATGGTGCTGACGGTTCCATTGCCGTCATCATAGACGATGGCAGAGTTCTCAACGGCCACCTGATAGCCCTCGGGCAGGTCATCCAGCACCGGGGCGCTTGCCACGACCTCGCCGGTCTTCATATCGAGCGCAAGAAGGTTTACGATATCCTGATTGTCGGTGAACAGCACAAGGTTCGGTGTCAGTGTGGGAGAGCAGCCGCCGCCCCATGCAAGACCGCCGCCGGTGGTCTTATCGCCTTCGCCGCTCACCTTTGCGCCTGCGCTCTCATAGGGCGTGCACCACACAACGTCTACGCCTTCTTCTGCGCGCAGAAGATAGCAGTTCTGGTTGGTCAGGACCACCGCACCCTCCTTGGAGGCGGCAATGCCGTTTTCAGCACCCTCGCCGGGGGTCAGCTCGTGGACAAAGACAGCCTTTGAAAGGTCTGCCTGCTCACCGTTCAGGATGGCATCAATGGCAGAACGGGCAATGTAGCCGATGACGCCCTGCTGCTGGCGCTGCGGGTAAATGCGGAAGCCGCCCGTTGCAAACCAGAGGTTTCCGTCATAGTCAAAGACCACGGACAGAAGATTCTGCGTTAGTTCTTTTCCAAGTGCAGCCTCGGCAGCCGCCTTGATATCAATGTCCAGCACCTTTTCAAATTCCGGCAGCACATTGCCGTTTTCGTCCGTTGCGCGGAGCATCAGCACATGGTTGTTGCTCGTGGGGCAGACGATGCGGTTGGACGCGTCCATGAAGGTATAGGAGCTTTGGATGACGTACCCGCCGCCGTCATGCTTCTTCGGGGAGAAATAGCCGAGCGTCTTTGTCTCCTCGGCGTTCAGGTCGCGGATGGCAATGCCGCCCAGCAGCGGCACAACAGCATGGCCGTAGCTGTCAAAATAGATGGCGGGAGAAGCATTTGCATTCGTTGTCTCGTAGGAAACGTTGATCTCGGGATAAATGCCCAGCGGCAGGATCTCATCCGTCGAGTCGGTGTTATAGCCGTCGTGATGAATGTTTGCATCACTCTTGGCCATATAGGGGTTTTCCTCCACCTGCTTGGGGTTCAATGCCTTTACCGGCAGCGCCGCAGAGGTCGTCTGTGCAGAAGAGGGCTGCACAGCAGCGGACGGTGCAGCGGGCTGCGAAGCTGCACCGCTGTCTGCGGGCGTCTGCGTACCGCCGCAGGCGGCCATGGACAGGCACAATGCTGCGGTCAGCGACAAGCTTAACGCAGAATGGATGATCCTTTTCTTTTTCATAAACCGTTCTCCTTGTTGTATTCGTTGCGGTCAGGCCGGCGCTGCTCTGCCTGATCTTTCCCATCCAGCCAGCTGCAAAAACCCTGCCGCAAGGCGGCTTCGGTCACCGGCTCCAGCAGAAAGTAGTCTGCACGCAGCCGGAAGGCATGGAGCGAAAAATCCAGATCGCTGCACCAGATAACACGTGTTTGGGGACAAAGCGCGCGCAGATGCTCTACTGCATTCAAGCCGTCGACACCCGGCAGGGCGATCACGGCGTTTGTCAGCGGCTCGCTGCGTGCGGTTTCAAAAAAACTTTCTTGATCGTGGTAACAGTCCATTTGGGGAAACAAACAATGCTCGGCGCAGAACTGCAAGATCTGCTCTGTCAAAAAAGCTTCCTGCGCCCTGCTGTTTGTCAGCACGGCGATTCGGTACACAGCTTTCCTCCTTTCTCTTCTTCCCTTATTGGGGGCTTCTATCTCCAGTATACGGACAGGCGCGGCCTTTTCAAGGTATCTGGCACGAAAGCACTGTTTCCGTCACGAAATCCCGTTTTCTGCTGCGACAGAACCGTGCAACTGTGCTATAATCAGGATGAAAGAGTTTATAAAGGAGGTTGGAAGCTATAACAATGGCTTCTTGGTACAGCATGAGATTTGCGATCGTTGACGACCTTGATACCGAGCGCACGCTGCTGAAGGAGCGCTTAGCGCGGCAGCTGCGCCAGCGCGGCACAGAAGCAGAGCTTTTAGAATTTGACAGCGGCGAAGCTTTTCTGGCGGCAGAAAAAGAGCGGCGCTTTACCGCCGCATTTCTGGATATTTACATGGAAGGCTTAAGCGGCATGGACGCGGCAAGGGAGCTTCGGAAAACAGATACGGACTGCCTTCTGGTTTTTACCACCACCTCGACAGACCATGCGCTTGAGGGCTTTCAGGTGCGGGCATTTCATTATCTGGTCAAGCCATTTTCCGAAACCGAGCTTTCCGGTCTGCTGGATGAAATGCTCTCAAAGCTCCCGCGCCCGGAGCCGATCCTGACGGTGAAGGTGGATGGCAGCGACATCCGTTTGCGCTATCGGGACATCATATCTGCCGAGCATTTCGCCCACATGATCAACATCCGCACCACTGCCGGCAAAACGCTTGCCACACGCCAAAGCTTCAAGGCATTCACAGAGCCGCTCAAAAAAGACCCGCGCTTTTTCGTCTGCGGCCGCGGCGCGATCATCAATATGGAGAATGCTGCCGATTTTCAGGATGCCGCCTTCTGCATGACGGACGGCAGCCGTGTCTATGTCAGTCAGGAGCTTTTGAAAGCAGCCCGGCAGGCGTTTATGGAATTTCTGCTGCAAAGGGGGCGTGTGGGTTGAAGGACATTCTGCGCCCGCTCCTGGAGCTTACTGTTGTGTTTCCCGGCCTGCTGCTCGCGTATTTTCCGGTGCGCTCCTATCTGAAGCAGTCTCCCGCAAGGCTTGCCGCATGGGCGGTGCCGCTGCTGCTCGGGCTTTGCCTTGGCGGCGGACTGCTCTGCTATCATTTCTGTCTCTCCACCGCGTTCCCCCTGCTGCTCATCACGCTTGCGGCAATTTTTCTGTATCTCAAAACGCTGCGGGTCTCTCTCTGGAAATCCGGGACGATCGCGCTGGCGGTCTGCGCGGTGTTTGCGTGCCTGAACAGTCTGTCCCGTGCCGTCGGCGCGGCGATCACGATCCGGCTGCAGCTGCCGTCGGACAAGCCGTGGTTCTGCTTTAGTGCCTGCATTTTTTATAATATGGTCTGCTGGCTGACCGCAGCAGCAGCGTATTATCCCGCCACCCACACAGTGCGCACCATGGTCGAGGATGAAAACTTTGCGCAGACGTGGTACGTGTTCTGGGTGCTGCCGCTGGTGTTCATCCTGCTGAATCTTTTTATGATCCCGCGCTACCAGATAACGCTTCGGACAGGGCGGGTGCTGCAGGTCTACATTGTTATGAGCATTGCCCTTTTGTTCCTGATGTTCCTGTTCAACGCGATCTTCCTGCTGATGGCAAACAGCCTTAACCGGAATGCGAGATTGCAGCAGGAGAACCAGTTTCTATCCATGCAGCAGCAGCGCTATGAAAGCCTGAAAGCCGCTATTGAAGAAGTCCGGCAGGCGCGGCACGATATGCGCCACCAGCTGAATCAGATCTCTGCGCTAACCGAAGCAGGCGATCTGGATGACCTGAAAGCTTACCTTGCAAAAACCGTCTCCCGGATCCCGAATCTGGATATGAGTTTCTGCGAGAACCGTGCGGCAGACAGCGTCGTTGGCTATTACTGCACCCTTGCAAAGCGCGAGGGTATCCCCTTCCGTGCCAAGCTCGACTTGCCGCAGGCGCTTCCTGTGGACGAGATCGATACGTGTCTGGTGCTGTCCAATCTTCTGGAGAATGCATTCGAAGCCAGCCTGCGCACCGCACCCGCCCGGCGGCAGATCAGGATCACCGCGTATGTCCATGCCGAGCGGCTGCTTCTGGTCGAGGTGGAAAACGCATTTGACGGTGAAGTCAACGAAAAAAGCGGAGTTTTCCGCTCGTCCAAGCGAAAAGAAAACGGGATCGGCATCCAGTCTGTCCAGCATATTGCAGAAAAGGCCGGCGGCGCAAGTACATTCACCTATCAGGATGGCGTTTTCTCCGCCAAGGTCATGCTCTGCGGGTAATGGCGTCCCATCGTGCAGGGGCAGGCATCCCGTCTGACGCAAGGCGCTTCGCCATCAAAAAACCGCGAGGATGCGTTCATAAAAGCGCTTCCTCGCGGTTTGATCTTTTATAGGTTTATTTTATAGCATTGTGCATTTTTACGCACAGGCATAAGTCTTAAACAGCGTAACCCTTGTTCTTGATGACCTCCACGACCTGAGAGACGTACTTCTGGCAGGTGTCGTGGTCGGGGGCTTCCACCATCACGCGCACAAGCGGCTCAGTGCCGGACTCACGGACGAGAATACGGCCGGTATCACCCAGAGCTTCTGCAACGGCCTTGACTGCCTCCTGCACCGCCGGGTCGTTCTGTGCGGCCTTTTTGTCGGTGACACGGACATTCTCCAGAACCTGCGGGTAAATCTTCAGGGGCTCAGCCAGCTTGCTCATAGGCAACTTCTTGGCCAGCATAACTTCCATCATCTTGAGACTGGTCAGGATGCCGTCACCGGTGCTGGCGTACTTAGAGAAGATGATATGACCGCTCTGCTCGCCGCCGATTCGGCAGCCGTTCTTAGCCATGTACTCGTAGACGTACTTGTCGCCCACAGCAGTCTTGGCGTAGCCAATGCCCTGCTCATCAAAAGCCTTGTACAAGCCGAAGTTGGACATAACAGTCGTGACTACGGTGTTGTTCATCAGCTCGCCGTGCTCCTTCATGTAGCAGCCGTAGATGTACAGAATGTGGTCGCCGGTGATGACATTGCCCTTCTCGTCCACGCACAGGCAGCGGTCAGCATCGCCGTCGAAGGCAAAGCCGACATCCAGACCGTTCTCCACCACAAACTTCTGCAGACCCTCAATATGGGTAGAGCCAGCATTGTTGTTGATATTCAGGCCGTTGGGCTTGTTGTTGATAACATAGGTATCTGCACCCAGAGCATCGAAAACGCTCTTAGCAATATTCCAGCTGGAGCCGTTGGCACAATCCAGACCGACCTTGACACCCTTGAAGGAGTAGATGCCCAGAGAGATCAGATAGCCCATGTAGCGGTTACGACCTGCCACATAGTCCACGGTGCAGCCGATGTGCTCGCGATGGGCAAAGGGCAGCTCCGGCCAGTCCTTATCGAACACATGGAGCTTGCCGTCGATGTAGTCCTCCACCAGCAGCAGAGTCTCTTCGGGCATTTTCTCGCCGTAGCAGTCGATCAGCTTGATACCGTTATCGTAGTAGGGGTTGTGGCTGGCAGAGATCATGATGCCGCAATCGAAATCGTCCACGCGGGCAATGTAAGCCACAGACGGCGTAGTAGTGACGTGCAGCAGGTAGGCGTCTGCGCCGGAAGCGGTCAGGCCAGCGACAAGACTATATTCAAACATATAGGAGCTGCGGCGGGTGTCCTTGCCGATAACGATACGGGCAGGCTCGCTGTTGCCGTTGCGCTTGCGGAGCATATTATAATACCAGCCAAGGAAGCGGCCAACCTTGTAGGCGTGGTCGGCAGTCAGATCAATACCAGCTTCACCACGGAAGCCATCAGTTCCAAAGTACTTTCCCATTTCTTGATTACCTCGTTCCCAAAAGTGAACTTTTAATAGTGTATATGCTTTTCCCCATCGCACGATGCTACCTGCAAAAAAGCATTGTCATCCGCATAGTGCATCGAATCAGGGACACTGTGAATTTAGTATAGCACAATTCTTGAAGCAAATCACCCTTTCTGCAGATTTTCTCCCTGCAGACACATAAAAACACCCTTCCTCTCACGGAAACCCGCAAAAGGAAGGGTGTTAAACTCATTATCCTGTTGTCATACCGATCACAGCATATTCACACCAGCAAAGCCGGTATCAGCCGTTATTCAGCACGGCACCTCAAGCACTTTTGAGCGTAGAGCTGTGATTAGCAGTTCTCAGCGAAGTACTTAATGGTACGGACCATCTGAGAGGTGTAGGAGTTCTCGTTGTCGTACCAAGACACGACCTGAACCTGATAGGTGTCGTCGTAGCTACGCTAAATTTTCACGATTTTTTTGTGATCGTTCATAATTTCGAAACAACAGTTACAGTACCACAGCATACCGTTGTCGTACCAAAACCGGCTTGTTCGTACCAAAATTATACCACGTTTAGGCGTTATTTTCAAGTTCTTTCGCAATTTTGTGTTTTAGAATTATTATATTCACTCTATTTCTTTCTATGCACATATATTTTCATGTGACTTAGTGTGCCACTCCTCGGAGCGTCCGGGACCCGGGGCTGCCGCCGGGGCGTTTACCCTGCCCAGATGCGCTCCTCAGGGTGGGTGATGATGAGGGGGTGGATGAGGGCTTGATTGGTACATTGATGGACTGGCTTTGGCGATGGGTTTATTTCTGATTTTTGAAGCGATTGCAGTTGTTTTGGTGTGCTGATTACCTTGATTGCTTCTTGTCTGTGATGTTCATTGCTGTTTATTTGCCCAGTAACTACTTTGCCTGTGCTCTTCCCTGCTGCTCTTTTGCTGAAATTTCACCGGAAGCGATTTTGAGGGATGAAGTGAGAAACGAGTATATTTGTTTGATATAAAACAATTATTCTATTATAAAACCGCATGAATGAGATTTTGTAACCACACCCACACGGTTTGAGGTCTGAAAAGTTTATTTCAGCTTTGCGAGGATCTCGTCTGCACTGACACCACTGGCCAGCAGCTTTTTCAGCACGTCCTCTGCTTCGGCCTTCTTAGCTTCTTCAGCGGCCTTAGCATCTGCCTTTACCTTCTTCGCTTCCAGAGATGCTACTTCTTTTTCGGCCTTCTTCAGAGCGGACTTCTTCACTTTCAGGTCAGCCTTTAAAGTGTCAATGTTGGCGGTGATGGATGCGATTTCCGCTGTGAGTGCTTCCTTCGCGGACTGCTTTTCCGCAATCTGCGTTGCAAAATCAGCAGTCACAGTTTTGGGCCTATTCTTGCTGCCTTTTGTTCTGGGCATATTTGTTACCTCTTTCCGTTTTAATTTACTACTATTGATTTATTTTGCTTACTTATTTCCGGTTTTGGAACGATCCAATTAACCTGTACAAGAAACATAATTGGTTAATACTTCAGCTTCTTATCAAAAAGTCCGCTTTCGAGCTGCATGGGAAGCGTCTTATCATTGTTAATATCAGAGGCATTTTCAAGCATCGAAACTTCCAACAAGTAAAGTCCCGAAAGGGCTGTTAGCACATTTTGAAGGCTGGCATTTTTATAATTATCTCCATTATTTCCAGATCGATCATGTTTAGCACCATTATATGCATTCCACCAAGCCGGAGTCCCTGCGTTTTCTTCCAGAATGAATTTTTTACCTTTTTATCAGGATTGATTCTAACACGGTAATTCTTCCACGGCTGAAGTTTAATTTTATTTCTAAATAAAATAGATTTATCAACAAGTTCCGGATTATTTTTTGTTACACAAAACCACCATTCATTTAATCCTGTACGTTTATTAGCCTTGAATGATGGTTCACAGATACCTGCATACACTTTTCCGACTACATCAATTTCACTGCAGATTGTCTGAAAAAGCATCATATACTCCATTGAGTATACCGTTCCATTACTTAAGTCAAATTCAACATAGCGTTCTGTTTCCAGCAGTCTAGTCTCCAATGCTAAGTAATATTTCCAATACTGACTCATTAAATCTTGAAATGTCAACATTACGGTTGCATCCCCGTTATTTAAATTTATAACCCATTTCTATTTCTAATCGGAGTCCACTTTCTATTACATTTCACCCAATATTGGGCTATGTTAGTTTTATTCAGTGTTTTACTATATTTATCGTAAAAATATTCTGACTGTCTAATCATTCCATCACATTCATCATATATTGATAGTCTTGCTTCATTTTCTCGTATGTAGTATAAATTCAATCCATATTGATATTTACGCTCTCTTATTGCATCCTTTACACGAGTGGAATCCTCATTAGCTTCAGTAGATTTCTTTTTAACTTCGCAATAGAAAATGTTAATATCCGTTTTCCTAACATGGAGCAAAATATCCGGTGCAATCCATCCCTTTTCAACTCTAGGATGCGGTCTCTTCACGCCGTTTCCTTCCCTATTATACTCCAAATCAATACAGGCATCTTTTTTGAAGCCATCATCGTATCTATGTTGCAAATATATAGCCAGCCTACCAGCAATTGATCTTTCCTGCACATCCGTATCAAACAAGGCAATATCTTTTTCATAGAGCATCTGGAATGCATATTCCCAAAGCTGTATCAAATCATTATACTCCATAGCTTTTCTCCTCTGTACACTTTGCCTTCTTAGCCACATCACTGTGTTTCCTACTGCTCACCACGAAGAGGTATGCAAAGTTTCGAGCAGCATAGGCTGTACTCATGTACAGCCGTCAGATTTTACCCTACCATTGTGTTATCCCAACACACGATGATTCACACAACACACAATGGAGGTAAAATCAAAATAAAAAGTAAATACGATTGGTTCGACGATAACTGGAATCCGGATGTCAAACTATCCACCATCATCCATGAGCTTCTTCTATCCCCTACCTACCGCTGGCCTATGCGCGTTAACAAGGTTCACATCTATAAAGACGAGGCTGCATACGCACCGTGTCCTCGCTGCAAAGGGATCATCGAATACCAGTTTTTCTGCGGCAGGTGCGGGCAGCGTATCGACTAGTTTGAACTTGATGACGCCAAAGAAGTGTACATAGGTTGGAGCGGACCGAAGAAGGAGTATGAAGAAGATGAAGAATGATGATGACGATGAGATAGACTGAGAGCAACGGTCTCCTGTGGTCACAGAGTCAGGACCCGTTTGCCCCAGTATACGCTCGTAGCGGGCAGCTTGGGTCAGCTTCTCCCTCCTGCTCCAGCAGTTTATTCAGCGTTTCTTCCACGTTGCCTCGGACCAGTTCTTTGAGCCGACCCTTGATGCTTCTTCGATTAGCTGTAAAGATTAACCAGCAAACCACCAGCACAAGTATTGTTGCCGGAGAATACCACAGATGCGTTGACAGTCCCTTCCAAAGTAATGCCACCAGTAAATCCTAAAAAAGTCCCTGATTTGTTGTTCTTAATAGCAAAAACCGCCGCAAATGGCATCGATGCAATCAAGTATGCTCTTAGCAAATTCATTATATATTTAAATATAACTCTTTGATTTATTAATATATTTCGATAAAAGAACCACCCAGTCACTACAAGAAAATATGGAACAGCTATTCTTGCAATTGTTTGAAAAAGGATCCATGTCAATTCATTTTCTATTCCTAAATTAGTGTGTATTGCAATCACAAAAAAAGCACATACCAAATGTCCATATTGTCCTTCAAATGTTCTATACTGGTCGTATTGACAACCGGTATAACACCACGTTGATAATGCCAACGCAGTATTACCTGAGCAATATTTTTTTGATACTTTGCAGAGATTTTTTTCATTGATTCACTGCTTTTGATTCGAGCATCCATTCGTCCTGTCGGAGTATATGCCATCATTTGTATATTATTTTCTTTACAATACGAGAGCATATTGTTTTGAGGAAATAATGGATGTGATTCGATCTGACAAACCATCGGTTTAATCTCAGCTATTCTCATTAGTTGATCAAAATGATGCTCCTTAAAGTTGCATACACCGATGGCTTTTGCGTAGCCTTCTTTATACAGCTGTTCCATCTGTTTCCAACAATCCAAATAAGTATCTGGCTGTGGCCAGTGCATCAAATATAAATCTACGCTATCCGTTTTAAGGTGCTTCAAACTATGTAGAAGAGCCTGTCGAACATTACCTTCTCGTTGCTCTTGATTTGAAAGCTTTGTTACCAAGAAATACTCGTTCCGTGAATACTCTTTTAAACAATGACCAAGTACGCGCTCACTTTGACCGTATGCGCTCGATGTATCAAAGAGATGACACCCAATACTTGGAGCTTGTTTCACGATATTTATAATCGACGTATCGCGTTTCCAATGATATCCATGTCCTACGGTTATATCTTTCAGAAACTCTGTAGCACCCGCAAATATATTTTTTCGCAGATATATAAATGTACGGTCAGTTCCAAATCCGATACACGGAATATCCAATCCATTATATAACTTGATTGTGTTCATGCTCTCACCCATTCTTTAATTTACTTGCTAGCTTATCGGTTAATGGCAAGATTGTTTTCGAATTGCAGATCAATGAAAGTACAATAAAAAGCAACATCGAAATCCATCGGATCAGCATATGATTTATTATTAATATAGTCCATGCGGAAAAAGTCGACAAAGCAATTATACTACCTATTATCGTTTTCTTCGGAAACATCGGATTTCCATCAATTTTCTTTGCGATAAACCAATGAAAAACAAACAGCAGGAAATATGAAGCTAACGTTGTCCATGCTGATGCAGTATACCCGTAGCTACGAATAAAGAAATAATTTAGGGCAATATTAATTCCTGCTGCCAAACTTGTCCCTGTAGCAATAAATTTTGTTTTTTTGTAAAAGTACTCAATGTGTACTGGAAGAGAATACAAAAAAATAAAATAGATGGCAAAGGAAAGTGGAATGACCATTGAAATTCCATCATAGTACTCTTTTGTTCCTGCAATATGTATAACATCCGGTGCCAAGGAAATGAATCCCACATAAAGAATGTTCATCAACAATATATAAGCTTTTGATTTGTCTTGAATTTGGGTATATTGCTTTTGATCCAGTTGTTCGTACATCCACACGGACCAGGCATTATCCATGGACTGTACTATGATTTGCAGAATACTTGCAATTGTTTGGATGAACCCATAAATTCCAACCGCTACAACACTTACCAGCGCACCAATCATAATACGATCAAATTGGCTTAATATCTGCTGTGAGAATGTATGAATCACCAAGGGCAAACTTATACTCAAGCCATACTTCCAATAATTTGTGTTAAACAAGACTTGCTTTGTTTTTTTTGCATCACGAAAAAAGCAAAGCCAAATAACTGCTGCTACGCAAATCGGAACAATCGCATAGCCATATATTCGGCCAATGTACTTATGTTCTTTGAATACAACAAGAATCAGAAATATCGAAAGAAGCGTTCCACCGATTGAATTAATACCCGAAACTACGAGAAACTTTTTATACTTAAAGTCCAGTGCAAGCCATGTATTGTAGAACTGGAATATGAACATAGCATAGCTATGCGTAATAAGAATGTTAAGGATGCTCCTATCAAATCCAAAACTCCCGGAAATAGCAGGATATACTAAATTTCCAATAACCATTACTGCTATATACACGATTCCACTCAACATCAAGGTGCTTGAAACATATGAATCAAACTCCTGCCGGTAATCGTATTTTGCGGTTCGTAGTGAGCCATATAAGCACAATCCAACAAATATCGTCAAAATCGTTTCATACGATACATATAAATTATAAAATCCGAACTCTTCGGTTGTGAGAATGCGTGAAAAAATAGGCAATGTCAAAAACGCTATTCCTTTTAGCAAAACATTCCCAACCGTATAAGCCAATCCTGCTTTTGCGGCTTTAGTTCCTGAATCCGCCATTCATTTCTCCTTATATGGTGCTACACCATGTTTTCAAAACAATTCCTCAATTTGGAGCATTGATTTTTTTTTCACTGCTTCCAGTTTGCTCGCTATATTGTTCAAGATGCTTTCTCTGTTTTCAAGTACAGCGTTCAGACGTTTGATAACCTCTACATGTACATTTCCGCTGGCCCAAATATCATCACCACGACATTGATAAATATAGTCATTCAAATCAAAATCATCGCCAATAACACCTTTGAACTTTACACTGTATGACAAACAGATAGGAACCGTTCCCATGTTAATTGACGACACTGCGGCATGCATACGACCTGTAATTGTTGCCTTTCCTCCACCGAGAAGGATTCTTGCCTCATAAGGTTGAATCAGATGATCTACCACATGGACACGGGAACGATACCGACGGTCCAGTCTTTTCATTAATTCATCGATAATTATTTTATCATTTGAATCTGAAACATGAATCACATGCGCAAGTAGGAGAACATCCAAATTCAATGTGTCTACAATATAGCTGATTATCTGAATATACTCATTCAGATAATTTTCCAAGTCCGATGTATACTGTCTTCTCGCGCCTGAAGGAACCAACGTGATATAATCCGTCTCCAGTCCAAACTCTGATTGTAGCTTTTTCTTTTTGCCTTGGTCATCTTGGTATGGTATGTCCAAAAATGCGAGATCCCTCGCTTCTTTCAGATTTGGGAAGTCAAACGTTTCCTTCAGGTAATGATAGCAGTCGTGATCTCGGACATATATCATTGTGTTTTTCAGGCTTCGTTTCACTAAACCGACCGCGTAGCCATGGAACGGTCCCATCGTCTGCCCTAACAGATACATTTTTTGTTTTTTAGAAATCTGTTGGAATTTAACCATATCACTTACAAAGACCTGTGTAGAATAATACTGTGAAATACAGTCGCCGCCCAATACTACACACATATCATACGCCTTGCAGTTGTAAGCAATTTCCCTCGGAATGTTTACGAGCTTTTCCAGTTTGCCCAATGCTCCTCTGCGCTTACGATCATATAAATCTTCTCGATAAACCTTTATTCCATCCGGAAGCGATGCTTTTACACGATTTAATTCCTCATCATCCAAAACATCCAAATAGAATTCAGGCGTTTCAGATTTCTTTTGTTGTGAGATATCGGCGTAATATTTTATGAAGGCACATGCCATCATCAAATTTCCATAATTCGTTGGGTGTATATAAAACAATTTGATTTTCATTTTGACGTGCCTTTCTTATCACCTTTTGTGCTTGAATCGCAGTAAGCTAGTTCAATAAAATATAATGCGCATGAATTGGGGCTAAGTGCTACTTCATTAAATAGAGCATTTAAAATAAAAGAAAACAGGATTGTGTAATATAAAATTTTTCTTTTGATGTTATTTCCGTTCCATTTATGGGGCACCTTATAAAGATACACAAAGAAAACTGTATAGCATATGAGTCCAATCCACCCTAGTTCTGCAATAATCACCCCTATTCCTGTCTCTATAACATCTGTATTAGACAAATTAGATGAAAACAGTCCTGAGAGGACACCGACATTACCTATTCCTAGACCTGCCGGATTTGTTATTAACAATTTTAGAGAACTTATGAAACCACCTATATGTGCCATCATACTTCCCGTTGAAGCCGATATAGAATATTCAACGAATATCACCGTAACTATTGCGCATGCTGAAAAGATAAGAGGAACTCCAATTTTAGATTTATCTTTAAACCAGACATAAATAATTGCAAATACTAAAAAACCCAATAGTGCTCCCTTGCTAATGGTAAGAATACAGCAACCCACAAGCAATAATGTAAGCATCTTTTCTCCACTGTACCACGATATCATAAACGCAGCAAACAAATATGTTCCAAGATTTACCGGATCTGCAAACGTAGATACCATCCTTCGAAGTTGTTGACCCCCAATTTTTTCTGAAGAGAACCAATTCATGGGAACACCGGCAACATTTGTCTTTATTCCCTTTAGATTCCATAATTGCGTTATTCCAAGATTTTTCCAAATTCCAATTCCGCCAAGATACTCGTAAATTCCAAATAGAACAACCACCCATGCAATTAAATTTAAATATCTGTAAAATGCTCTTTCGTCACTAACCTCTCCAATGGTATAGGCATATACGTATATCAACATACATGAAATAATATTCCTTGATGCTGATATTAATGATGTTATTGGAGCCGGATAAGCAACATACATCACTAATCCGTACGCTAATAAAACCAGAAGTAGCAGTAGTACATTCGGTATTTTTGAAAAAACCAATTTAGAATTTAGAATGATCATCATCATTATCAGAAGAATATGTAGCGAAAGCATTATTTGTAAGCTAAGGGATGACTGATGATTAACGCCTATAGCTAAATACACATTTTGAAAAGCAGAAAAGAAAACCGGAATAACCAGAAACAATGAATTGGTTATTTTGTTTTTCTTGACGAGCGCATTTTTTTCAGCTACGGCCATATAGCCCATTGCTAGAACAGACAAGAGCATTGTAATCATTCCAGGGAGAATTAAACACGAAAAAATACATAGTGCAAGTATTGCAAACAATATGAACCGTTCTTTGTTATATTTCAACTTTATTGTCATGCGCTATTACCTTTCAACCACTTAATTATGATTACGTGCCAAACAATACTTTGTTTAACCACGAAACTCGTTTAATTAAAGCTGCACATATATGTGGCATTACGAAGCAAAACATCAAACTTAAGAGCCAATTCCAGTTCTTGTTAAAGGTTGTAACATAGAAGAATCCACTTATAACATAATATTGCAATGTTTCTTTACCTAATTCACTAAAAATCCGACATAAAAATTTACCATGTGAATTAATCATCCACGCAACACATAAATAGAATGCACTTCCTAGCATTGCAACGACCAAATAATTATAGATTTGAAATCCACCATGGTACGCGCAAGAAGAAATACGCTCTACTGTTATATTTGAGACATCCATACCCACTAGAATGTTTCTCAATCTTGTAAGGACAACGGTTTTATCCTTAAAAGCATAAAAATACATTGAAGGCGGATACAAAATTGCAGCTATTAAAATCACACGCTGTAATATTGATTTGTATTGTTTTATCACCCTTTCTTCAATACCCGCGATATACCCTAAAAAGTAATACGGGAAATATTGAACTGTTTGTCTAAGAATTTCAGCCTTTGTAAGTGCATATATAAAGGCTATTGCTAAATAGAACAGTACAATAAGTACTTTTCGATTTTTCTCACACCACATAGGTAAACTATGCATTCATAGATGAACTGAACAATAAGAAACCAGTATAGCGGCGCAACAAACAAATCCCTTAATATTTGGACCGTCGTGTGATGTCCTAAACTGACTGCTCGTATTATTGTCCAAGCAAAATATGGCAGCAATAATCTTTTCGCTCGTAACACCAATTTCTGCTGACCGTTTTCTATGTGTCCATATTTTGCGGCAACAAAACCAACCGTCATCATAAAGCAAATCATATGCCAGGAATAGCAAAGCGAGAATACTACGTTATAATTCGGGGGGGCAGTGTTCCTGCAATGTGTCCTATAACTACAGCTGAAATCATTATTCCTTTTAAAACATCAATTGTTTTGTTTCTATTATTCACAAATTTTTCAACCTCATTTGACCTTTTAATAACATTTATCCACAATTTTCTTAGCCAAATTATCCCAGTTCAATGTTTGTTTCACGAGGTCATATCCGGCCTCACCCATATCAGACAATCTATTACAATCTTTGATTGCTCTTTCCATAGCTTGGGCCAAACTATCAGGATTCCCCGCTTCAGATATATAGCCAGTCTTCCCCTCTTTCACAAATTGCGTGAAAGCCGGCAAGTCCGAAGAAACAACTGCTTTTTTGTAGCCATATGCAAGTTGAATCACGCCGCTTTGATAAACATCCGTATAAGGCAAAACACAAACATCTGTGGCAGAGTAATAATACTTCACTTCATCATCCGGAATATACCGAATATCTGTTTTGAGGCAATTCGTCAAATCATTGCTGTTAATGATTTCCTGACATTCTGAAAAATCTGCCTTCCACACACTGCCGGCTATAACTAAATACAAACTCGGATATTGGTTTTTCAGTTTCAGTAAAGCCTTAAGTAAGACATCGACTCCCTTAACCTTTTTGATTTGGCCAAAGAACAGAAACACCAGTTTATCGTCCGGAATCCCAAGCTTTATACGGCTTTCTTTTTTATCAAACTGTTCCACATAGTCCAACATGTGACCGTGTGGAATCATATGCGTTTTTTCTTTTAATTCCGGGAACAACTCCGCAAAGCGATTCACATTCCCGGGTGCCTGTAAGATAATAGAATCCGCAAGTCCATACAGCTTTTTATGAAAGTACTTGTCATAGAATTTCTCGTTGAAGGGTAGTATGTCGTGTACGGTCGCCACATACTTCACACCATACTTTTTTTGTATCTGTTCAAAAACAGATAGTCGATTGGTGAAAATGTATACCATTCCGTATGGAGCACATCAAACTTTTCCGTTCGAAGAAGTTCTCCGATTTTTTTATAGGATGCAATATAATTTTGCATCTTTTCCAACTTTCCAACATTCTTTTCATCTGTATTAAACAGATTGATTCTTTCACATCTGCAATTTTCCTTCTCCTGTTTCTGGTCAATCGCCAATAAAACTTTAGCTCCGGCTTTTTCAAGCCCGTTTGCAAGCGGAAATGTATACTTATAATTAACTTTTGCGATTTGGTCTACCAATAACACTTTCATTTTATATCCTCTCTTTAAATTCACTCCATTAACACCTAACCTTAATCAGTTCAGCATCTCCAACAACCAGGCACCGCCCCAGTCCAGCAGGCAAAAACAGTGTTTCGCCTTTACTAAAACGCATTGGCTTTTGTTCGGCATCCATCGTCTGGACCTCACCATAGCCATCCAGACACATCAGCACTTGAAAGGAAGTGTCCATTACTGAAAACGCAAAGCCCTTTGTAACTTGAATTTTCTCCGTTTCAAAGTACTTGCATCGGCAGAGGATTTCACGAGAACACCCCGGATAGTGCTTCACCATTCGTGGCTTCTGCCTTATATCAGGCGCAACGCTCATATCCATGACTTCGACTGCTTTATCAAAGTGCAGTTCACGTTTTTTTCCATTCTTATCCACACGGTTGTAATCATAGACACGATAAGTCACATTAGAACTTTCCTGAATTTCAGCCACCAGAATACCTTTACCAATACCATGCACTGTACCTGCTGGCACAAAATAAGTATCGCCTTTGTGGACTTTTACTTTCTGCAAATGCTTGTCCAGCGTACCGGTTTCCACTGCCTTACGCAGAATTTCTTCCGTCACCTCATGCTGAAAGCCATAAATCAGGTGCGCACCTTCTTCAGCATCAATGACATACCACATTTCGGTTTTGCCATTGTCACCTTCGTGCTCCCGTGCATATGTATCATCGGGATGAACCTGAACAGACAGATCCTTCTTGGCATCGATGAATTTTACCAATACAGGCAGTTCTCCGTTTTCCACCTTTGTACCAAGATATTCGGGGTGAGCACTCAGCACCTCCGTCAGCGTTTGTCCCTTATAGATTCCATTCGCCACATAACTGGGACCATCCGGATGTACAGAGCATTCCCATGTCTCCGCCAACGGGGTCAAATCGATTTGCTTTCCGTATTCTTCTCGGAGTCGGGTGCCACCCCACAGGTAGTCCTTGCCAGTCGGAATCAATTTCATGATTTCCATAGCCATCACCCCTTAGTTCTTACACCATGGGAAATTTGATCTTATCCGCAACGCTAATTTCATCGCCAAGCTGAACTTCGATCATGTCCAATGCAGTGATAGCCTCAACCGTGTGCTTGCAGCCTGCTGCAATGGTAATCACATCGCCTGTACGCAGCACCTGCTCCATGCCGTCTACGACTGCCTTGCCCTTACCAGAAACGACAGTCCAGACTTCCTCACGGTAGTTATGCATGTGGTAAGTCATGTGCTCACCCGCTCTCATGGAAATCTTAACTGTCATAGAGCCGGGCTGCACATCGATGACCGTATAACTACCCCAAGACTTCTCAGCATACATTGCCTCGGTCTCAATTTTTTCTACATAGGGCTTCATGTAACCGCTGCGCTCTTTATCAGCAATCAAAATGCCATCACCGCTAGCCGCAATAATCATGTCCTTGCAGCCCATGCAAAGAATCGGGATATTCAGTTCGTTCACCACATTGGTATTTTCGCAGGTTTCATCCAGAACAGCCTTGCCCTTGGTCTTGTCCGCCATGACCTCAGCCATCATGTTCCAGGTGCCGACATCCTTCCAATCTCCGCTGTAACGCAGAACCTGAATGCTGGACTCTTTCTCGACCACGGCATAGTCGAAGCTGATCTTAGTCAGGGTATCGTACTTGTTGAACAGGTCACGGTAGTCCTCGAAGTCGATCATGCTATGAGCCTTGTCCAGCAGATAGCCAAGTTTGAATGCAAAGATGCCTGCATTCCACAATGCGCTCTGTGCCAGATACTTCTTGGCAGTTTCCACATCCGGCTTTTCCTTGAATTCCATGACCTTGCTGACGTTTTCGCCGCTTTCAGGGATAATGTAACCGTACTTCTCGCTAGGATAAGTCGGTTCAATGCCCATCAGGGTCAGATTTGCTCCACCCTGCTCTGCCAGTTCCTGCAGGTTTTTGACGGCTTCGTAATAAGTGTTATCCACATAGGGGTCGACCGGGCAGACAACAACAGCTTCATTTTCTGCCACACCTAGTTCGTCGTGCAGATAGGTAGCAGCTAGTGCGATGGCCGGGAAGGTATCACGGCGGCAGGGCTCTACACAGATAGATGCCTTTTCGCCCAGCTGATTCTTGATAGCACTTGCCTGCGATTTGCTGGTCGCAATGGTAATCTTGGCATCTGCATCTACCGTGGTGATCTGGCGATAGACACGCTGCACCATGGACTCGTACTCATCATTATTCTTGAACAGCTTGATAAACTGCTTGCTGCGCACATCGTTGGAAAGAGGCCAGAGACGCTTACCAGAACCACCAGAAAGTAAAATAATATTCATATGTTTTTCTCCTCTATCTTTACTTCAAGTGTTCTTCCGCACTCTTGCGGATTTCTGCCTCCACCTTCTTGGCAGCTTCCTTATTCTCTGCGCTGACAGAGATATAGGTCTTGAGCTTCGGTTCGGTACCGGAGGGACGCACCACAATGGAGCAGTTATCTTCCAGCAAGAACTTGAGCACATCGGACTTGGGCAGACCATCCAGACCCGGAGCGTAGTCCAGCAGCTTCACGACCTTCTTGCCGCCGAAAGCCTCGATATCGCCCCGGAATGCCTGCATGATACTCTGCATCTTGGCAAAACCGGCGCTGCCATCGAACTCATAGCTGTGCAGGGTGTTCAGGCAGTAGCCATAGGTCTTGTACAGTTCGTCCAGCTCGTCCAGCAGGCTGATGCTCTTGGTGGCATAGTAGCTGAACATCTCGCAGATCATATAAGCACCGTCCACACCGTCCTTGTCGCGGACGTAGGAACCGGTCAAATAGCCATAGCTTTCTTCAAAACCGAACACATAGCTGTCTGCCTTGCCCTGCTTTTCCAGCTTGCCGATCTGCTCACCGATGAACTTGAAGCCGGTCAGCACATTGATGGTACGCAGTCCGTAATTGGTAGCGATCTGCTCGCCCATGTCCATGGTGACGATGGTCTTGACCATGACCGGGTCAGCAGGCATCTTGCCATGCTTTACACACTGGCTGCAAATATAATCCAGCAGCAGCATACCCGTCTGGTTGCCGGTCAGCAACTCGTACTCCCCTGCCTTGTTCTTGACGGCGATACCCACACGGTCACAGTCGGGGTCGGTCGCCAGCAGAAGGTCAGCATTACACTTCTTGGCATACTCCATGCCCAGCGCCATGGCTTCCTTGATCTCCGGGTTGGGATACGGGCAGGTCGGGAAGTTGCCATCCGGCTGCTCCTGCTCCTTGACCACGGTGATATTGGTGTAGCCCATCTCCTTTAAGGTGCGGGTCACGGGCTTCAGACCGGTGCCGTTCAGCGGGCTGTACACGATGGCCACATTTTTATTGACTTCTTCGCCAAACAGAACAGACTGGCTCTTGACCTGCTCCACGAATGCGGTGTAGACCTCGTCTGGGATGTACTGGATACTGCCGTTTGCCACGCCTGCTTCAAAGTCGCTGGTCTTGACGTCCGCAAAGATGTCCAGCTTCTCGATCTCAGCCAGAATTTCCGCTGCGACCTCAGTAGTGATCTGGCAGCCGTCTGCGCCATAGACCTTGTAGCCGTTGTACTTGCTTGGATTGTGGGAGGCCGTCACCATGACACCGGCAGAGGTGTGCAGATAGCGGGTTGCAAAGGACACGGTGGGAACCGGCATCAGAACAGGCCAGATGTTGACCTTGACGCCATTGGCTGCAAATACCCCAGCGGCGACTTTTGCGAACACATCGCTCTTGATGCGGCTGTCGTAACCGATGGCCACAGACGGCATTTCAAAGTTCTTTTTTAAATAGTCCGCCAAGCCCTGAGAAGCCTTTGCCACGGTATAGATATTCATACGGTTGGTACCTGCGCCGATCACACCACGCAGACCGCCCGTGCCAAAGGCAAGGTCACGATAGAATGCGTCCTCGATTTTGGTGTCATCCAGCGTTTTCAGTTCTGCTGCTACATCGGCATCTATGGTGGCATTTGCCAGCCAGCGTTCGTATTCCTTTTTAATATCAGCCATAATAACTCCAATTATCTTCCAACAAATACTTCTTCATACTGCCCACAGATTTTGTCCCACGTATACTCTTCAGCAACACGTTTCTTAGCTTTCCGTCCCATTTCTGCAATTTCTTGGGCACCCATCTTGTCTGCACAATCAATCAACCTTGCGAGGCTACCCGGTTTGCGACTCCAGTACAAGGCGCAATCTTCTGCGACCTCTTTATTAAAGCCAACATCGACCAGCAAGTTCAGATCCGTGCTACCAAGAGCCTCAATCAGCGAAGGATTTGTGCCTCCAACGGTGTGTCCATGGAAATACGCGTAGGCATTCTCCCGAATCTTTTTTAAGAGTTCCTGATCATAAACAGTGCCGACAAATTTGATTCTCTTATCACTCTTGAAATGAAGTTTTTCCTCAAGCTCATTTAAGAACTTTTCATTCACATTCGTAATAATCGCAAAGTTCTTTTTGCTCTTGCTTTTCATGAACTCCCGAATCATAACTTCAAAAGAGTTCTCCGGTACAAAACGACCGACGACAAGGTAGTAGTCCTTTTTCGTCAGTCCTTTTTCTCTATACCAGTTCATCAGCTTCTCATCGTCATCAGCCAACTTACTAAGGGTCAGATCTGCACCATACGCAATAAATGTAGTCTTCGGATTTCTGCCTTTGATGCCTTTTCCGTCATAACACTCGTGGATATACTTTTCGATATTCACTGAGTCACAGATAGCAAGGTCACAGTATTTAACCATCATCTGCTCAGAAATCTTCCAGTATTTCCGGATCGGCGCAGACCATTTTGCTCTCATCCATTCGTGTCCGGCCGATGTCAAGTCTTGGACAACATTTTTCACAAATAAATTTGAAAAAAATAAAAAAATAAGCCCTACAAGGCTTTCAGTCGGTATCGAACCGATCTGAGCCTTGTAGGGCTTAACTGTATCTGCAAATGTACGAATCCGGCATCATCGACAGCTCCTTCGGCGGTGGCCTTGACTGCGCCGACGGCTGCGCCATGCTGCTGTGCTCCGGCGACAGTGAGGAGCCGGAACGGGTGCGGGAAGCTGTTCTGAGCCGGGCGGAGGCACTGCTCCGGGAAGGCATCGGGGCGGACTATTTTCTCCGCATGAAGCGCAGTGCCCTGGGGCGGCGGATCAAGGGACTGGACAGCTTCGACGGCACCTGCTTCCGGTTGTGTGCCTACCACTTTGCGGGCTTCGATTACTTCCGCTTCCCTGCCATCTATCAGGATATCACCCCGGAAGAGGTTCTTGCCTTCCTTGCCCGGGTGGTAAAGCCGGACCGCTGTGCCCTGTCCGTTATTGATTCTGTGGCCGAACCCGCAATATAACACGGCTCTCGGCACCGCAGTTATTTTTCACTTTCCTCAGGAGGTCTTTTTATGAATCCCGCCAATTATTCCGTAATTTCCTTTCCCGCTCTGGGGATCAGTCTGAACCCGCCCCGGGGATTTTCCGTCGGGCCGCTGTATATCCACTTCTACGGGCTGATCATTGCCTGCGGGCTGATGCTGGCGGTATACTACGCCTGCAAGCGCAGCCGTCAGGCCGGGTTGGACGAGGATACCCTGCTGGACGGCGTCCTGTGGGTCACTCCCTTCACCATTCTCTGCGCCCGGGCGTACTACTGCGCTTTCTCCTGGTCCCTGTATAAAAATAACCCCATTTCCGTGCTGTACATCTGGGAGGGTGGGCTTGCCATCTACGGCGGCGTGCTGGGCGCGGCCATTGGCGTGGCGCTGTTCTGCAAAATCAAAAAGTGTTCCCTCCCTGCCCTGCTGGATCTTGTGAGCCTCGGCTTTCTGATTGGGCAGTCCATGGGACGCTGGGGCAACTTCTTCAACCGGGAGGCCTTCGGCGCCGCCACGGAGGGCTTCACCCGCATGGGACTTTACAATACCGTCACCGGCGTGACGGAATACTACCACCCCACCTTTCTGTATGAATCCGGGTGGAATCTCATCGGCTTCGTGATCCTGCACTTCCTGTCGAAGAAAAAGAAGTACGACGGAGAAATTGCGCTGGGCTACTGCGCGTGGTATGGCCTCGGCAGAACCATGATCGAGGGACTGCGGATGGACAGCCTGTACTGGGGTCCCTTCCGGGTCAGTCAGGTACTGGCCGCCGTCAGCTGTATCGCTGCCACCGCCGTTCTCCTCGTGCAGCACTTCCGCCCCCACGACCCGGCAAAGCTGGCAGTCAACCGGCTGGCAGCCGCGGAGAAAGCAAAGGCAGAGGCGGCAGCCGCCCCGGAGGAAAACCCGGAACAGCCCTGACATACAGGCGCCGTGAAACTGTTCCGGAAAAATGCCGTGTTGGGATATAACCACATAAAAAGGCCCCGCCGAACTGGTTCAACGGAATCAGTCCGGCGGGAAATTTTTGTTACAAATTGAAGCTTCTTGGTTCCGGTGCCTTGATGACCCGAACCCCGGCGGAGGTGTACTGTCCACACACGGCATCATCCGTGAGCCAATCCGTTACCAGTACGTTCAGATTGGAGGTCGGGCAAATGCAGTTAGCGGCGGTCTGGTTGAATTTACTGAAATCCGCCACACAGATCACCTGATCCGCCCGACTGATCATTTCCCGCTTCAGAGAGCCGATCACGAAGGAATGGTCCGTAACGCCATAGCGCAGGGACACGCCCGCCGCACCCAGAATGATCTTGTTTGCATGAAAGTGCATCAGATCGCTGCTGGCAATGGCACCGGAGGTCAGGGGCTCTCCCCGGGTCAGGGCACCGCCCAGCAGAATCGCGCCGCAAAATTCATTCTTGACCACCTCGCAGGAAAGCTGGACGGCGTTGGTGATGACGGTGACCCGCTTGTTCCCGGCCTCAATGCAGCGCGCCACCTCCATCAGGGTCGTGCCGCCGTCCAGAAACAGGGTGTCTTCGTCCTCGATCAGGTTATACACCGCGGCGGCGATTGCTCGTTTCTGGGCTGCGTGGGTCACCTCCCGGTTATAGTAGGAGGGTTCCGGACTGTAAATCGTGCCCAGAACCGCCCCGCCGTAGACTCTGCGCAGATTTCCGGCCTTTTCCAGCTCCTCCAGATCCCGGCGAATGGTTTCCATGGACACGCCCAGCCGCTCTACAAGATCCGCGGCACGCACAATTCTGTCCCGGTTGATCAGCTCAAGAATATACTGCTTTCGTTCATTCTGAAGCATCCTGACTCTCCCTGTTTTCTCTTTGCTCTGATTATACTTCCGATTCCGTGGAAAAACAAGGGGAACTTACGAGTTTCCCTGAGCCATCTCCAGAATCTTCACCAGATCCTCCTTTGTCAGCTTACGGAACCGTCCTTTGGTGGGGGATTTATAGACGGCCTGTTCTGCCAGCCTCTCCATCACTTCATGGGACATATTCAGCTGCGCCGTGGACACAGGCAGTCCCAGCCGGATAAAGAACTGCTCCAGCCGGTAAATGCCCTCCTGAATGATATGCTCCTCGTCATAATCCGGATAATCCACATGAAAGACCCGGCGGGCAAACTGGGTGAATCGTGCCGGATAGCTGGAATATACATAGCGCATCCAGGAGCCGGTAATCATGGCAAGTCCCATGCCGTGGGGAATATCATACTCCCCGGAAATCTCATGCTCGATCCCGTGGCACGCCCAGTCCCCGATCCGTCCGGTGTTCAGCAATCCGTTCTGTGCCAGCGTTCCCGCCCACATCAGCTCTGCCCGGGCATCATAATCCTCCGGATGCTCCATGGCTCTGGGCGCATAGAGAATCACGGTCTGCATCAGTCCCTCCAGCATCCGGTCCGTCACATCCGCCTGCTTCACCTGAGTAAAATACCGTTCCATCAAGTGGGACAGGATATCCGCTGACCCACAGGCGGTCTGCCTGGGAGACACGGAGAAGGTATAGTGCGGATCCAGAATGGAAAACTTCGGAATGTTGATTTCACTGTCAAAGCTTCGTTTCAGCCCTTCCGGCATTTTGGTGATCACACAGCTGTTGCTCATTTCAGAGCCGGAGCCAACTGCCGTCAGAACGGTTCCGATGGGTAGAGACCGGGTCGCCGTCTCATAACGCTGAAGCACATTCCACACATCTCCGGAGTAAGGAATGCCCACGGCAATTGCCTTTGCGGTATCAATGACGCTTCCGCCGCCCACTGCCAGAATAAAGCCGATCTGCTTCTCTCTTCCGATGGCAATGCCCTGATAGACAAGATCCATCTTGGGATTGGCCTCCACGCCGCTGATTTCGGTAAAGCGGATTCCATCCCGGTTCAAAATAGTGACAATTTCATCATAAAGGCCCATTTTCCGAATGCTGCTCTTTCCGTAAACCAGCAGGATATTGTCGGAATATGCCCGGATCAGTTCCCCCAGCCTGTCCAGCTTTCCGTCGCCGAACAGGATCCGGCAGGGGTTGTAGAACTCAAAGTTTTCCATACCGTTTCTCACACCCTGTAAATGTCAGATGCCGCTGCCTGATCCATCACCACCCGGGCAATGGGGCTGCGCTTGATATTGGTAACCGGGAATTCGTTGGAAATGGGGGTCTCCATGAACTTCTTCACAATGGGGGCCTTATGGGCTCCGTTCAGGATCACTACCAGATCCTTTGCTTCAAAGATGTTTTTATAGCCCAGCGTCAGGCCCCGGGTCAGGGTCACGGGAGTGCCGTTTTCAAAGTACTTGGAGGATACCTCCCGGGTCTTGTTGGCAAGGGTCGCCACATGCGCACCCAGCGTCAGATCTACGCCAGGCTCGTTCAGCGCCACATGGCCGTTCATGCCCACGCCCAGAATCATGTAGTCAATTTTCCCGTTGTCGTCAATGTATTTTTCGATTTCCCGGCATTCCTTCTCCGGATCGGCGGGATTAGAGTTGAACATCCGCATCCGGCTGCGGTCCAGATTGATGCCATTAAAGAAGGTAGTATCCAGAATCCATCTGGCACTGCCTTCATAGGCCGGGTAATCACACCATTCGTCCAGTCCGACGATCCGTGTTTTGCTGAAATCCACTTCCCCGGCCCTGTACATTTCAATCAGCCGCTCATAGACGCAGATTGCCGACTGCCCCGCGGCGAGACAGAGCAGTGCGTCGGGCTTCTTCTTCAAAAGCGCCGCGATTCTCCGGGCCTCGGCATCGCCCAACTCTTTGGTATCCTTATAAATCTCAAGAAACATACATATTCTCCTTTTTTGCGAATCGGGAGGAGTTCCGCTGACGGAGCTCCTCACCGATGGATGAAATTGGTTTATCCCAGAATGCCCAACACAGACAGCACGGTGCCGAGGACAAAGAGAATGAGGATCAGCACAATGGGGCTGCACTTTTTCTTCGTCATGAGCCAGTAGCACAGACCCACCAGTCCCAGAGGCAGCAGATTCGGCAGGATATTATCCAGAATCGCCTGCACTACGGTGTCGTCCGCACCGCCGGAGCCCGCAATGACCAGCGGAGTGCTGACGGCAACATAGGTTGCGGACAGGCCGCCGATGACCATCAGACCGATCTGAGTCAAAGCTTCCACCAGGCGTCCCATAACCGAGTCCGACATGACGGACAGAGAGTTGATACCCAGCTTATAGCCCCGGTTGATCAGGAACCAGGAAATGATCAGAGAAGCGGCGACCCAGGTGACCAGATAGAAAACGGGTCCAAAGAGGTTTCCCTGGAAGGCAAAGGTCATGGCAATGCTCATGAGCACAACTTCGATCAGAGAGTTCATGACGGAGTCGCCGATACCTGCCAGAGGTCCCATCATACTGGATTTCAGGTTTGTGATTGCCTCATCGGGAATGTCCTTGCCCATGGCCTTTTCTTCTTCCATGGCAATGACCATGCCGTTGATCAGGCACCCGGCAGTAGGCTGGGTGTTGAAAAATTCCATATGACTGGACAGTCTCTCGGAAAATTTTTCATTGTCATCGGGGTACAGCTTTTTCAGAATGGGTGCCATGGAAACGGCGTAGTCAATGTTCTGCATACGCTCCCAGTTATTGCTCAGGCAGCAGATGCTCAGCCAGGTGAGCCAGTTTTTCCGCAGATCCTTTTTGGTAATGATGGAGTTTTCCTTAATCGACATAGCTTCATCCTCCTTACTCAAGGGGCGCAAGGTCATCCGTTCCGGCGGAAGGACCGTTGTGCGCTTTCGTCTGGTCAATGATCACAGCCAGGCAGATGGCAAGAATGGTGAGGGTAACCGCGGAAATTCCGAACACGGAGTATGCCAGGAAACCGATCAGGAAGAAGCACCAGTGAGATTTCTTCTTCAGCATGACCTTCAGCAGCAGTGCCATACCTACGGCAGGAAGCATACCGCCCACAACCCCCATGGCGTTATTCAGCCAATCGGGCATCAGGCCCTCCACCACGGAGCTGTACTGGGATCCGTAGTAAACGATCAGGAACGTGGGGATTGCCCGGATCACGTTGAACACCACCAGCGGGATTCCGATTCCCACCAGCCACATCTTTTTGACCTGTCCCTTTGCGGCGTACTCGTCGCACTTATGGGAAAAGAACACGCAGACCGCGTTCTGCATGGTAAAGAGCATGGAGCCGAACAAGCCAATGGGAATGGACAGTGCCAGCGCCATGGCCGGATCATTACTGCCCGCCATGGAAAGCGCCGTGGCGATGTAACCGGCCATGGTTACATCCGTGGATATTACGTTGCCGACTGCCTGAGAGCTCATGTACACTGCGTTCAGGCTGGCGCCGATCATCATGCCGGTCTTTACGTCGCCGAGAATCAGGCCCGTAATCGTACCCGCAATCAGGGGACGACCCAGACCGAAGTAACCGCCAATATCGCCAAGCAGAGGGAACATCAGATTGGAGATGATGCAAAACAGCGTGATCAGCAGTGCCTGTAAAACTGTAATACTCATATTTCCTCCTTACTTTTCTTTTTTCTACGTTCTCACGTTATTTCAGTCCGCCCGCGAAGCACACGCAGGGCCCGTGCACGCACTTCCAGAGCGGACAGAAAATCAGTAGAATTCCACCGCTATCGGGCTTTATTTCTTCCGTACATCCCGATAGAGCGTTTTCGGTTCGTTCGGCAGCAGCTGGAACGCAATTTCCGTGCCGTGCTCCGTCAGCTCATCCGCTGCCGCAAGCTCCTTCTCGGTAAAATAGGTATTTTTTCCCATCTGGACTGCGCCTGCCTTGGAGGAGCAGGGGCCAACGATGATGGAAGGGATCGAAAGTCCCCTGCGCTGCATCCGGCAGGCTGTCTCAATGGTTTTGAAGATCACAAAAGTCCTGGCGGCAGGCTGTGCCGCATCCTTTGCAATCAGATTCATTGCCTTCTCCTCATCGCAGATCACGAGATCGATCCCGGCAGGCTTTGCCAGCTTCAGGATCTGAACATTGATGGGATCCCTGACTACATTGCTGTCAATGATCATCACCCGGTTCACACCATACGTGGAGATCCACTGGGTTTGAACCTGTCCATGAATCAGGCGGTCGTCCGCACGAAACGCTTTAATCATTTTGCTCCTCCTCCGGAATAATTTTGGGAATCAGGCGAATACTGACGTCCTTCCCGATGGAGGCAATGTCCTCCGCCAGTTCATGCAGATCATCCCCGTCATATTGCAGCATCTGAATCACCATGGCAAGATTAAAACCGGTCAGACACACATACTCCGTGTCCCGGAAGGCGGAAAGCAGCGTCATAAAAGGACTGCCGCCAAACAGATCCGCCATAATCAGCACCGGTTCCCCACGGAGGTTTTCCGCCAGTGCCGCCGCTTCTGTACCAAAGCGGTCGATTCCGTCGCCGTCATCCTGTACGGACAGCAGGTTCATCCGATCTGTGTCCTCTCCGCAGATCATTTTTGCGGAGTTCAGTGCCTCCCGGGCATAGTTTCCGTGACTGGCGAGTACATAGTGGATCATGAGTTTTTCCTCCTTCTTTTACCACGCCCATGGATTGTGCGAAGCAGATTGATCGTTACCAGCACGTCCAGCGTCAGGCAGATAGCCGCCAGTGCCAGATAGCACCAGAAGCTCTGCAGATCACCGGAGGTGTGATATGTCACGGCGAGATACAGGCTGATCCCCAGAAACAGGAGACTTGCCAGATACCCGCAGACGATCCGCGTTCCCATATTCATGGACATGGCTTCCATTCTGCGCTTCTGTGCCTGCGACAGCTGCACGCTTTCCCCTCCCATGGTGTACCTCCTTTGTGTTGTTTCATTGTTGCGATTCAACATTATTATTTGTGGAATCGCAATCTCTATGTGCTATATATAACACAATATTGGAAAATTGTCAATAGTATTTTCATATATTCCCCAAATTTTTATTGATTTTTTGTGTGTTCGCGCATTGTTTTTGAGGCATTGTTTCATTTCGCAACAAGTAAACAGGTTTACGCAGCCGTTTCTCCCCTCCCATACCGCATGGGTGTAATTCATGTTCCTCATGAAGCAGTTGTGTAAGCAGAATACGATCCTGTTCATAGCGGTTGAGCTTCCCTTGCCGTGATTTCCACTTGTAATATCCAGAACGGTTGATTCCCATAATCTTACACAGAAAGTCTACTGGATACTTTACTTTGAGTTCTTCGAGAACTTCGTAGTCTTTCCGCTGCCAGTAACGTATTCCCTGTTTGCACTAGCTCCTTCCACCCAATACCCTTTTTTTAACCGGGCTATTTCTACTTCCTGCTTTGCCACCAGCAGCCGCAGACGTTCCACCTCTGACAGCGACTTCTTCATTATTTGTAGAACTTTGCGTACCACTCAGCGAACTTCCGCAAACCCTCGCGCAAACTGGTAGAGGGCTTATATCCGAAATCACGCTCCAACGCACTGGTATCTGCATAGGTCACAGGTACATCACCCGGCTGCATCGGAACCAGCTCTTTGTGTGCCTCGAAGTCATAATCTTCCGGCAGAACCTTTGCACGAACCAGCTCCTCGCTCAGAATCTGCACGAAGTCCAGTAGGTTCTCAGGGTTCTGATTACCGATGTTGTAAACTGCATACGGCGGAATCGGCAGACCATCTTCACCGTTCCATGGACGGTAACAACAACTCTTTTCCCAAACATCTTCGGCAGCCATGCAAAGAACGCTGGTCCTTCGGCGTGGATGTGCACCACATCGTATTTTCCAAATGCACTATAAAGTGCCGCAAATGCGGAGGAGCTGACTGCAGCAAGTCCCCCTGATGTCAAGATAGGGACAAAACATTTCTCAAAAAAAGCAAAAAAATAAGCCCCACAAGGCTTTTCTGACAATTCTTTGA
>ERZ1673752.298-NODE-298-length-88591-cov-13.052860_pt1 | contig 88591 bp, 84 predicted proteins | sample MGYA00580195_ERZ1673752 | MGnify/ENA primary metagenome ERZ1673752 (study PRJEB41218, sample SAMN15661744) | gut metagenome | host: Homo sapiens | place: Canada: London | collected 2015-08-20/2019-03-30 | study: EMG produced TPA metagenomics assembly of...
CACCGCAAAGCGGTGATGTTTTCGCTGGCACTAGGGGTGGGCGTGGCGGTCGTGCTGTCTACCGCGCGAGTCCTCGTGCCCGCACTGGAGCTATGGCACATCCTGCTGCCGGGATACGCGGTGGCTGTCATCATGATGCGTTTTGTTCCGCCGCTGTTTACCGGCATCGCCTTCGATTCCGGCGGGGTGGCTTCCGGGCCGATGACCGCCACTTTCGTGCTGGCTTTCGCCCAAGGCGCGGCGGCCGGTACGCCGGGAGCAAACGTGGTGGTGGACGGACTAGGGGTAATCGCGACGGTAGCTATGACACCACTAATTGCCATCCAAATTCTCGGACTAATATATTCTTCTAAGACAAGGAAGGTTTCCCATGCTTGAGAAAGACTGGCACAAGGACGCCGTGCTGCTTTACGTAGTGGTCAACGACCAGATGGCCTCCAAAATCATTGCCGAAGCGAAAAAACACGGGATTCGCGGCGCCACGGTAATGCTGGGACGTGGCACCATCAAAAACAAGTGGCTCAACGCCATCGGCGTGATAGATTCCCGCAAAGAAGTCCTCATCATGGGGGCGGACACCGCCACCGCAAAAACGGCGATGGAGGCCTTGGCAAAACGTTTCCACTTCGAGAAACCCAACCGGGGTATCGCTTTTGCGGTTGAGATGGAGGGCATCGCGGGAACGTCCGCCATCGAGCACTGGCCCGAACCCCCCGCCGACCCAGCTGCGCAACCGGCACAGTGGCAGCTCATCACCACCATCGTCGAACACGGACGGGCCGAGGACGTGGTCGAAGCCGCGCAAAGTGTCGGGGCTCGCGGCGGCACCATCATCGCCGGGCGCGGCTCGGGGGTAGCCCAAACCGAACTGGTGCTGGGCATGGAAATCGAACCGGAAAAAGACATTGTGTTTATGCTGGCTCCGGCCCAGAATGCCCCACAGATAGAGGACGCCATCGACCAGCGACTCGACTTGAATAAACCCAACCACGGCATTCTTTTCACCCAAAACGTGGTCGCCGTTAGTGGACTTTACCAGGGAGCTTAGATGAATACCCTAACCGCGAAGCTATGGGAAACGACCAAGTCGGTCCTTCCCATAGCTGCTGTTGTGGTGCTGATGCATCTCACGGTGGTTCCCCTGCCGGGCGTGCTGCTGCCGCGTTTCGGGCTGGGCGCCATCGCGGTTATTGCCGGACTGTCGCTGTTCCTGCTGGGGGTCGAGGTCGGTATCGCCCCTATCGGACGAATTATGTCCTCCACCGTGGTGAAGTCCGGACGGATTACGGTGGTCATGACAGTCACGTTCGTGCTGGGTTTCCTGTTGACCATGGCGGAACCGGATATTCTCATCTATGCCGAGCAGGTCAACACGCTGACTCGCGGGATAGTGTCCTCGATCCTGTTGATTATGGTGGTTTCCGCAGGGTTGGCGGTATTGCTGTGCCTGGGCATGGTGCGGATTTTGCGCGGCTGGAAACTGCGCTGGGTGCTGCTGGGGTCTTATGGCCTGGTGGCGCTGTTGGCGCTGGTGGCGCCCATGCAGTATCTGGCAATTGCTTTCGATGCGTCCGGTGCCACCACCGGACCGCTCACGGTGCCGGTCGTGCTGGCTTTCGCTACCGGGGTGGCGTCTTTGAAACGCGACTCGGCGCGCAGCGAAGCGGACTCGTTCGGGCTGGTGGCGATTGCTTGCGTGGGGGCGGTTTTGGCTCTGCAAATTACATCTATCCTGCTGCACTTGGGCGCCCTGCCGACCACCGGACCGACCCTGACCCCGGACACGACCCACCTCTTTGAACCGCTGGTGCGGCATTTCCCGATGGAAGCCCGCAGCGTTAGTCTCGCCCTCGCCCCGCTGCTGGCGCTGTTCCTGATTGGGAATTTCACGGTTTTCAAACTGCACAAGTCCGTACGCCGCAGTGTCATCGCGGGTATCGTCATGGCGTTTTTGGGTCTGACTTTTTTCCTGACCGGCGCAAACGGCGGGTTCATGGACGTGGGACGCACAATCGGGGTGAGCTTGGCGCTGCGCGGCAGCGCGCCGCTGCTGCTGGGTATCGCTTTTGCGCTGGGGTTCCTGGCGGTGTTGGCGGAACCGGCGGTACACGTCCTGACCGAGCAGGTCCAGGAGGTCACTTCCGGTTCGGTGCGGGCTTCAGCGGTGATGGCGGCGATGGCACTAGGGGTGGGCTCGGCAGTTCTGTTGTCTACGTTGCGCCTGGTGATACCTGGTTTAGAGCTGTGGCATATGCTGTTGCCGGGATACCTGGTGGCGGTCGGGCTGACGTTCGTGTCCTCCGAGCTATTCGGCGGGCTAGCTTTTGACGGCGGCGGGGTCGCGCCCGGTCCGATGCTGACCACGTTTGTGCTGGCTTTTGCTCAAGGTGCGGCTGCTGGCACGCCTACTGCGGACGTGGTGGAGGACGGCTTGGGACTCATCACCATGGTCGCGCTGATGCCCCCGATTGTGTTGCAGCTGCTCGGTATCGTGTTCCAGGCTCGCGCCCGGCGCCGCACCAACCTGCACAACAAAGACCCGTGGGCCGGCCCCACCCCGACTGGTGAAACCAAACCCAACTCGACCCACTCTGCTGGTGAAAAAACCGCCCCCCGCGCTGCTGCCGCCTCGGCAGGGCACCAACTGGCTGAAACCAGCCATCAAAAGAAGGAAAACTCATGATTCAGGTGATATTGACCGTCGTGGAAAAAGGCCACGCCGAAGAGGTTATCGACGCGGCGGTGCAGGCTGGCTCGCACGGTGGAACGATTATTAATGCGCGTGGCTCTGGGGTTCACGAGACTGCCACCCTGTTCGGTTTGGGCATTGAACCGGAAAAAGAGCTGGTGATAATCCTGGCCGGCCAGGCGAATACTCCGCAAATAGTGGAGACGATTTACGAAACTTTGGATTTGCACCAGCCCGGAAACGGCATTGTTTTCGTGCAAAACACGGCCCGTGTGCGCGGACTTTACCAACCGACCGAGTAGGGTGGGCACAGCGTCCAAAACGGGCAAAGCGGGCAAAAAATAATAGTTGGAGGAAAACCTCCAACTATTATTTGTAAAAGATATGGCGTTTTAGGAAGCCAAGACTTCATCCAAACGCAGCGAAGCGTCCTCTTCGTTGGTTTTTTCAGCCAAGGCCAGTTCGGAAACCAGAATCTGACGTGCCTTGGTCAGCATCCGCTTTTCACCAGCGGACAGTCCGCGGTTCGAGTCACGGCGGGACAGGTCACGCACCACTTCGGCTACCTTGACGACGTCGCCGGTAGCGATTTTTTCCACGTTGGCCTTGTAGCGGCGCGACCAGTTGGAGGGCTCATCGGTTTTCTTGGCACGCAACACCTCAAAGACGTGCTCCAGCCCGGCTTCATCAACGACATCGCGTACCCCGACCATCTCTACGTTCTCAGACGGAATCTGGATGGTGAGGTCGCCCTGGGCGACACGTAGCTTGAGATATTCGCGTTCCACACCTCCTATGACTCGGGTCGTAATCTCTTCGATTGTGGCGGCCCCATGATGGGGATAAACAACGGTTTCGCCAACATTAAATGTCATATTGAAAATCTCCCGTTTTTGAGGTGGATATACTTATGTTATCACGATTTTGTGGTAAAGAACAATTAAAGGTGTGCCCCCTTTTGGCGCAATGGCGCGAAAAAATGCCTCCTGTAGCACGAACTTTTACCGAGGTAACAATGATTGAACCGAAAAGAAAAAAGAAGTCCGGACGTAAAAAGAAACAAGGTATTGACCTAACAAACGCTCCGGTAAAACGGAAAGCGGTTAAGGCGGCGCGCCGGGTAATGGCTTCACAAGCCGGGGATGTGGCGGCTTTGCACGGGGCCGAAGCGGAACTGCTTGACCCTCCGGTCTATGAAGTGGCGCGGCGCGGGATTTTGGCGGAGCCTTCGCGCAGCACTGAGTTTTAGACTCCGCGACACGCCGGAAAATTCGCGCAAACCCGGCGACACGCCCGGTGTGCCTAGTGTGCCGGACCCAACCGAAAACAACCCCCACCGGCCTTGAGAGGCAACCCGACTACCCCACCGACCTGATGCGTCACTGCTGGAGCTGGTGGACCTGGCAAAACTACCTGCTCTGCAAACCCCACCCGGCCGACAACTACTTGGGGCGCCTCGGTATACCGAAGCGCCCCAAACAGTTTGAGATGAACTATTTGCCTTGGTTAGCCACCGCTTTGATGGCGTCGGCAGCTGCGTCTGGATCCAGGTAGCGGCCGTGGGCGACAGGCTTGAAATCCTCGCCCAGCTCGTAGTACAGCGGAATCCCGGTGGGGATGTTCAGACCCGAAATCTCGGCATCGCTGATGGAATCCAGGTGCTTCACAATGGCGCGCAGCGAGTTGCCGTGAGCCGCCACCATGACGGTCTTGCCAGTCTTAAGGTCTGGAATGACCGCGTCTTTCCAGTAGGGCAACGCGCGTTCCAGCACGTCCTTTAGACATTCCGAACGCGGAATCGGCTCACCGGCGTAACGCGGATCGGCGTCCTGGCTGAACTCGGAACCGAGCTCAATCTGGGGCGGCGGCACGTCATAGGACCGGCGCCACTGCATAAACAGATCCTCGCCGTATTCGTCGCGGATAGCCTTTTTGTTCAAGCCCTGCAAGGCGCCGTAGTGCCGTTCGTTCAGCCTCCACGAGCGGTGCACCGGAATCCAGTGCCGGTCGCACGCGTCCAACGCCAGGTTGGCGGTCATAATCGCGCGGCGCAGCAGGGAGGTGTGCAAGACATCAGGCAGGATACCTTCCTTCTTTAGCAGCTCACCGCCGTGGGTAGCTTCGGCGCGGCCCTTTTCGCTCAAAGGTACGTCAACCCAGCCGGTGAACAGGTTTTTCGCATTCCATTCGCTCTCGCCGTGGCGGAGCAGCACAAGTTTGTATGTCATGGTTTCATTCTTCCACAGGCCTTTGCCCGTCATAGGGCTTTTGGTCCCGGTTTTCTGGTGCGCCACGCCTTTGGCGAGTGTTCACGAAAGGTTGGGCAAGAACCCTTGTGCGACCTCACAAACCCACACCGTGAGCGCCGCGGCGACAGCCACAACAAACAGCGACTGACCTCGCCACGACAGCACTAGGGCGACCCCAATCCCCAACACTGCGGAAATCAGGGAACCGGTCGAGAGGAACGCGGCGGGAATAATCATCGCGGCCAGCACCGCCCACGGCACGTAATACAGGAAAGAATTAATCCAAGGAGACTTGATATCCCGGCGCAACACCAGCAGCGGCAGGACGCGCAAAGCATAGGTGACCAGCGCGGTCACCAGGATAGCCGTGGCCAGGTAGCTCATAGCTCACCTGCTTTCCCCGCCTCGCCGCCGGACAGTTCCGGGTCGGCTGCAGTCTCTCGGTGCGGAAAGAACGTGGCCCCGAGTCCCGCGGCCACCAGGGTGGCGATAATGATGCGCCAGCCGGAGGACAGCTGGGACACGACCGGGGCAAAAGCGAGGGCTGCCGAAGTCCCCGCCGCGATAGCCACCACTATTTTTACTTGCGAGGACTGTTTAAACGGGGGCATGACGATGGCGATAAACATGGCGTAAAGCAAAATTCCCGCCGCGTTTTCCACCGCTTTGGGCAGCGCTTCGCCCACATACGCCCCGACCAGGGTGCCTGACACCCACCCCACAATCGGCAGAATCATCGAACCGAGATAATGTGCGAAACCCACTTGGGTGCGCCCGATGTTGATCGCGTAAATTTCGTCGGTGACCCCCAGTGCCATCACCATTCGTTTGAGACTGCCGACCGGACGGGGATTGGTGCTGGTCAAGCGTTGGGACAGGGAGGTACTCATCAGCAGGTAACGCAGGTTCACCAGCGCCGTGGTTACGGCTAGCTCCACCAGACCGCCCCGGGCTGCAATGATGGTGATACCGGCAAACTGGCCGGTAGAGGAGATGCTGGTGAGGGAAAATACAGCCGAGGACAGGGGCGGTAGCTTGCCTTGTGCCCAATACATGCCGATGGCGATAGAAACCGCGAAATAGCCCAACCCGATGGGAAGTCCTGCCTTGATTCCCGCGGTAAAGTCCTGTGTTTTCAACAGTCTGACCTGCTTTACGGGTCTAACCGAGCGTGACCGGGCCACATTGGGCGCCAGCGGGGGTGTCCACCACCGGGGCGACGTGGGTTTGCAACAGGTCGCGAATCGCGTCGGCACGGTCCCAATCCCGTTGCGCCTTCGCGTCAGCACGCTGCTGCAAAAGGGCGGTGACCAGCGCTTCCAGGGTTTCGTTTGGGGCCTCCGTGGTGTCGGGGGCGGCACTGGCCGCCGGTGTTGCGGGCGCTGACGTGGCCCAAGCCGGGTCGGACGGGTCCAAACCGAACACGTCCAGCATGGCGCGCAATTGCAGTGCTGCCTGTTGGGCGCCAGACGTGTCCCCGCTGGCCAAGGCCGTTTTACCGGCTTTCAGGGTGCGGTGCAGTGCCGGGAGGGCACCGGGAACATTCAAGTCGTCGTCCAAAGCCGCCACGAAGTCATCGGGTAACTCGACCGCGGCCAGTTCGTGTTGCCGAGCAAGGTCTGGCTCGACGTCTCCATAGATATTGCAAACCTCCGGAGCCACCTGCCCCGCCGGGGCGGACCGAGGGACTTGCTGGAGGAAACTGGTGAATTTGTCCCACAGCAAAGCCGCCTGTTTCAAGGAATCTTCGGAGTATTCCAGATTCGTGCGATAGTGCGTGGTGACCACGGACATCCGCACCACCGCCGGATCCCAATCCTCCAACAGGCGGCGCACCCCGACCACGTTACCGACAGACTTCGACATTTTTTCGCCCTTCAGCGTCAGCCAGGCGTTATGCATCCAGTAGCGGGCAAATCCCCAGCCCGCCCCGTGAGACTGCGCCATCTCGTTTTCATGGTGGGGAAAGCGCAGGTCCAGCCCGCCGCCGTGAATGTCGAACGTGTCGCCCAGGTAGGCCTGGCTCATGGCGGAGCATTCCAGGTGCCAGCCGGGACGTCCGCGTCCCCAGGGTGCGTCCCAAGCCGCATCGGTGGGTTCGTCGTCTTTCGCGGCCTTCCACAGGGCAAAGTCGCGGGGGTCGCGTTTGCCCGCCTCGGTGGCGGTGTCGATTTGGGATTCGTCCTCGGTAGAAGCGAGTTCGCTGACCGGCTGGTTCGTCAGCGCGCCGTAGTCTGGCAGGGACATCACCGAGAAATACACGTTGCCGTTTGTGTCGCTGTAGGCGTGACCCCGTTCAAGCAAGCGCTCAATCAGCGCAATCTGTTGGGGAATATGCCCGGTGGCGTGCGGGGTCACGGTCGGGGGCACGGTATTCAAAGCCCGGTAGGCAAAGTCGAATTCTCGCTCGAAATGGGCCGCTAGCTCCCACCACGGCACGCCGGCAGCGGCTGATTTAGCCAAAATTTTGTCGTCAATATCGGTGACGTTGCGCACGTAAGTCACCGCGTATCCCTGCCGACGCAGCCAGCGCACCAGCACGTCAAAGTTCAGTGCGGCGCGCAAATGCCCTAGGTGAGGAGCCCCCTGCACTGTCGGCCCGCACAGATAAAGCCCCACCTTTCCCGGTGTGACCGGCTCAAAGTCGCGGACTTCATGCGTGGCGGAATCAAAAATCTTCATGAGCTAAGTCTAATGGCTTGGTCCGGCTTGGGGCAGTAATCGTGCAAATGCACGAGTGACCGATTGTAAAAGAGATTTTTGGGTTTTCCGGGCACCTGGGATGCAAAACCGCAGGTAAATCCGATTTTAATTTGAGGCGGTCGTCTCGAAACGCAGTGAAATCGGTCATTCGTGCCAGGCAGACCCCAAACTCGGGGCAGTCGGCTCGCCTAGCCGCGCAGGGCGGCGATTTGGTACAGGGCGATGCCGGTGGCGACAGCGGCGTTCAGGGATTCCATGCGTTTATCAATCGGGATAGACACAATCTGATCGCAGGTTTCGCGCACCAGCCGGGAAATCCCTTTGCCTTCCGAGCCGGTCACGACCACCAGAGGCTGATCCGCCAGCGTCAAAGCGGGCAAATCCACTTCTCCCCCACCGTCCAAGCCGATAGCAAACGCCCCCTCCGCTTGCAGCTGCTGCAAGGCATGAGTCAAGTTCCGCGCTTTTGCGACCGGCACAATCGCCGCCGCCCCCGCCGAAACTTTCCACACGGCCGCGGTGACCGAAGCCGACCGGTGCTCGCCAATGATGACCCCGTCGGCCCCGAACGCCGCCGCGGAGCGTAGCGTCGCCCCCAGGTTGTGCGGGTCGGTGACCTGGTCTAACACAATGAACAGGGGCGGACGATTCGGCTCAGATTGAGCTCGAGCGACCGCTTGGTCCCACAAATCCATCACTTCGGCATATTCGTAAGCCGCGATTTCCGCTGCAATCCCCTGATGGGTACCTCCCGCGGTGATGCGATCCAGGTCGGCGGGGGAGCATTCTTGCAGCTCGGCTCCCGAAGCGGCCCCGCGTTGCACCACTTTGGACAGACGCTCGTCTTTCATGAGCGTGGCGGAAACGAACAGCCGTTTCAGCGGTACCCCGGCAGCGGCGGCTTCGACTACCGGGTTGCGTCCGAAAATGATTTCGCTGTCAGCAGCGGTGGTGGGCCGGTACTTGTCTTTCGCGGCCGCCCGCTGGGTTACTCCCGAGGTGTGGGTGGCTTTGCGTTCCGCCTCCAGACGGTCGCGATAGGCCTGGTGGTAAGGGCGATTGACGGCTTTCGGAGTCGGCCCTTTGCCTTTCAAGCGGTGCCGACGTACCCCGCCGCTACCTTTCGGGGCGTGCGAAGTTGATTTCTTTGGACTCATGCCGACCATTTTACCCATCAGGTTTTCGCCGGGCGCAAACTCACGGCGACCCGGGTGCAGGTCGTTAGCGCTGGTTAGAATCCGCGCCGGGGAAGGTGTCGTTCGATTCGTCGGACGAGTCGGCGGCGCGCTGCTCCAAATCGTCGAGCAAGTCACGGATTTCCGACCGTACAAAATCGCGGGTCGCGAGCTCTGACACCGCCAAACGCAAGGCGGCAATTTCCCTGGTCAAATATTCGGTATCGGCCAAGGTCCGGGCGGCCTGCTGGCGGTCTTGTTCCGCAATGACGCGGTCGCGGTCGTCCTGCCGGTTTTGCGCAAACATAATGAGCGGCGCGGCATACGAGGCTTGGGTGGAAAACATCAAGTTCAGCAGGATAAACGGGTAGGGGTCCCAGGGGTTATCCCCTAGGGATTGGGTCAAAATCAGGTTCGCGGCAATCCAGACCGCCACGAAAACCGTCATCCACAAAATGAACTTGGAAGTACCCATGAACCGGGCGGTGCTTTCCGCCACCCTGGTAAACAGCGAGCGATCTTGGGCGCCCATCTGGGAGCGGCGCCGACGCCCGAACACTCCGCGGCGTCCTTCGGTGGGGGTCTCCAATCCCTTAGACATCGGGGTTGACCTCCTTACCAGTCTCTCTACCAGCCTCTCTACCTGTTTGCTGACGTGTCTGTTTTCGGCGAACTTTATCCGCCAAGATGGTGCTCACCGTGGGGCTCGATACGGGGGCATCGTCCTCATCGTTGGGAGCGCCTTCCGCATCGTCCGAGGCCAAGGCCGAAGCGGTGTCTTCTTCCGTTTCCTCGTCACCGGCGGCGGCTTCGGCTTCCGCAATGGCGGCTTGTTCGGCTTCGGCGCGGTCCTCCCACCGCCAGTCGTCGGGCAACAGGTGGTCCAAGACGTCGTCCACCGAGACAGCTCCCAGCAGGGAACCGGAGTTTGGCCCCACGACTGGGATAGCGGTCAGGTTGTAGGTTGCCAGGGTACGCGTCAGGTAGTCTACCGACCGATCCGGGGTCACGGCCTCCAGGTCAGTGTCGACAATGTTTCCCAACATGACATTGGGCGGTTCCCGCAAAGCTCGCTGCAGGTGCACCACCCCGATAAATTTTCCGGTGGGGGTCTCGAGGGGCGGGCGAGCAATCATCGCGATAGCGGCCAGAGCGGGGGGAATGTCTCGGCGTTGCGCGTGCGCGAGCATGGTGGCGACCGTGTCTTCCGGCGCCAGCACCACCGGTTCGGTGGTCATCAGGCCGCCAGCGGTTTCCTCGTCGTAAGCCAGCAAACGCCGCACGTCTTTCGCCTCTTCTGGCTCCATCAGTTCCAGCAGGTTTGCCGCGACTTCCCGCGGAAGTTCAGCCACCAGGTCGGCGGCGTCGTCAGGCTGCATGACGTCCAAAACATCGGCGGCTCGCGCCGGGTCCAGCGAGGAAACAATCTTAACCTGATCGTCTTCCTCCAACTCTTCCAGTACGTCAGCCAAGCGGCTATCGGGCAGCTGGGACGCGATGGAAAGCATCCGCGAGTCGGACAAATCGTGCAGGGCGTCAGCCATATCAGCGGGTTTCATGTCGCCCAAAGTGGCCAGCAGGGAATCTGCCGCTTGATCGGCGCTTCCGACGGTCAAACCGGTGACTTCCTCGACCCCCACATGCAAGGTTTCTCCAAGCTTGGTACGGAAAGCCCCCCGGCGCGCCCGCGCTACGTAAAGTTCCGTAACAGCCCAGGTCCGGTCCTTTTGCCGCTCGATACCCAAGTCGAGAATCTGAGCCTGACCCGAACCGTCCTTTAGCGTCACGACCCGATCCAGTACGTCTTGGATCGCGCAGGTTTCCAAAGGCCGGGCCTGGAAACGGCGCAAGTTCACCAGCCCGGTCGTAATGACAGCACCGGACTTGATGGCGGTGACCCGGGTGATGGGCACGAAAACTCGGTGGGCGCGTGTCACCTCCACCACTAGACCTACGGCAACGGGCGGTCGACGGTGCAGCAAAACGACCACGTCATACACTTTTCCGACCGGATCTCCAATGGGATCAAAAACGGCGGTTCCCCCCAGGCGTCCCACGAAGACGCGTTCGATTTCGTCTCTGCTCACGTGTAAATCCTACCTGTTTGTGCCCATGACTGTGGGAAACTTCACGAGGCGGGGGCAGGAGCGGTGTCCTCAGAAGGGTGGGGGCGGCGCTTTCCCCACAGGTAGACTGCCACGAAAGCCACCAGCAGAGCCGCCAAAAGCCAAAACAGCCAGTTGGGAATCCCGGACAGGGCGCGTTGCACCGCGAACTCCAGATTGGACTGGGCGCTGGCGGACAGCAGGGAAGTGGCCAGACCGCCGGGACCCGTCAGCATCAGTACCAACCCCAACAAGGTAATCAACAGTCCGGAAACCAGGTTTCCCACGGTGGAGTCCCGACCCAAAATCTTGAGGGGGCGCGGGCGCAGCACCCGATTCGGAATCAGGTTCCACAAGAATGACAGCACGGCGACCGGGGTAAACATACCTAGGCCGAACGCAAACATGGTAAAGAATCCAGTTACCGGGGATCCGCCGCTAACACTGAAAGCGAGGATGGAACCCAAAATCGGGGCTTGACAGCCGGTCGCGGCGACCCCGTAGGCGAGGCCCATCAGGAAAATCGCTGCCGGAGCGGTGCGTTCGACCGGGGCGTTCTCGCCCCGCGGAGAGCCACCCGAAACCGGGGTGCGGCGCGCGGCACGGCGCCGTTTCCACACTTGGAACCGGCTTTTCAGGCTGCCAAAGTTCGGCACCGGCAACGCCAAGGCTTGCCACACCCCGAACAGGACGATGATCAGTCCCGCCCACACGGTCAGACCGCGCAGTTTCGCGTTCAGCACTGCACCGAGGGCTCCGAAAGCGGCCCCGGTGGGCAGCAATCCCGCCATGAGTCCCAGGAAGAACACAGCAGTGCGGGACGCCAACTTGGTCTTTGATGAAAAAGCGTAAGAAAAGAAAGACGGAATCAGCAGGGCGGAACAGGGTGAAAACAGGGTCAGGATCCCCCCGGCGTACGCCACCGCGAAGGTTACTGAGTCCATTCCGTTCCCTTCCCCCGCGGGTTTATCCGCCCGCAGTGAACTCGAAAAACTGATGTGGCCAGCGGCCAGTATCTACTTTGTGGCCAAGAATTTTTGGTACTCGATAGAGTGTTCAAAGTACTCAATCGGGTAGGCTCCCGAAATCGTGGAATCGCCCAGCACAAAGAACGGGGTACCGTTGACACCTACCGAATGGCCCGATTCGGTTTCTTGGGAGACGGTGGATTGGGTTTCCGGGGCGTTCATGTCGGACTTGAACCGTCCCAAGTCGGCGATGCCAACGGATTGGGCAATCTGGATGACCTTGTTTTCGTCATAAGTGGGGTGCTCTCCCTCGGGTGCGCTCCCGTAGGCGGCTCGTACAAAATCCCACAGTTTGCCCTGTTTCATCGCCGCGATCGAAGCCTGGGCAGCGATGTCGGACCGGTACTGGTCAGCGAAAATCACCATGTTGTGCCACTGAATCTTCAGGGTGCCGTCATCGACATATTTCTGCAGTTTCGGCAACGTATCGTTGCCCCAACTGGTACACATCGGGCAAGAAAAATCGCTCAAAACTGTCAGTGTTACCGGGGCGTCGGGTTTCCCCAAGGTGCGTTCGGGCTCATCGGCGCCGTCGTGCAGGATTTTCATGGCTTTCAGTCCGCCTTCGTTCGTGACCGAGGAGGCGAAGTCTTGACCGGGGACCAAGCCCGTTTGGGCCACAAAGTCCGCCACGGCCTTCTGACCGCCGGCGTTGCCGGTGGGCGAACCGGAACCAGTAGGGGTGGCCGCCGGGGGGTTCGCTGTCGGCGCGGTGGCGCGCCCCACGAAAAACGCGATGACTAAAAGCACAAAAATGGCCAGGAGGCCAATAATTTTCAAAGCCCACAAGTTGGCGGCGCTGCGTTCTTCAGGTTTGTTCTTATCGCTCATTTTCCCTCATATTTCAAATACTTCCTTAAGTAAAGCATAGCGGAAGCGCGGTTTGCCGCCGGGCTGCTACTGTCCGCCCCTGTTTGCGGCCGGGGAGGCTGACTCTGCAGCGGGAGACTGGGTCGCTGCCGATGCAGCCGCGTCAGAAGCCGCGGGGCTGGCAGCCGGTCGGTTCGCCTCCGCCCAGGCTTTCAGACCGTCGAACAAGGATTGGGCGTAGCGTTCCTGACCGGTATCCGACTTCATGCGGGCGGCATCAGCGGGGTTGCGCATTTCGCCGAGCTCCACCATCGCGGCGGGCACTTCAGAAAAATTCAATGTCGCCAAATCGGAACGTTTCCACACCCCGCTGCTGATCGACCCCCCGGACTGGGGCACGAATCCACCCTCCTGCAGAGCCTTGACCATTTTGGCAGCCAAATCGGAGGAGGGCTGCTTTTGGGCCTCGTTTAGTGGCGGCTCGGAAATCATCACGAAGAATCCGTGCTGAGCCGTGTCCGTGGTGCCGTTGGCGTGGAGGGAAACCATCACGTCAGCCCCGACCTTTTGCGCAAACTGGCCACGGGCATCCACACACGGCCCCACCCCCGCGTCCGAGTCGCGCGTCAGGAACACAGTAGCGCCTTCGGCCTCCAACTTGGTCTTTAGTGCGTTCGCAATCTTCCAATTGAACTCGTGTTCGGTGTAGCCGTCAGCGGTAGCGGTGCCGGTCGTGTTGCAGGGTTTTTGCCCGCCGCGCCCGTCGGGAACATTCGTCCCGATTTGCTGCCAAGCTGCGGCGTTACCGCCATTGTGTCCCGGATCGAGAGCGACTTTCAGCCCTTTCAGTCCCCCGGCCGCCCCGGCATCGGGGTTCTCAGATGGTCCCGCGTTTCCGATGGAATCAGGATTATTCGGGTTTGGTTTGGCAAAGTCGCTGGGGGTAGCCGTGACGGTCACGGTAGGATGCGGCGCCAGGTTCATTCCCGCGCTGACCCCGATGCCGACGCTGACCAAGGACAGGATAATCCCCCCAGCCAGCAGCACCAGCGGCGAAATCCCTTCGTTCGGCCGCGGCTCGGGGGTTCCCGTCCCCACCCGGCGCAGTCGTAACTTAGAGGGCCCCTCCGGTGTCTGGGCGGTGAGAGACTTCCACCGCGGCTCGGACAAATCCGCTCTGGTAGGTGGTGTACCCGAGGCCCTTTGCGGGGTGCGCGGGGATACTGCTTTCAGGTGTTCCCAGTCCGTATCGGGGTGTGCCGCGGCACGTTTGGAAGTCCGCTGCGGCGCGCTGCTAAGAGAATCTGTGCCGGCCCTCAAGGCGTCCTCTCTGGGTGGTGTCGCGGCTGCGGCACCGGTTCCGCCCAGGTCGTCCCATCCGGACACCAAAGATTTCCACCCTTCAGAACGGATCGGTTCGGGTCGGCGCTGCGTGGTTTTGCGCCCGGTTGCGGTTCGGGCTGGTGGCGCGGTGGGGGCGGCGGGTTCTCCCGGAGCCAGGTGGGTGTCGAAATCCTCGCGCATCGCGTCAGGGATTTCCGCGGCTGGAAGATCCGGGGTATCCGCGGCATCAGACCGGGAAAAGGGCGGATCTTGGTGCTGCGGACCGTCCGCATTCAACATATTTTGGGCATTGGCTAATAAGGCGGCAATACCCGGATTGTCCCCGTAGGGAAGCTGGGGCAGCTGGCTGGCGCTAGCGGCGCCAGCGGCCTCGGCGGCGGCGGAAAATTCTTCAAAAAAGCTGGCAGCTTTAGCGTCCGCGGGTTTGTGTTCCGGGTTGTGTTCGGGGTTACGGGCGGAATCCGGAGCCGCGGGGAGACGACGGTCCGGGGGCTTGCCCAGTGAGGAGGAACGTGCCGGAGGCGCAGTCGGGTAATCCTGGGTCGGTTCCCAGGTGTCGAATTCCTTCCAGTTGGGCATTTTGCTCCTGTTACTGTGTTTTATTGCCCGGTGGCGTCTTGTTGATGGTAGTCCTGTTTGGCAAAGAAAAATCCTTTGCCGGTGATGGTGTTCCAGCATTGGGTGCCGTTATAGGTCGATTCGCAGGCAAAATCGCCGTAGGTCATGGCTGTCTCGTGTGGAATCACGCCTCCGCTGGGGGAGTAATCCTGGTTGGGCTGACAAGTGGTGGAAGGGTCGCCGTCCCGCATACTGATGACCAAAGAATCCAGATTCGGCTCGCAGCCGGCTACTGAGCTGACCAGGTTGCGGACCTGACAGCTGAGTTCATCGCCGTTTACCTGGCAGGTGGAGTCTCCGGTTTCGGTGACGAAAGACTGCATATTTTGGGCACCGGCCGGTGCCGGAGCCACGGTCTGGCTCGGGGATTCGCTGGCTGGAGTTTTTTCTTTGGCTGTGGGAGTTTCGTCCGCGCTATCGCCGGCGGGGTTCGAGGAATCCGTGTCAGTCTGGTCGTAGCCGCCTCCAATAACCCCGGTCGTCACCAAAACTATCGCGACAACCATGCCGATTACAGCAACGAGCAAAACGGAAAAAATGACCCACAAAACGGTGTTGGATTTTTGTTTCGCAGCCGTCGGCGTGTAAGGGGCTGGGGTCGGACTCGTCACCGGGATATTGCCGGTGACGGGAGCCATGTACTGGGTTTGTGCCATGGCCGGGGGTACGGTGCTATAGCTGCCCATTCCCGCGCCCTGATTTGGCGCCGCGTTGGGCGGAAAAGATGGAGGCAAGCCGGAGGTCGGTACCGGGGCGGATACGGGGGTGCTCAGCGGGGGCAGTACGGTGGTTTCTGTCGGGTTTTGTCCCAGTATTGAAGTTCGGTTGGGGCTCACGGAGGGGGTCTCCCCAGTGGCGGGGGTTGTCGTCGAGTCGGGCGTCACCAGGGTTTCCGGTTGCTGTGCGGCGGTTTCTGTGGGGATGACTGCCGCGGGAGTTGCGGGGGTTGCCGGCTCGCTGGGGGTAGGCGCTGCTGACAGACCGGGAAGGGGGAGAGTGGGCATGGGCATCATCTGGCCAGCCTCAAACACAGCTTGGCGCTCCCGCAGGGCGGCGATGACTTCGGGCTCATTTTTGTTCACCAGCCAGTCGAGCAGTCCGGTATAGGCCGCGGGGTTTTTCGCGATTAACGGACGCAGTTCCGCATTGGTCGCCAGCTGTTGTAAATCCAAGCCGGGAGTAGACGGGTCGCTAGCTTGGGCACGCAGTTCATCCATACGGTCATTATTCCACAAAATCGCGTCTTTCCACCTGTAACTTAGGGCTTTACGGAGCGGGAGATTAGCCGGCGGAACCACGAAACACGAAATGCACAAACTTTCCCGTGAGCTCCTCGGCTTGGCGAGCCAAGTCAGCCGCGAACGATTTGGCTTGAGTTTGGGCGCAAAGTTCCTGAAATTCCGGGCGCGTGCCGTCGGGGCGAGCCTGCTGTAGAGCCAAGCGTTCCACCCCGCGCTCGTGCAGGGCACGAGCCAAAGCGGGGAGGGCCGACGGGTTCGTGTCGCCCGCTTCAGTGCCGGGATAGGCGGTGACGCGCACTTCGTAATCCGGTAGGGTTCCGGCCCGGTGCGCCGCCAACACCAAGTCCAGCGCCTGCCAAGCGTCCGTGCCGGCCTGACGCGCTTGTGAACGTCCCACCACTTGGGGATAGTTTTGTGGCAAACCTTTCACGTCCAAGCCGACCCAATCGAGCAACCCGGCCTCCAGCAGCTGCGCCAGACGCTTCGGGTAGGCCCCTCCGGTGTGCAACCCCACCAGAAAACCCAGGTCGCGCACCCGCCGCGCGGCGGGCATCAGCGCCGCCTGGCGGGTCGGTTCCCCGCCGGAAAACACGACCCCGTCGAGCAGACCGCGCCGCCGCTCCAGCAGCTCCCACAGGTCCGCCTCCTCGTAACCGGTGGGCGCCCGTGGGTCAATGATGGCAAAATTTTGGCAATATCCGCAGTTCCAGGGGCATCCTTGGAGGAACACGCTGGCGGCCAGTTTCCCCGGCCAATCCACCGTGGAAAACGGCGTCACCCCGGCGATAACCAAACCGGTGAGCGGGGCGGTCGCGGGGTTATTCGTGGCTGCTGTGGACACTGGTGCTCCTCTTGATTAAATACGTGACCCAGGTAACCCAGCCGGATTACCTGGGTCGGATAGATTCAGTTTATTGCTTTTCGTCCTTGAGAATCATGAAGCCTTCCACCGGCACTTGGTACTGCACAAAAATGAGGTTGTTCGTGTCTGCTGGCACGGTGTATTCCCAAGAGCCCGTAGCGGGGGTATCCACGCCGCAGCCGACTTCAGTGAGCTGGCCCTTCTGCTCGTCAGTTTCTACCCCTTCCAAATCCGGAACAATCCACACCTTGATGGTGGCGGGTTTCACTGTCTGGCAGGTGAAATCGACCTTGACTTTTTCCCCTGTCTTCCAGTCACCGTTGGCGTTGAGAAACAATTGATAAGACTCAATCTTGTCCTTGGAGAAGTTCTGGAAGGTGGGGTTAACGCGGGAAACGGGATATCCCTTGGACTCGGCGTATGCCTCGCCGGCATCCTCCCACTTTTTCTCCAGGGCGTCAGCGTCGTCCACGGGGACTTCCTCGTTCTCTTGCTCTGGCTTGGCCACGTCCTCGGTGGTGGAAATCAGGCCGGGTTTCTGATCAGCAGCGGGCGCCTCGGACGGAGCTTTAGCGTCCGCAGTGGGTTTCTCGTCCCCACCGCCGCAAGCCGATAGACTCAGAGCCAGGGCGAACGCACCCGTCAACGCAAGTAACTTTTTCATGAGTATTCCTTCCATTTGTCAGGCTGAAGGGGCTGGTTGCCCCGGATTGATAAACAGCCTAGGCAAACGGTTAAGGTTTGTAATCACCCAAAAGTACGGAAAATCTCGGTTCGCGGGTGGCGTCCAAAAACTGTCACCCGCGAACCCGGTCGACCCACGACCCTTGTGAAACCACGAGGGTCGTGAATCTGGCCCTAAACCAAGGCCGCTTCCGCCAAGCGCGAATGCAGCTCGCCGTGGGAGGCCGCCGCCGACTCGCTGAAGTACTGGCGCTCGGCAAACTCGCCTTTCTTACCGATGTTAAAGGACTGGACGGGCCGGAAGTAGCCCATAACGCGAGTCCACACCTCGCAATCTTGGTGGCGCCCCTTCGCTTCGCATTGCGGACAGGTGAAGTGTTCGCCGGAAATGTAGCCGTGCGTCGGGCAGATACTAAACGTCGGCGTGATGGTGATGTAGGGGGTGCGCCAAGTGGTCAACGAGCGGCGCACTAGCTGTTTGCAGGCCTCCGCGCTGGACACGGCCTCGCCCATGTACAGGTGCAGCACGGTGCCGCCGGTGTACTTGGTCTGCAGTTCCTCCTGCAGTTCCTCGGCCAGGAACGGGTCGTTGGTAAACCCGACCGGCAGCTGCGAAGAGTTCGTGTAGTAGGGGTTTTCGGTCGTGCCGGCCTGCAAGATTTTGTCCCCAAAACGTTTCCGGTCAGCTTTCGCCAGGCGATACGTGGTGCCCTCGGCCGGGGTCGCCTCCAGGTTGTACATATGTCCGGTAGCTTCCTGCAGCTCCACCATCTGGTCGCGTACCCCGTCCAGGATACGGGCCGCCAGGGCGTGTCCGCGCGGGTCGGTGATGTCATAAGCGTCGTCGGTGAAGTTGCGGATCAGCTCGTTCATGCCGTTGACCCCGATGGTCGAGAAGTGGTTGTCCAGCGTCCCCAGGTAGCGTTTCGTGTAGGGGAACAAGCCGTGGTCCATGTGGTACTGGATGGTGATGCGCTTGCGTTCCAAAGTCACCGAAGCCAACTCAATGAGTTCACGCAAGCGGGCGCGCAAACCGTCCTCGTCGCCCTTGTGCAGATAACCCAGACGCGCCAAGTTGATGGTCACCACCCCGATAGACCCCGTCTGTTCCGCCGAACCGAACAGCCCGTTACCGCGCTTGACCAGTTCCCGCAGGTCGAGCTGCAGTCGGCAGCACATGGAGCGAATCTGGCCGGGGTCGAGTTCAGAGTTGATGAAGTTTTGGAAATAGGGCAGCCCGTACTTTGCCGTCATTTCGAACAGCAGGTTGGCGTTGGGGGAGTCCCAGTCGAAATCCTTGGTCATGTTGTAGGTCGGAATGGGGAAGGTGAACACGCGTCCGTCTGCGTCCCCCTCGGTCATGACCTCCATGTAGGCGCGGTTGATGATGTCCATCTCGGCCTGCAGGTCCCCGTAGGCAAAGTCGCACAGTTCCTCGCCGATGAGCGGCACTTCGTCGCGCAGGTCGGGCGGGCAGGTCCAGTCAAAAGTGAGGTTCGTGAACGGACATTGACTGCCCCAGCGGCTGGGGACGTTCAGGTTGTAGATAAGCTCCTGCATGCACTGTTTGACCTCGGCATACGTCATGTCGTCCAGGCGGACGAAAGGCGCCATATAGGTGTCGAAGCTAGAGAACGCCTGGGCACCGGCCCACTCGTTTTGCAGCGTACCCAGGAAGTTCACGATTTGCCCGCAGGCCGAGCTGAAATGCCGCGGCGGATTGGAGGCAATGGCCCCGCTGACTCCGTTGAAACCCTGCTGTAGCAACTGTTTCAGCGACCAGCCGGCACAGTATCCGGCAAACATATCCAAATCGTGAATGTGGAAGTCGCCGTCGCGGTGGGCAGCACCGGCCGCGGCGGGGTAAATCTTGTCCAGCCAGTAGTTGGCCACCATCTTGCCCGCGGCGTTCAGAATCAGCCCGCCGACTGAGTAGCCCTGGTTGGCGTTGGCGTTCACCCGCCAGTCAGCCTGGCTCAAGTATTCGTCCACTGTCTCTATGGGGTCAATCGTGTGGTGGCGCGGATTCGTCTCAAAAACGGGGGTTGTCTCTTGCTTCATTGCAGTCATCTTTTTCCTTTCATCTCCTCATCTCCCAATGCGGAGGACACAGGAATTTACTCTAGGGAGGAATTTGGACAAATCAACTACATATAGTGCGTGTCGCCCAATTTTACCCCTACATGTTGTGTTTTCCCTGGTCTGTAGGTTACGGGAATTCGTCGTTGTGCGTGTCGCGGTATCGTAGGAGGGTGAAATTTTCTCACCGGGTGGAACTGAACGAACCGAACGCCGTGGCTGTCGCCCAGGGCGCGGCTCGACGCGACGGCACGTTGAAAGTGAATCTGGCGGATTCCAATCCGACCCGCTGGGGATTGGGTGCACCGGGCTTGCCACCCTACGAACCCGACCCGCGAGGGCCTCGGGCGGCCCGCGAGGCGCTGGCTGCCTGGCTGAGTGAGCGTGACGAACGCACCGTGAACCCCGACCATCTCTACCTCTTAAGTTCTACTTCCCAGGGCTATGCGTGGTTGACGAAGTTGACGTGTGACCCCGGCGAACAGATCGCTGCCCCGACCCCGGGATACCCCTTGGTAGAAACAATTGCGGGGTTGGAGAACGTGGGGGTCGATTTCTATCCCCTGACCTGGGTGGGGTCCTGGTGGGAACTGGGCGACCTCAATCCGGCGGCGGTGAGAGCCGTGGTGGCCATCAATCCAAACAATCCCACCGGCTCTTATGTACATGGGGAGGATCGTCAGCGGCTCCTCAACTACTGTGCGGACCACGGGGTGGCGCTCATCGCCGATGAGGTGTTTTTTGACTTCGACCTGCCCGGCGCCCCCACCCGACCCGCCGATCGCCAGCGCCTGGCGGGAACCTCAGAAGTGCTGACTTTTGCCCTGGACGGGATGAGTAAAAACTTGAGTGCCCCGGGGCTGAAGATCGCGTGGCTGGAAGTGTCCGGGCCGGAGCCTGACGTGGCGGCGGCGCTGGCCCGCCTGGACGTCATCGCGGATGCCTACCTGCCATTTTCCGATGTTTTGGCCGGGCGTTTGGGGCAATACTTGGCCGCTGTGCCCGCCGCAACCCGCGCCACCCGACAACGCTGCCGCCAGAACCTTGCCACCTTGAGGGACCTTGTGCGCACGGAGCCGAGCGGAACCATGAGCCTACTGGAACCCGAAGGCGGCTGGAACGCGCTGCTGCGATTTCCCGCCCACGTGGACGAGGACGCGCTCATCACCGGGCTGATTGCCCAGCGGGGCATCACCGTGCAGCCAGGATATTTTTTCGATATGCCTTTTGCCTCAGTGGTGTCGGTGTCGCTGCTGCTCGATGCTCCGGCGTTCCGACCCGCCATCGAAGCCCTGCTGGCGGGCATCGTTGACCAGCTCTGATTGCCAAACCGGTGGGGGATGTGATTTTCGCTCAGCGCGGCAGACGGGCGCGCAGGGTGAAACGTGGAGTGGTGAATACAGACAGGGAACCGCCGAGGGCTTCGAGCCGGGATTCCAAGTTGCTCAGGCCGGTGCCGTAGGTCAGTGTGGTCTCCATGGTGCCGGGGTTCGAGACTTCCATCCAGAAACCAGAGGCGTCCTGACCCAGACGCACCTCCATTTCGCTGGAAGTCGTGTGAATCAACACATTCGTGATGGCTTCGCGCAGCACATCCGTAAACATCCGGGCTTTGTCCACCTGGGGAGGAAGGTCGCCGGAAATATGCAGTTCCAGTTCGGCCGCCGAAGCTAGATCTTGCAGGGTTTCCAGCCAAATTTCGGGGGTCGCGGTGACGCGGTCCTGGCTCAGGTCAGAGGGCAAACCCTCCAGCAGACCCTGGAGGCGACGCAGGCGTTCATCGTCTGACACTTCGTCCTCCAAGAACCGGTGAACGAAAGAAATCCGCTGGGAAAGCGTGTCGTGAATGGTGGACCGGGTCGATAAAATGAGCCGACGCGCCAGGGCTTTATCGAGCCGCGAAGTCTCTCTGACCAGGCGTTTTTGGCGAGCCTGCAGGGCATCAATCTCTGCTGAAAGTCGGTAACTGAGCGTCATGTAGTCACTGACATCGACAGCTAGCAGTTGAATCCAAGACCGCCGGCCGTCACGAATCCGGCTATGGGACAACACCCAGGTCCGCCCATCGGGTTCCGTGATTCGCAGCCGAGAGGTTCCGTCGTCGTTTTCTTCCCAGCAGTTCGGGGAATCACTGTCGGCCTGACGGTTTTTCGACTCAAATCGGAATTGACATAGTTGGCGTTCCAACGTCCCGATGTTCGTCAACGACGTCAACCCCAGACGCCCCAAAAGCCCTTCCATAGCAGCGTTGGCAAACTTGCTGCGGCCCCGGAAGTTCGCGAACGCTACGCCGTGTTCCAGCCGATCCAAAGCCCCTTTTACACTGAAAGGACTGAGGACGCGGTGCAGCAGCTGCCAATCTCGCCACACCTGGACGCACAGCCAAGAGGTCGTTAGTGCTCCGGAAGTGAGCAGCACCCAAACACCTCCGGCAGCGACGAAAGGAGGCAACGCCGGGGTCAGCGTCACCAGCAGCGGGGCCTCGGCATAGCGGTAGTTCGTTCCCATTGTCGCCGCCCCCAGCACCAAGCAAACCACCACAAACCATCCAAAGTTACGGTCTTGGAGCAGGAAAATCCCGGTCTGAGAATGGATAAAAACGGTGGCGAACGCCCACATATAGAACGCGAGCAAAAACTCCACACTTAGCAGGAATACCGTGGCTAAACGCCGCCGATGAATGAGCCATTGACCCATCGTGAGCAGGCACGCCGCCAGTAAGCCAATACCCATGAGGGCGGTAGCGGCTCCCATCTGGACGGGGGTGAGACTGTAGAGCTGGTCACTCATGCGCTACCTCCGCTGCCAAAGCGGGTTGACCAGAGCCGATAATCATGTTCAGGTGACAGGTGTCGTCCTCAACGAACATTTCGACTTGGGCGCGAGGCCAGGTCAAGAGCGGATCGAGCAGGGGAAGGTCCTGCTCGGCCAGGTCAATAATCCAGTTCAGCCAGGCTGTGTTACCGTCTGGGGCGACCTCGAAGTTCACGAACACGGCCACCTCTGAAGCCCCAATGAGCTGGTTAAAGGTGCGGTGCAAGCCCTCCAAACACCACAACGCCACCTGGAGCTGCACAGTACCGGTGGTCGGACCATGCAAGCCGGCCACAGCTCCTGCGAAAGAAAAATCGGTACAGGATTGGCTCATAAACGTTGTCAGGGCGTTGACCGAAACGGTTTCTTTCTCAAAGTTCTGTAAAGTCAGTAGACCCGCGCGTTTGGCATAACCCAAGTCCATCTTGATGTTGCGCAAAATATCGGAGCGTTCGCTTTCGTCCAGCGATACGTTGAGCCGAGCGGTGTTGGCTTGAATCCGGCCCAGGGACGCGTTCATCAAGTCATCGAGCCGGTCAAAGAGGACGGGGGCATCGGCCGATTCCTCCATGTTTAACGTGGCTTCGTATTCGGCGCGCAGAATTTCGGTTTGGTGAGTCTCGCGGACGCGCAGTGCTGCCAAAGCCCGCTCCAAATCCTGCACCGCAGTGACATCCGTTTCCCACAGGACGTGGCCGCCGTCCACGGGACGGGTTTGGCAGTACACGGTTCGGTTCGGCTGTACCGAAGTGTCTGTGACCAGCACCGGTACCTGACCGTCCCGCAGCTGCTGACGAGTGTCTTGGTCCAGGTTGAGGGGCTGGGACGTGCGGTAATGGGGGAGCCAATCCCGGTTGACAATTTCGATGGGAATCTGGGATTTTTCAAAGAACCGCAGATACCCGCGGTTTTGCCCAATCGCCCCGATAAAGAACAGAATCTCCCACGCCAACACAAAAATCACGCAATACATTTGGACGGTTTCGGTGGCGCGAACCAGCGGGATTCGCACCGTGTACGCCACGGAATAGAACAACACCGCGAGGAACAGTATCCCGATTCCGGCCACCAGACGCAACCAATGTCCCTTCAGCGACCACGAACCGGCATAGATGATCGCCGCGAAGACCAGCAGCGCCGCCGCGTAATACAGGTAGTATCCCGGACCGTAGCTGTAATCCACCCAGGACTGCCCGGTGCCAAAGCGCAGCACCAAGTGGTGCAAATCGTTGGTGAATACCAGCAGAATCAGGGCCGCGCCGACCCCGGTAATCGAGGTGCGCAAGAAACGGTAACCCGGCGGGCGCCCGCGGCTAGAGTGGGCCATGACGAAGAATATGATTGCGCAGGTCGTATAGATGGGGACGTAATAGTAGTACCAGGTGTAACGCTCAAAAACCCCGAGGGAGGCGTGCTTGATAATCCGCGCCATAATCCACAGGGAGAGTATCCCCGCTTGTGCCAGCACCGCCCAGCGCACATAGGTGAAAGTCGCTGTCCAAAACCGCCATCCCGCCCAAAAACTTAGGAAACACAGCAGAGCGATGAATCCTCCCAGTTCGTAGGCTTCGTTGGTGTTTTCCCATCCCCAAGATCCGCCGTAGGTGTCGTTGTAGAGGCTGGCATCCCAGACAAATTCCTCGTAACTGTCCAGGTTAGTTACTGTTTCTGAGTGAATTTGCTCCCGAAAACTCGGGTTTGTCGAGGGGTAGTCTATGGGGTTGAAAAAACCGGGGGGTACCGCCGCCAGTGGCAATGTTCCGTTGATGCCGTTCGGGCCGCGTTGCCAGATGCCGATTTGGGCGGTGAGCGTGGGGGCGGGGGCGTAATGGACTGAGGGACCCACGGAGAATTGGGCCGCGTGCCGATCCGTGGTTAGGCAAAACCAACCGCGGCGAAGCGCCTGTTCCAAATCTTGCGGGGAAGTTCCGGTCTGGAGCCTGCCCTGCCGGTTGATGTTATTCAATAGTCGTTTCGCTTGAACTGCGGAGAAATCTTGCGTTCCCGCGGAGTCGTGGCGCAAAGCTAGGGCGCTCATCAGTTCCAGCCGGGAAACGCCTTGATCGAGATAAATGGTTTTAGTGCTATTGGCTAGTTTCTGGAAATCGGTGATGGAGTTGACTTTTGTGGCGCGCGAGGCCAGCACAATCGATTCTGGATAAAGTTTCGTGAACCGTCCGTCCGGTTCGGATTTCTGTGCCGAATTGGCCATGACTTCGCTGGTAATCACGTAAGCGGGCCCCGAACGCAGCAACTTCAGCAGTGACCACTCGCAGTGAGGCTCGACCTTGATTCCATTTCGTTGATAGTAGTCCGTCAGACGCTGGTCAAAACCCGTAGGGACCGCCATGGTGTATTCGGTTTGAAAGGAAATCGTGCGCAGTGGGGCAAAAATCAAAACCACCGCAATCAGCCCCAAAGCGAGCGCAACACCCAAATGCGCCAGCCAGTCGTGTACCCAGGTTGGTCCGACCGAAACGACAGAAGGTGAACCGGGAAACCTATTGCGCGGATAAGCTGGCGGCGAGGCAGACATGAAATCCCGATTCAGTCACAGTCCGCGTCATTGTCTTGGACCACGATGTAGCCGCTGGAAACCGCCCACAATGCCAGGCGTGCCACGGAAGAAAAGCCGCTTTTCGCCAGCAGCTGGGTGATGTAGGACTTGATGGTGTTTTCGCTCAAATACATCTTTTTCGCGATTTCCTTGCGCGCATAACCGGCGCACACCAGGCGCAGCACCTGCATCTCGCGCTGGTTCAACTCGTTGGCGCCAAAACTGGGCAGGGCTGTGGTGCCGGGGAAACTGGTGTTCCCTTGCATGGTTGAACGCAGCACAGCCAATAAATCGGGGGTGGAAATGTTTTTGTACACGAAAGAATCGACCCCAGCCTCTTGGGCTTCCTGTACGAAAGCCGCATCAGGCATGGCAGTGAAGATGACGACCTTGAGGTTGGGGTGGTCCCGCTTGAGTTTGGCCGATTCGCTCAGGCCAGAAGAATTTTCCGTCACCACGTCCATCAGCACCAGGTCGACGGGGTGGATCCGCACCGAAGCGTGAATCGCGGCGGCATCGCTGAGTTTGTCGACAACGGTAAAATCGTCCTCGGCAGCAATCGCGGACGCGAGGGAATCCAACAGGATAGTCTGATCCTCCACAATGGTTATCCGGGTCAATAGCCTTTCCCTTTCCGATTTTCCTGACTGTGGCCGGGGCGAGCCTTGCCGCCTGTTGCTTGCAAATTTTATCAGGGCACAGGACTCTTTGGGCGAGATTGGAACAAAAAATGGTGGTGGGGACTCAGAGAATCCCCACCACCAAGCCACTGAGCTACAGCGGTCTGTAGCACAACGCAGCTTAACCAACGGGCTCTAACATTTGGGGGACTCCGTTGTTACGGATGACAGCTAGGTTGCGGAACAGCTCACCGTTGGCAATCAGGTCAAACGTGGCGAAGGGTTCGTCCGTGACGCGGAAATCCCAGTCGCCGTTGCCTCCCCACAGATACGCCACGTAGGGATGTGCTGGATCGTAAGCGTTGTATAGAACCACGTAAACCGAGGTTCCGCCATTGTCGGACAGATAGACTACGGCATCACCGAAACCGTCTTGGTCAAAATCGGATTGGCGCACAATTTTCACTTGCTGGTTAATCCGGTCGCGAGGCGTCCAGCACGCATCAGGCATAGAGGGCATGGATGGAATCAACCCGAGACTGTTCAAACTATCCCAAGTTTCCGTGGAGCAAACGTGTTCCGTTGACGGGTACAGCAGGTTTGCGACCACTTTTTCGTCCACTCCCGGGGTCTTGCCACAAGCCGCGTTATGCGCGACTTCGTCAGAAACGACGCCACGTCCCCCGATAACTGTGATGCCATCAGCGTTAATTTCATTAGCCCACTGGAAGATGCGGGAGCCATCGGGTGGTGTCAGCAAGATGACCCCGTCATTGAAAGTCCCTGCCACCATGGCATCTTTCAAAGCGTGACCGCTGGCCAGATAGATATGGGAGCGGGATTTAGATTGCAGTATCCAGTTGGCGATGACCCAAGCGTTTCGTATCGGTCTTGACCGCCCAAGCGTTGCCAGGGCAGCCCACCTGCCAAGATTTGCGCTGCGGCATCGCTGACCACACCGGTACCGCCCAGGACGACCACTCCGCTTCGCGGTTTCAGAGATTGGATTTTTGCCGCCGCGGCTTGCAGGCTAGCCGGATTGGTGAAAGTCAAAATCGGTCCGTTACGCACCCCGGAGGCCGCCACAGCATCCGGGGAACCAGCGCCAGCATTGCGGGTGACATAGACGTATTCCGGTTGTCCATTGGTGGAAGTCCAGGAATCCGCGATTGCTGCGGCGGTCTGATTGCGGTCCGCGCCTTGCATCCGCTGGTGTTCAATCCCATGTTCAGTAAAGAACAGTTCCGCTGATGTTGGTACTGCTCCCGGGCCTCCGACAATGTAGGCGGTGTTCAGGGTGGCGAGGGTGTGCAAATCCCAGTTGAGGCCATCGGTCAGCAGCACGGGACCCCAACCCAGGGCCGCGGCCGGCAGAGCATCAACGGGGTTGCGTGCGGAGGCCACCAGGAAATCGTGGGAGCCCTCTGGATAAGCCCGGGCGGCTACCAGGGCGGATGTTTCGATGGCGTTTTGGCCTCCCAGGCGATCCTGGGCGAGACAACCGAGATTGGTCTGGGTCTCACCCGATTCCGCCCCTTGTGCCAGCGGAACCATCAAGCCGCCCAATGCCAGGGCGGCCACCGCAAAACCGGCGGTGACGCCTTTGTGGCGGAAACTGGAACGGTGGAGCGTAGAGAACATGGTGACCTCCTTGGGGGTACAGGGAATACCCTCAAGGTAGCGGCGCTAATCCCGCAAATCATCACCCTTAAGGGTGAAATTGGTGGAATCACGCAGTTAGTGACAGGTTGGTGGTGGGGAGTCAACGAGGTTCCCCACCACCAACGCTTTCGCTACAGTGCCAGTTTTAGCTGACCGGCAGCGCAACTTCCGGCTTGCCGCCGATATTATCCGCTACGGAAAGCTGCTTGACTACTTGCCCGTCGGAAAGTAGTTCAAACAGGGGGTAAGAAGATTCTTCCACCACGCGGAAACCCCAGTCTCCATTGCCGCCCCACAGGTAGGACACGTAGGGCTGGCTCGGATTTGCGGGGTTGTAAACCACGAGGAACACCATCGTTCCGTCCACATCGCTGACATAGACGATGGCATCGGGGTAACCGTCAGAGAAATAGTCTCCACGGTGTTGAATGCTGATGTGTGTACCCGTCGGCTTTTGCCAGCAGGCATTTTCAGCGTTCGGCATTTGTTCCATCAGGCCCCGAGATTCCGCCGCGTTCCAACTCGCGGTAGAGCAGGCCTGATCGGTGCCGAGGGGGTACAGCAGCCCCTGGACCAGGGAATTGGTGATTCCAGCAGTTTCACCGCAAGCGGCAATCTGGGCTGCTGCGTCAGAAACGACACCGCGTCCACCGACAACCGTGATGCCGTCCGCGTTCATCATCCGTGCCCATTCATTGATTCCCGAACCATCCGGCGGGGTCAACAGGATGACCCCATCGTTGAAGGCTCCGGCCACCATGGCATCTTTCAAAGCGTGACCGCTGGCCAGATAGATGTGGTGAACCGGGCGGGTTTGCGCCACCCAACTCGCAATGACTCGGGACGTTTCGTAACGATTCATCCCGCTGAGGCGATTCAGCTGTAAGCCTCCGGCCAGGATATTTGCCTCGGCAGCGGAAACAACCCCCTCGCCACCGAGAATAACTACGCCCTGACTGGGGTGCATTGCCTGGATTTTCGCGGCCGCGGCTTGCAGGCTCGCGGTGTTCGTGAATGTCAAGATGGGTCCGTCACGGACTACGGAAGCAGCTACAGCATCGGGTGAACCGGCCCCCGCGTTGCGGGTGACATAGACATGGGTCGGTTGGCCGTGAACTTCTATCCAGCGATCGGCAATAGCAGAGGCGGTGGCGTTGCGGTCAGGGCCTTGCAGTCGGGAGCTAGAGATGCCGTGTTCGTCAAAAAATGTTTCCGCCAGTTCCTCGACCGCCCCGTAGCCGCCAAGTATCGTCACATTTTGATATTTTGCCAGAGTCTCGAGGTTCCAGCTCTTCCCATCGGTGAGGAGGATAGGTCCCACGCCCAAGGCGCCGCCGGGCAGCGCGTCAACCGGGTTGCGTGCGGAAGCCACCAGGAAATTGGGTGAACCCGTCGGGTAGGCGCGGTTCGCCACCAGGTCGGAAGTCTCTATTGCGTTCGCCCCGCCCAGGCGATCCCAGGCGATACAGCTGTTAGCGGCGTGGGTATCTCCGGTGTCGGCACCTTGCGCCGCGGGTATCAACAAACCGGCGACAGCCAACGCCGCCACCGCGAATCCTGCCCCGGCCCGACTGAACCGAGAGGGGGGACTTGGGAAAGAACTAAACATGGTTACCTCCTTATAGAACAGACCCCCTCAGGCTATCGGTGCGCCGCGTGCCAGTAACCACCCAAAAGGGTGAAACCGTCCCGGCCGGTTTTAATGGCGAGCTTGTGTGTTTACCATCGCCAGGACCAGGCCAGCTAGGCCGATGATGGTGAGGATGGAGGCGCCCGCGGTCAATAGGCCCAGCGGGGTTTGGGAGGCGGCACGCAGGGCGGCTTCGGACAGAGGAATATCTGTAGTACGTAGCCAAATCACGCCAATTCCGATGGCCCCGATGAGGGTCGCGGCCAGGGAAACCAACAGGGTAACGCGGTGGGTGTGGCCGAAACGTCGGTCGGTGGCTTCCCGGGGAGTCAGCACCAAACCCCAGGCGGTGGCAATGAGAATCGCGGTGAGTACATCGGAAAGCCGGTGCCACTGGTTGAGCATCACGGCGATACCGACAAAACTGGTGGTGAGCCAGCCGATAAACACGGCTACGGAACGCCACTTGTGCACGACGACCATGACGATTCCAATCGCGGCCGTCATCGCTACCGTGGTGTGTCCGCTGGGCAGTGAGTTTGCCAAGCCTTGATAGTCCACGCCCAAGGCGGGGCGGTGGATAATCCAGTGTTTCAGGACCTGGGTGGTCAGGTTCGCGCCCGCCACCAAAATCAGGACACGAATTCCCAGTTCGCGCCGTTTTCGGGCGGCGGCAATCAGAAATACCACCCCGGTCAGGGCGATGAGGGCCCCCATAGAAATCGTGTCCAGTGCCGCTGTGTCGGCTCCGAACAGGAACGGCTTGCCACGGCTGACCGCAAATCGGGTCAGGCCGTCGAAGTTTTGCCCCTTGACTGTAGCGAGGGACTGCTGGGCGATGAGCGCGGCGAGGATTGCGCAGACCGCCGCCGCAACCAGTCGGAAAAACTGGTTGCGGGTTAGCCGTGGCGCCGAAACCTCACTCACGTGTCAATCTTAGGTCGGTTATTCAGGGCGTTGCCAGCGCGGTGCGTGTTGTGCCTGTTCACAAGCGGGGTTCGCGCACGGGTGTGGCGGTTGCCGGTGTGTCGCGGTGTCACCGGACACGTAACATCGCTGGGTACGCCACGCCACCGGCCTTGGGCTGTGAACTTAGAACTTACCGCCCCCGGAACTAAACGACGTACCCCCGGAACTGAACGAGCCGCCACTGAAATCGGAGCTGTCGCTGCTCTTGGGACGCGCGACTTGGGTTGTGTATTCGTTCACAAAGACATCGTTGGAGCCCGTAATCTGGTCCGAACCAGGCACGACGTAATAGGTCGCTCCCGACTGCAGCTGCGCCGTATCGTGCTTTTTCCTGATCCGGCGCATCACCAGGGTGCCGGCACCACCACCGAGGGCTGCCGCCCCGGCGGCACCAGCAGCGGTGGACTCCAGGGTTATGGGGTGAGGCAGTGGGTGGCTCTCGCTGTAGGGTGTTCCGGCTTTCCATTGTTCCAGGTAATCCGCCACTTGGGTCAGGTAGACATCCATGCCGTCGTCCCAGTGGTCATCGCCCAGGGGCTGTTTGACGTGGTAATAGAGCTTCTCGATGCCATAGACGGTAAAGGCCTTTTCACCGTCCCCGTGACCCATGAACCACAGATCACGCGAGGTGGGGTTAATGACCATGAGTACCCCGTTGGCGTCCTTTTCCCCCAAGCCAAGCTGATTAGCGTTGTAATAGTTCGCTGCCCACTGTTCCGGGGTCTGATAATCGAAATCGTCCACGGTCACGATATAGGGTGCAATCCCATACTTCTCAGCCAGGGCGGTCATTTGCTTTTCCCAGCCGGCAATCTTGAATTTACTAAGTACACCGGAATGGTCGCGGATGAAAGGCGCCGCGGATTTCACATCCGGCTGGCCGCCCACGTAGGGCACCTGTCCCTCATCAGGGAATTCGATGATGTCGCCTAATTCGGTCTGAGTCAGGTTCGCGGAGTCAGCTGGTTTGTTGCTGGCTGCCGGGGATTCTTTCTCTGTGGGCGGTGCCGGTTTCGCCGGCTGTGACGCCGCCGCGGGACTACCCGCCCTTTCCAAGGGATGCTTGTTCAGGTAATCAGCGAAAGTCATGAAGAAACTGTCGGCACGCTTAGAATACGTGTTTTCCGCGGATTTATACTTTTTCAGCAACTGTTCCCAGTCCGCGTCGGAAATCGCGTCGGAGGTTTGCCCGTCAGCGGTGGTGTAGTTCACGTCTCCGGTCAGCAAAATGACGGAGTCAAGCGAAATATTGTGTTTCTTGGCGTAATCGTCGAGCCAGGCTTCGGGGTCGTCTTTCAGAGCCGGATCAGTGGTGGAAATGTAGATAATACGGTGACCGGAAGTCTGCCAAACTGCTTTCGCAATGTTTCTCAACCTGGCCTCTTGGTCGGCATCCAAATAATCCCCGTCGTCATAGATAAACTCAGGGTTGGACGTTTCACCCCGCACCACCCCGCGCTCCGGGGCCGACCCGGAAAACGCGACCGGGCTGACTTCTGCACCCGCCACCTCGGGCAGGCCGAAACCAAACGCCGGAGCCAACGCCACCGCTAGTGCGCCAACGGAAAAAAGGATTTTCTTACGCATATTCATGATTTCTAACCTCAATCGAAAAACAACGGCATCAGGAACGGAATAAAGATGGCGCCAAAAATGATGGCGATGGGGATGGCAATCCCGATCAGGCCGCCCCAGTACTTGCGTTCGGATACCGGGAACGTACCCACGAACTTGCCGGTTTGCCCGTTCATTGCATAGTTGTAGTTTTTGCCTTGGAAATCGACATTCATCAGCCACATCGGCAGGAACACGTATTCGAGTTCCCCGAAAGCCGGTTGGATGGAGGTGTTGATTGTCGAGACAGTGTCGTAGCCGCTGATTGAGTTCCGCAGCACTTCCTCGGTGGAGTCTTTCATGCGTTCCAAAGCGCGGGGGTTGGCGTCTTGCGCTTCCACGTCATATTTGTTGGTCATGAAGCCTGTCAGGTAGGCGGGGGAGAACGCGACCGACTTGTTGTAGTCAAAAGGTTCGATGGATTCCGTGAGCTTATCCGTGACTTTCGTGGTGCCCGCCACCGGCACGTCCAGGAAAGCAACGTTGGCGCTGCGGTACACCTGATATTCCTGATGTTGGGTGTATTCGTATTCCGAATCGGTCCAGGTGCGGAGGTTTTCGCAACTAAAGTTGCCTTCGCCGGCGACCGTTGCGTCATACAGCCAGTAAGGCACGTAAACGCCTTGGATGTCGTCGACGCTGACCTGCTTAAACTCTCTGGGAATGAGTTTCAGCCCCTTCATATTGGCTTTGAAAGCCTCCAGGGCCTGTTCTTTGGTCATCGCAAAAGGGATCATCCGGTCGGGGACGCGGGTGCTGGTCAGCTGTCCGGTCGCCACGAAGTTGTTGTTGCACCAGGGGCATCGGGCGCTGACCATGTCGGGCGAACCGATGATTTCCCCACCGCAGGAATTACACTGGAACTGAGCCATTTTCTGGCCGGTCGCTTCGTCCAGATAGGTGGGCGGGGGCTCCACCCAACCGGGTTGACCCTCGGCAGGAGTGGTGGAAATCTGGGTTTCCGGGGTGGTAGCGGCTCCCGCCCCACCGGCAGCGCCGGAGCCGCCGGCGCCGGAAGTCCCCGCCTGTTGCGCGTGCGCGGCATCGAGTTCCGCGTTGGCTTGGGAGATACCGTTGAACTGGTTGACCTCCTCGACTGTGAATGAAGCCCCGCAAAAGCTGCACTTCATCTTGCCGCTGGGCACATCAAAATTAATGGGAGCACCGCAGGACGGACATTTTAGCTGCACATCGCTCACGATCGACTGGCCTCCTTAGCTTGTATCCGCTTGGGGATGAGCAAAATTCGCTACAATCCCCAGACTAAAGTGCTGGTCAGGGGAATACACCACCCAAAAGGGTTAAATACCACCAACATTCCAATTAGGATTTTATTCATGGATTTCCGAGTTGGCCAAGGTTTTGACGCGCATCGTTTTGCTGCCGGTGAGCCGGTGGCGGGCCGCCCGCTCAAGGTGGGGACCCTGTCTTTTCCTGCCCATGCGCCGCTGGAGGGGCATTCGGATGGTGACGTGGCTGCCCATGCCTTGACCGACGCCCTGCTCACGGCCGCCGGGTTTGGCGACTTGGGCACCAACTTTGGGGTGTCGCGTCCGGAGTTTGCCGGAGCCGGCGGGGAAGTGTTTTTGAGCGCGGCGATGCAGATGCTGCACGAGGCCGGTTGGGCGGTAATCAATGCCAGCGTGACTGTTATCGGTCAGGAGCCGCGGCTCGGCCCGCGCTACGCTGAAGCTGAGGCAGCGTTGGGGAATATCCTGGGGGCGCCGGTGTCTTTTTCAGCCACGACGACTGATCGCATGGGTTTTACAGGGAATAAGGAAGGACTGGCCGCCCTGGCAATTTGTTTATTGCGTCGAAAATAAAGTTTCGCCGCAATAGGCCGGACGGTCAGTCCTTACGTATTATGAAGTTTTCGAGGCGAAATAGCCCTTAGTTATTGCCGGTCGCGGCGCGGTATTGGTCAATGAGTTTTTGCGGAACGCGGCCGCGGTCGTTGACTGAAATTCCTTTTTCGCTAGCCCAAGCGCGCACGCGGCGGTTGAGTTCGCGAATCTCACTGTTTACCGCCGGGGCAGTTCCGCGGCGGCGGCGGCCGGAAACTTTACGTCCAGACTTAATCCAGCGTGCCAGGCTGTCGCGCAGTTCCTTAGCGTGGGTTTCGTTTAAATCAATTTCATAGTTGACGTTGTCCAAACCAAAAGTGAGTGTCTCAGCCGCGTCCGAGCCGTCGATATCGTCAATCAGAATGGTTTTAACTTTCTTGGCCATGTGGCGCCCTCCATAAGTATGAGTGTATGAATAGTTCTATATTAGACATCGATGAATAAATAATTCAACCCCGGACGGCAACGATTTTCAGAATAAGAGGTTTGATGAATTAAGGTTGTCTGGCGCAATTAGTGGCTCAATTAAGGTTTAGTCCCCGGCAACTAGCTGTCATTATTATGAAAATACAATTCGGTTATTTGGTTTCATTGAGCCCGGAAGAGGATTTTCAGACGAGCTTGATTTTACCGGCCTGGAATGAAGTGAAAGCAGAGCTTACAGCCGATTTTGAAATAATTTCTGGCACTGGAATTGCACAGAAATACCTCTAGGGTGTGGAAACTGGAATTTTTCTAAGCGCACAGATATACAGCTATCGAAGCGAACCCCGCGTCAGCCGAGCACCTACCGAGACTCATGTCACGAATCAACTCCACCCATGCGGGCTGACCAGCGTTTTCCTTGTGCTCACCGGAACCCAAACAACATATCGGCGTCACAACGACATAACGGCTAGAGGGCGACTAGCGGCTCTACGCTGGGGATCTCTTTACTGCGAGCCTGAGCAAGTTCATAGGCGGTTTGCATATCCAGCCACAGGCGGGCATTGCCGATTCCCGCGAGCTCAAGGCGTAAAGCCAGATTAGGGGTTAGCGCCGCTTTCCTATTTAATACGCGCGAAAGCGTAACTCGAGACACCCCCAATTTTCGACTGGCGTCACTGACTGAAATGCCAAGTTCATTCAAGAAATCCTCACGGATTACCGCTCCGGGATACACCGGATTTTTCATACTCATTTTTCATCCTCCTCAGTGGTAGTCAAGGTAATCAACAAGTTCCACATCTTCACTCGCGAATCTCTCTACAAATCGTTATCCAAAGCCGGCGACCCATCCTTGGTGGAATCGTAGAAGTTATCATGAAATGATTCTGCACGTCAGCGAGGTTTAGAGGGCATTTCGTTGCGGTTTTACAGTACTTGCGTTGCGGTTTTACAAGGTTTTTGTTGCGGTTCTACAACGGTAAGAGGTGCCTCTCTGGGTGTGGACATATCGGTGTGTAACGGCCAGTGCAGTTAGCTAGACGTTAATTGATCGTTAATTGCCGTGCCTCGTTTATCTCTTATCAGCACAGCGTCAGCAGAGCGACCATTTCCGATTACCATATCTAACATTTCGTTGGAATATCAACGAAAGGCGTTGAGCCGCCTGAGAGAATCGAACTCTCGACCTATTCATTACGAGTGAATCGCTCTGCCGACTGAGCTAAGGCGGCGGTGCGCAAAATGCGCGGGTTCTATTTTAGCCTGAAACAGGGGTCGTTCCAAACTTTGGCAGGCAGACCCTGCTACCGGTACCAGCGTTCCGCGGGCGCGCCTAATCCAGCTGGCAGGTGTCGCTGCTCGTACCCGCGATTTTGCCCGAAACCAGGTAAGTGTCAGTGATGGTTTTGACGCAGCCCGGCGCGTAGGAGTTGTAGGCCGTATGGTTCCAGCCTTGCACGGTCAACAGCTTGGAATGGCGCATCATCTGGCGGGTGTGCTGAGCCATTTTCAGCGGTGTGGCGGGGTCCCCGGTGGTCCCAATCAGCAGGATGTCCTCCTCTAACGGGGGGTTGACCTCGCGTTTCGCCGTGGTTTTTGCCCTAACTGGCCAGTTTTCCGCTCCGAGGGAACTGTACGAGAAAAATTCCCCGACGGTGGGATAATCCGCCTCCATCTTTGCCGCATCGGCTTTCCATTGCGCCATGTCGCCGACCGGCTCATAGTCCAGTGAATTGATAACAATGAACGCATCGGAGGAGTTGTTTTGATACGTGCCGTCCGCGTTGCGTTCGTTGTAAAAATCGGCACTATTCAGAAGGCCGGTGCCGTCAGACTCGTTTAGGGCTTGGGACAGGGCGGGCAACAGCTGCTGCCACCAGGAGCCAGTGTTGTACATATTGCCAATCAGCCCAGTAAAGGCTTGGGTGGCGGTCAGTTCGCGGCCTCTCTTGGCGGGCATAGGGTTGGTTTTCAAAGTATCCAGCAGGGATTTGATCTGAGACATTCCCGAATCCACGTCGCCGTGCAGCGGACACTGTTTGGCGTGCTTTTGCTGGCATTGTGCTACGAATTCTCGCAGAGAGGCCTCAAACCCGCTGGCTTGCAGGGTCGAAACCTGGTTCATGTCCATGGACGGGTCAAGCACCCCGTCCAGCACCATGCGTCCCACCCGGGACGGAAAAAGGTCCGCGTAAATCGCACCCAGGTAAGTACCGTAAGAAAATCCCAGGTAGTAAAGCCTTTCATCGCCGAGCGCGGCCCGCATAATATCCATATCGCGGGCGGTGTTTTCCGTGCTGGCAAAACGGGTCATCTGCGGGGAATTCTTTAGGCACTTTTCCCCCAGGGCTTTATAGTCGGCGATATCTGCCGCGCGTCCGGCTTCGGTAGAAAGGTCATAATAGGTCGAGTTGTCCTCATCAAGTTCCTGGTCAGTGCGGCATTTGATGGCAGGCTGTGAAGACCCGACCCCGCGGGGATCAAACCCCAGCACGTCATAGTAGTTTCGCACCGTGTCACTAAAGAAATAGGCCACGTTTTCGGGTTTCATGTTTTCCAGTCCGGAGCCGCCGGGCCCGCCGGGGTTCATAATGAGCGTCCCGATACGTGTTGCTTTGTTGGCGGTATTTAGCCGTTTCATCGCGATTTTGGCGTGTTCGCCCTGGGGGTTGTCATAGTCGAGGGGCACTTCCAGCATGGCGCACTCGAAGTCGCCGCCGCAGTTCTTCCATTGCAGGTCTTGGGCATAATACTCGGCGAGTCTCGGCTGGTCCACAGTTTGGGTGGGGCTGGGCGGTTTGGAGGGCTGCGCCAAGGGTTTTTCCGGGGCGCAGCCAGCCAACCCCGCCAGTGCCAGTCCCACGGCAGCCATAATCCCGAAACCTTTTGTCAGCTTGTTCATTCTCTACCTTCCGTTCACCTTACATTTTGCCCTATTCCGGTCTGCCAGTTCTACACAAAGCGCCTCGATGTCCAGGGTGGTGTTACCGTTTCCCATCAGGCGGCGTCGCGCTCGACGAATCGCCTCCAACCGGGCTGTAGTTTCGGCCAGGGACTGCGATCCGGTCCCGACCCTCGCCACGTACGCATCGACCAGCTCACCGGCTGGTCGCGACAGATTGATACGCGGCTGGGCGGACCCCGCTTGTGCCAGCAAAACATCGCGGTAAAAGCCCGAAATGTCGCCCAAAACCCGGTCCCAAGTATCGAAGCTGGCGCGCCGGGCCCGCCGGTGCGCATCGGTCTCGCTGAGCTTGGCTCCCCGCAGGGCTGACTTCACATCCCGGGGCAGCCGGGAATCGGGTGTGTCGGCCGCCAGACCGAAAGCCTCCAGGACTTTCGCGCGTTCCTCCTGGTCGTTGGCGCCGCGCAGAGCCTCGGCCTGTTTGTCTACGAGCTTCACCAGGGCGGCCGCCGTCCACATCGCCTCAGCGCTGGAGCTCATTTGCGAAATCATCCGCAGCATCCCGACCCGTTCGGCGCGCAGCTGCGGATCATAGGCCAAAGCCCGGGCCCGTCCCACGTGCGATTCGGCGGCGGCGGCGACTTCGGCGGCGAGTTCGGGGCTGATGGAGGCATCTTGACGAACCAGCAGCTCCGCCACCGCGGCGGGGCTGGGCAGGGTGAGTTGCACTAGGCGGGTGCGTGAGCGAACGGTCGAAAGCACGTCGGCGGCGCTGGGGGCGCACAGCACCCACACGGTACGCTCGGGCGGTTCCTCGATGGATTTCAGCAGCAGGTTGGAGCTGTATTCACTCATGCGGTCGTAGTCTTCGATGATGATGATGTTCCACTCTCCACGGACAGGCCGCCGGTAAGCCTGCTGGACCAGGGCTTTCACATCATCAAACTTGATCTCGACCATTTCGGTGGTCATCACGCTGACATCGGCATGGGTGCCTTGGCGCACATCGCGACAGGCGGCGCAGATTCCGCAACCGGGATTGTCCGGATCCTCACATTCCAAGGCGGCCGCGAAGGCTTTGGCGGCGGTGGAGCGCCCCGAGCCGGGTGGCCCGACCACCAGCCAGGAATGTGTCATCGCCGCGAGGTTCGTGCCGGAGTCCGTCTGCGCAGCTGGCGTGGCGTTTTCCGGCGCGGTCATAAGGTCAGCAGGGCGGTTTTGGGCCGCGATAAGGTCCCGGGCGGCTGCGGCCGCTTGGGAGAACTGAGAGATGGCTCGGGTCTGACCTGCTACCTCAGCCCATACACCGCCGCTGGGGTTGATACTCATGTTCACCGCGACTTTCCGGCTCACCACGATTTGATAACCGGCAGCATCTGAGCCAGACGCAGTCGCACCTGAGTGGCGATTTCCTCTACCGGCAGGCTCGCGTCAACGACCAGCCAAGTGTCCTGACCCTCGCTCATCCGCAGAAAATCCTCCCGAACCCGCTTTTGAAAGTCGAGCCCGGCGCGTTCCATCCGATCCGGGCTGCCCAGGGACGCATCGGCAGCCTGGCGAGCTGCTGCTGTCTCGGGGTCCAGGTCTAGCAGTACCGTCAGGTTTGGCACCAATCCCCCCGTAGCCCACATGGACAAAACGCGGATTTCTCGGGCTCCGAGTTCCCGCCCGTGCCCCTGATAGGCGATAGAGGAAGCCAGATAGCGGTCAGTAATCACGACTTTGCCGTCGTTAATAGCGGGAATAATGAGCTTGTGCACGTGCTGGGCACGGTCAGCGGCAAACAGCAGCGCCTCGGCACGAGCCGACACATCCCCAGCGTCCAGCAGCAGTTGGCGCAGAGCCACCCCCAGGTCGGTCCCGCCGGGCTCGCGCGTCTCGATGACGTCCCATCCCTGTTGGCGAACCCACGACGCAGCCCGCGCAATTTGGGTGGTCTTGCCCACCCCGTCGCAGCCTTCAAAAGCCACAAACAGACCCTGGGTGGGGCGAACCTCCACCACTCGGCCAAAGTCAACGTTGGTTTGCGGGCGAAACTCGCCCATCCCGAGCGCTTCTGTAAACGACATACCCACATCCTAACAGCCGCCCCGAAGGCAAAATTTTGCTCCCTATTATTGACAAGTCTAAAAAGCTATTAAACTGAGATTATGAAGGTTTTACTTTTGGGAAGCGGCGGGCGTGAACACGCGCTGGCCAGGGCTATCGCTAAATCAACACTGTTGGACAAGTTTTGGATTGCTCCCGGTAATCCCGGCACCGCCGCTCTCGGGGAAAACGTCAAATGTGCCATTGACGAACCGGCGCAGGTGTTGGAACTGGCACGGTCTTTGCACCCTGATTTGGTGGTGATCGGACCGGAAGCCCCCCTGGTCAAAGGGGTCGCCGATGTCCTGCGTGAGGCGGGGTATAAAGTTTTTGGTCCCGGACGTTTGGCCGCCCGCCTGGAGGGCTCCAAAGCGTTTGCGAAAACGATTATGCGCCAAGCCCGGGTCGCTACCGCCGCTTCGGTAGCCTGCTGTACTCTGGACGAGGCCCGGGATGCTTTGCAGCGTTTCGGGGCTCCTTACGTGGTCAAGCAAGACGGCTTGGCCGCCGGGAAAGGCGTGGTGGTGACGTCTGACTTCGACACCGCCGTGGCCCACGCCGCCGCCTGCATTGAAGCGATGGCGAATCCCCACGAACCCGCGGTCGTCATCGAAGAATTCTTGGACGGCCCCGAAGCCTCGGTGTTCTGCATCTGTGATGGTCACGACGTGGTTGCTCTGCCCGCTGCCCAGGATTACAAACGCGCCTACGACCACAACGAGGGACCCAACACGGGCGGCATGGGCGCCTACTCGCCGTTGCCGTGGGCTCCGGAGGATCTGGCGCGGCGCACTGCCCAGGAAATCGCTGTCCCGGTGTGTAATGTGCTGGCTAACCAGGGCTGCGATTTCATCGGTTTGCTTTATGTGGGTCTGGCTCTGACTTCGCGCGGACCGCGGGTGGTCGAGTTCAACGTCCGGTTTGGGGATCCGGAAACCCAGTCGGTGCTGGAACGCCTGGATACGGATTTGTTAGCGCTGTTGGCAGCAGCGGCCGATGGTAACCTGGCGGCGGCCCCACAGCTCAAGGTCAGTGATGAGGCCGTGGTGAACGTGGTGCTGGCCGCCTCCGGTTATCCGCAGGCGCCCGTGAAGGGCGGTGTCATCACCGGTCTGGACGTCGCGAGCCAGGTGCCGGGGGTACACATTATTCACGCGGGCACGAAAGTCAACGATGCTGGTCAGTTGATTGCCAACGGGGGACGGGTGCTGTCAGTAGTGGCGCGGGGAAGTGACTTGAGCGAAGCCCGGCAGCGCGCCTACCAAGCCATCCAGAGCATCGCCCTAGAGAACTCGCACTACCGCACGGACATAGCTAAGTTCTAAAAACAACCCTAGCGCCGCGGCTCGTGCCGGGGCGCTGAAAGGTCATCTTGGTACCGAAAAACTGAAATTTAGGATTCCTTGGGGTCTCCGATGGGCGCCTGTAACGGCCAGTCCTGATCCTCTAACACGACCTGCAAGGCATTCATGTTTTCTGGATTAATCACCAGGGGTGCCAGCAGGTTTGCCGTGTGGGGATAGGACCCCGTCGCGGGGTGGACAATGACGAGAATGAAAGGTTCCTCGCCCTTGTTCAAGCCAACGCGATCCCGCGCTGAGGAGGGAATCATCGGGGTGTAGCCGTCAAAGAAGGCAATCGGCGGAACCGCAAAGAGGCGAACGTTGGGGTCAATAACAGACTTCAAAGTCCATAGAACCCCGGTCTCGTCCACTGCGGTCAGGCTGAAATCCAGGTGGCTTTCCAGGCCCGGCATGGGCCGAACCATCCGGATTTTGAGCATCGGAAAATCCTCGCCGTCGCCGGCGGTTTCAGTGTTTTCGGTAACTTCGTCGTTAGTGCTCATCGTAAGTAGTCTAGCAAACTTGGTTGCACGACACGCTGAGTTGAGCTAAGGGAAGCTTGGTAAGCCATATTCGCCAGTGACATTTCAATCGTGGCGGCTTGAATATCGACGTTTTCGACATCTGAAAGCTGTTTTTTGACGGCTTGCAGGTCCCCAACAATGTTGTCTTGAGCCTCGATAACTTGCTTGTGGCGTGCCCCTAACGTAGACATGCCTTCATACAAATCTTGGGCCTTCTTGTCGAGCTGGTTCTGGATAGCCAGAAGTTTGTCGACATTATCGCCTTCCAGGGTTCCGGTGCGCAGAATCTTGGCGGCCTCTGTCAAAAGGTTCATGGCGGAGGGGTTGTTGGAAGTGTCGATGGTGGTGGCTGGGGTGCCGGTCCACTTGATAGTACCGGTGCCAAAAATCTGGTTTCCGTCCATATTCGCCGGCAGTGTCGTGTTGGCGTTGATGCGACGATTGACGGGCTTAGCGGTCACTTCGTCTGTCTCGGTGGGCAGGAAAATCCGGTTTCCGTCAACATCCACACCCGGGCGGAAAACGCTGCCCTTGTCAGAGTTTCCAGCAAAAACTGTGCGCCCCAGGTAGGTGGCGTTGGTCTGAGACATGATAGCTTGAGCCTGCTGTTCCAGGTCTGCGGCGAGAGCCCGCAGCGAGGTAGGTCCGTTAGCCGAGTTCACGGAGTGAATCAGGGTGGTCTTGGCCTTGCGGTACATATCTGACACGGAAAGCATGGCGGAATCCGCTGTTTGCATCCAGGAGGCAGCGTCGTCTATGTTGCGGCTGTACTGTTCAGTAGCGGACAGCTCCTTGCGCAGGCGCATCGAGGAAACGGACGAGGCCGGGTCATCAGAGGCGAACTTCATGCGTTTGCCGGAGGACATCTGTTCGTTGACGTCGGCCAAGCGGGTGAAGTTTCGCTGCACGGATGCCAAAGAGGAACTAGCCATCATCGAGGTTGTCATGCGGGTAATCATGCCACTCACCTACCTAAGTTGATAAGGGTCTCCAGCATCTGGTTAACAGTGCTGGTGATTCTGGCCGCGCCCGCATAGGCGTGCTGGCCGCGAATCAGGTTCATTACTTCTTCGTTCATGTCCACACTGGACTGGCTCTTTTGCTGTTGCTCCGCAATCTGGCGCGTCTGCTCTGCCAAGTTGTATTTGTCGGAGGCTCCCGAGGCATGTACCCCGATGTCTACGACGGACTTACCCCACTCGTTGAGGGCTGAAGTGGGAGCGTCCTGCTGGCCTCCCAGCCTCAGAGCGACCGAACCGTCATAGATACCAGCCATCTCTACACCGGCGGCGATGGCCTGTGGGTCAGTAATCGCGACTTTGAGGCGCATCGCGGCGGGCAGCTTGTTGTCGGTGGCGGCAAACTTAAAGAAGTCCCCACCGTCTTCTTTTACGGTTTCGTAGATGGCGGCATGTCCGGGATGGCTCTTTTCGAGTTCTGCTACCTTGTCTTGCACGGCCCGGTCGAAAAGCTCGTCAGTCTTGTAGTCGCTGCGCTTTATGGTTACGCCTGCATCTGCCAGACGATTCGGATCGGTCGTGTCTTTGCTCAGGTCCGCGAGCTTGAACGTCACTTCTTTAGTCAAAAGGGTCTTGGTGTTGTTTTTCCCGCCGTCGTTGGCGTGGATAGCGTTGACTTCCGTGGCGATATTCGTAGCCACGTCGTTATAGAGTTTGCCGGCTTCTGCCCAAGCTCCACCTTGCCCCACGACTCCAGAGACACCGGGGAACTGTGCCGGTTTCAGGTTTTGCATTAACCCGCCGATGGTGCCGTCCTCGATGGCGACCATGTGCCCTCCGAGCGCCCAGCGCAACCGCACCGGACCCTCGTCCTTCATGAAAGTGAATTCGGTAAAGCCTTGTTCGGTCTTGGGTACTTTGGCTTCCTGCAGTGTCTTGCCGTCTTTTTGGACAGCCTGCATATCGTAAAATGCCACGTACTTGGTGCCGACTTCGGGATCGCCAGAGGCCAAGGTCTTCGTAGTGCCGTCAGGATTCGAAATCGTGTCGCCGACCTCGTAACGCTGCACATGCGACTGGTATCGCTGAATTTTCTGACCGTGGTAGTCAAACGTCGTATCGGTACTATTGCCCCCGGCTTTCAGTGCGTCAGCCGCCGCTTTGAACTTTTCGCGCGGAGCCGAGTCGATACCGGCCATATCGCGGGAGCCTTCCACCTCAAAGTGGTTCACGTAGTCCTTGCCCACCAGGGAGTTCCCGCCGAGCATAACCTCCACGGTGCCGTCTTCGAAAGACTGGCCAATCATATTGGGGTGAGGTGCGTTTTCTTTCGTGTATACCGAGTAGCCCTGCCGTACGGTAGCGCCAGTCATCTCGGAAATGTGTAGAACCAGCTGATCGCGTTCGTCTTTCAGGTGGTTAACTGAGCCACTGACCTCGCCGCCGGCCACGGTAGCCTTGCGGATGCGTTCATTGAGTTTTTGGACAGAATCCATCGTAGTGTTCAAGTCGGACACCAACGCGTCAAGTCTCTCTCTGCCGTTCTTCCATAAGTCATTTATGTGTGTGTACCCGGTCTGAATCTGGGTTACGAGCGCCTGGGCGGTGCCGATGGCAGTAGCGCGCGCGCCTAGGTTATCCGAAGAATTGTTTACGTCCCCCCAGGACTTGTAGAAGTCGCGTAGTGAGTTGGACACGGACATTTTGCCGAGCTCATCCATCGAGGACTCGATGCCTTTCCAAGCAGTGCTGGACTCTTTCGTGCCGGCGGCACGGCCGGTTTCTAAACGCAGTTTTGCGTCCAAGAAGAAATCGTCCAGACGGCGGATACGGGTAATCTCTACGCCGCCGCCTTGGGGAACAGAACCTGCAAAGATAGACGGTTCCGAACCGATACCCAAAGCGCGCTGTTCAACGCGCTGGCGCGTGTATCCGGGGGTGTTCATGTTGTTTATGTTCTGCCCGGAAACCTCGATGAGACGTTGGGCTGCATAAAGACCGGTCAATCCGGCGTTCAGCGAAGAAAACGTTGAACCCATCGGAGTGTCCTTTCTCTAGCCTGTGTGCTTACTCAATCTTTGTGTCGCCTCTCGCGCCCACGTTTAAGCCCATCGGCTTGAAAAGCTCAGATATAAGAATTTTTTCAAAAACCCCGCGGTCTTGTTCTTACATTGAGGTGTCAAGCATGGTGGATTCGCCTGTTCCCGAAGCGTGGATTCCACCGTCCTCACCGTAGATTTCTTCCGCTCCTTGCATGCTCATCAGGGTTTCCTGGGTGGCGCGTTGCAGGGAGGCTAGGACTTCCTGGTTCGCCTGGGACATATCGGCAATTTCAGAAGTCAGGGAGATGAGGGCTTCGCGGTGCTGGTTCAGCAGGGTCTTCCACGGTTCGTCGGCTGCCTCGGCGATTTCTTTCAGGGAGGCTTCGGGGGGCAGTCCCAAGTCGACCGCCACGGCTTCAGATTCCATAGAGCGTTCCAGTTCCATCGTTTGGGCCTGCGCAATGACGGCTTCCAGCTCACGAGTGGCGCGCGGCAGCCACCGGGACGAGGCCGTGGAAGTAATCAAACGTTCTTCCTCCAGCTTGAACAGCATGACCTCCAGAGTTTCGCGTTGTTTCCACAGCTGGCGTGATAATGCGTCCAATGACATAGCGTCCTCCTCTTCAGTCAGCACAATCGTCAATGCTTGACCGGTCTTTAGCTAAACTTACACGTAAAATTGCCAATCTCTCAATCCTGACGATTCTTCAGTAATCTGCCGCTAATTAAAGGGTATAAAAGGTAAACTGATTTGGACTGCACCTGCGATTTTTTCTGAGGAGAGACACGGTGGAGGCTTCACTCGGCGAAGTGAACCGCAACGAACTAATTGAAAAAAACCTCCCCTTGGTTGGTTACCAAGTGGCGGAGTTGTTGCGCCGTGTCCCGTCTTTTGTGCAGCGTGAAGACCTCGCTTCGGCGGGTTCTTTGGCTCTGGTGCAAGCTGCTAATTCTTACGATCCATCGACCGGGGTGCCCTTTCATCGCTACGCGATCTACCGGATTCGCGGGGCCATGCTGGACGAGCTGCGTTCTATGGACTGGGCGACGCGCGGGGCCCGCCAACGCACCAAGCAACTGGAAGAAATGACTTCCACGCTCACCGCCGCTTCGGGTCGTGCCCCCACGAAAGAGGAACTTGCTTCGGCTTTGGGAGTGGACGTTGAGGCCGTGGAGTCCGCCCAGCAAGACGCCGCCCGCCGTGTCATCTCTATGGATGCGCCCGCCGGCAAAGACGACGAGCGGACCCTGGAAGTGCCTGATGAAAGCCCCTCCCCGGAGGACACGCTGCTGGACGACGAACGCCTGGTGTATCTGCGAGCGGCGGTGCGGGCTCTGCCCCAGCGCCTGCGCTATGTAGTGGAACAGGTATTTTTCGAGGAACGTCCGATTCAAGATGTCGCCGATGAGCTGGGTGTCACCCAGTCTCGGGTGTCTCAGCTACGTTCGGAGGCGCTCACCCTGATGCGCGAGGGGATGAACCGCCACCTCGATCCCGAAACGGCCGCGGAAGAAAACGAGGAAGTCACCGGCATCGTTAAGAAACGCCGCGAGAACTACTTCCAAAAGATTGAAGATCACGCTGATGAGATGCTGCGCGCAGATTCAGACGCGGACTTTGAGATAGAGGACACGCTAATTCCACCCCCTGACTCCCCCTCAGCGCGCGGTCTCCCGCGGGATTCTTCCAGGGCGCCTCGTCCTCGTTCGTCCTCTCTGCGTGATTCATTGTCACAAGTTTCGTCCGGTGGGCCTGCGGGGTCGTCTCGCCGTAACGAAAAGGAGGGGAAGTCCTCCGCCGAAGATTCGTCGGGTACTTCTACCAAGAGTTTCCTGGCTGGTCACGCCCGTGGCACGGCGCAGGCGAAGGCTCGTCTCGAAGCGGAGCAGGAAGCCAAGCGCGCCGCCGAAGAAGCTCAGAAACCTAAAAGTAAAGACAAAGTCCGATCTCGTGGTGGGGAACCCGAAGTGGAACTCACGGCGGAAGAAGAGAAACCACCCGCCCCGCCAACCACCTCTTACCTGGGAGGATTGTCGATTAGGCAGCAGAATATGCGAGCGGAAGCACGCCGGAATCGACGAAAAAAATAATTTCTCCTTAATTCTTCGAGTTAATGGCCGACAATTAAGCGTGAGGTAGTGTCAGCGGGACACCTGTCGGTGTGTCGAGCCTCGGCGTTATCTCAGGATGGGATAACACCTTTATTCCACGGAAGGAGAAATCATGAGTATGGGTATAAGCGGTATTGGCGGTTTCAATACCGAGGGGATTGTCCAGAAGCTAATGGCTCTGGAATGGCAGGCCGGTAAGGGTCTGCAGACCAAGAAAGTCCAGCTTGAATCCCGCACCAAGGCATTCCGAGATCTGAACACACAGCTGGCAGCCTTGACGAAGAATGCTTGGACGGTTTACGGCAAGGAAAGCAAGTTCGACAAAAGTTTTGATGCTTCGGCCGTCTGGGGTGCAGTGAAGGGCTCTTCTTCCAGCGACATGGTCAGTGTCAGCACCAAGGCTGGCGCAGCCGTGGGTTCGGTGGAGTTCGACATCAAGTCCCTGGCTCAGTCCAAGCAGGTTACCTTCGACAGCAATCAGCTCACCGAGCTTACCAATGCAGTTGGCCAGGGTGGCTCCTTCTCCATTATGGTGGGGAACAAGGTCACGAACATTACTCCGGCTTCCAACTCTATGCAGGATATTGCCCAGGCAATCAACTCCGTGAAAGACTCCGGCGTGGCGGCCACAGTGGTGCGCGTCAGCGACAGCAATGGACAAGCCCAGTATGTCTTGCAGGTCACCGGCAAGGATACTGGTGCCGAGGCTGGGGACTTCAAGATTTTTGCCGGGGACGTGACGAAGGGTCTCTCCGTCACACCCAAGACCACTACTCCCGACGCGGCTTCTCAATCGGTGTCCTACACCTTTGACGATGCGGCAGCGTTGCGCTCTGCCGTCTCGGGGGTTACCTCCTATGACGGTACGGTGCGCCGGGCGTCCAGTGATGCGATTATCTCCCTCTACGGTGAGGACCACCAATATTCCTCCAACCAGATTGAGTTGATGGATAAGGTCACGGTGGATATTTCTGGTGTGAAGGCGGAAACCAAGGCGGACGGAACCAGTGTCTACCCCGGGTACCTGACCAAGGGCGTCAAGATTGATGTCGTGGCCGACCAGTCCGAGGCAGCCGGCAAGGTGAAGTCCCTCATCGGAGACGTGAACAAGATTCTGGGGACTTTGGCCAAAGGCATGAAGTCAGTGGAGCAAACCCGAACCGACGAAGACGGAAGGAAGTCTACGTGGAAGGCTCCGGGTGTCCTATCAAACTCGATCGGTCGTCAGGTGCAGTCCGAGCTGGGAGATATGCTCTCCTCTGGAATCACGATTAAGGATGCTGCAGGGAATGCTCAAACCTATTCTGCGGAGGACTTCGGGATTGTCCTGAAGAACAGCTCTGATGGTTTGAAGGTGGAGTTTGACGAGTCCAAGTTCCAGGCCATGATGGAGTCTGACCCGACCAGGACCGAAAAAGTTGTGTCTGCTTTTGCCGAAAAACTTGGGGATTTCGGCAGCAACATTTCCGATTCGAGTACCGGAATGCTGACAAGTGTCATCAAGTCCAACGACGACGAGAAGAGCTACGTAGAGTCTCGAATCAGTGACTTTACGGAGCGTATGGTGCGCAAGGAGGCATCTTTGAAGCAGCAGTACTCTCGGTTGGAGACCTTGCTGGCAGGGTTCAGTCAGCAGCAGGCTTGGCTGACTTCTCAGTTGGCTGGGTTGCCGAGGTAGTTTTGACAGACTGAAGATTCACCACGAAGATTTTGCGGTATTTCGGCTGGGTTCACTGTATTAGTGACCCAGCCGAAGTATTGTAGTAGTGAGTAGTGATTTTAACGGAGGGAAACTATGCAAACCGCAATTAACCGGTTCCAACAAGACTCTATTGCGACAGCTTCTCCCGCGAGGCTGCTTACAATGCTCTACGACCGGCTGCTGCTTGATATTGGACGGGCTGAGAAAGCCTTGCGCGGTCAGAACCGGGTTGAAGCGCATAAAAATCTGACTCATGCCCAGGACATCATCGCCGAGTTGATGTCGTCCCTGCGGATGGACGTGTGGGACGGTGCCGAAGGCTTGATGGCTTTGTATGTGTATGCCATGAAGGAGCTGGTCAACGCTAACGTGCAGGGCGATGCTGATAAAGCCCAAGAGATTCGGGAGCTGTTTGAGCCGTTGGCGGACGCGTGGAAACAGGCGGCCGCACAGATGGAAGCTAACGATGCAAAAAATGGAATAAATCAGTCGGATTCGGCGGGCGTCAAGCGTAACTCTAAGGGTGATTTGGGTGTCGGATAGTCAAGATGTGGCACAGTGGTCCGCTGAGTTAGAAAAAATCCATCAGCAGGTTCTGGAAGCACGCCGGCAGCTTAGTGCAGGTCAGATTCCGGAAGAAATCGTGTGGCAGCCGCCAACTGTGAGTGCTTTGCCGTCGCAACTGCGTAATCAGGCCCTGAAATTGCAAAGCGAGTTGCAGGACGTACAGGCACGTATCATGGTTGCAATGGATAATAACCGTGAGGAAAGAGATCGTTTACGCCAACGGTCAAGTCAGAAAACCGATCCGAAACCGATTTATTTAGATGTTCAAGGTTAGGAGCCAAGTCGCCGTTTTGTGTTCACGGGGAACTTCCAGGAAAATGACTTTTCCTGGAAGTTGCCTTAATATTTGGGCAAAATAGCGGCGAAACTGCTGTATAAATGCGAACAATTCAGATAGTGTGACCAAAATCACAAATAGGACATTAGTCCTGTTAGAGTTCGGGATATGAATGCTACACGATTTATTTCGCAAAAAAACCTACACACTGACAATTTTTGCGTACCCGGGAAAGCTTAGTATAACTTCCAGCCAGACTTCAGAAAGTTACCACCCTTAAAGTGTTCGTGTCAGAACTACCCCCAGAGGAGAACCTTTTGAATATTCAAGAAAAAGATGAAAATCGGGCAATCGGAGGGAAATTTCAATCAGAAGGCGCCACATCACAAACTGAGAGAAGCCTGAAAAAAATATTTCTAAGCATTATTAAAAACACTACCGTAATGAACGAAAGCGGCCGGATTGAAAGCTTACAAAGTGGTAAAATTCAGATGCTGGGAATACGGTAAGTTACAGCTGTGTAATCTTCCATAAACCCATTTTACCAGGCCATATAGTTCGGGCATTTGTACTAACAAAAACCTACTTAATGTAAAAATCGTGGGGTTCCCAGGAACTTCCCATGAACTTCAAACACAATAATTAAATCTCCTCGACAATTGCTTGGGAACTGCCGATACTGGATATGTCAGCGCGAAAAGCACTGAACCGCAGCAGGAAGTTACGCGGAATAAGGATCGAGGGAATGATCCAGCGAGAAAACATGTGAGGTCGTCATGTTTGATTCTGTTGGTTACGTAGCAATGCGGACCGCGCTGGATGGATTGTCAATGCGTCAGCGAGTCATCGCCGACAACATCGCCAATATTCAGACGCCGGGATTCTTAGCCGGCAAGGTTTCGTTCGAAAATGAATTGGCTCGCGCCGTCGAGTTCGGACACCCTGCCACCACGCATATCGCCACTGCCCGCTCTTTGGAGCCCACTCGTATCGATGGTAACAATGTCAATCTGGACACTGAGACCATCTCAAGTGTGGATACGGTTCTTCGCTTCCAGCTGGCTACCCAAGCAATCAGTGGGGAATATACCAACATTCGCTCGGCCATGAGGACGACATCATGACCACGTTTGGCGCAATCGGTATCGCTGGAACCGGCATGACAGTCAACCGTAAATGGTTGGACTGCATCTCGGACAACATCGCCAACATCAACACCACCAAGCCCATGAACGAAGAGGCCTTCCGGGCTCGCTACGTTGTGGCTCAGGCTGTTGATTATGGGCGTCCAGCAGGAACGATGGTATCGGGCATTGCGCTCGGTGGCACCGATGGACGGATTGTGTACGACCCCCGCGATCCGAACGCGAATGAAGAAGGGTATGTCCGCCACCCTGATATTGACTTGGGATCACAGATGACCCAGTTGATTATGGCGCAAAGGGCTTACCAGGCAAACGCTGCCGTTGTGGACCGCGCAAAGTCCACTTACGAATCAGCGTTGCAAATCGGGAGGTAAGTAAGCCATGCCTTACTCTGTAGACGGTATTGGTAGCAACCTGACCAGTTCCTTGACCGGAACCCAGCAGCTGACCAATAACTTCGTACAATCCCTTGGGTTCTCACGTTCCGCAGCCACCCAAGCCGGTCCGGCGCGTCTGGGTACTAATGCCACGCACGTCGCCCCGACTGGCACCGGTCTAACTCCGTTGGGTGGAGATGTCCGCGACGTCGCGGAAACCTCTTTCGGTAATGTCTTTGCCGATGCGGTTTACAACATGCAGCAACGTGAGAGTACCGCCAAGAAGCTGGGTGTGCAGGCCCTAACCGGGCAACTCAATGATGTCCACCAATACACTATTGCAGCCGCAGAATCCCAGCTGACCATGGAACTGACCTCCACCATTCGGAATAAGGCAGTTGATATGTTCAACGAGATTATGAGGATGCAAGCATAATGCCACCGGTCATCGTAAACGCAGTAGATAAAGTCAAGAGCACCGTCGGCCAGTTTTCCCTGGGCCAAAAGACCCTGTCGATTATCGGGGTAGCCGTGCTGATTTTGGGTGGCGTAGTGCTTTACTCTTGGGTGGCACGTCCTGATTACACCACTCTGTACTCCGGTTTAACGGATAAAGATCAAGCCGCCGTAACTGAACAGCTCGATTCGCAAGGCATCAAATATCAAGTCGCCGACAATGGTGTGGTGAAGGTACCAGCCAAAGATGTGCAGAGCGCCCGGATGAGCTTGGCTGCCGCCGACCTGCCTGCTCAGCCCACTGCCGGTTACGCCGTTTTGGACAACTTGGGCGTAGCGGCTTCAGACTTCCAACAGCAGATGGCAAAGAAACGCGCCTTGGAAGGCGAGCTGTCCAAAACGATTGACACGATGGATGAAATCGAAAAGTCCTCGGTCGCCCTGGCCATCCCCCAGGAAACCGTGTTTGCCGACCCGAAGAAACCGGTTGCCACCACCGCTTCTGTGACTATCACCCCGAAGAATCGCAAAGACGTTACCAATGACACGGTGCAGGCGATTATTAATATGGTTTCCGCCTCCGTGCCGAACCTGGATAAGTCGGGAGTGACCGTGGTCGATACGCTGGGTAACAGTCTTTCTGACAAGGTCGAGGGTGGTACGGCCGCAGCTTCGGAGATGGAAAAGAGTCTGGTCGCCAAGGCATTGGCGGTCGTAGAGCCCTTGGTTGGGGTGGGTAATGCCCGCGTCTCGGCGCAAGTTGACTTATCGCAAGATAATCAAGTGAAAACGACTCGGGTCTATACCGATCCGGAGGGCGGGGTCAAGCCTCTGTCCGCCTCGAATGCGGCCGAACAGTACAGCGGCGGCGGGGCTGTCGTCGGGGGCGTGCTGGGCCCGGATAACATCGGCAACCCCTACGAGTTGAACGGTAATAACGGGGGCAATTACACCAATACCCAAAACGTGCAGAACAACGCCGTCAACGAAGAGGTGACCCAATCGACTCGTGGACCCGGAGCGGCACTGCGCAAGTCCGTGTCGGTCGTACTGAATCAAGAGACCGCCCGGCGCTTGGATATGGCTCAGGTGCGTGACATGGTGGCGGCGGCTACCGGTATCGATGCGGCCACCGGAGATATGGTGAACATTTCTCGCTCCCCGTTTGACGACACGGCAAAGAAAGCAGCCGAAAAGGCGGCGGCGGATGAAGCGGCCGCGGAGGCCGCGGCCAAGACCGCCTCCCTGATTCGTCAGGCAGTGATTGCCGGGCTGATTATCCTGCTGTTGATTATTATCGCGGCAGTGGCCAAGAAACGGGCTAAGGCTCGCGAACGCGAGGCTTTGGACCTCGGCGAGTTGGATCAGCTGCCCGATCCTTACACCTTGAGCGCTCCGGAAGATGAAGCTCTCGAGATTGAGGCGGCCACGATTCCGGAACCCGAACCGGAGCCTGAACCGGAACCCGAGCCTGAACCGGATCCAGTCCTGCTCAAGCTGGAAGCAAAGCGCGAGGAGATTTCCGAACTGGCTCTGGACAAGCCGCAACTGGTTGCTGAGCAGCTGCGTGCCTGGATGGGAGGTCACTAATCATGGTAGTGTCACAAGCGCTTACTCTGAGCGGGTTGCAGAAAGCCGCCTTGCTGCTGATTCAGATTGGCAAGGACCGTGCCGCTCGCGTCATGAGCGAAATGAATGATGATGAAGTCGAGGCTCTGTCAGCCGAGATTCTGCGGATGACTAACGTACCCCGCGAAATCACCGCTGATGTCATTGATGAGTTCTATGAAAACTCCATAGCGTCGGCCAGTTTGCAGCTGGGCCACGGGGGTCTGGACTACGCCCAGAAAGTTTTGGAACAGACCTTCGGTCGGGAAAAGGCCGAGGAAATCATGGACCGCCTGATGCAGGGCATGCAGGGCCAGCCGTTCGATTTCCTGAAGTCCGCCGACCCGCGTGAAATCGTGACGTTGGTTTCCTCGGAACATCCCCAGACTATTGCCCTAGTGCTGGCGCACCTGCGTCCGGATCATGCCGCGCGCGTCATGGCCGGCTTAGGACCGAAACTCCAAGGCGATGTGGCGGTACGGATCGCCCAGATGGAACGCGCTAACCCCGAAATGGTGACCTTGGTCGCCGAATCCCTGCAAAAGAAGGCTGAGCAGGTCATTAACTCCGAAGAGATGCAAGCTATCGGCGGTGTAGAGCCGCTGGTCGACATCATCAACCGGGCTGATCCGGGCACTGAAAAGATGATTCTGACCGGACTGGAAGAACGTGACGAGGACTTGGCTGATGAAGTCCGTTCCCGGATGTTCGTCTTTGAAGACATCGTTATGCTCGAAGACCGGGGCATTCAGCTGGTGTTGCGTCAGGTCGATGGGGCTCGCTTGGCGATGGCTCTGAAGGGCACGAACGAAGATTTGCGTTCTCGCCTGATGAAGAACCTCTCCGAGCGTGCTCGTCAGAACGTTATGGAAGAAATCGACATGCTGGGCAGCGTGCGCATGAGCCAGGTTCAGGAGGCTCGCTCCGAAATTGTCCAGCTGATCCGCAAGATGGAGGAATCCGGCCAGATTGTCATCCGCCGCGAGGAGGAAGACGAATATGTGGCTTGATCAGGACCTCTTGGAGGTCAAGGAAAATCAGCGACGCGGCGGCGCGCCCAACCCGGTGGCTTTGTCCACTGCTTCCGGGTCGGCCGCGGCGGGCGCGTTCCGTTTGGCGGGTGCTTCCAATCAAGCCAAGGGCGACGACAAATCCACCCAGGCTTTCGGATACGCCAAAGGGTTTTCCTCCGGATGGGCGGCCGGTCAAAAACGGGCGACTCGTGAAGCTGAACAGGAACGCAACATCATAAATGAGGACGCACGTCTGGCTGAGGAAGCCCGCACCGAAGCTTATGTCGACGCGATGGATGAAATTCAGGCCATCGCCGATGCGGTTTCCTCCCGTGACGCCCTGGTCATCGAAGAGATGAAAGCCGCGCTGATGGAAGCGGCTGTCGATTTGGCGGAAGCCCTGATAGGGGCAGAACTGTCCGACGAACCGACTCGCGCCAAGGCGGCGTTAAAGCGGGCTTTGTCGATGAATGATCCGAAAGACATTGTGAAAGTGAATATGAACCCACAGGATGTGGCTACGCTGACCAGCTTGGGTGTGGATTGCCCGGTAGAGCTGGTTCCCGATTCGGAACTGGATCCGGGCGACGCGGTGGCTTACATGCCGGAGGGTTTGCTGGATGCCCGGCTGACTTCGGCTGTGCGGCGTGCTCGAGAGGCTCTGGTGTCCGCCCAAGCAGCCGAGGAGTGAGCATCTTGGAGCTGGCCACTTTACCATCTTTTGTGAGTTTGCTGAACGCCTCACGCCCCCAACGGGTCGGTGAGGTGGAATCCGTTGTGGGCCTGTCTGTGCAGGTCCGCGGCTTGCAATGTTCTGTTGGTGAAGTCGTGCTGGTCGGTGACGATCCGGGAGTGCCCGCCGAAGTGGTGGCGCTGGACGCGGGCATTGCCTCGTGTATGCCTCTGGACAATCTGGACGGTTTGCGGATTGGTTCTCCGGTTCGCGGTACCGGTTTACCGGCCACAGTTCCGGTCGGTCCGGCTTTGCTGGGTCGGGTTATTGACGCCGCCGGCCGTCCGCTTGACGGCAAAGGCCCTATCTATGCGGCTGACCGCGTGCCGATTCACGGGGCGGCTCCCAATGCTTTGGAACGTGCCCGGATTGATATGCCCGTCGCGATGGGGGTGCGGGTTTTGGACACGCTGGTGACTTTGGGACGAGGCCAGCGCATTGGTTTGTTTGCCGGTTCCGGGGTCGGTAAATCGACCTTGATGTCGATGATTGCGCGCGGCACGAACGCAGAAGTTTGTGTCATTGCCCTGGTGGGTGAGCGCGGGCGTGAGGTTCGTGAGTTTTTGGAAGATGACTTGGGCGAGGAGGGTCTGTCCCGTTCGGTCGTGGTGGTGGCGACCTCGGACGAGTCCCCGATGCTGCGTAAACGCGCTGCTTTTACCGCCACCCGGGTCGCCGAGTACTACCGAGACGCGGGCCGCCACGTCCTTCTGATGATGGATTCCCTGACTCGTACCTGCATGGCGCAGCGCGAAATCGGTCTGTCTGTAGGTGAACCGCCCGCCACGCGCGGCTACCCGCCCTCGACTTTCTCGATGATGGCGCAACTGTTGGAACGGGCCGGTTCCGGTGCCGTCGGGTCCGTGACCGGCATCTATACGGTGCTGGTGGATGGCGACGACCACAACGAACCCATTGCTGACCAGGCACGTTCTATCCTGGATGGACACGTGGTGCTGGATCGTAAACTGGCGGTGGCCGGTCACTATCCGGCTATCGACGCCCTGGGTTCCATTTCCCGGGTGGCTTCCAAAGTGACGACGCGGGAACAAAAGGAGGCTGCTACCGCTCTGCGGCAGATTATGGGGGCGAAACGTTCGGTCCAGGACCTGCTGGACGTGGGGGCTTATCAGGCCGGCACGAACCCCGAAGTGGATACGGCTGTGAAATACGATGCCGATATTGAGGCGTTCCTAACCCAAAAGACCGATGAAAAGGTCGAATTCGACGCGGCTTGGTCACAACTGTTTGATCTCTATCAGGCTTTCAAGTCTGAGGAAGCGGCGTAGGGGGTGGAGTAAATGGTAGATCGCGCGTTCCGTCTTCAGGGTTTACTCAATTTACGCCAGCTCCAAGAGGATCAGGCGGCCGGTCGTCTGGCCTCGGCTCACGCGGACTTAAACCACGCTGACCAGCAGCTGTCTTCGGCCCGGGCCCGGCTCGGTTCCATGCAGACTTCCGGGGCTACAAACCTGGCTGTAGCTGCGGCGATGCGTAACGCGGCGATGATGCAGATTCAAGAGGGTATTGCTCGAAAAGAGTATGCGCAAGCGGTGGTGGATCAGCGTCAAGACGAATGGCAGGGCGCGCGGCGCCTCACCGCAACCTTAGAAAAGCTTGAAAATCGTCATGCGGAAGAAGTTATTGCCGATGATTTGCATAAGGAACAGGTTGTTCTTGATGAGCTGGCGTCTCACATGGGCAACACTGGCAGTGCCACGGAAGGCAAAACCGGTGCGGAACCGCGTGTTCGCACGAAGAGGGAAACGCTTCCGAGTGAGTCTGTGACGGGCTCAACCGGTCAGCGAAACCCGGCTTTTGCCAAGGGAGGTCAATTGTGAGCCTGGCTAGTGTCCAGTCGAGAATTAGTGCAATTCAAGACATGATTAACGCGTTGAATAATCACGGCCGTCCTCCGGTCTCTGTGACCGAGAGTGGGGCCGCGAATTCTGCGTCTAAAACTTCCGGGACCTCAGGAAACTTCAGCACTATGCTGGCCAGTCAAATTTCTGCGGCCAACAAGGCCACTCCCACCCGAACCTCCGGCAAGGGGGAAGTCCAAGGAGTCCCGGGGACCGCTGAAGCCTTTGTGGAAAAGGTCCGGTCCTATATCGGGGTGCCTTACGTGTGGGGCGGCACCAACCCTAAGACCGGTTTGGACTGTTCCGGATTGGTCCAGACTGCCGCTCGGGAAGTTGGCGTAACGCTGCCGCGAGTCACTTATGATCAGCAGCACTCCGGGGTGGAAGTGGACGGCATTAAGAATGCCAAACCCGGCGATTTGTTGATTCTGCGTAACTCCGGGCATGTGGCGGTTTATGTCGGCAACGGCAAGGCGATTCACGCTCCGCGTCCGGGCAAGACCGTGACGGAAGCCAATGTTTCTGACTTGGGTCCGATTGTGACCATTCGCCGCGTCATGCGCTCCGCGGGGGATGTTCCAGGGGCGTCCGTTCCTGCGGTAAACACCTTCCCCACTGCTAATACTGCCGCAAAAGCAGCGCCTCGGGTGACGCCGGCAGCCTCAGGTGCTGCCAGGCCCGCGGCTGCTAACGCGGTGCGTGAAAATCCGGCGGCTCAAAACCACGGCAGCGCGGTAGCGCCTTCGGCTGACGCGGTAGGGGCAGGATTGGTGAGTTTGCTGGGAGCCCTGGGCAACGCAGCTTTGACTCAGAATAATGCCGTGCCAGGCGCAGCGAACCGGGGCGCGGCAAATCCGGGCAATCCGTCCGCTGACCTGGCTGCCGCCCTGGTGGGAGCCCTGTCAGGAGCGGGGGCGGGCGCTGCGGGTTCGAATCCGCTGGCGTCCCTGATGGGAACCGCCAACTCGAATAACTCTTACAGCTCGACGCTGCTCAGCCAGTTCCTGGGCGGCTCCTCCCTGTACGGCTCCAACGCGGCTGGCGGCTTGGGAGCTTTGGCAGGTAACCAAGGCACGATGGGAGCCAACGCGAGCTTGAGCAATACGGCTTCGTCTTTGAGCGCGTTGGGCGCTTTACGTTCATCTTTGGGGGTGTGACATGATTGATATTAAGAACACGAACGCAGCGGCGATAGCCGCGCAAATGGCTTCGCAGGGCGCGAAAGCAGCCGACACCACCGCTTTTGAGTCGCTCATGAGTGCGTTGGCAACCGAGGCTCGCACTCCCGTTGAGGGCGCGGCGCGTGGAGGGGAAAACTACCCCAACCCGGCTCGTGATTACCGCCCTTCTGCACCAAAGCCGTCTCGCGTCGGGGCTCCCGAACCGGGGGAATCGGTGCGTCCGTCCAGTACCCGTCGTGATGCCGCTGGTCAACCGGACCATGTTCGGGCCGACAAGCCCGAAAGGCCGGCAGGCTCCAAGCGTTCGGATCGTCCGGAGCGTCCCGAAAAAGTCGAGGCAAAGGATCAGAGCTCCGCAAAGGATCCTGCCGATAAAGCGAAAACGGCAGATAAACCGGCTAGTGATGTCGCGAACCCGGCTGAGGCCAAACAAACTTCGGAAACCTCCACCGACACCGACACCGCCGCTAATGCCGTGATTGCGCAGGAAACCGAGACGGATGTTGGCGCGCAGATTGTGGAAACGCTGGCGGAAACCGCTGAAACGACGCCGGAAGCTATCCCGGAGGAATCAGCCCCTCAGGTTGACTCTGTGCCAGCTTCGGCACAAACCGTGGAAACGGGAGAAGCGGCGCCCGAAACCGGGGAACCGGCTTTAGCCCAGCCCGAGACTGCCCCGGACACCCCGGAGCTTCACGCTACCCCGGGTGAGACTCAGCAGGCAGAAAAACCCATAGACGGGGCAGATATCGCCGCCCAGCTGAAATCCGGGAAAGCCCCGTCGCTCATGGTGTCGAAACCGGAGGCCACAGCTACGGTGACACCCGAAGCGACCGAGACGCCAGCGATTTTGGCCGAAGCTGTGGCGGCGGCTGGGCAAACGGCTGGGACCAGCGCGAATGCCACTGCTACGGGAGCGTCCAACGTGGGTAGTTCCGCGATGAGCGGCGTGTCCGGCACTTCTGCCCAGACCACTCCCGTGGCTTCTGCCGCGCCGGCGGCGGCACCGGCTGCCTCCGCCCCGAATCCGGTGGCTCAGGCCGCGCCAACTTACGCTCCGAACTTGAGCCAACAGCTCTTTGATCAGATGCAACACCAGCTGTCGCGGTTGAAAGTGTTGGGTCAAGGCCAGCATCAGTTGAAGTTAGCTATCAACCCCGAGACGTTCGGGCCGGTGCGGGTGGCGGCGAACTTCCACGCTGACGGCACCGTGCATCTGCAGCTGTTGGGAGCCTCGGAGGCGGCGCGCGAGCAGCTGCGCCAAGCCCTGAGCGACCTGCGTCGCGACCTGGCATCCACCGGGTTGCAGGCGGATTTGGATTTGGCGGAAAACGCTCAAGAGTTTGCCCAGTTTACGGGCGCGGGAACCGGTTCTTCCGAAAGGGGAACCGGTCAGGCTGGCCAGGCGGGCGCAGCCAGGACGGATGGATCCGAAACTGAACCAGAAGACGTAGTGACCCAGCCGAAAGTGGGTGACGTCCTGAAGGACGGCACTGACGGTTCGGTGGATATGTTCGCGTGATTGTGAGGAGAAGATAATGCCAGTTGATGCAGTAAGCGCCGGTACCAATCCGATTGTGGATAACTACACAATCGGGGCGAACGCCAAGGCAAAAGAGGAAGCAAAAACCATCGCCACCAAGGAAAAAATGACGGAGGCGGAAAAGGAAGCCCTGTTCCTCAAGAAAATGAACGAGGGCCAGCGCACCGACAAAGTGCAAACCACAAAGGAGGACCCCACCAAGCTGGGTAAGGATGACTTCATGAAGCTGCTGTTGGCAACGTTGAAGTACCAGGATCCCACTCAGCCGATGGACACCGGGAAACTGCTGGAACAGACCTCGACCATGACGAACATGGAACAGATGATCAACATGACCGAGGCGTCGAAGAAGTCCTTTGAATCTCAGCAGCGTGCCCAAGGGACCTCGATGGTTGGCAAGACTGCCGTCTATGACCTGATTGACAAGGAAGGCAATGCCGCCACCACCGCTGGGACGATTGAGGCGGTGGAGTTCCTCGCGGAGGGCAAGATTCTGTGCCACATTGGCGGGGAAAAGATTCCGATGGAGGACATCCTCGGTATCGCCGACCCGACTGATGACACGCCTTTGGATAAGGCCATCAAGGATGCCGTCAAAGAGGGCCAAAAGACAGGCGCGGCCACCGAACCTAAGAAGGCACCGGCGGCTTCGGGAGCTGCCGCGGAAACCACCCCGAGCCAGACGGGAACCACTTCCGCCTCGGCTACACAGACCACCAATCAAGAAAACAACACTCCAGCCCCCGCGGCTTCATAGAGCAAAGGAAAGAGAAAATGTTACGTTCACTGTTTACCGGAATCTCGGGCTTGAGTGTCCACCAGACCATGCTCGATGTGACTTCCAACAATATTGCTAACGTCAACACCACCGGGTTCAAGAGCGCGTCCACTCGTTTTGAGGACACGTTCAGCCAGCTGGTGCGTTCGGGTGCAGCCCCGCGTGTCAATGAGCGCGGCGGTATGAACCCCTCGCAGGTCGGTTTGGGTGTGAAGCTCCAGTCCATCACCCAAAACTTCACCGGCGGCGCGGCCCAGATGACGGGTCGTAACCTGGACACCATGATTAATGGCGACGGGTTCTATGTCCTGCGCAAATCTAACGGTTCCAGCGTGTACACCCGGAACGGCTCTTTCGGCTTGGACGCCCAAGGCCAGGTCGTGGCGGCGGACGGCTCGTTCGTGCAGGGCTGGATGGGCGACAAGGACGGAACCATCAACGCTTCGGGTACCCCCGGTAACATTACCCTGCCGCTAACACAGACGATTGAGGGACGGCCGACCACCAAGGTCGTTTATGGCGGCAACATTCCCGCTGACCAGATTTACATGGATCCGACAGGCTCCAAGACCTCGCCGGACAACGCATTCCAGCGTTCCCAAATCGTGCACGCTTTTGATGACAAGGGTAATCCCCACGATGTCCTGTTGACTTTCGCGCGCAGGGACTTTGCTGAACCCGGTTCGGAACCGGAGTGGGAGCTGCGCGCTTATGACGCAAAAATGTTCAAAGAGCTGAACGAAACCCAGCGTGAAAAGCTCACGGGAGATGGTGGTGCGCGTATCGAGCTGAAAGTTGATGCTGGCGGTTCAGTTGATGTCGGCGGTTCAAAGGTGAAAACTGCAGCTGACGGTGGCGTATTGAAATTCAAATTTAAGACCGACGGCACCCTGGACGAGGACTCCCTGAATGCTATGAAGACCGTTAATTTTGATTTGGATCAGGTGAACGTGGACGAAACGGTGACCCCGAAGGCGTCAAAAGTCATCTCCCCGAAGGTCACCAAGGAGCCGATTAAACTGGACCTGTCCGCGATGACCGGTTTCGGCGGGGTCAATAACTTTGGCCAAAAGCAAGCTGATGGCAATATGGCAGGCTACATGACGGGCTACTCGGTCGAGGCTGACGGCACGATTCGCGGCACGTTCTCGAACGGTGATAACCGGCCGTTGGCGCGTATCGCCGTGGCCAGCTTTGCCAACCCGCTGGGCTTAGAAAAGGCCGGCAGCTCGTACTTCGTGGAATCCGGTAACTCCGGGCAGCCCCAGATTGGCGAAGCCGGCACCGGCCAGCGCGGCGCCATGACGGGCGGCGCCATCGAAATGTCGAACGTCGACCTGGCCGCCGAGTTCACGAACCTGATTCTGTCCCAGCGCGGTTTCCAGGCGAACAGCCGTGTCATTACGACCTCGGACGAAATCCTGCAGGAACTGGTGAACATGAAGCGCTAAACCAGGGGTAAACCAGGACTGAACGCGGGGTGAAAAATCCCGAGAAATTCCTTGGAAAATCCCTAAAAGCCTTTCAATTTCAGAAAAAGCACCGAAGTTAAGGAAGACCGCGTAGAGGAGGAGCCATGATTGCGTTGACACGCTTGGGCGGGTCGGACTTTGTCCTGAATCCTGACCTGATTGAGCGCGTCGAGTCTACGCCTGACACGATTATCGTCATGGTGGACGCTACTCGCTACGTGGTTTCCCAAACCGTGACCGAAGTCATCGAACTGATTCGTGAGGATCGCGCCCGCCTGTTAGCGCGCGTTGAGGAACTTATCCAAGATGATTCCCGGACTTCGGCTCCCGCGGCGAGGCTGACCGTGGTGAACATACAGCAAGATTCGGAGGACTGAGTATGGATCCCGCATCAATAGTTGGTATCGTTGGCGCGCTTTCGGCAGTGGTCGCCATGCTGTACATGGAGGGTGCCGAGATTACGAACATCCTGTTGCCCCCTCCGATGATTCTGGTGTTCGGTGGGACTATTTTGGCGACTATGGCGTCTTTTACCATGAGAGACTTCCTCTTCGCTTTTGGTCAGGTTCCGAAAGCCTTTACCGCCAAGGTCCCCGATGCTACCGACGCGATTGACACGATTGTGTCCCTGTCTGAAAAGGCTCGCCGCGAAGGTTTGTTGGCTCTGGAAGACGCCGCGAAAGGCATTGAGGATCCGTTCATGCGTGAGGGGCTCATGGCCGCTATTGACGGGATGGATCCGGAAGATTTGCGCTCCATGCTGACAGATAAGATTGAGGCTCGCAAGCAGTCGGATAAAACCGCTTACGGATTCTTTAAGCAAGCTGGCGGCTATGCCCCGACTATCGGCATTATCGGTACCGTCATTTCCCTGGTGCACGTGTTGACACAGTTGTCCGAGCCCGAGACTTTGGGTCCGCTGATTGCTTCGGCGTTCGTGGCTACCTTGTGGGGTCTGATGAGCGCGAACATGATTTGGTTGCCCATTTCCTCCCGGATGGAGAGGATTTCCGGTCTGGAGCTGTCTCGGATGGAAATCGTCACGGAGGGGCTCATCAGCCTGCAGTCCGGGGCGAACCCGCGTCAGGTTGGCGAACGTCTGCGCTCGCTGATTCCGCCGAACCAGTTAAAGACTGAAAAGGGCGAGAAAGCCGCCTAACCCCGACTTGTGACCAGAAAACCTATTCCCCGTAAAACACTGAGAGGAGGCACCTACCGTGGCTAAGCGTAAGCATGAATGTCCGGAACCTGACAACACCGAGCGCTGGGCAGTGTCCTATCTGGACATGATTACCGTCATGATGTGCCTGTTCCTGGTGTTGTACGCGATTTCTCAAGTTGATCAGGGCAAGTTGGCCAAGCTGCGCACATCTTTGGCGGCTGGTTTTAACTCCACCATTCAGGTCACCACTCCGCTCAAAACTGATGGGGGGTTGGGGATTTTGGCCGGTTCCACCTCGGCGGTACAGCTGGGTACCATGATGGGGAATCTGAACCAAAATCCTGAATCGCAGCCCGAACGTATCCAGGCCATGAAGGAAGCCAGTCACCTGAACTCCATTAAGAACCAGGTTGAGGAACAATTAAAGGCGTCCGGCAAGGAAGGCTCCCTGGCGATGCGGATTACCGACAAGGGTCTGGTGTTGGGCATGGTTGCTAACGACACCTATTTCAAAACCGGGGACGCGACCGTCCAGCCTACCGCGCGGGAAGTGCTGAGAGCGATTACTCCGACTCTGATGTCTTTGGAAGAGGGCATCGCCATCGAAGGCTATGCCGACCCGCAGCCAATTTTCAGCGCGAAATTCCCCTCGAACTATCACCTGGCTTCAGCTCGTGCGATTGAGGTGCTGATTGCTCTCAAGGACGACGGGGTGCCCGGGGCGAAACTGCGTTCCATTTCTTATGGAGCCGATCACCAGACTGAGGCTACGCCCGGTCAGGATGCCTGGGCTTTCAACAGACGTGTGGATATTGTGATCATGTCGACTGCTAAGGATTCTGTCCGTGCCTTGCTGCCTGAAGCGGCTAAACAACTGGCGGGCGGGCCACAAGGGAATATCTCTCCCGAAGCTCCGGCGATTGCCCCGTCTGTGGCGCCGGCACCCCCGGAAGGCGCCCAGGGCGGCAGTGCGGGCTAGACTCGGTGAGTTCGTCGAGCGGTGGCGTTGGAAAAGCTGGATTTTTGAGGTCAAGCCGCCCCGAGAGCAGGACTTTATAGGTAACGTAGGAGAAGGATAATACGAATCGTCCCGGTGCAGGTGATTTGAAAGTCTCTGACGCGGTCCGATTCTAAATACAGATTGGAACCGGCCCCAATGGTCGGACCTTAGGGAGGAAATATGCCAGTCGGAGTTGGAGCGAAACCAGCGGGAGGCACCGCAGCGAAACCGGCCCCGGTGGCCGCTAAACCGGCTGCGCCCCCGACCGCGCCTCCAGCAGGTGCGGAACCGGGAAAGAAGGGCGGCGGCAAGAAAAAGATTCTGATTATCGTCCTGATTGTGGTGATTCTGGCTGTCCTAGCGGTGGGTGTGTTCCTGGTGCTGAAACTGCTTGGTGTCCTTGGGGGAGGCGATAAAGATGCCCCGAAACCCGCAGAGACCAAGAAAACTTTGGTGATGGGCGAGATGTCGGTGTCCACCGGGGAGCCGCTGAGCATCAACTTGGACGATGGCTATATGTCTTTTGCGGCTACGATTTATTTTGATGAAGAGGTCAAGCCGGAGGGAGAGGGCAGCTCGGACATCGATCCGTCCCCCGCTCGTGACGCCGCGTTACGGCTGTTTAAGGGCATGAAAAAGGCCGATTTGGACAAGCCGGGCGCGATGCAGGAGCTACAAAAGAAATACACCGCGGAGCTGAATAAGAGCCCAATCCCGCCTTATGACGGACACGTGGTAACGGTTCAGTTCACCACGTTTGCTTATCAGTAAAGCCCCGAGGCTGCCTGGCGAAGCCCCTGGAACCAAAGGCGATTCTTACTAACAACGCAGGAAAACCCGAAAATCAAACGGTTGACCTAGATAAAATGGGAAACGATGGCAAAGACAAGTATCGTTCAGACTGACGTGGATGCGAGAGTTTACGACTTTAGTAAACCGATGAAGCTTCCGCGCGAATACGCGCGCATTATGGAGATGGCTTTGGAAGCATTCACCCGGCATTGGGTCAATCAGCTGATAGGCCGCCTGCACGTGGTGATAACCGGTGAGGTTGGGGATCTTTCGATGCGGTCTTATGACGATTACATCCAGACCCTACCGACCCAGACCCTGATGGTGATTATTGATTTCCAAGGGGGACGCAACAAAGGAATCCTGCAATTCCCCCGCCAAACCGCCCTAGCTTGGGTCGATCACCTGCTGGGCGGAACCGGAGACGTCGAGTCTACCCCGGATCGGGAACTGACCGAGGTGGAGGTTTCGGTCCTGATTGACTTCCTCAAGCGGGTGCTTTCCGACCTCGATACGGCGTTTCAATCGATGCTGCCGTTGGGCAGCCAGTTCCGTACCATCGAGTACGCTCCCCAGTTCGTGCAGGTCGTTGATGGTTCCACTCCGGTGCTGTTTGCTCCGATTACTTTGACCGCCGGGGAGCATCAGGACAAATGCTCCATCATGATGCCGGTGTCGATGATTACGGACGCGATTCATCAGGGTGATGTGCATGACACTCGCACTGAGCAGCAAAAGGCGGAGGCGGCCGCGGTGCGTCAGCATCTGGTGGATACTTTAGAAGACGTGCCGATTGGGGTGTCGGTGCGTTTCACCCCGCGAAAGGTCAATCCGCGTGAACTCGATGGTTTGGCTATCGGCGATACCCTGCCCTTGATACACCCGACTTCCCGTCCGCTAGATATGGTGGTTGGGGATTTGATTCTGGCGGAAACGGCTGCAGGAACTTCCGGGTCGCGTCTAGCGGCGATGGTGGTTTCAGTTAACAAAGGAGAAAAGAAATGAGCGTGACCCCGAACCAGGTACTGGATGCTGCTCAGGCGGTTATCCCCCTGCTGCCCTCGACAACTGAGCTTTCGGCCTCTTCGTGGGAGCCGGGCGACCCGATGCCGAGTGCTGATTCTCCAGCGGTAGTCACGACTCTCTCAGCCGAGGAATCTCTGCAGGTGTGTTTGGTGGCGTCCTCGATTATCGCGGAAGCTTTAGAGGGCGCGGAAGGGATGACCCAAACTCAGGCTTTGCTGCCGGCTTTAGAGGCGGCGGCTTCCTCCCTGGGGACCGGAGTTATGGAGAACACCACCGAGGGAACGGTGGACGACCTGCTGGACAGCGAGGACTGGACCAAGGTCACCTTGGAGGCTGACGGCACGGTACAGGGCTGGTTGGCGGTGCGTCCGGCTCCGGTTCAGGAAACCGCTGACGAGGATGAAACCCAGGCCGCCCCGGAGGGTCCAATTACCCAGGCCACCGCCACTCCTGAGCAGCGCGCCGAGTCGATGAAGCTGCTCTATGACGTTGAGATGACTTTGACGGCGGAAATCGGGCGAACGAAGCTGGCGGTGCATGATGTGCTGGATTTGTCCCCCGGCTCCGTTATCGAGTTGGATCGTTCCGCCGGTTCAGCCGCTGACGTGATGGTGAATGGCCGCTTGATTGCTCGCGGTGAGATTGTCGTGGTTGACGAAGAATACGGTATCCGTATTACGGAGATTGTGTCTCTGGCCGACCAACAGAATCAGAGCCAGTCCTAGTGGGTTGAATTAGTCGGAAAAGGGGTGTGCGGTGAGCTTGCTGGGCGTTTTACAGACCGGTGCGGCGTGGGCAACGTTCGGTTACGTTCGCCTCAATAGTCTTGCCGCTGCTCTGAGCGCTTCTGAAACCTCAGACCCGGCCACTCCCAGCCCGACCGGTAATACGAAACTGGTCGGCCCCACTCCGGACTCCGCCTCGAGTGCCCCCGCGGGGAGCCCCACGCCGAGTTCCCCCGCCGCCGACGTGTCCACCCCGGCCGCGCCGCTTACGGGTCAGCCTGCCGAGAATCCCATGATGGTTTTCCTGCGGTTCATCGTGGGAATCGTGGTCGTTTTCCTGCTGATGTGGCTGCTGTGGCGTTGGTTTAAGCGCACCAACCTCGGTGATTACGAGGGTCCGGGCTTGCGTTTGGTGTCTCGTCTGCAGCTGTCTCGAGTTTCCCAAGTCGCTCTCATCGAGATTGGCGGGCGGATGTTCCTGGTGGGGGCGGGAGATTCCGCTGTCACTCCTATCGCTGAGATTTATGACACCGAAGAAATGTCCGCGGAGTTGAGTGCTGCCGCCGAGGCGTTTCAAGAGCGTGCCAATCAGCCGGTGACAAAGCCTTTTGGGGAGCTGTTGGCTCGCGCTACGAAGCGTGTCGAGAGAGGTTCGCGCCCTGCGCCGGAGTCGGCGAGTCCCGCTGCCGGGGGTCGTCCCGCAGCGCAGAGCAAACCCGCGGTGCAGACTCGTTCCGCGGTGCAGAGCAGGCCTGCCACGTCCACCCGGCCCGCCCCGTCTCCGGCCAAAGCCAAGCCGAAATCCCAGGTCACTGAGGAACAGATGGATGCTCTCGCGGCTCAGATTGCCGCCGAGTTCGGCGCGAAAGGGCCGCGGAAACCGGCTGCGAAAGCTCCGGCAGCCCCCGCGAAATCGACCCAGTCCGGGTCCGGGGAAAGCGCAAAAACTAGCGCCGCACCGCAACCCTCCGCCGCTGGAAACTCGAAATCTGGGGCTCAGGCGGTGAATCCGCATGAATGACGTGCTACTGGCTCAACACGCCGCTTCGGTGGCGGACTTTCAAGCCTATGCGCGGGCGCGCCAGGCGCGTCAAGCGCGGCGTCAAGCCGCTTTCCGGCAGGCAGTTCGTGAACAGTACCGCACCAGCGCCGCTCACTGGGAACGCTTGGGTGTCACGTTCACCCTGCCCCCCGATTTCACCGCTGACACCCTCGTTCCTGGGCGTGGACCTGTCGATGCCGCCAGCCTCGAGCGGGAAAACCGGGAAAACCGCGCCCGTATCTCTCGCTTTGGATTCGGCCTGAAACATCGGGAGCTGAGCCCGGAACAGCGCGTGGCTCGTCTGCGTCTGCAGCTGGCTTGGTTCCTGGCTGTCATCGCGGTGTTTGCCATTAATTTTTCCATGCCTCACGCTTCAGCCGAACCCGCGGCGCTGGCGGTCCCGGCCGCGTCCCCCGCGAGCTCAGTGGCAGCCCCCGCGTTTAGTCAACCAGGACAACCCGTCCTTGTGAATTCTACTGGATTCCAACCGGGGCAAACCGACCCGATACCGAATCCGGGAGACATCATCGGCCCTAGTGACCCTAACGCGCCGATTAATCCAGAAAAGCCCGGGATTCAACTTAATGTCAACGGCTGGGATAAAGCGCCCTCCACCGCTGTCATAGTGTTCCTGCTGATTACCGTGCTTTCGATAGCGCCTTCACTGCTGCTGATGATGACGTCCTTCACTAAGATTTTCATCGTTTTGGCGATGGCGCGAAACGCGATGGGGCTGAACCAGATTCCGCCGACTCAGGTCATTTCCGGATTGGCGATATTCCTGTCCCTGTTCATCATGAGCCCCACCGTCACGTCTATCTGGCAAGACGCGGTGCAGCCTTACATGGACGGCAAGATTCAAGTGCAGGACATGTTCAAACTTGCGGAAAAACCGGTGCGCGAGTTCATGGGTCCGCTGACCCGCGAGGAGGACATCGCCCTGATGACTCGCGCTGCGGACCGCCCCAACCCGCCCAGCCTGGAAAAAACCCCTTTCACCACCCTGGTGCCGGCGTTTATGATTTCCGAAGTTCGTTCCGCTTTCATCATCGGGTTTGTCGTGTTCATCCCCTTCCTGGTCATTGACCTGGTCGTGGGCGCCGCCCTCATGAGTATGGGTATGATGATGCTTCCTCCGGTGATGGTTTCCATGCCCTTCAAGGTTCTATTGTTTGTCATGGTTGACGGATGGGGCTTGTTGACCAAGACCTTGATAGGAACGTACCGATGAACTCCTCCGCTGTTTTGGACCTCGCGTTGACCGCCATGCTGATGGGGGCCAAGCTGGCGGCACCCATTTTGATTACCTCCCTGGTCGTGGGCTTTCTGATTTCACTGTTTCAGTCCATCACCCAAATCCAGGAAGTTACGCTGACTTTCGTGCCAAAGACAGTCGCCGTGGGGATTGCCCTGTACATCACGGGCTACTGGATGCTGCAAACCCTGGTCACCACCACCGAGGACATGATGGCGCGGATTCCAGCCCTGCTGAATTCTTAAGGCGGGGTGGGGCTATGACCATCAATCTCGCTTTATTTACGGCTTTTGCCCTAGCTACCGTGCGTGCCACCGTTTTCCTGGCGCTGTGTCCGCCTTTCAATAACCGCGCCATCTCCGGCCGGATTAAAGCCATGCTGGGAGCGGCTTTGGGGTTCGCCTGCATGGGTCGGGTGGGACCGATAGCGCAATCGGACGTGTTCCTCTTTGAGCTGCTGATTCAAGCGCTCATTGGCTTCGCGATGGCGGTGATGGTGCGCATCATCATCGCGGCGCTCCAGATGGCCGGTTCGTTAATCGACTTTGAAGGCGGTTTTGCGATGGCGCAGGCCTTCGACCCGCTGACCATGACGAACCAAGCGACTTTCGGGCGGGTTTACGAACTGTCGGCGATGGCGATGCTCTTCGCCACGAACGGCTACCAGCTGCTGATAATGGGCCTGGCACGTTCCTTTAACGCCATGCCGGTGGGAGCGGTTTTTGACATGGCCAACTATGCTGACCGCCTGGTTTTTCGTTTCGGTGAGCTGATGGTGGCGTCCATAGAGATTGCCGGCCCGCTGTTGCTGGTACTGTTCCTAACCGATATGGGGCTGGGCCTGCTGACCAAGGTGGCACCGGCCATGAACGCCTTTACGTTGGGTTTCCCGCTGAAGATTATGATGACCGCGTTTACTGCTCCTCTGATTATGGTGGTCATTCCCCAGGTCGTGGACAAACTGTTGGATAAGGTCATGGTGAGTTTCCAGGGGGTGTTCCAGTGAGCGATTCCGGCGAAAAGACTGAGAAGGCCACCCCGCGGCATCTGAAAAAAGTTCGTGAGGAAGGCGGCCTGCAAAAATCCCAGGACCTGACCGGGTGGATTTCCCTGGCGGCCGGGGCAGCCCTGCTCCCGTCCATGATTGATACGGCTTTTCAAAACGCTCGTCACCAGGCAATTAACGCGGTTACATTGTCAAAAATCCCTAGCCAGCCCGAACTAATCGGTTACCTGGGCAGTTCACTGGGGACGATTTTGTGGACGCTGCTGCCATTCATGCTGGCCATTTTGCTCATCGCGGTGATGGTGAACATCATCCAAGGCAAAGGTGTGTTCCCCTCCGCCAAACACTTGAAGCCCAAACTTCAAAACCTGAATGTGGTCAAGGGCATTAAGAAAGTGGTCGGCATCCAACCGCTGTGGAATGGTTTGAAGGCCCTGTTAAAGACCATTGCCGTGGGTATCGTGCTGTACGTGGTCATTTCTGGGGTCACCGAAGTGATGGGCGCGGCCGGGCACATTTCGCTGTGGGATTTGATTGCTTACGGTCAGGGCAAGATGTGGCTATTAATCTGGGCTTCGGTTATTGCCGGTATCGTGGTTTCCGTCCTGGACGCGCTGTTTATCTTTAAAAAGAACCAGAAACAGACCAAGATGTCCAAGCAGGAAATCAAGGAGGAATACAAACAGGACGAAGGCGACCCGATGATTAAGTCGCAGCGCCGCTCTCGTGCCATCGCCATGAGCCGCAACCGGATGATTGCCGACGCCGCGAACGCTGACGTAGTGGTGGTGAACCCGACCCACTATGCGGTCGCCCTGAAGTACGAAGCAGGTCAAGGCGCCCCGAAAGTACTGGCGAAAGGGGTGGATCATGTGGCTTCGCGAATTCGTGAAGTCGCCCAGGATTCAAAGATTCCCCAGGTAGAGGACGTTTCGCTGGCGCGTACTTTGTATTCCACGGTCGAGGTCGGTGCGGCGATTCCCGAGGAGTTGTACACCGCGGTCGCCCAGGTCCTCGCGTTCGTGTTGATTTTGAAGAAGCGCGGGACCCGCGGTGGGGTTCACAAGATGCCGTCTTACCTGTTCGAGAAAGAATCCTGACGACGTGTTGTGGCCCCAAAAAACTTCGAAAAGCTAATGTAAAAGACCCGTTTGCCGATGGGCTGACGGTAAGATGAAGCAGGAATGGAGTCCATGGCCGTGAGGAGACCGGCACGTGAAGGGCAAATTTGATGCCGCCGCAATATCGAAGCTGATAGTCCCCGTGGGGATTGTCGGCATCGTCATGTTGCTCGTTTTCCCGCTGCAGCCGTGGATGATGGACGTTTTCCTCACCATGTCCATCATGCTGTCCATGATTTCCCTGCTCACCACCATGTTCGTTTCCAAGCCGTTGAACTTTTCGGTGTTCCCCACCCTGGTTTTGGTATTGACTCTGTTCCGGCTGAGTTTGAATATCGCCTCGACCCGACTGATTTTGACGCCCGGCTCCGGGGGCGGCTCCGCGAAAGCCGGCAAAGTCATCGAGGCGTTCGGCACTTTCGTGGTAGGCGGCAACTTCGTCGTCGGCATGGTGGTGTTCGTAATCCTGGTCATCATCAACTTCGTGGTCATTACCAACGGCGCGGGACGTGTGGCGGAAGTCGGGGCGCGTTTCACGTTGGATGCTATGCCCGGTAAACAGATGGCTATTGATGCCGACTTGAACTCCGGGCTCATCGATGAAGAAACCGCTCGTGCCAGGCGCGCCGAAATCGCCTCCGAGGCTGACTTTTACGGCGCTATGGACGGTGGTTCCAAGTTCGTCAAAGGCGACGCTATCGCCGGTATCGTCATCACCATCGTCAACCTCATCGCCGGCTTCATCATCGGCATGGTCGTGGAAGGCATGCCCGTTACCGACTCGATTTCGACATATTCCCAGTTGACGGTCGGTGACGGTCTGGTCTCCCAGATTCCGTCCCTGCTGATGAGCTTGGCTACCGGTGTCATCGTCACCCGTTCTAAGGATTCTCCCGAGGGCGGTATCGGAGGGGATTTCTCCCGCCAGCTGACCCAGTCCTTTGCCGCGCTGTTCATCGCCGGGGTGGCCTGCGTCTTTATGGGGATTATTCCGGCCATGCCGAAGGCCCCGTTCTTTATTATCGGCGCCATGCTGCTGTACGCCGGGTGGCGCTCCATGGCGAAACTCAAGCAAGTCGAGGCTGAGGAAGAAGTCGTAGTCGAGGACGATGACTCCAAACCCGCGGGCGAAACCCCTGAACAGCTCATCGAACAGATGCGAGTCCCCGCGCTTGAAATCCTCCTAGCTCCTGACCTCATCGACCTGGTGGGAGCGAACACCGACACCGACCTGCTGGCGCGAGTGCGCGGCCTGCGCCGCAAAGTGGCGCTCGAATCAGGCTTTGTCCTGCCGCCGGTGCGTACTCGTGACTCCGTGGACCTGCCGGTGTCCACCTACGTCATCAGGATGTCCGGGGTGGAAGTCGGCCGCGGCATCGCCCCGCCTGGCAAGGTTCTGGCCTTGGGCGATATGCTGGACGACCTGCCCGGGGAAATCACAAACGAGCCCGTGTTCGGTTTGACCGGTAAATGGATTCCCGTGGAGTTGCGCTACAACGCCGAACTGGGCGGAGCGACCGTAGTGGATCGTGTCTCTGTGCTGATTACCCACCTGGGGGCGCTGGTCAGCGAGAACGCGGCGCGGCTCCTGTCTCGTGAAGATGTGCGGATCCTGGTCGACGGGGTGCGCCAGACGAACCCGAGCGCGGTGGAGGAACTCATTCCGGCGATGCTGTCTTTGGGCGAAGTCCAAGTGGTGCTGCAGGGCTTGCTGGAAGAACAGGTTCCCATCCTGGACCTGCCGCGGATTTTTGAGGCGCTTTCCGTGAAAGGCAAGCAAACCACTGAACCTGAGCAGCTCATCGAGGCGGCTCGGGCGGAGCTGGGACCCTCGATTGTGGCAAAGTACGTGATGGACGGGGTGCTGCGGGTGATTACCTTGGATCCGATTTTTGAACAGTCCCTGCTAGAGAGCGTGCGTCCCGGCGATGAAGGTTCGCAACTGGCTTTGGACCCGGACCGGATGGAGACGTTCCTGAACCAGACCCGCGAAGTAACCGAGCAGGCGGAGCAAACCGGATTTTCTGTTGTTTTAGTTTGCGCGCCTGTCTTACGCCCAGCGCTGAGAAAACTTGTTAACCTGGGTATAGCGCGCTTGCCGGTGCTGTCGTACACCGAAGTATCGGGCGCGAAAGTGATGATCGAGACGATGGGAACGATAAGTGGCAGCCACGCGATATCTGGTTGAAGGCGATCGCCTTGACGTCCTCATCGGCCAAGTAAAACGTATGGGTCGACGAGTCACCGTGCTCAAAGCCGAAAAAGTCCGTAAGGGCGGCCTGGCCGGGATGTTCGCCAAGGAACACTATGAAGTCTTGGTGGAAGTCGAGGGGGTCGGCGAGCCTCCTGAGAGCTTCCGCAACGCTACCGGCGCCGCTGTTGCCAGACCCAAGTCCACCCACAAGACTCTCTCGGAGCAAGCTGACGACGCCGGCTTAGGACGGAAAAAGCAGGCTCCCCCCGGCGCTCGTGAATCCGGCGCTTCTGCCGAGCCGCCTGCCCGTAAAGACAACGCCCGAGATGATGGCGGCACTTCCTCTGCAAAGAAAGACCCCGGTCTGGAACACCTGCTTGACGAGGCCCGCTCGCAGCTCAGCTCCAACACCGATGCCGCCCAAGCCCAGCTGGAAGCCCAAATGGCTCAGATGGGAATCGGGGACGCCGCTTCGCTGATTAGCGAATCGCATCCTGAGCCCAGTGCCCCGGCTCCCACGGCGGGTGAAATTGCCGGTATGGCAGGGGCGTTGGGGGCCGTCTCTCGGCCGGCCGGCGGGGCTTTTGATGCGCGTCTGCAAGGGGCGGCGGCGCCCGGCGCGAGTGCCGGTCGTGTCATTACCCCCGCTCCGCGCGTTACTGCCGGTCCGAAACTGCCGGCGGCGGCGCTGAGCGAACTGGGATTTCCCGCGGAATTGTTTGCCGGAGTGCCGGGGGGCGAAAACCTGGCCGAATCTGTCGCCAACGGTACCGTAGACACCAGCGAGATGGCGCTGGATGATGTGCTGGGGGCTTTGCCCGAACCGGTGCCTCTGCTGGAAAAGCCCGGTTCTACGATTGTGGTGGTCGGTTCCTCGCCGATTTCCCTGTCGATTGTGGAAACTGCGCAGCGTCTGGCGGGTCGGCTGGGCGAGGATGCCTACTGCGTGCTGGGCGGACCAAAGACCACCCTTCCCGGCGAGGCTTTGCGGGCTCGCTCCGGAGAAGAACTGAAGTCCCTGATAGAGGCCCATCCGGGGCAAACCTGCGTGCTGGCTCTGGTGGATTCACTTATTGAAGCCCACCGGCGCACCATGGCGAAACTCATCTCGGTTATCTATGTTGATCAAACCTGGGCGGTAGTCGATGCGCGCAGCCCCGCGGACAAAATCGAGAGCTGGATTCGCGGCCTGCCCGACGCGATACGTCCCGATGCCCTGGCGGTTCAGCGCATTTGGGAATCTGAGCATCCCGGAGCCCTGTTTGAAGTGGGCATTCCCATCGGTATGTTGGACGGGGTTCCCGCCCGTGGGGAAGCCTGGAAGATGCTGCTGGAAGACATTTTCTCCGGCGTCCACTGATTTTCCCGCCGATAACCCAGCTCACACCGTCTCAATTTGGCATAGTTGCCGATATTCCCTTCCCGCTTGGTGAACGGGCTGCAGCCATTCTTGGTTTGGAGGAGGATTCTCCGTATCTGGGTACGTTTAAATAGGTTTTATTGTGTTTCACAAGGGCGTTGTGGCGAGTGTGCCGTAATTCGCGGGTGCGCGGTGGTACCGGGGTGGTTTTTCGCGGATTGTGTGCAAAATCGTGAGTTTGCAGGTTTATCTCATGTAGAGTAGTCCCGTGTTGGTTTTATCTAGGCGCATAGGCGAAAAGATTGTCATCGGTGACGGCATCGTGGTCACCGTCGTGGAAGTTCACCGCGATTCGGTGCGCTTGGGCGTGGATGCCCCGCGTTCTGTCCCGGTCAACCGGGCCGAGCTGCTGCAGGCAGTTTCTGAGGAAAACCAGGCCGCCATGTCGGATACCGAAGCCGCCGCAGCCCTGCAGTCCCTGCAATCCATTAAGCCGAAATCCGGTCAGCCTTTGGACCTGCGCCGGTTGATGAAGGGGTCATCGGCCCTGCCGGGAGCTGACTCCGCTCAGTCCCAAGCACCCAAATCCTCCCCGAATTCATCAGCATCGCAGACAAAACCCGCCGCTAAACGGGTTCCGAAACCTCGCCCCCCACAGACGAATTAATTGCCGCGAACCTGCCGCCTGAGCTGGACAAAACCCCATAAAGCTGAGCGAACCGTCCAAAAGCGCTCTTGAAATCAAGAAATATCCCTGAAAATTCACTGAATTCGCTAACAAACCCAAATAAATGCCCGAAACTGGTGCGTAGACGGTGCCGTAGGTACCACTTATTTGGGAGGTCGCTTTATGGGCGAAATGGATGAAATTGTCCGCGAATTCCTGGTCGAGTCCTATGAGAACCTCGATCAACTTGAACAAGACATGGTGTCTTTGGAATCCGAACCGGGTTCAAAAGAGCTCCTGTCTTCGATTTTCCGGACTATTCACACGATTAAAGGCACGTCAGGATTCCTGGCGTTCAACAGGCTCGAGAAGTTGGCACACCGTGGTGAAAACTTGCTCTCCGAGCTGCGTGACGGTGTACGTGAGATGGATCAAGAGACCGCTGACGTACTGCTGTTGATGGTAGACCGAATCCGCAACATTATGGGTTCGGTGGAAGACACCGGTCAAGAGGGCGATGTGGATATTGAATCCGTCATCGCTCAGATTGAAGCTATTCAAGGCAAACAGCCCGGTGCTGCGGTGCCGGCTGCTGACGGTGTGGCGGATGAACCGGCTCCGGCTGAGGCTGCTGCCCCGGCTGCTGAGGCTCCGGCTGAGATTCCGTTCTTGACCAACGTTGCTGATGAGAACGGCAACGTGAACTTGGGCGAGGACCTGGCCACCCCGCCAGCCGCCGCCGAGGAGGCCCCGGCCGAGATTCCGTTCTTGACCAATGTCGCTGACGAAAACGGCAACGTGAACCTGGGTGAGGGCGCCGCCCCGGCCGCCCCGGCTGCCCCGGCTGCGAAAACGGAACCGGAACCGGAACCGGAACCTCCGACACCCCCCGCCCCGCAGTCAGTACCGAGGGCCTCTAAGAAGGAAGAAGCGAAGCCGGCGGAACACGGTTCGGCGCGTTCTGCTGCGGATTCTTCCATCCGCGTGGATGTCGACCTGCTGGACGTGCTGATGCGCGAAGTGTCCGAGTTGGTGTTGGTGCGTAACCAGATTGTGCGCTTGACCGACTCGATGACCGATATGAACCTGGTGCAGTCGTCCCAGCGTCTGTCCATCGTAGCTACCGAGCTGCAAGAGGGCATCATGAAGACCCGGATGCAGCCCATCGAACACCTCTGGTCCAAGATGCCGCGCGTGGTGCGTGACCTGGCCAAACAGACCGAAAAGGACGTACAGCTGGTCATGATTGGCGGGGACACCGAACTGGATCGTTCCCTGCTGGAAGCCATCAAGGACCCGTTGACGCACATGGTGCGTAACGCGGTCGACCACGGGGTGGAACTGCCCGAGATCCGCAAGGCTGCTGGGAAAGACCCGAAGGGCACGGTGACCCTGAAGGCTTACCATGCTGGCGGTCAGGTCGTGGTCGACATTATCGACGACGGCGCGGGCATCGATCCGGCTGTGGTCGCTAACAAGGCTCTAGAGAAAGGCCTGGTCACCCAGCAACAGCTCGGCGAGATGAGCGACAAGGAAATCTTTAATCTGCTGTTCTTGCCGGGATTCTCGACCGCAAAGAAGGTTTCGAACATTTCCGGGCGCGGGGTCGGCACCGACGTGGTCAAGACCTCCGTCGAGGCTATCGGCGGTACGGTCGACGTGGAATCCGAGTTGGGCCAAGGCTCTACTTGGCGGATGCGCATTCCGCTGACCTTGGCGATTCAGCCGTCCTTGACGGTCGAGTCTCACGGCGAGCTCTACGCCATTCCGCAGGTGTCCCTGCTCGAGTTGGTCGTTTTGGATTCGTCTCGCAAGGAAACTTCGATGGAGTACGTGAACTCCTCGCCGGTTTACCGTTTGCGCGGTATGCTGCTCCCGCTGATTCGCTTGAGCCACGTGCTGCATCCCGAAGAATCCAACGACCGCGGCTCCGAAGCCAACGGTGTCATTGCTGTGCTGCAAAACGACGATCAGCGTTTCGGCCTGGTGGTTGACAAGGTCATCAACAACGAAGAAATCGTGGTCAAGCCGCTGTCCTCCAAGCTCAAGTCCATCGGCCTGTACGCGGGGGCGACCCTGCTGGGCGATGGCCGAGTGGCGCTGATTCTGGATATCGGCGCGGTGGCGCGCAAGTCGCTGACTGGCGCGACGACTCAGGCGGCGCAGAAAGCGCAGATGGATGCGGAAGCCGCGCAGGCACGCAGCTCTGAGATGACCGGTCAAGCGCTCGTGGTCGGGATTGGCGACGGGCGTCGCGTGGCGATTCCGTTGGCTGCCGTTACCCGCTTGGAGCACATCAGTGTCGAGGCGGTGGAACGCGTGGGTGGCCGCGAAGTTATCCAATACCGGGGTCAGATCCTGCCTATCGTTCGTCTGGATCGTCTGCTCGGGGTCATGGACTACGAGGAGCCCAAGGATCTGCAGGTCGTGGTGTACCGCCGCGGCGAGCGTTCCGTGGCGATGGTGGTCCGCGAGATTCTGGACATTGTGGCCGATGACAAGCGCAAACACTCCAACATCGAGGATCACGGCTTGCTGGGTTCTGCGGTGCTGAAGGATCGGGTCACCGAGCTGCTGGACGTCGAACAGGCCGTCCGCGCCGCCGACCCAACGTTCTTCGACGAAATCGAAGACTTCAACGCGGAACTCGAGATGAACTCTCGCCTGGACATGGTGGGGGCGTGATGACCGATGACGCAGTACGTAACTTTCCGTTTGGACGGAGCCCTTTACGGCATTGAAGTCAACCAGGTCACCGAGATTCTGCACGGTGAGGACATCACGAACGTGCCGCTGTCGCCGACCGCCATCACCGGCCTGGTGAACCTGCGCGGGCAAATCGCAACCCTGATTGACCTGCGTAACCAGCTGCACCTGCCGCCTCGTGAGGATCCCCGCGAAGCCATGATGGTCGTGGTGGTCTTGGACGGCGAGACGCTGTCGCTGATGGTGGATTCGATCGGCGATGTTCGCGAGGTCGACGAGTCCGATTTCGAGGCCCCGCCGGACACACTGGGTCAGGATATGCGCGAACTCATCTTGGGCGCGTACAAGTTGAGCGACGACTTGCTGCTGGTCCTCGACGTCGAGCGCGTGGTCGCTATCGGCGCCGAAGCCCGAGGAGCGTGAAGTCAAGCCGTAGTTTAGAGATTGCAAAGTCGGAGGGGGTCACTGCGGTGGCTCCCTCCGATTTGTCTTCACAAGGTCGGGGCGCAACTGCGTTTTTCGGGGCGGCTTTTCCGGTAAAATGTATGTAAAGTAACGCGTGGTCAGGGTCTGGAGCGACGCAAAAAACCACCGTCCGTTGCCGGGCGAAGAACCGTAAAACCAGTTAGCCTTAACAAGGTAGAACTCGCAGCTGAGGGAGAGAAGATGGCTGGCATTAAAGTCCTCGTGGTGGACGATTCCGTCGTGGTGCGCAAAATCGTAACTGACGCGCTCAACGCCGACCCTAACTTGGAAGTCGTGGGCACGGCCCCGAACGGCAAACTGTCGCTGATGAAGTGGAAGCAGCTGAAGCCTGATGCCATCACCATGGACATCGAAATGCCCGAGATGAACGGTATCGAGGCGGTGCGCGAACTGCGCAAGATGGGCTGCAAAGACCCCATCATCATGTTCTCTACCTTGACCCAACGCGGGGCGACCGCGACTTTGGAAGCCCTATCCGCTGGCGCGACGGACTACGTGACGAAACCGGCTAACCAGGGTTCCGTCCAGCAATCCATCCAAAGTGTGCGTGAACAGCTGGTTCCCATTATCTTGGGCTTGCTGCCCAGCAAAGTTCGGGCGTTGGGGGCGGTGTCTGCCAGTTTGTCCCCCGAGGCGCGCGCCAATATTTCGTCCGTACCGTCCATGTTTGCCGGCCCGCTCAAACTGCACGACCGCACCGGGATGCCCGACAAGCCGATTCGTATCGTCATCCTCGGTTCTTCCACTGGCGGTCCCGAGGCGTTGACCAAGGTCATTTCCGGTCTGAGCCGTCCCCTGCCGATACCGATGGTCATCACTCAGCATATGCCACCGGTGTTCACCACCCAGTTGGCGGCTCGTTTGGACAAGCTGACTTCCGCTACGGTGCAGGAGGCGTCGGAAGGCATGATGCTGGCGCCAGGCCATATTTATCTGGCGCCGGGCAACTTCCACATGACGTTTGCCGGTAACGCTGGGGCTCCGCGTGTGAAGTTGACCCAGACCCAGCCGGTGAACTTTTGCCGCCCTTCCGTGGACGTCATGTTCGAATCCGCGGTGAATATTTATGGCGGGGATATGTTGGCGGTCGTGCTGACCGGCATGGGCCAGGATGGCAAGAACGGCTGCGGCAAGGTTCTGGAGGCCGGGGGGCGCACCCTGGTACAGGACGAAAACACTTCCGTGGTGTGGGGGATGCCGGGGGCGGTGGCCAATGCCGGCTATGCTGACGAGATTCGCCCCTTAGATGAAATCGCGACCCAGATTCAGCGTCACGTCCAAACTTACGCTCCGGAGGCCCGACGATGAGCCTGACCCGCCAAACATTTGACTATGTGGCGGGATTGGTCAAGCAACGCAGTGCTATCCAACTTCCCGCCGGAAAGGAATACCTGGTTGAATCCAGGCTGATTCCTTTGGCACGGGAAGCCGGTTTTACCGGCGCAACCGCGGTGGACAAGTGGATTCAACAGGTTATCGCCACCCACCGGGCTGGTGACCTGCAAGACATCGCCGAGGCTCTGACCACCAACGAAACCTCGTTTTTCCGTGATGTCACCCCGTTTAAGGGTTTGACAGAATCCGTAGTTCCCAGCCTGGCCGAGGCCGGTCACCGTAACCTCTCGATTTGGTCCGCGGCCTGTTCCACCGGTCAGGAACCCTATTCCATTGCCATGAGCCTGTTGGAAGTGGCCCAGGCTCCGAATTTTTCCATCGTCGCCACCGACATTTCTCGGGCCGTGTTAGCCAAGGCCAGACAGGGTTTCTATACCCAGCTGGAAGTGAACCGTGGCTTGCCGGCGCCCATGCTGGTGCGCTATTTTTCCCGCGAGGGCGCCAACTGGGTCATCAGCCCGTCACTGCGTTCGCGCATTAACTTCCTGGAACACAATCTGTTGTCCACCCCGCCAAAAGGCGGACCTTTCCATATCGTTTTTATTCGCAATGTTTTGATTTATTTCGATATCAGCACGAAACGTGAGGTCTTGCGGCGCGTGGCGAAATCTATGGCGCCCGGCGGCTACCTGTTCTTGGGGGCGGCGGAAACAACTATGGGGATGGACCCCGTATGGGAGCGTGTGACGTTGACAAACGGTGCGGTATACAAATTGAAAGGGGCCGGGAAATGAAAGCATTAATCGTTGACGACTCCCGTGCTATGCGCAAAATTATTGGCGGTATCCTGCGCCGGGAGGGGTTTGAAATCCTAGAAGCCGCTGATGGCGAAGAGGCCATGGAAGTTTTGCATGACCCCGCCACGGGACGCGTCGACTTGGCGACAATCGACTGGAATATGCCGGTGATGAACGGGTTGGAACTGGTGGTGAACATTCGCGCAGAAAAGGAACTGCGCAATATCACCCTGATGATGGTGACCACCGAGTCGGAGCACTCTCAGATTGTGCGCGCTTTAGCGGCTGGGGCGCACGAGTACCTCATCAAGCCTTTCACCCCCGAAGCGGTCAACGAAAAGCTCATGCTGTTGGGGTTGGGAACTTGAGGAACCGCCCAAGCCCGGCGGGACGGTTGGCGGAATCGAAAACCCCGGAGCCTGTTGCGAGCAAGGAACACAAGGAGAGTAAAGATGGACCAGGAAATTCGGGAAGCGGTGCTGAACATCGCTAACGATGTTTTCTATGCCTTGATTGATAAACACGAAGGCACTGTGATGGAGTGGCTCGAAGACATCGAGCCTTTCCAGGATCCGGTTTATGCCTGGGTGGATTCCCAAGGGGATAAGCAGCTGCGCTTCATACTAGAGATGGAAGATTCCACGGCAAAAGACCTGACCAGAGCCATGTACCTCCTGGGCGAGACCGATGAGGTGACCGCGGAGGATCAACACGACGCGTTCGGGGAAATCGTCAACGTTATTGGCGGAAACATGAAATCTATTGTGGAAGATTCCGGAAACCTTATCATTCCAAAAGTCGGAAAGGAAAAACCGACACTGCCAGAATCGCCTTTAGTTAGCGTAAACCTCAACTGGAAAGGCAAATTCCTGGTAATCTCAGTATGTGACCTTGGTGCTTCGCAGGATGCGGCACAAGGGTGAACACGGAGGTAATCGATGCGTATTATAGTTGCAGACGATTCGCGAGTGATGCGACAGATTGTGGTGCGTACCCTGCGCCAAGCGGGATTTGACTGGGAAGTTATGGAAGCCGAAGACGGCGCCCAAGCTTTGCAGTTGGCCCTGTCAGAGTCGCCTGACCTGGTACTTTCCGACTGGAATATGCCGAATATGCTGGGTATTGAGATGCTGCAGCAGTTGCGGGCGACGGGGTCAAAGATTCCGGTTGGCTTTGTGACTTCCGAGGGTTCCCCTCAGATGCGGGAAATCGCGCAACGGGCGGGTGCGAACTTCCTGATTCAAAAACCTTTCGATGCCGCCACTTTCAAGTCGATTTTAGGAGCGTTCAACCGATGAGTGCCACCCCTTTGCCTTCTGCGAAAGAGATTCGCGACCTGTTTGAAATGCTGTTGGGCAGGACCGTTGAGGTTTCGCCGGACTACGAAATCCTCAAGCCGGACGAGGAGTTCGGTTGCTGTGTGGCGTTCTTTAACGACGCTATGGATAAAGTGTGCGCCGCCTGCATTATGGATCTCGATTTGTGCGCTTATGCCGGCGCCGCCCTGCAGCTCATTCCCGCTGCCGGGGCGCAAGATGAAATCAACAACGGTACCCTGTCTGACGGCTACATTGAGAATGTCTACGAAATCCTCAACATTTTCTCTGGGTTGTTAAACAAGGATGATGCTCCGCACGTCACCATCGGTTTGATGTACACCCCTGGCGAGGAACTGCCCGCCAACGAGTACAAGATGGTCACCTCATATGTGGAGCGTCGCGATTCCATCCTCGACATCGAGGGCTATGGCAAGGGCCGCTTCGGCGTCTTGTGCTTTAACTAGCCGCGTTGTCCTGGGATTTTCCAGGCGTTAATCCTATTAATTCGTTTCGGTGTGCCATATATGGCACACCGAGCCGTTTAAATAGGTTTTATTGCGTTTCACAAGGGCGTTGCGGCGGGTGTGCTGTAAATCTCGGAGGTGCTGTGTGATAGGCGCGGTTTCCTAGGTTTTGGTTAATGATTTTGGTGCGGGGCGCTCGCTCGGGGGCGCTCGCGAGAGGCGGAAGGGGGAGTACCCCCTCGCGTTTTGCGCGACTATTGTCGCAAAACGCTCACCCCCCAGCCTCTCGCTGAGTCGCCCCCAACGCTTCCTGCCCCGCCAGCTCCGCCGAATTCCGGTGTCAATAACCTGAAATCAGCGCTATTTAGGTGCGAAAACTCCCCGAGGTATCGGGAGTGTGTGGGTTAAAGGTGAAAATAGGGTCGTAGCTGCCAATAATGACAGCTAAGACCCAAATCGCACCTTATATCCGCAACCCAGCAAGTATCCCCCCGATACTCCCGGCCAGTTATCCCCAGATTTTGCCGATACATACTCGCCGCCAGGACTTGCGGCAAAATCTAGGCTAGACGAACCCGCGCAGAGTGGTTTGAGGGGGCTGGCGCTTGTGTGAAAGAATGAACGCATGGCTGATTTTGTAGCTCCAGATTATGTTCCCAGTGACGTTCTCGAGCACCCAGTGACTGAGATTCCAGACATTCCCGGGTGGAAAAAGGCAGCGGCAGGCAAAGTTCGGGAAATCTTTATTCCCGAAGACGCCGCCGGGATTTCCACCGCAGACCGTTTGATGTTGGTGGCGACCGACCGGATTTCGGCTTACGACTTTATCCTCGACACCCCGATTCCCGGTAAGGGCGCGGTGTTGACCCAACTGTCTCGCTGGTGGTTTAACCAGCTTAACGGCCTGGTCAACACCCATTACCTCGGAGTTGACGTGCCGGCGGAGGTCGCGGGACGGGCGATGATTACCCGACGGTTGGAAATGTATCCGGTCGAATGTGTGGCTCGCGGCTATTTGACCGGGTCGGGGTTGGCTGAATATAAGCAATCCGGCGCGGTGTGTGGCATTGCCCTGCCGCCGGGACTGCGCGAGGCCTCGAAACTGTCCGAACCGATTTTCACTCCCGCTATCAAGGCTGAACTGGGCGAACACGATGAAAATGTTTCCGCCTCCCGCATTGCCCAGCTGCACGGTCGGGCGGTAGCAAAGAACCTGACGGATCTGACCCTGCAGATTTACCGCAAAGCCGCCGAAATCGCGGCTGAACGCGGGATTATCCTGGCGGACACGAAGTTTGAATTCGGGGCGCTGCCCGGACACTACGTCCACGGCGACACCCTCGATGACGCCGCCGCGTCTTTCGTGCTGGGCGACGAAGTCATCACCCCGGACTCCTCCCGTTTCTGGCCCGCGGATGCCTGGGTGGAAGGCCAGGTCACCCCCAGTTTCGACAAGCAGTATGTGCGGGACTGGCTGACGGGTCCCCAGTCCGGGTGGGACCGTCACGGCGACGCCAAGCCTCCGGCTTTGCCTCCCGAGGTGGTCCAGCGCACCAGCGAACGCTACTTGGAGGCTTACCGGATTCTGACCGGCCAGCCCCTTATCTAAAACTCTGAAACGCTTGCCGGAACCCCGGAAAGCCCCCTATCCAAGGAAAAAAGGAAGAAAAATGGGAAAAATCGTTGTTGAGGTTATGGTGAAACCAGAGATTCTCGACCCGCAGGGCAAAGCCATTAAAGGCTCGCTGGCGCGACTGGGAATCGACAACTTTGTGGACGTGCGCCAGGGCAAACGCTTCACCTTGGACACCGCTGGTGACGTAACCGAAGCGGACCTAGAGGCGGCTCGCCAGGCTGCGCAAACCCTGCTGTCCAACCCGATTATCGAGGACGTTGTGGCTGTCAAAGCCGTCACGGAGGCGCAAGCATGAGCGCAAAAGTTGGGGTCGTGACGTTCCCGGGGACCCTCGACGACCAGGACGCGCGCCGGGCGGTGCGTTTGGCTGGAGCCACGCCGGTTCGGTTGTGGCACCAAGACGCGGACTTGCACGGGGTTGACGCCATCGTCTTGGCAGGCGGGTTTTCGTACGGGGACTATTTGCGGTGCGGCGCGATTGCGCGTTTTGCCCCGGTGATGGAGTCAGTCGTCGAGGCCGCCGGTCGGGGTATGCCGGTGTTGGGGATTTGCAACGGGTTTCAGGTGCTGACCGAAGCGCATCTGCTGGATGGAGCCCTGATGCGTAACGAGCATAAAAAGTTCATCTGCCGTGACCAGGTGCTGCGAGTCGAAAACAATCACACGGCTTGGACCAGCGCTTTCAGCGCGGGCGAAGAAATCCTTATTCCTCTGAAAAACGGGGAGGGCAATTTCCGCGCTGACCCGCACACTGTGGAGCGTCTCGAGGGTGAAGGCCAGGTCGTGTTCCGCTACGCCGGTCCGTTGGGCAACCCCAACGGTTCGTTGAACGACATCGCCGGGATTACGAATGCACAAGGTAACGTGGTCGGCTTGATGCCGCACCCGGAGCATGCCGTGGAGCCGGGTTTCGGCCCCACCCCCGGCCAGGATAATCGGATCGGCACTGACGGTCTCAAGTTCTTTACTTCCGCCATTAGCTCAGTGCTTGTCTAAGCGAAGGCGCGGTGTGAGGACCTTTAGAAAACCGCACCGCCAAACCCCAATCAACTAATTAAGGAAACCACTCATGACGACTTATGACACTGTTGAAAATGCCCAACAGACCCCCGACGAGCCGCAAGATTACCGGGCTTTAGGGCTGAAAGACGGGGAATACGCGCATATCAAAGAGATTCTGGGACGCCGACCCACCGCGGCGGAACTGGCGATGTATTCCGTCATGTGGTCCGAACACTGCTCGTATAAATCCTCAAAAAAGCACCTGAAGGAACAGTTCGGCGCGAAGACCACCGCGGAAATGAAGAAACACCTGCTGGTCGGCATGGGCCAAAACGCGGGGGTTATCGACATCGGGGACGACTACGCGGTGACGTTCAAGGTCGAGTCACACAACCACCCCTCTTTTGTGGAGCCGTATCAGGGCGCTGCCACCGGGGTGGGCGGTATCGTGCGTGACATCATGGCGATGGGCGCGCGCCCGGTGGCGGTCATGGACCAGCTGCGTTTCGGGTCAGTAGACCACCCCGACACGGCTCGCGTGGTGCACGGCGTGGTCGCGGGCGTGGGCGGCTACGGCAACTGCCTGGGGTTGCCCAACATCGGCGGCGAAACCGAGTTCGACCCCAGCTACCAAGGAAACCCGCTGGTCAACGCCTTGTGCGTGGGGGTGCTGCGTCACCAGGACATTCACCTGGCGAACGCGACCGGTGTGGGTAACCACGTGGTGCTGTTCGGGGCGCGCACCGGCGGGGACGGCATCGGCGGGGCCTCCATCCTCGCGTCCGAGTCTTTCGAGGACGGGATGCCCACGAAGCGTCCCAGTGTCCAGGTCGGCGACCCGTTCATGGAAAAAGTTCTGATTGAATGCTGCTTGGACCTGTTTGAAGCCGGCGTGGTGGAGGCGATTCAAGATCTCGGCGCGGCGGGGATTTCCTGCGCGACCTCCGAACTGGCCGCCAACGGAGACTCGGGAATGCATGTGGACCTAGAGAAAGTCCTGCTGCGCGACCCGACCTTGACCGCTGGGGAAATCCTTATGAGCGAATCCCAGGAACGCATGATGGCCATCGTTTCCCAGAGCCACCTCAGCGAGTTTGAGGACATTGTCCGCAAGTGGGACGTGGAATACGCCGTGATTGGCACGGTGACCGGGGACGGACGCTTGACCGTGGACCATCACGGCCAACGCATCGTGGACGTGGACCCGAAAACTGTCGCGATTGATTCGCCCGTGTATGACCGCCCTTATGCCAAACCGGCTTGGCAAGACGCGTTGAACGCAAACACGGTCTTGGAAGCGATGGCGCGTGACGAACTGGCGATGCCGGGGGACACCGACGTGGCGAAACTGCGCCAAGAAATCCTTGACGTGTGCGTGACCAGCCCGAACGCGGCGGCAAAGTCCTGGGTGACCGACCAATACGACCGTTACGTGCGCGGCAACACCGCCCTGTCCCAGCCTGATGATGCCGGGGTCATTCGCGTGGTTGAAGAGACCGGGCGCGGGGTAGCGCTGTCCACGGACGCGAACGGGTGGTACACGAAACTCGATCCTTACGCCGGGGCGCAGCAGGCGCTGGCGGAGGCTTACCGCAACGTCTGCGTGGTCGGGGCGCACCCGGTGGCGATTACGGACTGCCTGAACTTTGGGAATCCCGAGGATCCGGACGCGATGTGGCAGCTGGTGACGGCGATGACGGGCCTCGCGGACGGCTGCGTCACCCTGAAAGTGCCGGTGACCGGCGGTAACGTGTCGCTCTACAACTCGTCAGGAGACACGATGAGCCAGCCGGATTCATCCATCAACCCGACCCCGGTGGTGGGAATGCTGGGTCTGATGGACTCGGTGACGCGGGTGGTGCCCGCCGGTTTCGTGGGCCAGGGGCAGCCGATTGTGCTGTTCGGCGCCAAAACTGCCGCGGAGCTGGACGGTTCGGCGTGGGCGCGGTTCCACGGTCATTTCGGCGGGCGTCCGCCGGTGGTGGATTTCGCTGCGGAACAGGCCTTGGGAGAAGTTTTGATTTCCGGCGCGAAACGTGCGTCTCACCTGGGGGCGCACGACCTTTCGAACGGCGGTTTAGCGCAAGCCCTGGTGGATATGGCGTGCCGTTTCGAAACCGGAGCACGCCTGGATTTGCGCCAATTGGAGGCCGAAACCGGGCTGGGCGCCACCGCGCTGCTGTTCAGTGAAACTCAGGCGCGAGCCGTGGCTTGTGTCCGCGAGGATCAGATAGACGCGGTGTGCCACTGGGCCGAGGCGGCCGGTGTCGGCGTGTGGCAAATCGGCGAAAGCGGCGGATCCGACCTGTCGATTACCCTCTCGCAGGGCGAAGTGCGTTTCTCGGTCAGGGAACTGGCCGACGCCAGCGCCCAGGTCTTGCCCACCCTGTTTGAGTGAGCCGTGCCGAGGGGTTATAACCGCGTAAGCCTGCATATTTTGCGGCTTTCGCATAGAATTACCACGTCAGCGGTTGGTGCTGACTCTAAGTCCAGAGGAGATAAACGATGGCGATTTTGACTATTGGTGATGAGTTCCCGGAGTACGACTTTCAGGCCGTAGTGGGCGGTGTACTCTCTGAGCTGCCCGTGAACAAGGAAGAAGACTACTTCACTCGGGTGCGCTCCGCTGACGTGCCAAAGGGCCAGTGGCGCCTGTTTATCATGTGGCCCAAGGACTTCACTTTTGTGTGCCCCACCGAGCTGGCCGGAATCGCCGGAGTGTACGAAGACCTGCAGGACCGCCACTGTGACGTGGTGGCGGTGAACACTGACTCCGAGTACGTTCACCTGGCGTGGCGTTCCAAGGACGAGCTGCTGAAAAACGTGCCGTTCCCGCTGGCCAGCGACCTGACTCAAGAATTCGTGAAAGCGGTCGGGGTTTTGAACCGCGATGGCGTGTGTGACCGCGCGTCTTACCTGGTCGACCCCAATAATCGGGTGCGTTTCGTCTCGGTCGACGACGGTTCGGTCGGGCGTAACGCTGAGGAGCTGGTGCGTCAGCTCGACGCCTTGCAGTCCGGCGGCTTGACCTCGTGTGGCTGGCATCCGGGCGAACCGACTCTCGATGTGTTCAAAGCGGCCACGAACTTGGTGTCGCTGTCTATCTGATTCTGTCTTCATCTTCATGACCGGGGAACCTCACGGGTTTCCCGGTCACTTTTTTGGTTTCGCGGCGTTCACAAGGGCGGTGGTGCGGCTGGGGTTGGCGGTTGCGGTGCGCACAAGGGCGGTAGTGCGGCCGGCCCGGAACGCCACGGAGCGTGTCCAAGATGCGGAACGATTCTTTTGTCAAGTGAGACAGGTGGTATATTTGGCGCAACAAAATTATTTAAACCAAAGGAGCGTAAACTCATGCATCCTAAACTAGAAAAAGTATTACAAGAAACTGATCATCGTAACCCCGGCGAACCGGAGTTCCTCCAGGCCTTGACCGAGGTACTCATCTCGCTGGATCCGATTATCGAACGGCACCCCGAATACGCTGATTACGGCCTGTTGGAGCGTCTGACCGAGCCGGAACGTCAGATTATTTTCCGCGTTCCCTGGGTTGATGACCACGGCGATGTCCAGGTCAACCGCGGCTACCGCGTGGAGTTCAACAGTGCGCTCGGTCCGTACAAGGGCGGCTTGCGTTTCCACAAGTCGGTGAACCGCAACATCATCAAGTTCCTGGGGTTCGAGCAAATCTTTAAGAATGCCTTGACGAACCAGGGCATCGGCGGCGGCAAGGGCGGTTCGGACTTCGACCCGCACGGCAAGTCAGATAACGAAGTCATGCTGTTCTGCCAGTCCTTCATGACCGAGCTCTACCGTCACATCGGCGACAAGACCGACGTCCCTGCTGGTGACATCGGTGTGGGTGGCCGCGAGATTGGCTACCTGTTCGGTCAGTACAAGCGTCTGACCGGCGTGCACGAGGCCGGTGTTTTGACCGGAAAAGGTCTGGGCTGGGGCGGTTCTCTGGTCCGTACCGAGGCGACCGGTTACGGTCAGGTCATGTTCGCCCGCTTCATGGCCGAGGATCGGGGCGAATCCCTGGAAGGCCGGACCTGCGCGGTTTCCGGTTCGGGCAACGTGGCGATCTACGCAATCGAAAAAGCCCAGCAGCTCGGCGCTAAGCCGGTGACCTGTTCGGATTCCAACGGCTGGGTGTATGACAAGGAAGGTATCGACCTGGATTTGCTCAAAGAGATTAAGGAAAAGCGCCGCGGTCGGGTTTCCGATTATGCCGCGCAGCGCCCCAGCGCGGAGTTCCACGATTCCGGTCGGGTTTGGGTCGTTCCCGTGGATGTGGCTCTGCCCGCCGCGACTCAAAACGAAATTGATGAAAACGACGCTCGGACCTTGGTTAAGAACGGCTGCAAGTACGTGGCGGAGGGCGCGAATATGCCCTCGACTCCCGAGGCGATTGACATCTTCCAGGCTGCTCCCGGAGTTTCCTACGCTCCGGGCAAGGCCGCTAACGCCGGTGGCGTGGGGACTTCCGCCTTTGAGATGGAACAGAACGCCTCGCGTTCCCACTGGTCTTTCGAGTATGCCGAGGAACGTTTGGAAGCCATGATGCGCGACATTCACACCGACTGCTTGGCGACCGCTGAGGATTACGGCAAGCCCGGCGACTACGTTTACGGTGCGAACATCACCGGTTTCCGCCGCGTTGCTGACGCCATGTTGGCTCACGGCGTCATCTGATTTTTGCTTGACCGCTGGGTGTCTTCGGGGGCATTGTCGCTTAGGGGCGCTCGCGAGAGGCGGAAGGGGGAGTACCCCCTCGCGTTTTGCGCGACTATTGTCGCAAAACGCTCACCCCCCAGCCTCTCGCTGAGTCGCCCCCGCGCTCCTCGCCCCCAAGTTGCCTGGGCAAAAATCCCGATGAACCGCCGCTTATACTAAAAAACTGCTCGGTATGCCGTATGGCATACCGAGCAGTTTAAACCGGTTTTTTTGAATGCTTAAACAGATTTTGAGCTGGTTTTGGCCAAATTATCCAAGGCGGCCGCGGGGGACAGGTCCGAGGGGAAGTTGAACCCAGCGCGGGGCGACAGCGTCATGCCCTCCCAGATGACCGGCCCATCGACCGAGGTAG
>ERZ1673752.300-NODE-300-length-88435-cov-23.658203_pt1 | contig 88435 bp, 64 predicted proteins | sample MGYA00580195_ERZ1673752 | MGnify/ENA primary metagenome ERZ1673752 (study PRJEB41218, sample SAMN15661744) | gut metagenome | host: Homo sapiens | place: Canada: London | collected 2015-08-20/2019-03-30 | study: EMG produced TPA metagenomics assembly of...
TTATGAGCATTTTTGACAGCATGGAGGCTGTATTACCCACACCACAAGGTTGTATGAAAGAAATAAATTAGCAGACCCAAATTAGCCTTGTTTTTTGTTTATGTTCGAACTCAAAATGCTAAGCGAGAGAGGGAATATGGCTATCCAGCATGACATCCACGACGACCCTACAACATCACAGGAACGCCATACACTCAATGCTGAAAAAACACGACAAACATCCTCTGAAAAATCGCACATTTGCAAAAGACAGGCTCGCCGCTCGCAAATACGCGATTTTTCAGCGTTATTCATAACCTGCTTTCAACAAGCCATTTACAAAGTTTCACGACCATTTCGATCAAAACAAATCGCCTCAAATCACAGCTTTAAGTACTATCCGCATGCCGGTTAGGCACTATTCACACGCCGCTTGGGTCTTAATCACGACATGAATAAGACCTAAACGCCACGCCATTAGATAGCAATCGCCCAGAGATAATGAAACAAGCGATGCTCAGAACGCCAGAAAACATGACTCCTACCCATTAAAATCACCGTAGAACAGTCTACCGTCAGGGGGCCAATTTTATGACTTTCTTTGGACAAAAAAACGCCCTCCATACCCCCCGAGACGTGGGCTGAACAAAGAATTAAGCAAAAATACTTGCATTTGTCAAGTAAAATCTTTAAATTTGCAGAAAATGTATCGTCATGGACGCAACCGAACAAACCATCAATACCTTTGCCACTCGCGTCAGGCAGATGATCCTCCAATATAACGAATTGAAACAGGAGAACGACCGTCTGTATGCTATGGTAGACGAAAAAGACGCTCAAGTGAGACAATTGGAGGTACGGTTAGCGCAGCTCAAAAACGACTACGATATGTTAAAACTGGCCAAAATGCTCACCGTGACCGACGGAGACTTGGAGGTTGCCAAGAAGCGCGTGGCCGGACTTGTCAGAGACGTTAACAAATGTATCACTCTGCTGAGTGAGAAATAAACGGGCGCGATGGCAGAAGATAATGCAAACAAGATAAACATAAGGCTACACGTCTACGACACAGACATTATGGTTCGGGTTCCAAGAGAAGACGAGCACCTGTATCGTAAAGGCAATGAACTCATCAATGAGCTTATGAACGCTTACAACGCTAACTTCAAAGGCAGCAAGAGCGATCGTGAGATTACATATTTTGCTATGATTGACTTGGCGCTAAGATTGCAACGACAACTCGAGCGCAACGATACCAAGCCTTACAAGGATATTCTTTCGACGTTAACTTCTGAGATCGAGGCTATGCTCACCGACAAAAACGCTAAAGAATATTAACCCAAAAACGTATATTTTTAATGATAAGTATTATAATCGCGGTAATTGTAGCCATGCTCATAGGCGGCATGGCCGGATACGCCATATTCCGATACGTAGCTACCGGAAAATACAAACAGATTATTGACACGGCCAACAAAGAGGCCGAGGTGATCAAAGAGAAGAAGCTCTTGGAAGTAAAAGAGAAGTTCCTTAATCAAAAAAGCGAGCTTGAAAAAGAGGCCCAGCAGCGAAACCAAAAACTGCAACAAAATGAGAATAGGCTGAAACAACGAGAAATGTCGCTAAACCAACGACTGGAAGAAATGGGCCGAAAAAAGCAAGAGTTAGACCAAAACATAGCCTATGTAGACAAAGAGCGCAAGGGCATTGCCACAAGGCAAGCCGAGCTCGAGAAAATGAAAGAGCAAGAACGCGTCAAGTTAGAGGAGCTCTCTGGCTTGTCAGCCGAGGAGGCTAAAGAGCGATTGGTGCAAAGCATGAAAGACAAAGCGCACATGGACGCTGCCGGATATATCAACGAGGTGATGGACCAAGCCAAACTCGACGCTAACCAAAAGGCTCGCAAGATAGTGATACAAACCATCCAACGCGTGGCGACGGAGACCGCCATCGAAAACTCGGTGAGCGTGTTCCACATTGACAACGACGAGGTGAAAGGACGCATCATCGGGCGAGAAGGCCGCAACATCAGAGCCTTGGAGGCCGCCACGGGTGTGGAAATAGTGGTAGACGACACGCCAGAGTCTATCGTTATATCAGCCTTCGACCCTGTGCGCCGTGAAGTATGCCGCTTAGCCCTGCACCAATTGGTGGCCGACGGCCGCATCCATCCTGCACGTATCGAAGAAGTGGTGGGCAAAGTGAAAAAACAATTGGACAACGAGATACTCGAGACTGGCAAACGAACAGCCATCGACTTGGGCATCCATGGGCTGCATCCAGACCTCGTGCGCATCGTGGGCAAGATGAAATACCGTTCGTCTTACGGCCAAAACCTGCTGCAACACGCACGTGAGACAGCCAATCTTTGTGGAGTGATGGCAGCCGAGTTGGGGCTGAACCCCAAGAAAGCCAAACGCGCCGGACTGCTGCACGATATAGGCAAGGTGCCCGACGAGGAAAGCGAAATGCCCCACGCCCTGCTTGGTGGCAAGATGGCCGAGCGATATAAGGAGAAGCCCGAGATCGTGAACGCCATCGCCGCACACCACGATGAGGTGGAAATGGAAACACTCTTGGCACCTATCGTACAAGTGTGCGATGCCATCTCTGGAGCCCGGCCGGGAGCCCGCAGGGAGATAGTAGAGGCATACATCAAACGCCTTAACGACCTGGAGGCGCTGGCTATGAGCTATCCCGGCGTAACCAAGACCTACGCCATACAGGCTGGACGCGAGCTGCGCGTCATCGTCGGGGCCGACAAGATGACCGACGACGAGAGCACAAGCCTGAGCAACGAAATTGCCGAGAAAATACAAAACGAGATGACATATCCCGGTCAAGTCAAGATTACGGTTATCAGGGAGACTCGGTCGGTGGCTTACGCCAAATAGCACGCAAGTACCACCATACGTCTACAAACGGTCGCGGCACGCCAACAAGGCATGTCGCGACCGTTTGTTTTGCACAAGTGGCAGAGAGAAACATACCCCTCCTCGGGTGTGAACAAGGCTCCAAGAGTGATCGCTCGTGGCAAATAGGACAAAAGAACAAAACCACAGAATGTGAAAAAACAATATTTTTAAAATACAAAACAAAAGCATTAATCTTTTTTTTCGTATCTTTGTCATAAAGCGAGGCATGCCATACCAGTGCCACGCGAAATATGAATGGCTATCAAATAACACACAGCAAAACATATAAAAAAACACGATGAGACACACTATCTTCTTGACGGGGGCCACTGGGCACATGGGCAGCGAGACGCTCAAGCAACTGCTTGAGAAGCCGGAACGCTTTTTTGTAAAAATATTAGTGATGCCCACAGAAAAAGACAAGAAGGTGGTTCGCGCCTGCAAAGATTACGACAACGTGGAAATTATCTATGGCGACCTGACAAACTACATTGACGTGGAGCAAGGTGTAAAAGGCGCGGACTACGTGTTGCACGTGGGAGGGATGGTGTCGCCAGTTGCCGACTATATGCCTGAAAAGACTATGGAAGTGAACGTGGGTGGCGTGAAAAATATCATCAAGGCCATCAAGGCACAACCAGAACCCGACAACACGCGACTGGTCTACATTGGAACAGTGGCACAGACTGGCGACAGGCGCATGCCACTGCATTGGGGGCGCACAGGCGACCCTATCAAAGTGAGCAAGTTTGACTATTACGCAGTTTCTAAATGCAGGGCGGAGTTGGCGGTCATAGAGTCTGGATTGAAACACTGGGTGTCATTGAGGCAGACGGGGATGCTACATCCCGACTTGTTCAAAACATCAGACCCTATCATGTTTCACGTGCCAATTAACGAAGTGCTGGAATGGTCGTCTGACGTGGACTCGGGCAGGCTGTTGGTCAATCTCTGCTCATCCGATCCAGATGAGCATTTCTGGAGACACATATATAATATAGGTGGCGGCGAGGACTACCGCGTAACCAATTGGGAATTTCTCAAGATCTCATTCGCGGTGATGGGCATTAATGACTTCACCAAATACACAGACAGCAGGTGGTTCTGCACGCGTAACTTCCACGGACAATGGTTTTCAGACTCGGATAAATTAGAAGACTTGTTCCACTTTCGCAGCGCATCGCTCTGCGAATACGTGGAACAATGCAAGAAACAAGCACCGTGGTATACGTCATTGGTCAAAATAATGCCTGCCAAATTAGTCAAAACATTTTATTTCGAGAGATTGGCCTACAAAGAGCTGGGACCAATGCATTGGATCAAAACAAACAACCAAGAACGCATCAAAGCAGCATTCGGCTCTAAAGAAAAATGGCAAAAACTGTCAGAGTGGGAAAACTTTGAACTCCAAAAACCCTCAAAAAAACCTATAACGCTCAACCACGGATACGATGAAAGCAAACCTGCGCACGAACTTAACATCGACGACATGAGGCAAGCAGCCGAGTTCAGAGGTGGAAAATGCTTATCACCATCCATGGAGAAAGGCGACCTCACAACACCTTTGGAATGGGAAAACTGCCTCAAAAAACGATTTAAGCTGTCGCCAAGGGCCGTACTCTTAGGCGGATATTTCTGCCCACAAAACATGCCCGAACCTTGGGAGTATGAGCAGGAGACTGCGCACAACAAGTTTTTGGCGCAAGTGTGCCAGCCCTGAAAAGCTCGACACCCAACTTAACCAGTGCCCAAATAGCCCCCAATCCACCATGGATACTCCATGCTAAAACAACATGGACAACGACATTGCATGACGGAGAAAAAACGTCTAATACAGCATGGAGCAATGACTCGGATCAGAAACATTGCACCTTAAATCGAACTGCCTACCAATATCGACCTGAAACGTAACTATCAAACTATGAAATGGATAAAGCACCTAACCCCAAAATAGGATTGAAAGGAAAGCGCACAACTATCTAAATGGTAAAGAAATAGACATACAAAGAACCAAATTGTTAACCAAAACCAACAACTACAATTTATATAAAATAGTCAAAGTTTTCTATTTTATTTTACAACTGTTTATAAATCAGATATTTAACATTTATTAATACGACAAAAGTTGTCCAAAAAGAACAACGTATAGATTATTTTAGTATATTTGCATCACAATTCAATCAAAGATTATTTACTACTATAATTACACCTAATTAAATTAATGAAATGATACAAACAGTTGTCAAACGCGACGGCAGAATCGTGGGTTTCAACGACCAAAAGATACAAGCCGCCATTAGAAAAGCCATGCTTCACACCGAGAAGGGCGAAGACGAAAGGCTCATCGTTCGCATCAGCGATCACATCTCGACCAAAGGCAAATCCCAAATGTCAGTGGAAGACATACAAGATGCCGTGGAAGTGGAACTGATGAAGAGCGCCCGCAAAGACGTGGCGCAGAAATATATCGCGTATCGCAACCAGCGCTCCATAGCCCGAAAGGCCAAGACGCGCGACATATTCATGGAGATAGTGAACATCAAGAAGAACGATGTGACACGCGAAAACGCCAACATGAACGCTGACACGCCAGCCGGCATGATGATGAAATTCGCCTCGGAAAGCACCAAACCATTCGTAGACGACTATCTTTTATCCGAAGATGCGCGCGACGCTGTCAAGCACAATCTTATCCATGTGCACGACAAAGACTACTACCCCACCAAGTCGCTCACCTGCGTACAGCATCCGTTGGATAACATATTGCAATACGGTTTCGTGGCTGGTCACGGATCGTCAAGGCCCGCCAAGCGCATTGAAACGGCAGCGGTCTTGGCATGCATATCACTCGAAACATGCCAAAACGAGATGCACGGCGGACAAGCCATACCTGCTTTCGATTTTTATTTGGCACCTTATGTGCGCTCCTCATATATAGAAGAGGTGGAGACTTTAGAGCGTCTTACCGGCAAAGATTTGACACAATTGAAGCATGCGGAGATAGACGACTTCGTGGAAAAAGACCTGCAAGGCATGGAGGGCGACGAGCGGTTGTTGCAGCATGCCATCAACAAGACAGTGAACAGGGTACACCAAGCTATGGAGGCTTTTATCCATAACATGAACACTATACACTCGCGCGGCGGCAATCAGGTGGTATTTTCATCCATCAACTACGGCACGGACACCTCTGCCGAGGGACGATGCGTGATGCGCGAGCTTCTCAAATCCACCTACGAAGGGGTGGGAAATGGCGAGACCGCGATATTCCCCATACAAATTTGGAAAAAGAAACGAGGCGTAAACTATCTACCAGAAGATCGCAACTATGACCTATACTGCTACGCTTGCAAGGTGACCGCCAGACGCTTCTTCCCAAATTTCCTCAACCTTGACGCCACATTCAACCAAAATGAGAAATGGAAAGCCGACGATCCCGAGCGTTATAAGTGGGAGATCGCGACGATGGGTTGCCGCACTCGCGTGTTTGAAGACCGCTTCGGCGAGAAAACATCAGTGGCGCGTGGAAACCTGAGTTTCACCACGATTAATATCGTAAAATTGGCCATCGAGTGCATGAGCGTCACCGATAAAGACGAGCGTATCAACCTCTTTTTTGCCAAATTGGATCATCTTTTGGAGCTAACCGCCAAACAATTGGACAACCGATTCCAATTTCAAAAGACCGCCTTCGCCAAACAATTCCCATTGCTCATGACCAAGTTATGGACTGGGTGCGAGAAGCTCGGACCAGACGACACGATAGAAAGCGTTATCAATCACGGCACGCTGGGCATCGGATTTATCGGCCTCGCGGAGTGTCTCGTGGCTCTGACAGGCAAGCATCACGGCGAGAGCGAGGAGTCGCAGGCATTGGGATTGAGAATAGTGACTTACATGCGAGACCGTGCTGGCGACTTCTCGGAGCGCTACCACCACAACTACTCCATACTCGCCACGCCGGCAGAAGGCCTGAGTGGCAAATTCACAATGGTAGATCGCAAGGAGTTTGGCATCATCCCGGGCGTGACAGACCGCGACTATTACACCAACTCTAACCATGTTCCGGTTTATTATAAGTGCTCAGCGCGCCACAAAGCCGAAGTGGAGGCACCCTATCACGACCTCACTCGCGGTGGCCATATATTCTATGTGGAGATTGATGGAGACGCCACGCACAACCCCGACGTAATCAAAGGCGTGGTGGACATGATGGACAAGTTGAACATGGGCTATGGCTCCGTAAACCATAACCGCAACCGTTGCATGGAATGTGGGTACGAGAACGCCGACTCAAACCTTGAGACTTGCCCCAAATGCGGCAGCCATCACATAGACCGCCTGCAACGAATAACGGGCTATCTCGTGGGAACGACAGACCGATGGAACCATGGCAAGCTGGCCGAACTGAACGACAGGGTGCAGCACGTGAACCGAGACTTAGACTCGCAAGTGTAACAAGTGCCACCGAAGACTACACTATGTAGCGTGGTGGAACACCTCATGCGCAAGCCACAAGCTGGCATGCCGGACATATTTAGAATGTCCGACATGCCGGATTTCACCTCACCACCCCACCCTTTTTTGTTTTTTATTTTCTATTTCCCAATTTCAAACTCTCACAGATGCTCTCCATTTTAGACATCGTAGAAGACACCATGGTGGACGGTCCGGGCTTCCGCACCTCGATATACTGTGCCGGATGCCCGAACGAATGCCCCGGATGCCACAATCCGCAGTCGTGGAACATCGCCAACGGACACACTGTCACCACTGAAGAGATTATGCGAGTGATAGAGGCCGACCCCTTTGCCAACGTCACGTTCTCGGGTGGCGACCCGATGTTTCAGCCCGAAGGCTTCGCCGAATTGGCCGAAGCCATTCGCGCAAGAACAAACAAAGACATCTGGTGCTTCTCCGGATTCAAGTACGAGGCCTTGCTCAACAATCCGAGACAACGCAGGCTTTTAGAGCTAATCGATGTCTTGGTGGATGGCCCTTACGTACAAACATTACGCGACGAAAGTCTTGTTTTTCGTGGCTCGAGCAACCAACGCATCATCGACGTGCGGCAATCGCTGCGCAAAGGAACCGTGGTGTTGCAACAACTATCAGCTTAAAAAGAAAAACAAAACCTTTTTACCTTATTTTTTTACCCCAATTAAAGAAGCCGAGAACATTCGCGGCCAGCACGGAAAACGCCATTGTCTCATCCCCTCAAGTTTGACCTACATCAAAGAAAATTGATTTTACGACACATTTCAACCTTTATTTTTGTATATATGGGGTAAGCGTCCTTATCTTTGTCAGCGGATAATATTTAAGGTAAAAAGAACATTATGGACAAGTTGACAATCATGAACGCACAGGCAGACTTGCAAACTTACAGTCGCCTTGAGAAGATTCTTGCCGACCGTCGCGCCACTTTGGCTTGCAAAGAAGACAAGAAAGTATAATATCAAACGCCCCACTCGCGATAACAATCAGAGTGGGGCGTTTGATTTTATGGGCATCATTCATCATTGACAACTTCCCAATCTCACCATATCAGCGCCATAACATGCTGGCCATGACTATGTCAACACTACATCTCCATGACCAGTTTGCCCATACACACCTTACTCATCCATGACCTGTCAGCGTCAAAACAAACGTATCCCCTATCAGTTTTAGGGGAAACCTACGCTGCAAATAGGGGTTTACCCTTGCTCAAAAGCGGCCTGTTGGCTATCTTTGCCTTATATCAAAACAAATCTAAAGCGAAGAGTGCAACCATTTAAACCCTAATAAAATGAAAAAAATAATGATGATTTTGGCCATGATATTGGTCACCGTGACAGACTCCACCGCCATGCCTTACCATCAAGCCAAACGTGAGGCACTGTTCTTAGCTGATAAAATGGCATATGAACTTAACCTCACCGAAGACCAATACGAGGCTGTGTACGAAATCAATTTAGACTACCTTATGACTGTCAGCCATCGGTCTCGGTCATACAGACGCCCATGGATTAGGCGCGACAACATGCTGCGATACGTGCTCTCGCCATGGCAATACCGTGCCTATAGGCGCGCGGATTATTTTTACAAGCCCATTCGATGGACAGGCAACAACTGGAGATGGGGTGTTTATAGCAGATATGATCGGGGCAGGTTTTACCGTGGTCGGCCCTCTGCATTCATCTATTACAGAGGGGGGCGCCCGTCACGCTATTATCAAGATCGCGTCTGGTACCAACGCCCAAGAACCAACAACCGATGGGACGACGATGTATACATGGATAAAAAGTCAAAGCACCATGGCAACAGCCGCCACGATTGGCATGAACACAAGCATGACAGACGTTAGGAAAAAAATTAGGTAAACCCTTGTTTAGGATTTGACAACTTTGGAAACCTTCATCGTTTTCATCCATCCGCCTCGCCATATACGTGTCAAGAAGATGATGCCACGAAACGTAAGCTCGCACGCCATAGCCACCCACACGCCACGCAAGCCATGACTTTGGGCCAACCAATAAGCCAAAGACAAGCGCACGCACCACATGGACAGCAAGTTCATCATGGCTGGCTTGAGCGTGTCTCCCGCACCCACGCACACACTATAGCTCACTATCGACGCCGCAAAGAACGGCTCGGCAAAAGCCTCAATGCGCAACACGTCGGCGCCCAAAGACCTTATTTCGTCTACAGGAGATAAAAAACCTATCATCTCGGGGGCAAATATATACATCACCAAACCCATGAAAGCCATCACGACCATGCCCATACCGATAGTCATGTGGGCAAAACTTTTGCACAAATCATTGCGCCCCGCACCATGCGTCTGCCCCACAAGCGTGGTGGCGGCGTCGCCAATGCCATAGCCGGGCATATAGCACAGGCTCTCGGCGGTGATGGCAAACGAGTTGGCAGCGATGGCAAAATTGCCCAGCGGGGCCACAATGAGAGTGCTCACCACTTGCGCACCACTCATAAGCACACTCTGGACCGCCATTGGCAAACTAATTCTCAAAGCTTTATAAACATAGTCCCACACCCACACAAAGCGTTCTTGATCCAAGCGCAAGGCCAATATTTTGTTCCGGTGCATGGCCATGTACGACATGGGCACCACTGTCACCACGTACGCGCACATTGTTCCGAGAGCCGCTCCCATCACCCCAAGATGTAGCATGTAAATATAAAAATAGTTGAAAGCCACGTCGAGTGTGCACAGCACAATGCTCAACACGCTGGGCATCCGCATGTCGCCCGAGCTTTTTTGCATGCCAGCCATCAGATGATAGAGCAGCACAACAGGCAGCGTCATGGCGTAAATGAGAAAATAAGTGGATGCGTTGCCAGCGATGTCAGCTCCACCACCGAGCCAATACGGCAGCGGACGGTGTATGGCAACGCCCACGGCGCACATCAACAACCCAAAAGACAAACCGAAGACGATGGCGTGCCTAAACACCGCACGAGCCTTGACAAAATCGTTCGCGCCAATAAAGTGAGCCACCTGAACCGTGAACCCTATGCCCATTGCCGCCATCACCGATCCCATGAGCCACGTGGTGGTCTCTATAAGTCCGATGCTTGCCGATGCCTCCGCGCCGAGATGCCCCACCATGGAGGCATCGATGAAAAACATCATCACGGTGGTAATCTGGGCCAACATGGAGGGAATGCTCAACTCCACGATGAGATTGAACTTTTCCCTGCCGCTCAGAGGCAACTGGTCGCGTATCTTGGCCAAAAGTAGTTCGCTTCGTTTATTGCTTAACATATATATTATTTGCGGATGTAAAGTTACGTCGTTTTCACCGTTCGACAAAACAATCACGATATAAACAGGGCGATTTCCCATTGAGAAATCGCCCTGCCATTATAATTTAACACTTCGATTGTCTATCGCGACAACCTGAAGTAGCGTTATCTAAAAACACCTTCCTTCTACCTCTCCTCACATTCTCGACCTATCGTCGTGTTTTTGTTATCCCATGAGACGGGCCTTGATAATGGCCGTCCCCACAACCTTTCTTCCTTTACTAATACCTTATTTATTTCTCTACTATCTTGATAGCTATCTATATACTTGCTATTTTCGTTTACCTATCGAGTGTTTTGTGCATTTTCTATCTTTCTCTCTGAATAGTATTTATATCCTGAACCATCTTTGCCTATGGGCTATTTTTACTGTTTTCCTATTGATCATACTAAACGTAGCGGGACATTCGCATGCGCCCAAATGTCTTCTAAAGACAATGCAAAGATAGAATGAAAAGCATGAACAACCAATGCTTTGGGTATGTTTTCCACCTGAAGATACTCAATTCTTGATTTATATCAAAACGCCGTGTGCGCAAACAAACAGCCAAAAAGATGGAAAATAAAGGCGGTAATACCAATTGCCAGCGCTTCCAAACAGCTGCCTAACGGAGGCACTTAGCAGAAAATTAAAAGGGGTAACAAGTAAGAAAGAGTGGCAAACGATAACCGGAAAAAGAACAAGGGAATACGGAGGATACACCAAGACTTTCACCCTAAACCATATATAGAGTGGAAGCCTTTTGTTTATGATTATTCAACAAGCCATCCTCGCTTGGCCTTGAAATCCGGAACGGGCGTGCCAGGTCGATAATAAGACACTAACTTGATGTTGAAAATCAGCATGGAATAGGCGGGTATAGTGCCGCTCCCCTCCGCGCCATAAGCCAAGGTCCAAGGCATGTACACCTCCCACTCATCGCCAACGTGCATGTGCTGCAACGCCGTGGCAAAGCCTTCCTTGAGCGCGCTCACCGCGAATTTGGCTGGGACAGCCATATCCATGGAGCTGGCATGTTTCCAACTTGAGTCAAACTCATAGCCCTTGGGATAGGATGCCGACGGCAAGAGCCTGCCCACGTAGTGCACACGCACACTGTCCGTATAGAGTGGGCAGCCAGACCCTGTTCCCTCCTTGAGCACATGAGCCACAATATATTGTGTGTTGTCGCCATGCTGCGTCTCCTCATAGTTCCAACTTCGTATCACTTTCCACGCTGGGTCTCCAGCGGCAGCGCGCTCTTTGGCCTGCGCGTAAACGCTGTTCCATTCTTTCAGGTTGGTTTCTTGCCAATGGGGAAATTCGTCTTCCTTGTCCGCGTTCTCCGCACACGACGCAAAAAGCAGCAGTGACGCGAATGTCAATGTCGAGGCAACGGCCCACGATCTTATGCGAGCAGCGCTGTTTGTAATGATATTTTGTATTCGAGACATTTGTTGTTATGCTTTATTAAAGTTGATGGTTGACGGGGCATGGCAGACGCGCCACAATGGTTTGGCAAGTTGGGCACACTGCCCCATTCTCCTCGTGCTATTTATCCCAACCAGCTATTTGCGCGCCAAGCCTCTTGAGCAGCGATGTCACGCTCACACGGTTTTCTATCAGCGAGCGCAGATCGGCTATGTCCACACGCTGCTGCTCCATGGTGTCACGGTATCGCAACGTCACCTTGCGGTCCTTTGGCGTGTCGTGGTCCACGGTCACGCAGAACGGCGTGCCGATGGCGTCTTGGCGGCGGTAACGCTTGCCGATGGAGTCTTTGGGGTCTCCATAGTGAGTGTTGAAGTGGAATTTCAGCTCGTCCACCACCTCGTGGGCTATCTCGGGCAGCCCGTCTTTCTTGTCCAACGGGAACACGGCGCACTTCACCGGGGCCAAGGCCTCGGGCAATCTGAGCACCACGCGCGTCTCGCCGTTTTCCAAAGTCTCCTCGGTGTAAGCGTGGCACATCACGCTGAGGAACATGCGGTCCACGCCGATGGATGTCTCCACATCATAGGGCGTGTAGCTCTCTTGTGTGTCGGGGTCGAAGTATTTGATGCTACGGCCGCAGTATTTCTCGTGCTGCGAAAGGTCATAGTCGGTGCGACTGTGTATGCCCTCCACCTCCTTGAAGCCAAACGGCATCTTGAACTCAATGTCGGTGGCTGCGTTGGCATAGTGGGCCAACTTCTCGTGGTCATGGTAACGATAGTTCTCGTCGCCCATGCCCAATGCCTCGTGCCAAGCCAAGCGCACCCGCTTCCAGTACTCAAACCACTTCATCTCGGTGCCGGGCTGGCAGAAGAACTGCATCTCCATCTGCTCGAACTCGCGCATGCGAAACACGAACTGGCGCGCCACTATCTCATTGCGGAACGCCTTGCCTATCTGGGCGATACCAAAAGGCAGCTTCATGCGCCCCGTCTTCTGCACGTTGAGATAGTTCACGAAGATGCCTTGCGCCGTCTCAGGCCGCAGGTATATCTTGTTGGTGGCGTCGGAGAGCGAACCCATCTCGGTGGAGAACATCAGGTTGAACTGGCGCACGTCGGTCCAATTCTTGGAGCCACTCACGGGGTCGGCTATGCCCTCGTCCTCAATTATCTGCCTCAAAGCCACGAGGTCCGGTCCTTGCATGGCCTCGGCGTAGCGAGCGTGCAACTCGTCACGCTTTCGTTGGTTGGCTATCACGCGGGGGTTGGTGGCCCTGAACTGGGCTTCGTCAAAACGCTCGCCAAACTTCTTGGCGGCCTTTTTCACCTCCTTGTCTATCTTTTCCTCGTACTTGCCGATTTGGTCTTCTATAAGGTTGTCAGCCCGATAGCGCTTCTTCGAGTCGCGATTGTCTATGAGGGGGTCGTTGAAAGCGTCCACGTGGCCGCTGGCCTTCCACACCGTGGGGTGCATAAAGATGGCCGCGTCTATACCCACTATATTCTCGTGCAGCAGCACCATTGACTGCCACCAATATTGCTTGATGTTGTTTTTCAGCTCCACGCCGTTCTGCCCATAGTCGTAAACGGCGGCCAGCCCGTCATAGATGTCGGAACTTGGAAAAACGAAGCCATATTCCTTGCAATGGCTCACTATCTTCTTGAAAACATCGTCTTGTGCCATGTTTGTGTCTTGTTGTTTTATGTTCTAACCTTGCAAAGGTAGCGTTTTTTCTGGTATTAAAGGAACAAAACGCCGTTAATTTAATGTCACTCGCCACATAACGTTGACCGAAAACTTATGGATGGCACCATGCGAAAGTCTTACGGCCACCAATAAGCAGGACGAAAAATGTAAAATAATCATACCAGAATTTAACATTTGAAAATCTTTCATCTACACAAGCCGATCCCAAAGGCGACTGGCCCGACGGTCTCATTGGGGTCTAAAGAGCCACCCATTCTCGCGCGCCAAATGCAACCGAGCTTGCCTCGCGCCTGCCACACAGTGCGATTAAGGGTTATTCAGCGCGCGATTAGGCTCTAAACACGGTGCGATTAGGCTTTAAACACGGTGCGATTAAGCATTAAACGCAGTACGATTAGGTCCTAAACGCAGTGAGCGAAAAAAGAAAACGAAACAGCAAAAAAACGACATCACCGTAACTGACCGTTGCAAAGCGAGTTACCCCAAACATAAAATGGAGCGCATATTCACGGCCAAAGGCTTGCCAAAATCGTACAGGCTCGGTATTAGGAGACGTTTGTCAAAATAATTCAGCAATGTGATGACAAATCCAAAAGAAAGAATGACAACGAGCGTCACTCGCCTTTTGATAAAAAGCGACCGCCAAATCAGAATATGAAAAAGGGGGCAAGTCCTACTCTTGCTCTAAGCGTGCTTCCCCATATCGGTTTGTGCGAGCGTCTCGCCGTCAAGCGTACGTATGGTAACGACACCATGCTCCATCATGCCAAAGGTGGGCGGATTGCCGCCTTTGGGGAAGGTGATGGAGCCAAGGTTGCAAAAAAGGGTGCCCGTGTCGGCTGCGTATAGCTCCCACAAATGGGTGTGGCCGGTAATCACTGCGTCAAAATGGCCGGGTGGCAATTTCTCCTTATTATATATATGGCCATGCGTGAGCAGCACGCGCCGCCCCTCGTCCACCAACAGCGAGTAGGTGGAGAGCATGGGAAAATCGAGCAGTTGCTGGTCCACCTCCGAGTCGCAGTTGCCTCGAATGGCCACGATGTCGGCGGCCATAGCGTTGAGCGTATCGGCCACGCCGCGCCCGTCAAGCCCCTCGGGCACACGGTTGCGCGGCCCATAGTTGATAATGTCGCCCATAACGAGCAGCATATCGCACCGCTCGTCGCGGTAAAACTGGAGCGCGGCACGCAATCGTGGCAGAGAGCCATGAATGTCGGAAATCATCATGTACTTCATGGTTTCAGCCCCTTAGATAGTCTTTGAGAGAAGAGTTCTTGGTCATTTTGCCAATCCTCCTGATGGCCTTGTCGCGTATTTGGCGCACGCGCTCGCGCTTGATGCCCATGTCTCGCGCCGTCTCCGCCATCGTCTTTGGAGAGCCGCCGAGCCCATAGAGCGAGCCCACAACCCGTTGGTCGCGCTCGTCCAAACGGGCCACCAACGATCGTAACTCTTCCATCAGTCCCGCCCGCTCGACAGCCTCATTTGGGATGGGAGCGTCACGGTCTGGGATAACACGGCCAAGACTCAACTCAGCACTGCCGCCTATGGGTTGGTCTATGGACAGGGCGTGGCGGCGTTTGTTCTCCAATGCCACGTCCTCCGCGTTGCGCGGCACACGGTAGAGCCCGCCCTGCTGGCGCACGGCATCCTCCATAGCCTCGCGTATATAAGGTGCCGCGAAAGCCACGAAGCGCTTGCCGCTGTCGGCGGTGTATTTGGTGGCGGCGCGCAGCATGCCTATATTACCCTCGCTGACAAGATCCTCAAACGCCAATCCACGGTTGGTGTACTGGCGAGCCAAAGACACCACGTAGGTGAGATTGGCTTTGGTGAGACGGTCTATGGCACGGCTGTCGCCAAGCTGTATGCGCTGGGCGAGCTGCCGCTCCTCGTCATCACTGAGGAGGTCAGGACGGTCTATCTCGTCCATGTAACGGTCAAAAGCATTTCTGTCTTTGTTCATAGTGCTGATTATAAACCGGAATCTAAGAGCAACTCGGCCACCTCCTCGGGCGTATTGAACGGCATACCGTCAGACAGCTCGTTGTCAGACAGCTCAGTTACCAACGCCTCGGCCTCGGCTTTGGTGAGCTTGGGCGTGCCGTCGGCGTCGCTGGCTTGCATCAACGCCCGCAATATGGCAGCGCGATATTCTTCCAAATCTTTCACGGTTCGCAATTTTTATTTGCGGTAAAGTTACGCATAAATTATCAAACAACAAATGATTTTAAGTACCAATCATGAGCCAGACTCACTTTTTTTGTATAATTTTGCGCATTGACAACCAAAAAGGCTGCGCACACGAGCATACCAAAACGCAAGGCGACGGGCCACGCCCGCACCGGCGGTACATAGTGACGATGCGCGCGATGAGGCATAGGATATGATTAGCAAAGACAGCATAGAGCAGGCTTACGCATTCTTTCACCAGAAAGAGCGCGTGTACTCGCGGTCCACAGACCCCACGCAGAGAGACGAGATAGAGTATGCCATAGACATGTACGTGCAACAAATGAGTGCCGAGCTGTATGCGCTGCTGTCCGACGGGCACCGTGAGTACCTGCTCACCCACGCCACGTTCGGCCGCGAGCTCGCGCAAGCCGTGGAACGGCTGGAGAGCATGCTGTGAGCCACAAGCCAACGACAAACACCATACCACCTTGACACATTACACCAAGAAAACCATGAGAACGATTGCGAGCAATATCAAAGCGCGGCTGGGCCGACTGTCATATCGCACAGGCGTGGCTGTGCTCGCGATGTGCATACCTTTTTATATATTGTCGTTCGCGCAGATGGCGTTGCCCATCCCCACCGCCGCCAAAGGCGCATTGTGGGTGGCACTGTTCGGGATGGCCAAGACGTGCCAATACTGCGGCATCACCATCGTGGGTGCCAAGGGCATCAAGGCATGGTGGCAGAAACGCAAAAAGACGACGCGAGACTCCGGGCGACAGGAAGCGTAAACCACGACGCAAACACTTAAAAAATGTAAAACATCGTGCGTTCCTTCGCTTTTTCGCTTGAAAGACATTATCTTTGCACTCGCTTTCAAATTTTAAAAGCAACTGGGTGGTTACCAGAGTGGCCAAATGGGGCAGACTGTAAATCTGCTGGCTCTTGCCTACGGTGGTTCGAATCCATCACCACCCACATCCGAAACGAGAAAGCCGCGCGCCATGACCGAAATGGGCAACACGAGCGAGACGGCTATCCCAACATCTCCCCAACATGAATTTATACATACTGATAGCGGTCTTTGCGCTGCTCACTATTATCATGGTGTGGCTCGCAGCAAAGACATGGATAGACTTTTACCGACGTAAACACGGCCGCAAGAATGGCAGACGACGGTCCAGCAATGAGATTTAGACCGAGAGCGCAAGGGTCTCACGACGAATAAGCGACAGCCCCCTTGACAACCATCTGTGGTTGTCAAGGGGGCTGTCGCTATGGGTGATGGGCAAGGTAAAGGACAGAGAGGGCACGCCTTCTTATGGCTGCTTATCCCAAATATTGGCGCAGCGTGTTGGCATACTTACTGAAACGTATCTTGCGAATGGCTTTCTCGCGCAACTGGCGAATACGCTCGCGCGTCATTCCCATATCGGTGGCTATCTCCTCAAGGCTTTTTTCCATCACGCCGATGCCAAAAGATTCTCTGACAATCTTTTGCTCACGATCACTGAGTACCTCTCGCAGCAGGTCGTTGACAAACTGCACCATCGATTCCTTTTCGAGCGAACTGTCTGACTTCAGGTCGTTATCGTCTGACAATAACATGTCGGCCATAGACCCGTCATCGTCATCTCCAAAAGGGGCGTCAATGCTTGTGGTATGCGTGTTGGCACTGACGGCCGTGCGTATCTGCGCCTCATCCACATCAATCAGCTCTGCCAATTCGTGCAGCGATGGCATGCGGCCGTGCTCTTGCAAGAACTGTTCGGTCACCCTGTTAACCTTACCAGAGATGCCCACCTGATTGAGCGGCATGCGCACAATGCGACTTTTCACAGCCAAGGCCTCCATGATGCTCTGCCTAATCCACCAAACAGCATAAGAGATAAATTTGAAACCCCGCGTCTCGTCAAACTTCTCGGCAGCCTTGACCAACCCCATGTTGCCCTCGTTGATAAGGTCTATGAGCGAGATGCCTTGGTGCTGATACTGCTTGGCTACCGAAACGACAAACCGCAGGTTGGCATTGACCAATCGATCACGCGCCCGGTCTCCCTCGGGGCCTCCCTTATGAATGGCTTGCGCCAACGCAGCCTCCTCGTCAGGGGTAAGCATAGGCTCGCGCGCTATCTCCGAGAGATAACGGTCAAGAGACTCACTATTGCGAGTGGTAATGTTCTTGGATATCTTCAGTTGCCTCATTTCTTACAAGTTGTAAAGGTGGGTTAGTCTTTTATAGATGTAGTGACAAAAGTACAAATAAATATTAAACGAACAAAAGATATTGAAGAAAATACGCCCTAACGGGCAATTATATTAAGATTGTAAGATGCGTTTCAAAACAAGGAGCGTGCCAACATATCTACTCGATAGGATGGCAAGACGAGAACGGCAAGATGTGGCGCCATGCTCTATGACAACTCAAGATGGTACGAGCGTTCGTAAGCCACCCGCATGACGGCGGGCAAAGGCCTTCGCAGTTGGGCTAACGCGAGTGCCACATGCCCCATCGTGGTGCGCAAATTGAGTTCCACACAGGGATGCAGCCTTAGGCCGCTCTCGGTTCTCACAACCATCATGTCCACGCCGAAACGCTCGCAACACGTGCCATCGAGCAGGGGTTCCATAACCGCGCAAACAGTCTGCCGCACCCTCGCAAGCAGCGACGAACTGACGTATTGAGCCAAAAAATCACCTTTGGCCTCCTCTGTGTCAACCACATTGCCTACATACGCCCCATTGACAGTTTGAAACACCGACAACCCCTCGAACATAACGCCTACTCCATCACGATGGGCGAACTCCATACCGAAGTCGACTATCTTGTCGTACCAAGGTTCCACCATCACCCCACCCTGTCGCTCGATGACATGCTTAGCCCAATTGAGCAAAGGACTGGCGACGGCAAAATCGTCATGACCATCATGGCAGCGCATACGTCGCACGCCTCGGCCGCTGCTGCTCCACGGCGCTTTCAACATGAGGTCGCGGTGCGTGCGGCACATGGCAGACACCTCCTCCAAGCACGTGGCGAGACGCGCTTGCCCAACCGTGCCCATTTGACGGGTCAGCGTGGGCAACAAATGTTGGGCCGCCCAAGCGCGATGGCTCATGGTACGCATACGAGCTATCTGGTCGGCTGAGGGCAAACTATCCGCAGGCACACCGCAATCCAAAAGCTCTTGGCGTATGGCCGCGTCCCATCCCCATGGCGACACATGAACAGGCTGCCCCGAATGCGCTCTCATCAGAGCCGATAACGCTCGCTTGTCGAGCAGGCGAGCGTCGGTGTCAAGCGCAAGCGCCCTTAACTTTCGGTGCGCGTCCGCGGGACTTTCCGCCAACACTACATCACCACGCTTGGCCCAAAGCGATGGCAAGAAGTCCAAGTCGCGACGCAACCACCGTCCGGCGCGAGGAGCCGTAAAACGGGCACGCCCCACAGCTAATGCAATATCGTGTTCGGGATTGAAAATATGAATTGTCATCTTAACGACGGAATAATGCGCAAAAATAACTATTTTTTCAACAAAAAACATACGAATGACCACCAAAAACGCCATTAAGCGACAAGGCATGGTGAGATGATAACAAAAAGACACCCCTGCGTACACATAGGGATAAAACAAATGTGGATATAAAAAATGATAAAAATAGAAAGTTTTGCAATGTGTAGTTTGCAAATATAAAATAAATGAGTATCTTTGCATATGTCAAAGACAGTAAAACAAGTACACTGTAGATGGAAGCTTTTTATCGCACCCACACTTATCTTGTAGAGCACACCAATGCTCCCGTTCGTCGCACCTTGATGGACGAGATAGATTGGGGAGACCGCATGATAGGCATCAAAGGGACGCGGGGCGTAGGCAAAACTACTTTCCTGCTACAATATGCCAAAGAAAAGTTTGGCAAGGACGATCGCAGGTGCCTGTATGTAAACATGAACAATTTTTACTTTCAGGGAGTGGGGATAGCCGACTTCGCGCGCGATTTCGTGGCGCAAGGTGGCAGAACATTACTCATTGACCAAGTGTTCAAACAGCCCCACTGGAGTGCCGAGCTTCGCAAATGCTACAACGAGTTTCCCAATCTCAACATTGTGTTTACTGGCTCAAGCGTGATGAGACTAAAAGAAGAGAACCCTGAGCTGAATGGCATCGTGAAGAGCTACAACCTGCGAGGCTTGTCGTTCAGAGAGTTTGTCAACCTGAAGTCGGGACAAAACTTCACCCCTTTTTCACTAAACGACATACTGCACGACCATGAGCGCATCGAAAAAAGCATATTGCCACACGTGAGCCCAACGACATATTTTCAAGACTATCTGCATCATGGTTTCTACCCTTTGTTCATGGAGCAAAGCAATTTCTCTGAGAACCTGCTCAAAACCATGAACATGACTACCGAGGTGGACATCCTGCTCATCAAACAAATAGACCTGAAATACCTCAACAAGATAAAAAAACTGTTCTACCTGTTGGCCGTGGAGGGCATCCACTCACCTAACATCAGCAAGCTGGCCGAACAGATAGACACCAGTCGGGCCACCGTGATGAACTATATAAAATATCTCGCAGACGCTCGCTTGATAAATATGATCTACGCCCAAGGGAAAAAGTTTCCGAAAAAACCATCAAAGGTCATGTTGCACAATCCCAACTTGATGTACGCCATATATCCCATAACGGTACAGCCACAAGATGTCATGGAGACATTCTTTGTGAACAGCTTATGGAAAGATCACAAGGTGAACGAAGGAAACTGCGCGCACAGTTACACCATTGACGGAAACCTGCACTTTCGCGTTTGCGACGCACACGTCAAAGCCAAACAGCGTTTTAACGATGAAACCATATACGCACCATACAATACCGAGATAGGACACGCCAACCATATACCATTGTGGCTGTTCGGTTTTTTGTACTAAAGTAATCTCGGCATAGCGTTCAATCATGGCGACGCCAAGTGGAAACCACATGGACAGGGTAAGCCAATTTTTAACATTACAACAACATTATAAACTTTATTATCTATTTTAAAATGGCAAAAGAAAAGAAATTTATGACTTGTGACGGTAATACCGCAGCAGCCCACGTGAGCTATATGTTCAGCGAGGTGGCCGCGATTTACCCTATCACGCCATCTTCTACCATGGCTGAGCACGTAGACGAATGGTCCGCAAGAGGGCGCAAGAACATTTTCGGCCAAACGGTAGCCGTACAGGAAATGCAGTCGGAAGGTGGCGCCGCAGGTGCGGTGCACGGATCTTTGCAAGCTGGTGCGCTAACCACGACATTTACAGCATCGCAGGGTTTGCTGCTGATGATACCAAACATGTACAAGATTGCCGGTGAGTTGCTTCCTTGCGTCTTCGACGTATCGGCCCGCACGCTCGCCAGTCACGCCCTATGTATCTTCGGAGATCACCAAGACGTAATGGCGTGCAGACAGACAGGCTTCGCCATGTTTTGCTCTGGCTCAGTGCAAGAAGTGATGGACCTTACAGCCGTTCCCCACTTGGCCACACTCAAGACATCGGTACCTTTCGTCAATTTCTTTGACGGTTTCCGCACATCGCACGAATATCACAAGATTGAGGCCATTGACCAAGAAGACTTGGAAAAACTCATTGACCGCGACGCTCTGAAGAAATTCCGTGACCGCGCGCTCACACCCGCGCACCCTGTAACACGCGGCACTGCTGAGAACCCAGAGACATTCTTCACTCATCGCGAGGCTTCCAACGAGTATTACAACCGCGTACCCGAAGTGGTGGAGGAATACTTAGCCAAGATTTCCGCTATCACCGGTCGCGAATACCACCTCTTCAATTACTATGGTGCCAAGGATGCCGAGAATATCATCGTGCTCATGGGATCGGCCACGGAAGCCGCTCGTGAGGCCATCGATTACTTGATGAAGCAAGGCAAGAAAGTGGGTATGGTGGCCGTACACCTCTATCGCCCATTCTCAGTGGAGGCCATTCGCAAGGCTATACCCGACAGCGTGAAGCGTATCGCTGTTTTAGATCGCACCAAAGAGCCGGGCGCAGAGGGAGAGCCTCTGTATCTCGACGTGAAATCCGCGCTCTACGACGACCCACGCAAACCGCTCATCGTAGGTGGACGCTATGGATTGGGCTCACGTGACACCACGCCTGCTCACATCATCGGCGTATTCAACAACCTTGAGATGCCCGAGCCCAAGAACCATTTCACCGTAGGAATCGTGGACGACGTGACCTTCACTTCGCTGCCAGAGGTGCCTGAAATACCAATGGGTGGCGACACGATGTTTGAGGCTAAGTTCTTCGGTCTGGGATCTGACGGTACGGTAGGAGCCAACAAGAACTCCGTACAAATCATTGGTAACAACACCGACAAATATTGCCAAGCATATTTCGCATACGACTCCAAGAAGTCGGGCGGTTTCACTTGTTCTCACCTCCGCTTCGGCGACGAGCCCATTCGCTCCACCTACTTGGTGAACACACCTAACTTTGTGGCTTGCCACGTACAGGTTTACCTGCACATGTACGATGTGACCCGTGGTCTTCGCGATAATGGCACTTTCTTGCTCAACACCATTTTTGAGGGTCAAGAATTGGTTGATTTTATACCTAACAAGGTGAAACGTTATTTCGCCAAGCACAATATCACCATCTATTATATCAACGCAACGAAGATAGGCCGCGAGATTGGATTGGGCAATCGCACCAACACCATCTTGCAATCGGCATTCTTCCGCATTACAAAGGTGATACCAATCGACCTCGCCGTGGAGCAGATGAAAGCTTTCATCGTGAAGTCTTACGGCAAGAAGGGTGAGGATGTCGTTAACAAGAACTATGCTGCCGTGGATCGCGGAGACGAGTACAAACAGCTGGAGGTAGACCCAGCATGGGCCAATCTACCAGACGACGAGGACAAGAACGCCAACGAGCCGGCTTTCATCAAAGAACTCGTACGCCCCATCAACGCGCAGGCTGGCGACTTGCTGAAGGTTTCAGACTTCGTGAAGCATGGCACCGTGGACGGTACTTGGCAAAACGGCACATCCGCTTATGAGAAGCGTGGCGTAGAAGCCATCGTGCCAGAGTGGCATCCCGAAAATTGTATTCAATGTAACAAGTGTGCTTATTCTTGCCCACACGCTACCATTCGCCCATTTGTTCTTGACGAGAACGAGGCAAAAGATTGCGACTTGACGACCATTGACGTGAACGCTCCAAAACAGCTCAAGGGCATGCAGTTCCGCATACAGGTGGCTGTCATGGACTGCTTGGGTTGTGGCAACTGTGCCGACGTTTGTCCTGGCAAAAAGAACAGAGAAACTGGCGAGGTGGAGAAGGCTCTTAAGATGATCCCATTCAATGTGGATTCTGACGAGATGCAACAAGAAGCCAAAAACTGGGAGTACATGATTAAGAACGTATCTTCTAAGCAACACTTGGTAGACATCAAACAATCGCCCAAGAACTCACAGTTCGCCACACCGTTGTTTGAATTCTCTGGAGCATGCGCAGGATGCGGTGAGACTCCTTACGTGAAGCTCATCTCACAACTTTTTGGTGACCGTGAGATGGTAGCCAACGCCACAGGATGCTCTTCTATTTACTCCGCTTCTATTCCTTCAACTCCTTACACCACCAATCCCGAGGGTCATGGACCAGCTTGGAACAACTCGTTGTTTGAGGATTTCTGCGAGTTTGGATTGGGTATGGTACTTGGAAACAAGAAGATGAAAGAGCGTATCATGGTGCTCTTGAACGAGAAAATGGCCAACGAGGGCACATCAGAAGCCTTTAAGGCCGCTGCCCAGAAGTGGATTGAGAATAAAGACGACGCCGATGCCTCCAAGGAAGCAGCCGCAGAATTGAAACCTCTCATCGCGAAAGAGGCCGAGAGCGGATGCGCCATCGCAGAAGAGCTGAAGACGCTCGACCACTATTTGGTGAAACGTAGCCAGTGGATTATCGGTGGCGACGGTGCTTCTTATGATATCGGTTACGGTGGTCTTGACCACGTGTTGGCCACGGGCGAGGACGTGAACATTCTCGTGCTCGACACCGAGGTGTACTCCAACACTGGTGGACAGTCGTCCAAAGCTACACCATTAGGCGCCATCGCACAGTTCGCAGCTTCGGGCAAGCGTATTCGTAAGAAAGATCTTGGACTCATGCAGACCACATACGGTTACATCTACGTGGCACAGATTGCCATGGGCGCAGACAACGCCCAAACGCTGAAAGCCATTCGTGAGGCAGAGGCTTATCCAGGCCCATCACTCATTATAGCTTATGCGCCATGTATCAACCACGGCATTAAAGGCACCAAGAACATGAAACGCAACATGGGCACTTCTCAGCGCGAGGAAGCACTGGCTGTGGAATGTGGATATTGGCACTTGTGGCGTTACAACCCACTGTTGGCTGAGGAGGGCAAAAACCCATTCCAGCTTGACAGCAAGGAGCCCAAGTGGGAGAATTTCCACGAGTTCCTTATGGGTGAGGTACGCTACTCATCAGTGGCCAAAGCCTACCCACACGAGGCCGAGGAACTCTTCGATGCCGCCGAGAAAATGGCTAAATTGCGCTATCAATCATACGTGCGCAAAACCAAAGAAGATTGGAGTGAAGAAGCATAACGACTCTTCTTACCTATTTATATAAATAAGTCCGGGGCCCCCAGGCCTCGGACTTATTTTATAATCTCAAATAGACAGCATGATAGAAGCAAATACAAAAAAAACATATCAATACAAACAAAAGGTTAAATCCTATAAAAAAAAGAACCGTCTCTGATAATATTTCATTACCTTTAAACAATAAAAATATATGGGATGTTACTAAATAACATGCTTTTTGTGTTTAACTAAAATAAAAAAGAAGATGAAAAAACTATTTGTTTTGATTATTGCAGTAACTGCATTAACCCTGACAGGGTGTGGAAACAAAGCTAAGAACAATGCCAATGCGCCAGCTGGCAATACCAATGAGACAGAGGTTGTCGATGCTTCTACCCTCTCCGCAGAAGCAAGGGAAAGCATGGACGCTGTGACCAAAGAACTGACCAATGTGCTGAACACCAATAACACAAAGGCTCTTCCCACCGCCCTGGCAAACATTGCCGCCACTTATAAGGCTTTTGTCAATGCCGGACAACTTGAGAATGCAAAGACCTATGGCGCTTTGATCAAGAACTTTGTTAATCAAAACGTTGAGAAAATAAAAAAACTTGTGCCAAACAATGCCACTATCAACAATCTGCTTACAAATATTAACAATTTGCCAACAGCCACTGCCACAACGCTTGAAGAAGCAAAAAATGCAGTGTCTAATGATATAGTGAACTTAGCCTCAGATGGCGTTCGCAAGGCCGCTGCCGCTGGCGTTAGCGCAGATGAAGCTGCCGAAGCCATCAAAAGCATGCCCGCCGCTGTGGCAACAGAGACAGCAGGCAATGCCATCCAGAATGCTAAAGAAGCTGTAGACGAAGCCGCCAACAAAGTGACCGATGACGCTAAGCGCAAGGCAAACGACGCTGCCAAACAAATGGAGAAAAAAGTAGACGAAGCCAAACAAAAGGCTAACAAAGCTGGCGAAAAAGCCAAAGCAGATGCTGGAAAAGCCATTGACAACGCCGCTGCTAAAGCCAAGAAAGGCTTAGGACTATAAAATACTGATAAAATACATGCTGTAAGCAGGATGTAATATTCCTACTAAAGTGAGCGTCATTAAATCAACCTTGGCTGATTTCAAAAACGTTTAAAATTCAAAGTGAAAGTAAACCGTAGAATATAGCAAACTACATGACCGAGTTTACTTACCCTTTGCATGATGAACCAAAAGAAATCAGGCAAGGTTGATTTAATATTATATACATTTAAATTGCTCGATGAGAAAATAATTATGCTGTAGTCATTAGACAAACTCAAAAAACATATATGCGCGTTAGAAAATATTAAATACAGAAGCACAAAACATACATTTCTCAAACTAATTGTTTAAATTTGCAAACGATAATTTACACACACTCTACTAAACACTGAAAATATAGTATAATATTCAAGTAACAATATTAAAAAATAATGAAAATCAATCATTACATACTTTTAGTGGCAATGATCTTACTGCCGTTTGTATCATATGCCCAACACCCAAACACCAATCAACCGACACTCTCGGGGCGGATAGTAGATGCGGGTGGTGAGCCATTGGTGGGCGCGCAGGTCAGGTGGAAAGACACCAAGACGGTCACGGTGACCGACGCGGACGGGAATTTTCACATTCCACAAATACAAGGAGGGCACTCCATCGTGGTGTCATACATAGGCTACAAGTCTAAAACCATCACTGTGAAAAACGCCCAGCAAGCCATAAACGTCATCATGGACGACGACGCACAAAACTTAGACGAGTTGGTCGTGGTGGGCTACGGCATACAAAAGAAATCGGCTCTCACTGGCTCCGTGGAGACCATCAAGCAAGACGAGTTGCTGATGATGCCAACCGTTAACATAGACAAGGCCCTGACCGGACAGGTGGCGGGCTTGCAAGTGATGCAAGCCACGGGCGACCCAAGCTCGGCCAAGGAGAGCAACATGAGCATTCGGGGCATTAACGCCGCGCCGTTGTTGGTCATTGACGGCGTGCCAAGGTTTGGAACCAACACCTCAGATGGCGAGACGAGGCTCTCAGACCTCAACCCTGACGACATAGAGAGCATATCCATTCTCAAGGACGCGGCGGCCGCCGCCGTCTATGGAGCGCGCGCGGCCAACGGCGTGATATTGGTCAAGACCAAGGGAGCCAATGGGGACAGAAAAAACCGTGTGAACTATCGCGGACAATACAACATGGTGATGGCCACCCAAATGCCACAATTCTTGGACGCATACCAGTTCGCACTGCTCAGGAACAGGGCCGTGGAGAACTCGCCCGCCACCACCATCAAACCGTTTACCAACGAGCAACTCGAACAAATAAGGAACCACTCCAACCCCAACGTTTATGGCAACGAGGACTACATGAGCTATCTCAACAACACGGGATGGAGCACCTCGCACAGCGTATCGGCCAACGGCGGGGGCAAGACCATGAGTTATTATCTCTCGTTTGGTTATGCCGACAGCAAGGGGTTGTATAGCGGCGTAGGTCGCAAACGCCTCAACTACATGGCCAAGATAGATGTAAACGTGGCGCGCGGGTTGGCTTTGTCAGTTTCGTTTGACGGTTCAAAAACACGCGCCAAGAACAGCAGTTATTTCACCATAGACAACGCTTACGCCTTCTCACCGTTGCAAGTGGCGCGTTTCGACAATGGCATGTTGGCGAGTATCGACGGCACCAATCCCTTGATTAGCGTCCAAGGATTGGGTGGATATATCAAGGACAATGGCAGCATGAGTTCCATTGCCGTGAACCTCAACTACACGGCATCATGGCTTAAAGGGCTCACGGCTTACGTCAGAGGCGTGTTTGACGATAACAAGCGTGTCAAATCCACCGTCGACAACCCCGTGGCACTCTATACCTACGACGCTGACAAAGGGAGTTACGATGTTGATTCCAAGACCGTTTACCCCACGGCCAAAGCCACACAGGGGCAGGACGACTTTTTCTTTGACAGCCAACTGTACGAGGCGGGCGTCAACTTCAACCGCACATTCGCCGAGAAACACGACGTGGAAGGAATGTTAGTGGCCAACTACCAGCGCACGCACACACATTATATGAATGGTATAAACCTCGACAAAAGCGTCTACCCGGAGGTTATCGGCACTGCACAAAAAGCCAGACTGAACGGCAATGAGATTTACAACCAGCGCGCCTCGCTCATTGGCCGCGCCAAATATGGCTTCGCGAACAAGTATTTTTACGAGTTCAGCTTCCGTCTTGACGGCAGCAACAACTTTCACCCTGACCGCCGATGGGGTTTCTTCCCGTCAATGTCAGCGGCTTGGGTCATATCCAATGAAGAGTTTTTCCGCAATTGGAAACAAGGCATCCTATCCAACGCCAAGCTCAGAGCCTCTACAGGATGGCTCGGCAACGACGGTCTTGTGGGCGCTTACTCATACCTGCGCACGTACACAGAGACCGTCAACAGCGGCTACAACCTCGGCGGAAACTTCACGCCCGGACTGATGATGTCAAGCAATCCAAATATCTTCCTCACTTGGGGCAAGAGTCACGACTACAACGTGGCGGCCGACTTGGGTTTTTGGGGTGGACGATTTGGGCTGTCGTTCGAGTACTACCTGCGCTACGAGACTGACAAAATCACAGCCGTGCCAGACTATCTATACCCACCATCGACAGGCGTGGACGGCATGGTGCCCAACAAGAACTTCAGCAAATTGAAAGCGTGGGGATGGGACTTGACGCTCAACCACCGCAACACCATCGGCAAACTGAAATACAGCTTGGCGATCACCTTGGCCAAAAACAACGACAAATACATTGATTTCGGCGACGAGTCGACACAGCTCCCCAACCTCAGACGTAAGGGACGGAGCAGCATGGTATGGACCATGTACCAAGCAGACGGACTTTTCAAGAGCCAAAAGGAAATAGAATCGTATGGCGTAGACCAAGATGGCATGGGCAACGCGACGCTCGCACCCGGCGACATCAAATACGTGGACCAAAACGGCGACCACAAAATCGATGCCAACGACCGTGTTTATGTAAGAAACTCCTCACGTCCGGACCTCGACATGGGGCTTCGCGTCAACCTGCAATACAAGGGATTTTTCATCAACGCCATGTTCCAAGGCGAATGGGGATACAAGCAGAACATCAGCGAGCTGTACACGCTCGACAACGGAACATTACAGAAATTTCAAAAATATCACCTCACTGACACGTGGACACCCGACAACCCCAACGCACGCTATCCACGAATCAAGTTCGCCACCAAGAACGACAACAATCGACGTCAATCCACGTTCTGGATTAGCAATTGCAATTTCATGCGCCTCAAACTGCTCAGCTTGGGCTATCAATTGCCATCCACTTTGGTTCGCAAGCTAAAGATAAGCTCGGCCAGCGTGGCATTGCAGGGCAGCAATATCTTCACGATTACCAATCTGAAGAACATGGACCCAGAGTCTTTGCGAGGCTATCCCGTACAAAAAACCTATGGCATAACGCTGAGCCTTGGCTTCTAAAAAAGCCATACCTAATTTTCACACAATCACAATAGCATATCAAATGTTTAGCTTCAAATATAAGTTTTACACCGCACTCGCCACCATCGCAATCTCTTTGACAGCCTGCGACAATCTCTTTGACGACGCGCCAAACGACAAAATATCAGACAACAAGGTGTGGCAAAACAACCAACTGTTAGACGAATACGTCAACGGCTGGTATCGCAACATGAGCGACGGCTTCAAGACATTGGTTCCCTCCAATGCCTTGCTAAAGGGCATGTCGCGCTATTACTTGCCATGGTTCACCGATCAGCTCTCCGTGGGCAAAGCCGATTGGCTCAACGCGGGCTATGGCGACATTCTCCAAGGCAACCAAGAGACCATCACAAACTGGGCCAAAAGCCTATGGACCAAGGACTACAGCCAACTGCAATACATCAATTCATTCCTTGCCAACGCAGACAAGGTGACCAACGCGGAGCGGCGCAAGCGCATAGAGGGCGAGGCCCATTTCTTTCGTGGCTATTATTATTACATGCTCTGGCGGCAGTTTGGCGGCGTGTTGCTCATAGACCATCCTTTCGATCCGCTCAACCACCCGGAACAATTCCCACGCGCAAGCTACCGGCAGATGGTGGATTTTATCGTGGCAGAAGCTGACAAGGCTGCCGAATCGCTCCCCGAAAAACACGAAAAGACACAAGCGGGGCGCGTGACCAAGGTGGCCGCGCTCATGCTTAAGGCCAAAACCTACCTGTGGGCGTCAAGCCCCGTGTACCAAAACAAGACGCAAGAATATCTCGGGTTCAAGGACGACCAAAGCAAGGCAATGCTCCAAAAGGCCAAACAGGTCTACGAGCAACTGCTGGTTCTCAACGCCGTGTCGCTCGTGCCCATCGACGCCAACACCGAGGAGGACATCGCGAAAGCCTACCGCAAGATTTTCTTGACCAAGAACTCGCAGGAGTCTATCCTTGAGTTGCAACACGCCGATGACGGCAACTACGCCACCAACTTCGGCCACAAACTCGATCGCGACGCCGCCCCACCATCGGCGACAGGCACCATAGCCGGCTACACGCCCACCCAAAACCACGTGGACGAATACGGCATGCGAGCGGGAGCCACCTATGATCGCACCAACCCCTACGCCAACCGGGATTACCGTTTCTACGCCAACATCGTGTACAATGGCGCCATGTTCCGCGGCAAAAAGATTGACGTGGCCACCACCGACGGCAAAAAGGGCGTGGACCTTAGGCCTTACGGCACCTCAGAGTCGGCCGCCGCAACCCGCACGGGCTACTATTTGGGCAAGTTCGTGGACGAGGACCAAACCATCGATTATAACGACACCTACGCCAGCAAACAAAATTACATCATCTGGCGATTGGCCGAGGCCATGCTCGACTATGCCGAAGTGTGTTACCGACTTGGCGACGAGGGCACGGCATTGAAGATGGTCAACGCCATCAGGCAGCGTGCGCACATGGACCAACACAGCCACATCACATGGCAACGCATCGTGAACGAGCGGCGCGTGGAATTGGCTTTCGAGGAAACCACCTATTGGGACCTGTTCAGGTGGGGCATCGCCGAAGAGCGTCTTAACGGCAAGCAGACACCGCTCAAGAAAATGGTTATCACCGTAAAAGGTGGCAAAACAAAATACAAAGTGGAAAACTGCAACCGTTTCCCGGGTCGCGTGCGCAAATTTCAAAGCATGCAATATTACCTGCCCATCCCATGGAGTGAAATCAAATACCACCACATAGCACAAAATCCTGAATGGAGCGAGGTGTAAACGATGCCATCAACAAGTTTTAAACAATTATTCATAACATACAAAAAACAATAGATTATGAAGAAAAAAATAACGCTATGCTTAGCACTCTTGGCCTTGCTGCCCATCGGCGCATCGGCTCAAACCACCTACAACCTGTTCCCCAAGTCGGACGTGGACGCTGATGGATGGCTATGGCTCGACTCAGAAGAGAAGATAGAAAAATATGTAAGCCTTATCAACGAGGAAGACTACCGGGTGGACCCCAAAGGCAAAGTGATACAAATGGTGTACGCCAATCAGCAGCCCGACTATCCACCTACCGAGGCAGATGCCAACATTCAGGGAGCGGGCACTGACGGCGAGACTGGCTCAGCGGGCTGCCGCACAGGAGCTTTGGTACTGCAACCAGCCAAGGGTTTTGCGTTAGTCAATGGTGGCGGTTTCGTGGTGTGCTTGCCATCATGCGCCACTTACGCCATCTGCTATTCGTCCAACAGCAAGATGACTGCCCGTATTGTGGCCACGAACAACGCTAACGCGGACATGACAAAAACGAGTAACAACGAGACACCGATGGATACCGATGAGGGATGGCACGTGATTTCCGCCAAATATGTCTCGGTTTTCAATACCATGCCCAAGGGTATCAACAATTGGGATGGCATCGAAAAACTCAACAATAACGACAATATCACCATTGCCGGTGACAAACCGGTGTATGTTTGGTTTCAAAGTTCCACGCGCGACACCGTGTACATACACGGCATCAAGGTGACGACCCCGAAAGAGCAAACATTGGGAATAGATCGCCACGCATGGCTGCCAAACGGCCATGCTCCACAAGCCGTCTATACAATTGACGGCCGTCGTATGGGCAACAAAGCCGCGCTCCAACCGGGTCTCTATATCGTGACCACGAACAAAGGCAACCGTAAGGTGGTCGTGAGGTAATCCACCATCAAACGCCATCGAACAATCCCCGACACACACCGCATAAGGCGTGGGCCGGGGATTGTCATTAACGCTGGGTGACACATACGACATGCACCGCGACAAAATCTTCAGTAATTATCGCACCACTACCTTTCGCGTGGTGCCATCCATGTACTTCACAATATTTACACCCTTTCGCAATCGGGGCAAAACGCGCCCATCCAATCCATAAATGGCTTTGACACGTCGTGGAGACGTTGTAGTGTTCAAGCCCATACTGTTTTTGGGCGGCATGATACCTATCACCATCGACTGCTGTTGCGAGTAGTTATTCTCGCCCATGGACAAGTCTATGTCGAAATAGCCATCGCTTTTTCCGCGCCATCCCCAGTTGATGTGCACTTCGCCCGTGGCGTTGTAGCCATCCACCACCCAAGCGTGGCCACCCTGCGCGGGACTGTTGCCCGAATAGAAGACAGGACGCCCCTCGGACAGCTCGGTGAAAATGAGATCCATCCATTGCTCCTTGGTGTAGTCCGCGCGTTTCAGATAGCGTATCTTCTCACCGTCATAGCGGAAATTCTCCACCATATCACGGGGGATATTGCCATAGGCAAAGGCCGAGCTGCCTGACAATTGGTACATCATGCCCACCGACACGCCAACGTGAAAACAGAGCGTCGACACCGCATCGGCCTCATCGTCGGAGTAGTTTCGGTAACTTGCCAAAGAAAAATAATTGTCGCGCATCTTATCCCAAAGATACTTTGTCTCACCAAAATTGGCCGAAAGCTCGCCGCCACCAAACAGTGGCTTGTAAGTCTTGGAGCCCTGCCCCATCTCAGGATAGTTGTAATACTTCATGATTTGGGCCAAAGCCAAGGCGACGCAGCCCACCGGACAATGCCGCTCCACGCCGTCTTTGTCTTTCTTTGTAGGGCATTGCTCATTGAAAGGCTTGCCTTGCGCCCATGTCGTTTTTAGCAGCGGCGCCACCGAAGGCTTATGCCGGGAAGGGTTGGGAGCCACCAGTTGCGCTGCCGCCGTCAAGGCGGCGAGCAACAGCGTGGCCACGCACAGAGCGTATCTTCTCATCTGTCGTAGTTTAAAATACTTTTAGCTTACTTGACCACCTTCATTGTTTTGCCAGCTTGGCGCACCACATACACACCCGGTGTCAGGGTTTGCCACTCAGCGGCCACACGCTTGCCATCAAGCGTAAAGATATCAACCTTGCCTTCGCTTACAACGCTCGCGGCATTGATGCCTACCGTCCCGGTCACTTTGGTCAGCGTGGTGGTAAACGCATTCTTGCCACTGAATTTAGGCAACTTGGCGTTAGTCATCTCGCAGTAAACGCCCTCGGGATGGTCAGCGAGGAACGTAAACACGCCGTTGGCCTCCGTATAGTCGGTACCCGCCACAAGCGCGGTGCCGTCTTTCTTGTGCCAAGTGAACTTGGTGGCCTCGCCATCAACGCTGCTTTGGGCTGAGAGGTCTACAGTTTTCTTGCTGGTCTCGTCTATTTGCAACTTTTCTTGCGGCGCGTAAGTAAGCGTCTTGATATTCTTCGTGGGCAGCGTGGCAAGCGTGAAATAGTTTTTTGAGATGTTGGCCGTTTTTATCTCGGTGTATCTCAACTCCGTCAAACGGTTGTTCATGGCAAACAGTCGGCCGCTCTTCAAGCCTGTGTTGGCAGTCAAATCCAATGTCTTGAGGTTGTTGTTGTTGACGCTAACATAGAGGCCAGCCGTGGTATTGTTGCCCAAATTGAGTGTTTCCATCTCACAATTCAATGCGTAAATATCTCTCAGTTTGGTGTTATGACTCAAATCAAGGTTCACAATCTTGTTTTGGCTAAGCATGAGCTTGGTCAGATTTGTGAGCGCGGAAGCGTCAAAACCATTAAACTTGTTGTTTTGCAAATTAAGTTTTGTCACCGATGATGGCAACTTAACAGATGTGAGCAAGTTGTTGCTCAGGTCCACATCGTTGAGTTTGGTGTTCTGGCTCAAATCCAGCTCCGTCAGTTTGTTGCCGTTGGCGTATAGCCATACCAACTCGGTGGCCTTGCTCACGTCGAGCGCCGTGACGCCAGTTCCTTTCACGTTGGAGGTGCACTCAAAATCGTTGAGTGGCTTGGTGGCGTATATTTTCACCTTGCCCTCGCCTTTGGGAGTGCCTGTTACGGTCTTGGCCGAAACGTCATAATTGTCATACACACCTACGAGCTTGGCAGCCTCCACAATAGTTCCGTCGCCCCAATCGATGGAGACGATATTTTCCTCGGCTACGGCACTGCCAAAATTGAGCTCGTGCTCTGTACCATCCGCGGTGTAAGTCAACGTGATGACCGGTTCTTGCTGTTGTGCGTTCGCAGACACTACCAACGCAAAAAGAATGAATAATGAGTAAAATTTCTTCATAAAAATAATGTTAATGGTGTTTGTAAAAAAAGTTGTTAAGCGTTCTTTCAAGCATAATGCTTTGATAGTTGCAAATATATATATTTTTATTGACAATACAAACAATAAAAAAACATTTTCAAACATAAACTCCCGTTTATCACCTTTAATTTCAGTTTTAACCAACATAAACGTTCTCAAAACAGGAGGAGGGAATTTCTGCGCATCAGAAATTCCCTCCTTATATTATTAGGACCATCTAAAAGCAGCATCCAAAGACGCAAGCCGATCGTCCCATCCAAATGTTTTCTTATCTTATTCTGTCCATCGACCGCACCAATTTCTCGTCTGCCAAGATGCCACGTCGAGCCAAGGCGAGCAACACCACCGTCACAAATGGTAAGCAAGCAGCGAACGACACGTGAAAAGTGCCGCCCGTTTGAAACTCGTTGAGCGCACAAAATGCGTAATACACATACCATGCGAAGCACAACACCATACTCACGGCGCAGAGCTTTGCTTGCGTCTTACGCCGCTTATACAGAAAAATAGTGACAAACGCCAACACACCCGTCACCACCAAATCAACAAATGGTAAAGGGTAGGCGCGAAACGTGCCGTCCGCATAGAGACCAAGGTTATACCACACCATCGACATCCCCATGCCTTTAGGCTCTATCTCGCCGATAGGCAAACATAGGCAAGCGATAAGTGCCATCAGGGCCAAAAGCAGGTATATGGTTTGCTTACGCTGTATCATTTACATGGCCTCCTATAGCATTATCCTTTCGAGGTGTCTCTGTAATAGATATTTCCCTCTATAAACTCTTGAGTGGCCAACATCGTGGGCTTGGGCAATTTTTCGTAGTAGCGGCTAATCTCTATCTGCTCGCGATTCTCAAACACCTCTTCGAGCGAATCATTGTACGAAGCAAACTCCGCCAACTTCTTGCTCAAGTCTTGCTTGATTTCCACAGCTATCTGATTGGCGCGCTTGCCAATGATGGCCACACTCTCATAAATGTTTCCAGTCTCTTCACAAAGATCCATGACATTACGGGTCACGGTGTTAACTGGAGCGTTTGATTTTTTGTAATCCATTATATAATAATTGATATTTAGTTTTTATCTGTTGTTATCCACATCGCACACAGGTCAATCGTCAATCTTTGACAGTAGCCGTCACTTTCTTGCATTTTTGAATATACCGCTCAGCTTCCTTGCGCAACTTAGAGTCAGGATATTCGTTGATAAACCCATAGCATTCGTCTTCCGCGTCTTGGTAACGCTCTAACTTCTTGGCCTCAACACTTTGCTCGGCCAACTCAAACTTGCTCTTCATCACCAACGAGGCGAAATCTTCCCGACGAGAGGAGTAAGGATAATCTTTGAGTGCGTTTTGCGCCGTCACGATGCAAGCCTCGTAGTTGTTGCCGCCAAAACTGCAATTGCCAAAATAGGATCCAAGGTCGTAGTACAATCGGGCAGAGTACAATTCTTTCTCCACCAACTTATCTTGCAACTTAAACAGTCTATGCTGCGCTTTATCTTTAAGTCGCGCTTCGGGATAAATATCAAGGTATTCTTGAAACGCTGTAATAGCCCTGATGGTCTGACTTTGATCCAAACGCGACTCGGGCGTGCACATGTAAAGACTCTCACCAACATAAAACTTGGCCATCTCCGCATACACCCCACGTGGGTACGACTTGACATAGCGACCAAACACCTCTGCGGCCGTCTCATAACTTTTGTCCATATATTGGGCCAAACCCAACAAATACAAGCTCTCCTGCGCATCAGAGGTACCCTTTTCTTGCACGATCAACTCCTGCAACAACAATGCGGCACGGTTAAACTTGCCTTTGGCAAAGCACTCCTTGGCATACTCATACTTGTAACGGTAGTCTTGCGACTTATATACTTGATTGAACTCTTTGGCACAACCGCTCAAGAGCAGAGTTGCGGCTACCAGCATCCAAACGATTTTTTTCATATCAAATCTTTTGACTTGCAAAAATACACATAATTAATTGATTCACAAAGAAGCGATTGTTATTTTTCGCAAAAAAAACGTTTATACAAAGTAAAATGACTAATTTTGTATCACATGGATTTCAAACTCACATCAAAATACAAGCCCACTGGTGACCAGCCACAAGCCATCGAGCAGCTCACCAACGGCGTGCTGCGCGGCGACCCGGCCCAAGTGCTACTGGGCGTGACCGGCTCGGGCAAGACTTTCACCGTGGCCAACGTCATCGCCAACGTGAACAAACCCACCCTCGTGCTTAGCCACAACAAGACATTGGCGGCCCAACTCTACGAGGAGATGAAAGGATTTTTTCCCGATAACGCCGTGGACTATTATGTCTCTTATTACGATTATTACCAGCCCGAGGCCTACTTGCCTACCACAGACGTATATATCGAGAAAGACCTCGCTATCAACGACGAGATAGACAAACTGCGATTGGGTGCCGTGAGCGACCTGCTCTCGGGGCGAAACGACGTGGTGGTGGTGTCATCGGTGTCGTGCATATATGGCATGGGCGGACCCGTGGCCATGAAAGAGAGCGTCATCAGCATCAAGCGAGGGCAGCGATTGCGCCGCGACGAGTTTTTGCGCCGGTTGGTGGCAGCCCTCTACACGCGCAACGACATCGACCTGCAGCGCGGTTTTTTCTCCGTTAAGGGAGACACCGTGAGCGTTGCCATGGCCTATAGCGACCACATATTGCGCGTCACATGGTGGGATGACGAGATTGACACCATCGAGGAGGCCGACCCCGAGACCATGCGACGCATACAGAGTTTTGAGGAATACCACATCTATCCGGCCAATCTATTCGTCACCACGCAAGCCCAAACCGACAGGGCCATACGCCAAATACAGGACGACTTGGTGGACCAAGTGGCTTATTTCAACGAGATGGGAGATGGCGTCAAGGCGCAACGTATCAAGGAACGAGTGGAATATGACATGGAGATGATCAAGGAGCTGGGGCACTGCTCGGGCATAGAGAACTACTCGCGCTATTTCGATGGCCGGCAACCGGGCCAGCGCCCCTACTGCCTTTTAGACTTTTTCCCAAAGGATTATCTCATCGTCATAGACGAGAGCCACGTCAGCGTGCCACAAATCAACGCCATGTACGGCGGCGACCGCGCCCGCAAGCAGAATTTGGTGGAATATGGTTTTCGCCTGCCGGCCGCCTTCGACAACCGCCCGCTACGCTTCGAGGAGTTCCGGGAGATGGCCAAGCAGGTCATCTACGTGTCGGCCACACCCGCCAACTACGAGTTGCAAGAGGCCGAGGGCGTGGTGGTGGAGCAACTCATCAGGCCCACCGGGCTGCTGGACCCGGAAATAGACGTGCGCCCTTCTGAGAACCAGATAGACGACTTGCTTAACGAGATAGTGGACCGCACAGCCCGAAACGAGCGCGTGCTGGTAACCACGCTGACCAAGCGTATGGCCGAGGAGCTCACCGAGTATCTGCTAAACCACGACGTTCGGGCCAACTACATACACAGCGACGTGGCCACCTTGGACCGCGTGCAAATCATGAACGACCTGCGAGCCGGACTCTTCGACGTGCTCGTGGGCGTGAACTTGTTACGCGAGGGGCTGGATCTCCCCGAGGTGTCGTTGGTGGCCATACTCGACGCGGACAAGGAGGGCTTCTTGCGCAGCCACCGAAGTCTCACGCAGACGGCTGGCCGCGCCGCCCGAAACGTGAGTGGGAAAGTCATCATGTACGCCGACAACATAACCGAGAGCATGCGGCGCACCATCGAGGAGACGGCCCGTCGGCGAAGCGTGCAGATGAAATATAACGCCGACCACGGCATCACGCCGAAACAAATCGTGAAGGATATTAAGGGTATCCTACCCACAGCCAACGGAGAGGAGCGCGCCAAGCCAACTGCCGCCGGATACCAGCAGCCTTACTTCGAGCCCGACGGAGCCGCCTTTGCGGCAGACCCAATCGTGCTGAAGATGACAAGGCCCGAGATAGAGAGAAGCATAGCCAACACCAAGCGACTGATGGAGCAGGCGGCCAAGGACTTGGACTTCATCCAAGCGGCCCAATATCGCGACGAGATAGTGCGCTTGGAGGCACAGTTGGAATTGAGAGACTCGGCCAACAAAGAATGAGTTAGAAACCTTGCAAGCAATTTCAGGGAAAGGAGAGCCGGCCGCGAGGGCTACGCGCTTAGGCTCAAACAGCGCCAAGTCTCAAGCCGAGTCCCCATGCGAACAGGCGGCAATGGCAAGTCGTAAAAATGAAAGGCAGGCGACAACAATGGCTTTGTCGTCAAAGAACGCCACATGATAGAAAGTTATAATCACCACTCAAACTCCGCATATTTGCGAGCGAAGGAGCCCCCATCTCCAAATATGCGAGATTTGACCGCTGATTTGTTTGATATTTTCATAAGCTCGAACGCGTATCGTCCATTGTGAAGCCACAATAGACCAATATCACCAAAAGAGCACGAGCCAAGGGTGGAGATTTGTTATTTTTTAAGACAACATGCCATAAATTATGTATAAACGACATCGGCATTGCTAAAAAATTAGTAACTTTGCAGCACTTAAGTTGCAACTTATATTTATTAACGCACGTTATTTTATGGCTGAGACAAAAAAAATCAAGACAGCATTGGTGTCAGTATTCCACAAAGACGGATTGGAAGAACTGTTAGCCAAGCTAAACGAAGAAGGCGTTAAATTTCTGAGCACGGGCGGCACACAGGCTTTCATAGAGGGTTTAGGATACGATTGCCAAAAGGTGGAGGAAGTGACAACCTATCCGTCCATATTAGGCGGAAGAGTGAAAACGCTGCACCCCAAGATTTTTGGAGGCATTCTCGCGCGCCGCGACAACGACAGCGACAAGGAGCAGATGGCATCGTATGACATTCCCGCCATAGACCTTGTCATCGTCGATCTCTATCCCTTCGAGCAGACAGTAGCCGAAGGTGCGGCCGAGCAGGACATTATAGAGAAAATTGATATCGGCGGCATTTCGCTCATACGCGCCGGCGCTAAAAACTTCAACGACGTGGTCATCGTGCCAAGCAAGGCAGAGTATGGCATACTGTTAGACATACTTAAGGAAAACGGCGCCAAGACAACAAGGGATGAGCGCAAGATGTTCGCGGAGCGAGCCTTTGGTGTGAGCAGCCATTACGACACCGCCATACACCAATGGTTTGAGGGCAAGTAATGCTTGCAAAGGTGACAAAATTTGGTACAAGCATTTACACAAAAGTTTAAAATTCAACAAGTTTTATCCATATCCTGCGCCAGCTGACAGCCGAGACACAATCGCGGCGAGGCACGGTGACAGGGAGATTGATTATTTGAGACAATGGGATTTTTTTCGTTTATACAAGAGATAGCCATGGACTTGGGCACCGCCAACACCATCATCATCAGTGGTGATAAGATTGTTGTTGACGAGCCTTCTGTTGTGGCGCTGGACCGTCGCACCGACAAGATGATCGCGGTGGGCGAGGCAGCCAAAATGATGTATGAGAAAACACACGACAACATCCGAACCATCAGGCCGTTGCGAGATGGTGTGATAGCCGACTTCACCGCTTGCGAGCAGATGATGCGCGGACTTATCAAGATGGTGCACACGGGCTCACGCCTGTTCTCGCCATCGTTACGCATGGTCATTGGCGTTCCATCCGGCTCCACAGAGGTGGAGCTTCGGGCCGTAAGAGACTCGGCCGAGCACGCCGACGGGCGCGACGTGTACCTCATATTCGAACCTATGGCTGCGGCCATAGGAATCGGAATAGACGTAGAGGCACCCGAGGGCAACATGATTGTTGACATTGGCGGCGGCTCCACAGAGATAGCGGTAATATCGCTTGGTGGCATCGTGAGCAACAATTCCATACGCGTGGCTGGCGACGACCTTACCGCAGACATTCAAGAATACATGAGCCGGCAGCACAATGTGAAAATTTCAGAGCGCATGGCCGAGCGCATCAAGATACACGTGGGGTCTGCCCTCACCGACCTTGGAGACGAGGCCCCCGAAGACTATGTGGTGCATGGGCCAAACCGCATCACCGCGTTGCCAATGGAAGTGCCCGTTTGCTATCAGGAGATAGCACACTGCCTTGACAAGACCGTTGCCAAGATCGAGAACGCTGTGCTCTCTGCCTTAGAGGCCACCCCACCCGAGCTCTATGCCGACATCGTGAAGAACGGCATCTACCTATCAGGCGGCGGCGCCTTGCTCAGGGGGCTTGACAAACGCTTGCAGGACAAAATCAACATTCCGTTTCACATCGCCGAAGACCCATTGCACAGCGTGGCCAAAGGCGCTGGCATCGCATTGAAAAACGTAAACCGCTTCTCTTTCTTGATGAGATAACACCAAGAAAGAGACAATATAAATGGACAGTATGTGCCCATACAACGCAATGGGCGCATGAGTGTTTTTTCCATGCACGATGTACAGACTGTTTTTTAATTGAAAATCGTACATTGTGAATTGAAAATTGTGAATTGTGAATTGCCATGCGCAACCTTTTAGCGTTTCTTGCCAAATACAACCACTGGATGGTCTTCATACTTTTGGAGACCATCAGTGCGATATTGCTGTTCCAATACAATAGTTACCAAGGTAGCGTATGGTTCACATCGGCCAACGCCGTGGCAGGCAAGGCGCTTGGAGCAAAAGCCGAAATAGAGTCGTTCTTCTCATTATCCAAAGTGAATGAGGAGCTTACGCTGCGAAACCTGTACTTGGAACAACAAGCCAAAACACTCGCAGAAAAACTGACGGAGGCAACCAAGGACAGCGATTGGATGCGAAGCGGACAATTTGAGATACTCAAAGCCTACCGGCTTATACCCGCAAAGGTGGTAAGCAACTCCCTGAACAGCCCCGACAACCTTATCACTATCAACAAAGGCACGAGCGATGGCGTGGAGCAAGACATGGGCGTAGCCTGCGGAAGTGGCGTGGTAGGCATTGTCTACATGGCCTCCGCGCACTACGCCGTGGTCATACCGGTACTGAATTTACAATCCAAAATCAGCTGTCGCATACGTGGACGGGATTACTTTGGCTATCTGAGCTGGGAAGGTGGCGACACCCAAACGGCGTTTGTGGACGACGTGCCACGCCACGCTCACTTCAAACTCAACGAATGGGTGGAGACCAACGGCTTCTCGTCGGTGTTTCCACCGGGTATCTCCGTGGGCAAGATCATGCACGTGTACAACTCGCCAGACGGCTTGTCATACCGGCTGCAAGTGAGGCTTTCGACCGATTTCTCGCGTCTGCGCGACGTTTGTGTCATTGACAACAGACAGATAAAGGAACGATTGGAAGTTTTACGCGCTGCACAAGACTCATTGAAACTTAGGGAGGAACAATAGATATGAACATAGATTTCTCGCGTCGACTCTTGCTCTTTGTCATCTTGTTGCTGACCCAAGCGTTAGTCCTTAGCCACATACACCTGTTTGGCGTGGCCACGCCCATGCCCTATATCTATTTTGCCACCAGCTTCAAACGCAACTATCCCAAGTGGGCTATGTTAGTGTGGAGTTTCGCCTTGGGGCTTGGCGTGGACGTGTTTTCCAACACACCGGGCGTGGCTGCCGCCTCAATGACGCTCATAGCTCTGCTGCAACCCTACGCGCTGAAACTTTTTATCCAACGCGACAGCGACGAGAACCTGCGGCCAAGCATCACCGAAATCACTCCCTCGGGTTACATTACTTATGTCACACTGCTCACCCTCACGTATTGCCTCGTGTTCTTCTCATTGGAGATGTTCACCTTTTTCAACTGGACGCAGTGGGCCCTCAACATCCTTGGCAGCACCGCACTTTCTGCCATTATCATCGTCGTGGTGGATAATTTGAGAGGCAAGGTATGAAAGATTTTGGACTTGAGAACAGAAAATACGTCATCGGAGGCACGGCTGTCGTTATCGTGGCCATCTATATCATACGCCTTTTCACACTCCAACTGCTCAGCGACGACTATCGCAAGAGCGCAGACTCCAACGCATTCCTGAAAAAAGTGGAATTTCCCTCGCGTGGCGTAATACGTGACCGAAACGGCAAGCTACTCGTCTTCAACCAGCCATCGTACGACATTATGGTGGTGATGAATGAGGAAAAAGGCCGTATAGACACCGCCGACTTCTGCCAAACGTTAGGCATCTCAAAGGAGTTTTTTGCCCAACGCATGAACGACATCAAGGACAGAAACAAAAATCCAGGTTACTCGCGGTTCACCCAACAACTGTTTTTGACACAGGTGGACGACAAAAACTTTGGAGTTTTCAGGGAAAAAATGTACAGGTTCCCAGGTTTTTACACACAAAAAAGAAGCGTGCGGCAATACCAATACCCATACGCCGCGCATGTGTTGGGAGACGTGGCAGAGGTGTCGCAAGGCGATATCGACAAAGACGACTATTACCAACCCGGCGATTATATCGGCAAATTGGGCGTCGAACGCACCTACGAAAAACAACTAAGAGGCGAGAAAGGCGTGCAAATATTGCTGCGAGACGCGCACGGACGAATACAAGGCAAGTACCAAAATGGCAAATACGACCATCGGCCCAAAGCAGGCAAAGACCTTACACTAAGCTTGGACATAGACCTGCAAGCATTGGGCGAACGACTCTTGGAGGGCAAAATCGGCGCCATCGTAGCCATAGATCCGCAAACCGGAGAGGTGCTCAGCTTGGTGTCGTCGCCCACTTACAACCCCCAGACACTTGAGGGGAAACAGCGTGGCAAGGTGCTGCGCACGCTCTCGCGCAACCCATGGAAGCCGTTGCTCAATCGAGCCATCATGGGACAATACCCTCCCGGCTCCACCTTCAAGACATCACAAGGCCTCACTTTCCTCAGCGAGGGCATCATAAACAGCCACACCCAATACCCATGCCACCATGGCTTTTACTATCGCGGACTGCACGTTGGCTGCCATGGACACGCTTCGCCAGTCTCCATCGTGCCCGCCATCAGCACCTCATGCAACGCCTTTTTCTGCTGGGGTCTTTACCACATGATAGGCAACAGACGCAAATACAAGAACGTGCAGGAAGCCATGAACACGTGGCGCGACTACATGGTGAGCATGGGGTTTGGCTATAAGCTCGGCATTGATCTTTATGGCGAGAAACGTGGACTTATTCCTAACGCCACCTTTTATGACAAAGCCTACCGTGGCTCATGGAATGGACTCACCGTCATCAGTATCTCCATCGGGCAAGGAGAGGTAAACCTCACACCTTTGCAAATTGCCAATCTTGGTGCCACCATCGCCAATCGAGGATACTACTATGTGCCACACGTAGTGAAAAAAGTGGAAGGCCAACGTTTGGACACCACCTTCACGCATCGCCATTACACACGGGCCAACCGTCGTGCCTACAACCTGACGGTGGCTGGCATGCGGTCGTCGGTATTAGGCGGAACGTGCCGTCATCTTGGCAGTTTGCCCTTTGAGATCTGCGGCAAGACCGGAACGGCGCAAAACCGGGGGCACGACCACTCGGTCTTCATGGGCTTCGCACCTATGAACAATCCCAAGATCGCCATTGCCGTTTATGTGGAAAATGGTGGCTTTGGCGCAGATTTCGCGGTGCCGATAGCTGGGGTGATGTTTGAGCAATACCTCAACGGAAAACTCTCGCCAGCCCGGGCACGAGAGGCAGACATGTTACAGAAAAGGAGAATAGGATATGGTTCGAGCAACAGATAAACAACCAAGCATCATCGGCAGCATCGATTGGTGGACCATTGGCATTTATCTCACCCTGTTAATCTTCGGTTGGATTAGCGTGTGCGGGGCGAGTTACACCTACGGCGAGACCGATATTTTCAGTTTGAGCAGTCGTTCAGGCATGCAAATAGTGTGGATAGCGACATCTTTAATACTGGCTTTCGTGCTGCTGATGCTCGACGACAGGTACTACGACACCTTCGCCTATGTGTTCTATGGACTGATGCTCGTGCTGCTCTTCGCCACCATATTCAACCCACACGAGATCAAGGGCTCGCGCTCGTGGTTAGTCTTGGGGCCACTCAGGTTGCAACCAGCGGAATTTGCCAAGTTCGCCACGGCATTGGCTGTGGCCAAGTTGATGAGCACCTATGGATTTAACATTCATCAATGGAAACACTTCGCCGCCGCGCTTGGCGTGGTACTTTTGCCCATGCTGCTTATCGTCGGGCAAAAAGAGACGGGCTCGGCCTTGGTGTATTTGGCGTTTTTCCTGATGCTCTACAGGGAGGGTATGCCCGGCAGCATCCTTTTCACGGGCGTGGCAATGATCGTTTATTTCGTGGTTGGCATCAAATATGAGGATACGCTTTTTTGGGCAACGCCCACGTCGTTAGGCAAGTTTGTGGTGCTCTTGTTGGTACAATTATTCACCGTGGGCATGATGCTCTCCTATTGCGACGACAAGGGCAGAACCCTGCGCGTGGGCTTATGCTGCGTTGGCTGCACGCTGTTGGCGCTGTTATTCTCCAAGTTTGTCATTCCGTTCGACATTGTCTGGGTACAATTTCTCATTTGCTCCATCCTCATAGGCTACCTTGTTTTCCAAGGGTTGGCCACTCGCCTGCACAGCTATATGCTCATCGCATTCTTCGCTATGGGGTCTATCTTGTTTTTTTATAGCGCCGATTATGTGCTCAACGACGTGATGGAACCACACCAAAGGGTGCGTATCAACGTGCTGTTAGGGTTAGATGAGGACTTGGCTGGCGCTGGCTACAATGTGCACCAGAGCGAGATAGCCATTGGCTCCGGTGGCTTGCAAGGCAAAGGTTTCCTCAATGGCACGCAGACAAAACTGAAGTTCGTGCCTGAGCAAGATACCGATTTCATCTTTTGCACCGTGGGCGAGGAAGAGGGATTTGTAGGTTCGGCAGGCGTGTTGCTGCTATTCTTGGCGTTAATTTTGCGACTAATCCACTTGGCCGAGCGCCAGCCTTTCAAGTTTGGTAGGATTTATGGCTATTGCGTGCTGAGCATTTTCTTATTCCACCTATTTATCAACGTTGGCATGGTTTTGGGTCTGACACCCGTCATAGGCATTCCGCTACCATTTTTCAGCTATGGCGGATCGTCACTGTGGGGGTTCACCATATTGCTGTTTATCTTCATGCGCATAGACGCCGGAAGAAACTTTGTAAGGACGTGAAAAACAGTTTGGAGTGAAAAGTTTGGAGTGGCAAATGGGTAAAAGAATAGGTTTGGAATGACGAGTTTGCCATTAACATGTCACGACAAACTCCACGTTTAATCCCAACAACCTACTTGTCAACTTTGTCCACTGCGATGCCGACATCAGCGATGCCAGGCAATATGTCTCGCTGCATGTTATGACGCACGACGATATGCAACGAGTCGGCCTTGTGCAGCTGTGTTTGCGAGACCGTGAAACGATATTGGCAATAGCTCACACCGTTGCTCTTGGCATTGCCATGGCTGTCCACCAATGGGCACATCAGCGTATCCACACGCTGTTTCATGGACGGATACACCGTTTGTTCAACGATTAGAGCCAAGCTCATGTATGGGTAAGAATTGTTGGTGCGCAACTCCAAATTGGTGGCATACCGTCCCGCTTGCGCCAATGGAGGCACCTCAAAACTTAGTGCCTCCACTTTTTCCCATCCCTCAATTGGCGTGTGGCAATAATGGTGATAAACCCTATTCTCCTCGCAAGCCACGCAGAGAATGAGGATTGTTAGTGTTACAACAATCTTGTGTTTCATTCTTTAGGCACAGGCGTTTCTGTCTGAGGGCGATTGTTGTATGTTTTGTTTCTGTCATTTTTATTGCCGTTCTGCCGATACTTACGGTGTTGACCGTCATTAGGGCGAGCAGGCACACCCACTGTGTCGTAACGATTAGTTGGGTCAGCGACAAGTTGCTCGCGCCCCTGAGCTGCCACCTTCTTGGGCATATCCTTTTTGTTACGGTTATGTCTCGTGTTGTTTTTTCTCTTTTTGGCCTTATCAAATCGGCTTAGATCCTCGTCGGCCAACAAGTCTTTAGACTTCTTTTTGGTTTGCGCCATGTCGTCTCGCATCAGTGATAGCGGTTTCTCACCCTGCTTGTTCATCGCCATTATTTCATGTGCTCGATCGGTATCTATGGTCTCCAAATTGGCGGCGAGGTTCTTATCCGTGGAATAAGTACACATACCGGTGAGAATATCCGTCTTGAACAAGTGGTACTCAGCTTCTTGTGTTTGCAGCGTCACATCCTTGGCCGGCAGTTTTCTCGAGGCCTCCACATATTGGTCCACCTCGTAGTTAAGACAACATTTGAGCTTGGCGCACATGCCAGCCAGTTTCTGCGGGTTGAGAGATAGGTCTTGTATGCGTGCGGCGTTAGTGGAAACACTCGAGAACGATTTTACCCACGTGGCGCAACACAGCTCCCTGCCGCAAGGGCCAGTGCCGCCAATGCGCCCCGCCTCTTGTCGCGCCCCTATCTGTTTCATCTCTATACGCACGTGAAAAGTTTCGGCCAGCACCCTGATGAGCTGTCTGAAGTCCACCCGCTCGTCGGCTATGTAATAAAATATAGCCTTGTTGCCGTCACCTTGATACTCCACGTCTCCTATTTTCATTTTCAGCTCCAGCTGCTTGGCTATCTGCCTACTCTGTATCATCGTGTCGTGCTCCAGAGCCTTGGCCTCATGATACTTGTCCATATCCACAGGTTTGGCCAAGCGATATACGCGCCTGATCTCATCTGGCGACTTTAGATTAGCCTTCTTAATCTGATGACAAACAAGCCGTCCCGTCAGTGTGACCACGCCGATGTCATGCCCCGGGTTGGCCTCAACGGCTACCACGTCACCTTTTTTCAGGTTCAAACCATTTGTGTTGTGGAAATAGCCTTTGCGTGTATTTTTAAATTGCACCTCCACCAAGTCTGTCGATTTGGCGTTGCCGGGCACGTCGGCCAACCAGTCGTACGTGTTGAGTTGTCGGTCTTGTCTGCCCACGCCTTTTGCGCTCAGCCCACGCCCACAACCAGTGCATATATCACATTCTCTCATATTATCGCTTTAAAAGTATTATCATGTCAGTAGCCAAATTGAAGAATTGTATCTTCGCGTTGGCGTTTTGCCCGATGTCTCGGATGGTGCGTTGAATCTTCTCCGCCATCTCAACCACATTGCGTTCATTGACAAAACGGGCAAAGTTTTGGGCAAAGTTCTCCTCGCTATGGGTCATATAGTTCAAATCAGGCTGCCCGAAATTGTACACGAAGCTCTCACGTACCATGCACAAAAAATAGGTGAGCATGCGTCGCTGTTGCTCTCGGCCATACCCTGCCACGGTCTCACTCCATTTCTTCAGCTCTTTCAAGTCACGCATATATGCCTTGCGCATAAGCGTGACAAACAAGTCAAAAAACTGCCTGTTCTCGTTATTGGCATCAAATTCCTCTATGGCCTTGAGCCAATTGCCACCCGCGGCGCGAGCCATGCGGCCAGCCATTTCGGCATCTATTCCACGCCGCTCCACCAACGCGCGGGCTATGTCGGCACAGTCTATGCCACGCACCTCGAACCGCTGCACACGACTACGGATAGTCTCCAACAATCGAGACGGCTCCTCGCTAACTAACAAAAAGACAGTGTTCAAAGGCGGTTCTTCCAACAGCTTGAGCATTTTGTTGGCACTCGAGAGATTCATACGCTCGGGCAGCCACACCACACAAACCTTGTATCCGCCTTGGCTCGATTTGATACTAAGCTTGCGATTGAGCGCGTCGCTCTCGGCCTCATAGATCATGGCCTGCTGGTTCTCAGCCTCCATACGTCTCATCCATTGGTCCATGGTGAAATAAACGCTTTCTGAAAGCATTTGCCGCCACTCTTGCAGAAAATCGTCGCTGGTGACCTGACGGTCGCTCGACGTGCCCTTGGGCCTTATCACAGGAAACGTGAAATATAGGTCGGGATGCTGCCATTTGGCTAACATAGCCTCAGCGTTGGCCACCGACGCAAGAGGCACGGTAGAGGGCAACTCGCCCATACGCTCACCCAACAGATAACATGCAAACGCCAATGCCAGCGCCATCTTGCCACTACCCTTGGGACCGGTAAACATCATGGCGTGAGGCACACGCCCGTCTGCCGCCAACTGCAAAAGTCGGTCGCAAGCTTCTTGCTGCCCTATCACTTCACTGAATTGCATCTCCTGCGCTTATTTTTATGTTTCTACGTCGGTGCTTCGGGCTACAAAGTTACTAAAAAACTACCTCAATCCACCAAGAAACTCATCTTTTATAGGTAGTGTAACCGCATTGCGACCAGAAAGTTTGGCATGGTAGCTCCAAACGTTCTTGCTACAAACGTCAATGAGCCGCATACCAATGCAGCCACCTTATGCGTCAATATACGACACTCTCGCACACATGTCGCATATCGCTATAGGGCAGCCACTTACAGTTTAACTTGGCGGTTCTAATGGGTGCGCTGACCAACTTACAAATTGGGACGGAACACAAAAAGTGGGATTGGGGAATTCTGTGAAAAGAAAAGAGCCAAGAGGCTTCTCACTATAAGTTAAAATAATGAGTATAAGAACTTGCTTTCTTTGAAATTAGACAAAGCAAGTTCTTATGATTGTTAATCAAGGAGGCATCAACGCATTAATCTCCTCCGAACAACACAAGATTGTGTTTAAGTACTTGATAATCAATACATGATTGGTATAAAGACAAGTTTATGAACGAATGACGGTGAACGCATTTTAATAGTGGGCAACTCAAAAATGCAAGATATTACGGATGTTGTTCGTATTCTCCGCAACTTTTCACAGCCATATTTTTCTTCCCTATTTTTGAATTTCAAATTTAGGGAAATAAAAGAGTGAATAAATTGCGTATCTGATACTATCAGGTCGTGAGAGTGTTAAAAATGATGTCTGATTTGATGAAAAACCGAATTTTGTATCGCTGTTTGGAAACAAAGCATTATCTTTGTACCATACTTCAAAACAAAATGGGTATCAACAAGCTAAAAGTGGTGTTGACAGAAGAAGCACAAGCCTTTTTGGATGCGCAGCCATTCAAAGCTCAGCAGAAGATATACTACAACATCTTCAAGGTTGAGGAAGGAGTGATGAAAGTTGACATCTTCAAGAAACTGGAGAATACCGAGATATGGGAGTTTCGCACTCTCTACAACGGTATCTGTTACAGGTTTTTCTCCTTTTGGGACACAGAGCAAGAAACTTTGGTTATTGCCACGCATGGCATAGTCAAGAAAACACAAAAGACACCATTAAAGGAGATTGCCAAAGCAGAAGAGATAAGAAAAGAGTACTTTAACAATAAAAAGAAATAGCATTATGGCACAGATGAAATTGATACCAGCAGACAATATGAAAGACAAACTTTGGGGCAAAATAGGAACTCCAGAGCGTGACGCAATGGAAGCCAAGCTCAAAGAAGATGTGAACGCCTATATTGTAGGCAAAGCCATACGCAAGGCTCGATTGGCACAAAACCTCACACAAGAGCAACTTGGTGAGCGTATCGGCGTGCAGCGTGCTCAAATTTCAAAGTTGGAGAAAGGTACAAGTGTTATCACATTGCCAACAATGAGCCGTGTATTTCAAGCATTGGGCATTGCAACAGCTACCCTTGATTTGGGTATTGCAGGGAAAATTGCGCTGTGGTAATATTCTTGAATATGAACGATAATAAGACTTTGAATATGCCAGAATGGCAAAAGTTGCAAGCTGGTGAGATTTATAATGATTTCGATCAGGATTTGTTTAATTGAAGGATTGAGGCGAAACAACTGTTTCGTGCTTATAACCGCACAGAAGATAATGGGGTAGAAAAGCGTAAAGAAATTATGCAGAAACTCTTCAAATCTGTCGGTAAAAATGTATGGATAGAACCAGATTTTCGTTGTGAGTTCGGCAAGAATATCACGATTGGCAGTGATGTATATATCAATTTTGGCTGTGTTATACTCGACTGTGGTCAAGTCACGATTGGCAACAACACTCTTATTGGTCCGAATGTCGGTATCTAAGATGCCAACCATGTACTCGATGCCGAGGAACGCATTGCTGGTGGACTAAAACCTGGCAATGTACATATCGGCAACCGTGTTTAGATTGGCGGAAATACCATCTTGCTACCAAATATTACTATCGGTGACGACACGGTAATTGGAGCTGGTAGCATCGTGACCCACGACATCCCTTCTGGAGTGGTGGCTGTGGGAAATCCTTGCCATGTGTTGCGTAAGATTACAGAAAAGGACAAAGTTGGTTACAAAAGAGAATCAAGGGGTAGAAAATAATCATGTGCAATCTTGGTAGGATTGTATAAGAGTGATGTTATTGCATTGGTACCCAATACTTGTTGCTTGGTGGTCACTTGAAATGTTCCCAAAATGAGAATGCAAGCATAACATTGCCTAAAAATAATACATATATTCATATTCTTTAACTAAACCTTGTGCAGTCATCAAGCCTTTGGCGAATCTATATCAAGATAGATAGTACGAAACAATTCGCTCATGGCTTCAAATATAACAACATTAGTAGAAAAAGCAAAACAAGGTGACGCTGACGCTTTCAGCGCATTATATCAAATGTATTATCCTAAGATGAAAGGGATATGCATCAATATTCTTGGAGAGGACAAGGCTGTCGTTGACGACCTTGTCCAAGATGCTTTTATACTTGCGTTTGTTTCGTTGAAAGACTTGAAGAATACTCATAGGTTTAGTCAATGGCTTACAAGTATCACTACTAACCTTGTATTGAAATATCAGGAGAAAGGCAAGAGATACGATTTCATTTCCTTGTCTGATATAGAGGATGAATTTAGTTCCGTATTGGAAGATGGCAACACTTCCAAGCAATCAATTCCGTATGAGGAAATCACGTCAGCAATAGACAGTTTGCCAAAAGGGTATAAGAAAATATTCAAGATGTCTGTATTGGAAGGCTTGTCCCATCAAGAAATCAGCAAATTACTTGATATCGCTCCACATAGTTCTTCCTCGCAATTGGCAAGGGCAAAAGCATTGTTACGAAAAATATTGTCTTCAAGAGCAATGCTTCTCATCGCATTGGCGTTGATAGTTATCCCGATATATAGATATTTTACAGCAAAGAAGAAACTCGTTTCAGAAAATGATGTGAAAATTGTTCGAACTCGAAAGCCTAATAAAGACATTACGCCTATACAAAAGCGGCCTAACGTTTCTGTTAGCAGTGCGCAAAAAGCTGTTTTGGGCTATAGTCATCAAAGCGTTCAACAGGGAAAGAACATTGTAATAACTGTTGGTGATTCGATTAAGACAGGTCAAAATGTAATACTCGAAATATCCGATTCTTTGCAGGAGAACCAACATGTTTTGGCTGATAACAAGCGAGATAGTATCATCACAAAAGATTCTGTCTATACACCTATTCCTAACGAGGAAAGATGGATTGCGGATGATACAAGGCCGCACAAGAAAAGTAAATGGCAATTGCTCGCAGCTGGTTCTTTGGGTACTACTCTTGCGCAAAATGTTTGTAAGATTATAACAAGTAGCGCTGCTGATATTATGAGTGATCAACCTTCGGAAAAGAGTTTTACTACATGGGAAGAGTATGCTAAATATCTACATCGCTTAACTCCAACTGACCCAACGGCGGAAAATGTTGCAATGATGGATATTGCCGATAACAACAATGGCAAAATAGAAGAGGCAGAACATCATGACAAACCAATAATATTAGGATTGGCTGTGAACATGAGCATAGGAAAGCAATGGAGTTTAGAAACAGGACTCCAATACTCTTACTTGAAGTCATATTTTACTTTGGGTACTGGCAATTACCGTGTTGACAAGGAACAAAAGTTGCATTACATTGGTTTCCCTGTCAAACTCTCGTACCAGTTCATGAAGTACAAGAGACTGTCTGCCTACGGTTCTGCAGGAGCAAGCATTCAGATACCATTGTCTGGAAAGACATATGCAGACTATGTAGTAGGAGGAAAGTCTGGCTATACAACGGATTGGAAGACAATACCTTCTATACAGTGGACTGTAAACTCTAACATCGGAATACAATATCAATTTGCACCAAAGTTGACATTGTTTGTTGAGCCAACGCTGAATTGGTACATTCCGAATGGAAGCGAAGTCAAGAATACTTGGACAGAACGTCCATTTACATTGACTGTGCCTTTCGGTATTAGGCTCTCTTGGTAAGAAAGTATCATTTTACATGCAGTCTTTATGAATGACCTGTATCTATATCTATAATAGAAGGTCAAAATAAAAAGACACATGCAAAAAAGACATACAGACAGGAAGGTTTATTTCCGTGAGTTGGAGATAACATCTAAGGAGTTTTACATCGGCTACTTGTCAGATTTTACAGAACTGACACCAAAGAGTAGAATCTTGGAGGTAGGCTGTGGTGAAGGAGGAAACTTAGTTCCCTTTGCACAGTTGGGCTGCAGAGTGACAGGTATAGATATTGCCGAATGCAGAATTAAAGATGCCAAAGCATACTTTTCTGAAATCAGCAATCATGCTACATTTGTATGTTGTGATTTCATGCAATATCCTGTTCCATGTAATGAAGAAGATAAATATGACGTAATACTATTACATGATGTGATAGAACACATTCCGATAAAAGAGCCATTTCTTGCGCACCTAAGAAAGTTTATGAAGCCAACAAGTGTGCTGTTTGTCGGATTCCCTGCATGGCAAATGCCTTTTGGTGGGCATCAACAGATTTGTAGGAGCAAACTTTGCTCACATCTGCCATTCATTCACTTGTTGCCAAACTCTTTATACAAGTTGTTGCTAAAAACATGCAATGAAGAGAAAGGAACAATAAATGAACTTATGAGCATAAAAGATTGTCGAACAAGTATAGAGCTGTTTGAAAGGCTCATACACCAATGTGGCTTCTCGGTAGCTGACCAAAAACTTTGGCTCATCAATCCTCATTACAAGCAGAAATTCCACCTTGCCCCACGACTCTTGCCACATTGGGTCTGGAAGATGAAATATATCAGAAATTTCTTCACCACTTCATGTTGGTATATATTGAACATAAGCCATAAATAGAACTTACGTTCTTTAGGCAACCATAAAATCTATGAAACAATAAATATACTTAACCATTTCGGAAAAGCAGACTCCAAAAATCAGTATTGGAATATGCTTTTGTACTTATATAAAAATGTAGGAAAACAGTATGATAGGCTACATTTCTATTGGTTCTTATAGAATAAAAGGGGATGATTGGCAATCACATCCTTTAAGGGAAGTCGTTTCACCACTACCTCTCTAAAATATCATTTGATAACTTTTGTTTGTCACATTTTGAGTTCGGTTGAAACATTCCTATTCAAACACTATTTGGTAGTTTTTAATGTAATCGAAAGTTAAATACGTTAAATTATCACCCTTTCGTATCTAAACAGAATCCATATTGCCACTTTTCTACCGTTTAGAGCTTATAGTATTGATAATCAACTGATAATAAATACTTTGTGTGTTTTTAGCCCCAACCCTATTTTGAGGGGCTGGCATTAGTATCTATTCATGTTGTCATTAGGCCTTAATCGCAAGCCGAATAATACCTAATCGCAAGCTGAATAATGCCTAATCGCGACGCCAATAATGCCTAATCGCAAGATGGTGTCAAAACATGTGTGCCCCAACCGAAAAAGAAGCCGCTTTTATAGGCTTTTTTCTTTGTAAGACATCTGTTTGTCGATGGACTTTTTTAATGATTTTTTTTGGCGCAACGGCATTGAGCCGGAAAAGGGGATTGGTCTATATGGACAGGCTGCTACACAAACGCGTAGCACAGTTTAAACACCGGGCCACAACACAAATTGGCGTGGCTACGTCGCCCAGAACGTCGATAGGTGGCAAGATAGCGACACAACAACATTACCAGCAATGGCGCATGGCACACCCTCAAGAGGGCAAAAACATTAAAAAAGCCTACCCGAATTACTGTTCTCGGGTAGGCTTGATAGGATGAGCTTAGAGCAGTTCCTTGATGGAGCGCTCAACCTCGGCCAAATCTTTGGTTGGCTCGAAACGAGCCACTACCTCACCCTCGCGATTGATGAGGAACTTGGTGAAATTCCATTTGATATCACTGTTCTCGCGCCACTTGGGGTCTTGTTTGTCGTGCAAATCCTCAAGAATAGGGGTGAGCTTGTGACCTTTGTCAAAACCCTTAAATGTCTTCTCGCCCTTGAGCCATGTGTAGAGTGGCAACTCGTTATCACCATTCACATCAGATTTCTTGAATTGTGGGAAATCGGTGCCAAATTTCATCTGGCAGAACTGCGTGATCTCCTCGTCGGTACCAGGAGCTTGGCCGCCAAATTGGTTGCAAGGGATATCCAATATCTCAAAACCTTGACCCTTAAGCCTACCATACATGGCTTCCAATTCTTCATATTGTGGGGTGAAACCGCAAGCGGTGGCAGTATTGACAATAAGCAATACCTTGCCCTTATATTCTGATAGTTTCACTTCGTTACCTTTCTTGTCGCTCAAACTGAAATCATAAACTGTTTTCATCTGTTTCTTAAATTTTGGGTTAATATTTGTGGCGCCATGCCCACGACAACTCGCTCGGTGGCTTGACGTGCCGCACTCGCGCCTTTTTTGATATAACAAAAATAGTGGAAAAAACGTTAAGCGGAAAATTTAAGAAGAAGTATTAACCATACTTAACCGTGCGGTTTGTAATTATTACATTATTTAATAGTGGCCTCTCACGCCACCATTCTTTCGGGCGAAAGCTATTGCCAAATGGCCATGTATGGGAGACAGCAGCACCTATGACACATTTTGCCGACATGGATGGATCTTTCTGAGACGGTTCAAACGACACATCGACACAAAGATGATAACAAAATTGAGAGCGATAAACACATTTTATGGTTCAAGGGAGATATGTTTTGGCTAATTTTAGTACCTTTGCCGGCACAAAATTGAAATAAAAAATTATCTACGTTATGGGCGGCATTTTCGGAACAATTTCCAAAAAAAGTTGTGTCAACGATTTATTCTACGGTACAGATTACAACTCTCATTTAGGCACCAAACGTGCCGGTATGGTAACCTTTGACAAAGAGCGCGGTTTCAACCGGTCCATCCACAGTTTGGAAAGAAGCTATTTCAGGTCGAAATTTGAGGACGAGCTTAACAATTTTTGCGGTAACCTTGGCATTGGTGTCATCAGCGATACCGATCCACAACCTATCATCGTAAACTCGCACCTTGGCCGATACGCAGTGGTAACGGTGGCCAAAATAAACAATTTGGACACCATCGCGGACGAGCTGCTCAAGCAACGCATGCACCTAAGTGAGCTTTCGGCCAATACGCTCAACCAGACCGAGTTGGTGGCATTGCTCATCAACATGGGAAACTCGTTCGTTGAAGGCATTAACAACGTGTTCAACCACATAGAGGGATCGTGCTCCATGTTGGTGCTCACAGAGCACAGTATCATCGCGGCACGCGACTTTCTTGGGCGCACGCCGCTCATCATCGGGCACAAAGAGGGTGCCTATGCCGTCTCGAGTGAGTCGGCGAGCTTCCCCAACTTGGACTACGAGATGATGCGCGACATTGGGCCCGGCGAAATCGTCGAGGTGCAAGCCGATGGCATAAAAGTGTTGCAACAACCGAGGAAACGTTCACAGGTGTGCTCTTTCTTATGGATTTATTATGGATTTCCAACCAGCACATATGAGGGTGTCAACGTCGAGGAGATGCGCGAGCGAAATGGGCGCATGCTCGGCAAGGCTGATGACACAGAGGCCGACTTCGTTTGTGGCATACCCGACTCGGGCGTTGGCATGGCCGTGGGGTACGCCCAAGGGCATGGCATACCCTACCGCCGCGCCGTATTGAAATACACGCCCACGTGGCCTCGTAGTTTCACACCCAGCGATCAAGCTCGACGCAACTTGGTGGCGAAGATGAAACTCATACCCAACAAGGCGTTTCTGCTCAACCACCGCGTGGTGTTCTGCGATGACTCCATCGTACGCGGCACACAGCTTCGCGATAATGTGCGCATGTTCTACGAGGCGGGCGCCAAAGAGGTGCACGTCAGAATATCATGCCCACCACTGGTTTACGGCTGCCCTTTCATCGGCTTCACATCGTCTAAAAGCGACATGGAGCTTATCACGAGGCGCATCATACAGGACTTTGAGGGCGACGACAAGAAAAACCTTGACAAGTATGCCACGACGGGAACGTCTGAATATAAACGCATGGTAAACGAGATAGCCAACAGGCTGGGGCTTTCCTCATTACAGTTCTCAAGCGTGGAATCGCTCGTTGAGAGCATCGGGATGCCTAAATGCAAGCTCTGTACCCACTGCTTTGACGGCAGCAGCTACTGCCATGAGCACGACAAGGATTGATGCAAGAAAAGGAAACAAGGGATAATCACCAATTCAAAATTTAAAATACAGAATACAAAATCAAGAGTTGGCGATATTTTCAATTCAAAAATTTAGGCCTGCGGCATGTTATAACACATGCCGCAGGCCTTTTTTACAGATTAAACTCTACTTGTCAAATAGGGATTAACCTTTAGGACAGTTGTGCTTATCAGGGGTTTTTATCCATTTTGCCAGAGACCTGTCACTGTCTCGGCTTACTCCATACTCAACTTTCAAGCAATATCTTCACGATGCGCTCGGCCGACCTGCCGTCCCAACGCTCAGGCAATGCGCTTTCTTTCCATGTGCCGGCCACCATCTTGGCAAGTAGCATCCCAAGTTTAGACGGGTCCTCGTCCACAAGTTCGTTAGTTCCAACTTTCACCGTTTCCACGTGCTCCGTGTAGCTGTTCAGCGTGATGCACGGCACTTGGTTGAATGTGGCTTCCTCGGCCACGTTGCCCGAGTCGGTAATCACGCCAGCGGCATGCGCGGCAAGATAGGAGAAGTCAAGGTACGCCAGCGGTTCCACGAAGATGAAATTCCGCTCGGCCTTGTCGCCCAAAACGTCTATGACGGCCTGCTTGGCAAGCCTGCGCAGCGGTGCCACCACTGGCATGCCGCCCCGCTCCCTGACGATGGTGTCAAGCATCTTGCCGAGATTGTCGCGGTGCCCAATGAGAGCCTTGCGATTGAGCGTAAACAGCAGGTAGCCCCTATCCGCAAGTGCCAGCTCATCGAAAATAGCCGGTTTATGCAGCGTGTTCCTGATGTATCGCATGTTGTCCATGAGCACATTGCCCACCATGTACACCTTGGACAGCTCCGCCCCTTCCCGGTTGGCTATGGAGTTGTTGCTCATGCCAGCGGTAAAAAGTATGTCCGACAAGCCGTCTATAACCAATCGATTAATCTCCTTGGGCATAGCTATGTCGAACGAGCGCGTGCCGGCGGCTATGTGCGCCAACCTGACTCCTTGTTTCTTGGCCACGATAGCCACGGCCAGGGTGGAGGCGAGGTCGTCCACCACGACCACCGTGTCGGTGGCGTGTTTTTGCAGGTAGCGCTCAAAGGCTGCCATAACCCTACCCGTAAGCTCGTTGAGATTTTCGCACGTCACGCCAAGATATACGTCCGGGCGGCGTATGCCCAAGTCGTCAAAGAGCGATCTCTCGAGCGTTGGGTCAGTCTCGTCTCCAGAGAATACCAAGTGGTAGTCTACCGTCTCGCCACGCTCTTTTGCCGACTCCAATGCGCGGATCACCGGTGCCACCTTGATAAAATTGGGGCGGGCTCCGCATACTATGCAAACATTCATAATTCTTCTTTTATACGTTTATGGTGTCAAAAAATGATGGCGCGCCTCAAGCCCACCATCATCATGCCACGCCTTGCGGCACGTCGGGCATGCCGCGAGGCGAGGCGGAGTTATGAGTTCTTGAACAATTCTTTAATACCACCAAGGCTTCCCATCACGTTGGTGGCCTCGTAGGGCAAGAACACGGTCTTGTTCTGGTCGCCAGTGGCGAGCTCTTGCATCATCTGGATGTACTTTTGCGCTAAAAGGTAGTTGGCCGGATTGGTAGAATTTCCCACGGCCTCCGTGATCTTGTCTATGGCAACGGCCTCGGCCTCGGCCTTGCGAATGCGCGCTTGCGCCTCGCCCTCGGCTCGCAGTATGGCTTGCTGCTTGTCGGCTTCGGCTCGGTTGATGATGGCGGCCTTCTCTCCCTCCGACTTCAGTATCTGCGACTGCTTGGTGCCTTCGGATGTCAGGATGATGGCACGTTTGTCGCGCTCGGCCTGCATCTGTTTCTCCATAGCCTGCAACACGCTCTGTGGCGGAATGATATCTTGTAACTCCACACGGTTCACCTTGATACCCCACTTGTTGGTAGCGTCATCGAGCACGCCACGCAAGCGCGTGTTGATAATGTCGCGCGAGGTGAGCGTCTGGTCCAACTCCATCTCGCCGATGATGTTACGCAGCGTGGTTTGCGTGAGCTTCTCAATGGCGTTGGGCAGGTTGTTGATTTCATAGACAGCCTTGAACGGGTCCACGATTTGGAAATAGAGCAGCGCGTTAATTTGCATCTGGATGTTATCCTTGGTGATAACATTCTGCTTGTCAAAGTCGTACACTTGCTCGCGCAGGTCTATGGAGTTACTGTACACATACCGTCCTCGGTTCATTGTGACAACGGTCTTGGCTCTGTCTACAAACGGGATGATAACATTGATACCCGGTTTTAATGTGGCATAATACCTACCGAGACGCTCTATGATTTTGGTCTCACTCTGTGGAATGATGACAATGGCAGCCTTGGCAAAAATCAACACCAACACGACCAGTCCGATTAAAACATACGTTCCTATTGTTAACATACTATAATTATTGGTTAATACGTTCCACGGTAACAATGATACTCTCTCTGCCCACCACTCTTACCATCGCGCCTTTCTCGATGTCAGAGCCATCTGCGCTCACGGCTTTCCACTCGTCGCCATCCACTCGCACGTACCCAGCCGATTGCTCGGTAATGGGTTCAATCAGCAGGCCCTCCCTTCCTATCAGCGCGTCGGCGTTGCTCAGCCGGCCATCTTCATGGCTATGCAAGTATCTCAAGACAAATGGGCGCACTGCAAAAATGCTCAGGGTGGAGAAAACGATAAACACAACAACCTGCATCCAAAATGGAATGCACAGGAGCGAAGCGATAATAGCGCAGGCAGCGCCAATGGCAAAACACATCAAATAGAAAGTTCCGGTCGAGACCTCTAATATCAAAGCCAGCACGGTGATCAGCGTCCATACCAACCAAAAATGACTATTAAGGTAATCTATCATTGTTAATGTTGTTCGGATTAAAGTTTTACAGTTGTAAAGTTAAATAAAATATTTAATTTCGCCAACGATTTAACATGAAATAATCAACTAAATGTCATACGCCGCGTTTATGGGCAGCCCCGGTGGGTTCGTGACATGTCATGACGTCACGACGTATTGAATGGCATTGCGTTAGACCTTGGCCAAAGTGCCTCCTCCAACACTTGGGTCCACCTCATGCCCCAAAGATTGGGCGAGCGGGCAAGCCTATCGCCTGCGCGAGCGCAACGTGACAAGCGGTATGAGCATTTCCTCCATAGATATACCGCCGTGCTGGAAAGTGTCTTTGTAGTATGACACGTAGTAGTTGTAGTTGTTGGGATAGGCGAAAAAGTTGTGTCCCGTGGCGAAAACATAGCTTGTGCTTACGTTGGGCGAGGGCAACCGCGCCATGCGGGGGTCATTGATGGCGAAAACGTCCTTGGCCGAGTAGCTCAGGTTTTTTCCGAGCTTGTACCGCAAGTTGGTGTTGGTGTTCCGGTCGCCTATAATCTTCGTGGGGGTGAAACAGCGTATGGAACCGTGGTCCGTGGTGACGATGATTTTGTAATCACTCTCCGCCAAGCGCTGGAAGAGGTCCGCGATGACGGAGTGTCGCATCCAGCTCAGCGTGATGCTGCGGTAGGCACTCTCGTCGTTGGCCAACTCGCGGATCATCCTCGACTCTGTGCGAGAATGCGATAGCATATCCACGAAATTGATCACCACAACGTTTAGGTCGTTCGTGGCAAGCGAGTTGTACTGCTGCAAGAATTTCTCAGCGGCGGCCGAGTCGTTTATCTTGCTGTAGCTGAACTTGTAGTGCCGTCTATAACGGTCTATCTGTGTCTGTATGAGTGGAGCCTCATTCAGGTTCTTGCCCTCCTCACTGTCCTCGTCTACCCACAAATTCGGAAACATTTTAGCTATATCACTGGGCATAAGTCCACTAAAAATAGCATTGCGTGCGTACTGCGTGGCGGTGGGCAATAAGCTCATGTACATGTCTTCCTCCATGTCAAACTGCCCCCCAAGGTCCATGGCGAGCAACCGCCATTGGTCCCAGCGGAAATTGTCTATCAGTATGAAAAAGACTTTCTCACCATTGTCAAGGGCCGGGAACACTCGCTCCCTGAATACGTCTTGGCTCATCAACGGTCTGTCCGCTTGCTTGTGGCGCGCCACGGGCAATGATGGTTTCACCCAGTCTATATAGTGTTTTTTTATATATTTGGCAAAGCCAACGTCGGCGTCCGCCTTTTGCATTCGCAGCATTTCGGCCATGCCACTCTTGGCGGCGCTTAGCTCTATCTCCCATCGCACTATGCGCTTATATATGTCCATCCATCCGGCATGGCTGTCGCACTGGTCTATTTGCATGGCTATTTGTTGGTATTCCTGCTGGTAGCCAGTCTGCGTCACCTCGGTGACGATCTCCTTTCGGTGTATGTTTTTCTTTAGCGTCAGAAGAATTTGGGCAGGGTTGACGGGTTTGATGAGATAGTCGGCTATTTTCGACCCGATAGCTTGTTCCATGATATTCTCCTCTTCGCTCTTGGTCACCATTACCACAGGCGTTTGCGGCTGTATGTCCTTGACGCGCTGCAATGTCTCCAAGCCAGTGAGCCCGGGCATCATCTCGTCGAGTATAATAAGGTCGAACGTCTGCTTTTGACACCTGTCTATGGCGTCGCTGCCATTGCTCACGGTCATCACGGAGTAGCCCTTTTTCTCAAGAAAAATGGTGTAAGGCTTGAGCATATCCATCTCATCGTCCACCCAAAGTATAGTTCCGTTGTTCATCTTTAAAATCCTTCTAAATCATAATACTCATCTTCCAAGTCGTAATTTTCACGTCTCGGCTCTGTCTTTCTCGGCACATTCGTTTTTTTCTTCACGTCATTGCCCTTGGCATTTTGTTTCTTGTCCTTGGCGGATATTTTGTCACGAGTGTTCGCGGCACGCTTCCTTGCCGCTTTCGGGCGTGCCTTGCTTGGTGGAATGCTGTCCATATCGTCAAGGATAACGTCAGCCCCGTGGCTCAACATGGGAACTTTCTGTCGCGCGGTTGGTACCGTCTCAGCCGGTATGGTGGTGGTACGAGGACGGTCTCTTGTTGGTGTTGGCGCTGGGGTCTCGTTCATGGGAATGGTAGTGCCATTGGTGGGGGTTGATATTTGGGGCATTACAAACGTATCATTGAGAAAATTGTCTATCTCGGTTTCGCTAATAGGGGTCTGCGCCTTCTCACTTGGCCGTGTCGACACCTCTGCCGGCTCTGTAAGCAAACGATACGTGGATACCTTCAGCGGAGCGAAGTATTTGGCATAGAAGGCGGCATAATCGTCATAGCTGTAGTTTGCGCCCAGCAATGGGAGATTTTCCTCGCTGATGATCACAGGGCGTGCCTTGCCGATAAGTTTGGCCATGTTTTTTTGCTTTAGTACCTCTCGCGCATATTGCAACGCTTCATCATAATTGCGGAAACCGTTCACTTGCATGCGCCTCGCACCATTGTCCTCCACGACGCTGATATTGAAATCGCGAACCAAATAACTTGTAAAATTGTAACGAGCCAAGTCAAATAGCAGTTTGTTTTGGTTAACGGAGTCTGGTTGATACACCAACATAAACACGAAGTTGGTGTTGCGCTCATTGCTCAATTTCTTGGCATTGATGGAGTCGCTGTCACTCAAGACCACATTGCGCCGAGCCCAAATTTCGCCTATGTCAAACCTGCCGCCATGCAATTTGCGCCCCTCGCTCACGCCGTTGAGGATCATGCCGGCCATCTCCGCCAATCCGCTTTGTGGATAGTCGGCCACCAATCGTCTCATGTCAGCCAAGCATCCGCTGGCATCGCCACCATCAAGTTTGGTCAGCGCACCTACAAATATGAATTTGTCGCGGTTGGCCCCCATCGGAAATCTCGTCTCGGACAATTTGGCGTTGACGCTCACCTCGCCATACCTGCCAGCCTTAAAAGCAGCGTAGGTAGCAGCGTAGATGGAGTCTTCGAGGTGCGTCCCTTCCTTGGCGTTTTGCGCAAAGTAAGGGTCTGACAGTATCTTTGTCCACTGACTTTTGGGGTATTCGGTCTTTAGTCGACTCACGTACCCCTCCGCCTCCGCCATGTGTCCCATGCGCGCGTAAAGCAAAAATAGGTGGTAGTAGGTCTCGTCATTTCGATCGTAAGTGGGATATTGTGCCACCAATCGTGTCAACGCCCGCTCACACAATGGCAAATTGTCCAACTTGTCCTTAAAAATCACACCGCTGTTAAAAAGGCCGTCCATGATGATAAGGTCGCTGGCTGCCTTCTGGTCGGCATCGAAGGGTATCTGTGCCAAATAATACTCGCGACTGTATGGGTCGTTTTGCACGCTATCGGGCGCCTCGCCGAGCGAGTCGGCCACGGCCTCAGCGCGAGCGATGGAGTCGCGGGCGGCATCGGTCATCTCGGGTGTTCCGTCATACGTGCCCATGCCAGCCACCACGGTGGTGTTGGCCCGCTGCCAGTTGTCCACGTTGTCGCGCTTGCCCCACAACCGCGCGAATTGTTTTTTTCCTTGCTGCACAGCCATCGGGTTATAGAAATACCAAGCGCCATCCTGCTGTCGCGGGCTTGGCATGGGCCTCGTGAGTTCGTCGTCTACATCGCCCATCAGCTCGTTTTGTCGCATCACTTGCGCCGCCTCCTCTTCCTGTTGGCGCCGTCGTTCCTCTTTCTCTTTTTCTTTCAACGCCACGATCACCCGGTCTATGGCCATGTTGCGCTCGCGCTCGCCCATCTTGGCGAGCGCCTGCAACGAGTCTTGCAGGTGCACGGCCTCTGTGTATGGCACCAACTCGTCGAGAGCCTTGGACCGTTGCGCAAGCTGCTCATAGCCAGCCCACTCCTTGTCGAGCAGTCCGATGGCTTGCCCATAGCAACGTTGGGCGTCGCTGTATCGTTCTTGCACCCAGTACAAGTCGCCCAATCTTTGCAGCAGCGTCCCTTTCTCAATGCCCTCGCGCTTGGCCTTGGCGGCTCCCCGCTCGTAGTGGGCTATGGCTTTGGCGGTGTCTCGCTGGGCCAGGTAGATATTGCCAATGGCATAGTAAACCTGATCGAGATAGTCCTTGTTCTTGTCAGAGGCGGCCATACGCTTGAGTCTCGACACCATCTTTTTGGTGTGGGTTTCTGCCATCACCTCCGTCTGGGCTATACGGGCGTTAAATTCCAATTCGTATGGCGGGTTTTGACGAATGGTCAGCTGATAGGCTTTGTACGCCTCAGCCTTGCGCCCCAAGGCAGCCTCCAACTGTCCCAGCAAGAAATACTCGCGAGCTTTTTGTTTCTTGCGCATCTCTCGCTTGATGACCCTTTTGAGACAAGGTATGGCCTTCTCGTATTGCTCCGTGTGGATGTAATAGTTGGTATAGGTGTAGTCCCATTCTTTGCGTGCCTGCCAGTGTATGGAGTCGCGCTCTATATCTCTTATCACGTCTTCGGCGTCGTAGAGCTGGTTGTTCTCTATGTAGCATTTGGCCAACCATGCCCTTGCCTTTCCATAGATGGCGGGTTGTGTCTGGTAAAGTCTGCTCATGTAATTGAACGTGGAGGCCGCCGCGTCGAAGTTGCCTTGGTGAAATTGTGCCCGCCCCATGAGCATCCAGGCCTTCCATAAGAATGGGTTGTACTCCTTCCGGCCCAGCCATTCCCTGTCTCGCTCGGTCTTCCGACGGTTCTTGTTCCATGTTGGTCTGCGCTTGATGCTGTGCAACTTGATGGCCTTTTCCGCCTTCACAATGGCTCGGTCAAAGTTTGCCTTGCCCAAATCTCTGCTCTGCTTGTTGCCCACGGCGTAGAGAGGTATGAGCTCCGTGTAGTTGTCCTTGTTGCCGTTTTCCTTTTCGAGTGAGCCGTCTATATAGGCCAAGTTACCATTGTAGTACACGTTATACCGGGTATTGAACGAGTGCCACCACCGAGATTGGGCGGTGTTGTTCTCGGTGGAACATGCCATGAGGAGCGCCGTGAGGCTTGCCATGACAAGGATAAGCGTGTGTGGCTTGTTATTCAACTGATAAATGTTACTTTAATATGATGGTCTTTCCCTTTCTCGCGACGTTGGCAATGTTGTCGTGATTTACCCCATGGCCTTGTCATTCGGCCAGTTGTATGTACTCACTTTTGATGCCGTCTGGCATGTTGATGCCCCGTAATGTGAGACTTCGGCTCCATGCCCGCACCTCTTCTGGCCGGAGTGTCTCCAGCACCTCGGCAAACTCGTCGGTCTCCTCTTCCGTGTAGGCGTCAGACGAGCGGCCCTTGTAAGCGTCGAGCTCCTCGTCGTCAAAATATTCCACGGGTTTCGTGGCAGCTCTCATCAGGCACACCTGCTCGCATTCCGCGGTAGGGTCCGCGCAGGTAGCGCAGTTGCTGGTCTCCGCCTCGGCGATGGGTTCCTCGCCGTGTCGGTGGTAAGACACATATCCCATGATGGCAGTGACAAAGCCCAAAACGATAAGCGATAGCAAGAGATATAGCATGTGGCGCGGTGTTTGGTGATAAAATGTATTGTGTTGTCGTTGCGATGAGCGCGTTTTCAATAAGCGTGGGCGAATGGGGCAAGCCCCGGCCTGTCGCTCATTCTTCCTCGATGTCGAAGCCGGCGAGCCTCAAGTGGTCCCAAAATCGGGGATATGACTTGGCCACCACGTTAGGGTTGTTCATGCGAAGGGTGTGATATTTCAACGCCAAGGGGGCGAAAGCCATCGCCATGCGATGGTCGTCATAGGTGTCGATAGGCTCGAACGACGCCTCGCAGCGCCCATGATCCCATACCAATTCAGAATCGTTCTCGCAATGAATGAGGAACCCTACCTTACGCAATTCGCGTTTGAGAGCCTCTATGCGGTCTGTTTCTTTAATTCTTAGGCTGCCCAATCCTTTGAAATGGAACGGTATGTCGAGCGCGCAACAGGTCACCACGGCTGTTTGGGCAAGATCCGGACAGTTCACGAAGTCAAAGTCCAACCGCTGCACACGCCCCATTCTCGGCGCGATTCGCGCGGCTGTGGCCCGTCCATTCTCTGCATCGACAAAGGTGGTTTTGATGCCCAATAACGAGTAGATGTATTTAACCGCCGAGTCGCCCTGCTTGGAGCCGTCGGCCAATCCGTTGAGAGTCAGCGTGGCGTTGGCATCCTCTGAGAGCGCGAGCATCTCGTACCAATAGCTGGCCGAGGTCCAGTCGCTCTCTATAACATAAGGTATAGGTTTGTATGGCACGGGCCTCACGGTGATAATGTCTCCCCCGGTCCAGTCGGCATCGGCTCCAAACGCCTTCATCATGTACAGCGTCAGGTCTATGTATGGGCGCGACACGATGTCGTCCGTGAGCCGCAGTTCCAACCCGTTTTCCATCGTTGGCCCCACCATCAACAGGGCGGAGATGTACTGCGAACTTACATCGGCCGGCATTTCCACGCGCCCGCCGGGCAGCCTTTTGCCCTTGATGCGCAGGGGTGGGAAACCCTCCTCGCCCTCATAGGCTATGTCAGCGCCGAGCTTTACCAACGCATTGACAAGCTGGGCGATGGGGCGTTGCCTCATGCGCGGCGTACCGGTAAGGACATGCTCGCCCTCGGTCACGGCGAGATAAGCCGTCATAAACCGCATGGCCGTGCCCGCCGCGTGGATGTCTATGACAGGCGGATTGGTTTTAAGCGCGTTGATCACCACCTGCGTGTCGTCACAGTCGGAGAGGTTTTGGGGCAAAACGGGCGCGCCAGCCTGCGCGTTAATGATGAGCGCACGATTGCTCACACTTTTTGAGGCGGGCAAATTGATAGTGGCTTCGAGCCGCTGTGGAGCTGTTATCTTATAGGTCATGGACAAGAGATAAGTTCAAAACTGATGGGCCTCATGGCTTCGCGTTGTCATATTTTGACATGGGGCAACTTCTTGGAAGCTTGGTGCCTGATCATTCTTGGTTTGAGATTGAGTGTGCCCGCGCGCTCCTCGGAGCCTCGTGTGCGCTTGTTGGCGCCGTTGAGCTTGGGGCCGGGGATGAGCGGACTGTAGTAGAGCACATGGCGAACGCGCGCCTTTTGGTCGGCCGAAAATTTGTAGCCCAAAGTGAATGAGTAATCCATCACGTTGGCGCTAAGAAATTTAGACCCGTCGCAAGCGTGTCGCCCTATGAGGTAATTGGCGTCCATCTTTTGGCGAGGCGTAGTCAACATGTAATCTCTTAGGAAATTATTGTACTCCTTGCGATTGTACGAGGGCGTGTCCTTGCAGTGATCCGTGTCGGCGCAAGAGTCCACCACGTTGAATATCTCGCCCTTGGCGTCACGCCCCACATTCTCGGTAAAAATATGGAACAAGCCAAGATAGTGGCCCAGCTCGTGCGCCAAGGTAACCACGATGTCGGTGGGCACGAGCGTCATGGTGCGATGCTGGCCGTCAGTATACCTGTTGGATTGAAAATAGCCACCATCCGTTGACCGCCCGGCATATACGCTGTTGATAGACGAGCAGAGTATGTTGCCCAACTGTCGCTTGCTGATATATTTCCTGTCTACGGTCTGCAGGCCCTCCAACTGATGGTCTGCCTTGATGGTCAGGGGCATGTGCGACAGCCCCAGCACCTCACCGTCTCCGCCGGATTTGAAATGGTACATCATCACGTTAATGTACTCGTTGGGGTCCCACATATATTTCGTGTTCGCGCGATCGGACATGAACGCCTCCTCGTCAATGGGATACTCGCCCGTATAGCGCACGTACTCCACTCCCGGGGTAGGCAGCGTGCGCCCGTTCTCGTCACGCTCAGCCAGCACAAACCGCAATCCCATGTTGGCGCTCTTGCCATATATGCCACCCCGATAAATCTCGTTGACATATTGCAGCAGGCTTCTCAACCGTGGCGCGGGTATATATTGCGTGGCATCGTCCTTGTCTTGGTAGAGCACATGAAATATCACGGGCAACTGGTATTCGTAGTTGTCGTCCACGGGGCTCTTGGTCTCATCCTGGTCTTGGTCCGCCACGTCGGTCGCCGTCGCCGGGCCCAAGCCGTCGTCGCCTCCACACGATGCCATCAACAAGAGCAATGTCGCCCAGAACGCCACTAAGTGTTTCATCCGCTTGTCATTTTATTGTTGTCATAGTTTTCGGGCCGCGCCATCCCCGCGTTGTTGACATTTGTCGCGACAACCGTTTCGCAAAGGCAGGGGCGCGGCCACGCCGCCACACTTTATACCGCAAATTTACAAAATAATATGCCAACCCCACCACAAACCATTGACATAATAACATTAAATATTTAAAACGAATTAAAAACCTACACTAAAATTTGGCCATATCACGTTTAATGCCTATCTTTGCACCCACAAGTCCGGGATTTGGCGCAGTTGGTAGCGCACACGTCTGGGGGGCGCGAGGTCGCTGGTTCGAGTCCAGTAATCCCGACTTAACAAAAAGAGCTGACAATCGATTGATTGCAGCTCTTTTTTATTTTTTCCGCACATTGCCTCATCCCATTCAAGTCGGCCGCTCTTGGCTCCGTCTTACATTGCGAGCGGCGACTATGGCGAATGGGGTATAACGTCAAGGCAAGCTACATGTCACCTCGCCTTGCTCGCGTTGTAGTACTGCATGGCCACGGGCATCTCTTTTTGCAGGGCCGCTATACGCTTGGAATCTGTGGGGTGCGTGCTCAAGAAATCACTGCCTCCACCCTTGCCACTTGACATACGCTCCCAGAATGGTATGGCTGTACGTGGATCGTAGCCTGCCATGGCCGCGAAAATAAGCCCGATATGGTCGGCCTCCAACTCGTTGTTACGGCTGTATTTCAGATTGGCGAAAGAAAAGCCCTGCTTGGCCAACGCCGAGGCGATGTCGCCCACGCCACTGCCCACGGCGTTGTTGAGCAAGGTGCCCAATATAGCCGTGCCATATTGCTGGCGTATGGCTTTAGACATTTGCTCGGCAGAGTGTTTAGCCACGGCATGGGCTATCTCGTGACCCAAGACGATGGCCAGCGCGCTCTCGTTCTGCGTGTAGGGCAACAAGCCCTCGTACACGGCTATCTTGCCGCCCGGCATGCAGAACGCGTTGGCCTCCTTGCCCTTGACAAGGTTAAACTCCCAAGCAAATTTGTTGGCCTCGTTGGCTGCGCCGTTGTTTCTGAGAAAGGTTTCCACAGACCTCGCCAACCGCTGTCCCACACGGCGCACCATGGCCGAGTTGGCCGCGTTGGAAGACAACACGCTCTTCTTGAGAAACTCGTTGTATTGCTGACTGCTCAGAGACATCAGTTGCTCATCGCTCACCAATATATTATGCTTGCGACCGGTGATTGGCACCGTGGAAGTGGTTCCGCACGCCGACACCAACATGGAGGCCACCACCGTCATAAACCAAAATTTTAACTTTTTCATCTTAACCATATTTTATGTTTTCATATATTTGCAAATATAGTGATTATTAACTATACTCGGCGTCAATCCTATCCACTTTTTATCTTTTTTAAAGCTATGGGCGCGACCGTCAAGTTGGCGTTTCCAGATTTTCGACGCATCGTGGCTATATTCTCAAAATAATTGCATATTTTTGTCTCATCTTCACGCGCGCAAAGCCAGCCACACGCGCGCCAATGGTCGTTTGGCCCCAAAAGCCAACGCGCGCGCACCTCATAACATGATGTAAAAACAATGGCATGAAAGTAAGTATCGTTCAAACAGACATAGCATGGGCCAACCCGGAGGCCAACGCGACAGCCATCGGCCGCATGCTCGACACCCACGCGGGCGCCGACCTGTATGTGCTGCCCGAGATGTTCTCGACGGGATTTGCCACCAATCCTGACGACATCGCCGAGAGCGATGGCCTGTCTATCAGATGGATGAGCGAGCAAGCTCGCTCGCGCCAATGCGCCATGATGGGCAGCGTGGCCACCAAAGAGGCGGGACGGTTTTTCAACCGCCTATATTTCGTATGGCCAGACGGCAACGTGGAGCACTACGACAAACGCCACCTCTTCAGCCATGGCGGAGAAGACAAGCGGTTCACGGCCGGGCGCCGACGCGTGGTGGTGGCCTATCGGGGCTTCAGAATATTGTTGCAGGTGTGCTACGACCTGCGCTTCCCGGTGTTCAGCCGCAATCGGCAAGACTATGACATGGCGGTGTACGTGGCCAATTGGCCCACATCTCGGCTATCCGCGTGGACTGCGCTGCTGCGCGCCCGCGCCATCGAGAACCAATGCTTCGTGGTGGGCGTCAACCGCGTGGGCCAAGACCCCACTTGCCAATACAGTGGCGGCAGCGAGATCATAGATTTCCAAGGGCGCACTATCGCCGGCTGCCAGCACGGGATGCCCGACGTGGCCACGGCCCACGTGAGCCTTGACGAGCTGGCAGAAGCGAGGAGACGCTTTGCCGTCCTGCCAGACGCGGACAATTTCACGCTGGCAGATTGACCACTAAGGCAACGCGGGCAACGCATATCGCCCACCTCTAAAAGACATTGAAAGAAACCGACAAAAAATGTTTTAAAATCGCCGTATTTACCACCACCACGCACATTGGTCGCAAATACGCCACGCACGCGAGTTTTCCACAAACAGCGACAAATCAATCACTTATAAAGAAAAACGCGCTTTCTTGTCTTAAAAAGTTTTTCCCAGCCCTCGCCATTGGTAACTATTCATGCCGCCATCAAGGCCCAATGGGGGCGCGATAGCGGCTTATAGGGCACCCCATAGCTACCTTATCGACACATGATGGGATAGCAATGGGCCGAGAAACCTCTCCGAACGCCACCGGAAAGCGTGGTTTAACATGCAAAATCCGCAAAATTCGCGCTAAAAACAATGGTAGCGCAAGGCCTGTTTTCGTGATTTTTTATCAACATTTTACATGGGCGGCCGACCTGTCCATTATAAAATATTAACGGTTGGCATGCGCTCGCCCATTCTTATTTTTTTAAATTTGCGCCATTAAACAGACTTTCAAAAACAAACAAACACACACACGCCACATGAACGAGCCCCCTCGCCACACATCACCCGCGCGCTCGGTGCGCCTCATCGCCTTTGACGCTGACGACACGCTTTGGGACAACCAATCTCACTTCGCGCGCGTTGAGCGCGCCTATTGCGACATCCTCGCGCCCTTCGGCGACGCCCACGAGGTGTCGGCAGCCCTCTTCAGCACAGAGAGCGACAACATGCCCCTGTTGGGCTATGGTTGCAAGGCGTTCACCATATCGTTGGTCGAGACGGCCGTGAGAATTAGCGAGGGGCGCGTGCCCGCAACAGACATCCTGCGCATTGTGAACCTTGGCAAGGAGCTGCTCTCGTTGCCAGCCACGCCCCTGCCCCACGTGGCCGACACGCTGCGAGGGCTGCGAGACACAGGCAGGTACCAGTTGGCGGTCTTCACCAAGGGCGAGCTGTTAGACCAACGGAACAAGTTGGAGCGGTCGGGCTTGGGCCCGCTGTTTGACGACATCGTGGTGGTGGCCGACAAGACGCAGGCCGAATATCGCCGGCTGTGCCACTTCTTCGAGGTCGACGCCAGAGAGACGCTCATGGTGGGCAACTCGTTCAAGTCTGACGTTGAGCCGATGCTGCGGCTTGGCGGATGGGCCGCGCACATTCCGTTTCACACCACTTGGCAGCATGAGGAGACCGAAGAGTACGACCATCAGCGCCTCTTCAAGCTGCATGATATCAAAGACGTGCTGACGTTGATGCGCTGACGCGGGGCGCCGCGCGCTCGCGCGGTCATCGCCCGGGCACGCTTACGGACGGCCCACGCTCACCCTTGCTTGGCCAACGCCTTGGCCAACACCACGGCATTGTTGTGCGTCTCGTCTTTCGCGGCATAGAGCAGGGTTACCACGTCATGCGCTCGCAGTTCGGCCACGAATTGAGCATAAGCCTCGCTCACGGCCAGCTCGGCCTCGTAACGGCGAGAGAACTCGTCAAAACGAGCCGGGTCGTGCCCGAACCATTTGCGCAGTTCCGTGGAGGGAGCTACCTCCTTGGCCCACCTGTCCAATCGCGCGCACTCTTTCTTAACGCCCCGGGGCCAAACGCGATCCACCAAGACACGAAAGCCATCGCCGGGCTCGGCGCCCTCGTAAACTCTTTTCAAGCAAATCTTCATTTTATCAATCGTTTTTGCGCTAAACATTATTTGGCGACGCGTTTGGGCAACGACGCCAAACGGTCGACGCCCAAGGCTCGCGACAAGCGCAAAGATAGCCATTAGCCACGAACGAGACAAGAAACGGGGCCGAAATATTTTCGGCGCGTGGCGTGCGAGGCTCGGCGACGCGTCATCAATGTTTCATCATCTCCTCAACGGCTCGCTTGAGCTGGCGGTCGTTGCCCGAGAGATAGTCCTCAGGGGTGTTATACACCTCTATGTCTGGCAGAAGCTCTTTGTTCTCGGCAAAGGTGCCGTCCATGAAGCGGCAGCCCACCTGCGGTATGCCAAAGACGACAGACGAGTCTATCAACCGCTCCCACCACACGGCCGTCATGGTACCAGCCACTGGTGTGCCCACCAACTTGCCTATACCGAGTGTCTTGTACACAGCCGGGAAGCCGTGTCCATTGCTGTAGTCGTCCTCGCACATGAGCACGCAAGAAGGTTTGGTCCACTTGTTCCATGGGTCCTTGCCCACCTCTTGTCCGTGGGGCACGAACGTTTGGTACTGCTTGCCTGAGAGCAGCGTGCACAGGTCGTCGTGCAACCATCCTCCGCCATTGTGGCGAATATCCACCACCACGGCGTCGCGGTTGCGGTTTTTGTCGCTCAGCAGCTCGCTGAACACCGTGCGGAAGCTCTCGCTGTCCATATCCCTGACGTGCACGTAGGCCACTCGCCCGTTGGAGATGCTGTCCACGAAGTGACGGTTTCTGTCCACCCATCGCTTGTACAGCAGGTCGTTTTGCGCCCATGGGGTAATGGCCTTGACAGTCACGTCAAAGCGTTTTTTCTTCGCGGGATCGAACACCGAGACGCGCACGCGCCTGCCAGCCTTGCCATCAAGCAGGTTGGTATAGTCTTGTCCTTTCAGGATGGGTTGGCCATCTATCTTCTCTATAACGCAGCCTTTGTCCACGCCTGTGTTTTTCACGGCGAATGGTCCGCGCTTGATCACCTCTTCCACCCTTAGTCCGTCGCCATCGTATTTGTTGTCGAAAAATAGTCCGAGGGCCGCCGTGACCATCGCGTTGCCACGGGCACTGTAGCGGGCGCCAGTGTGCGAGGCGTTCAACTCGCCAAGCATCTCACTGAGCATCTCACTGAAATCGTAGTTGTTGTTGATATAAGGCAAGAAGCGGCGGTAATTGTCGCGATAGCCAGCCCAATCCACGCCATGCAACTTGGGATCGTAAAATTTGTCTTTCACCTGTTGCCATACATGGTCGAACATGTAGGCGCGCTCCTGATATGGCTTGTAATTGAAACGCGACTCGAAAGGCACGTTCTTTATTTGGGAGCTGCCAAGGTCTACCTTTTTAATCATCCTGTCGGTGCATACGTACAGATTTTTGCAGTCTTTGTCGGGCATCATGTGTCCGCCACCAACGCCTTTCATGAGTAGCTTGGTGCTGTTGTCTTTGAAATCTTTCTTCCAAAGGTCGAAACCGTCCTCAAAAGCGGCTTGGTAATAGAGCGCGTCGCCGTCGTTGTCAAGCACCATGTCGCCCATGCGCGACGAGTTTGTGGTGAGGCGTAGCACGCGGTCGCGGCAGTTGTCGATGTCGAGCTTCACGGCCTTCACCTTTTTCACTACCACTTTGTCTTTGTTCTTGCCCTTGGCCTTGTCGTCAGAGTTATCTTTTTTGTCGTCTTCTTTCTGGGCCTCATCATAGATGGCGCGTTCCTCCTTGGTCATTTTGAATTTCTCGTACTCGTCAAGGTCGAAGAACATGATATAGGCGTCGTCTTCCGTTCCCCAACTGCCGTGGCTGCGAAAGCCAGCGCGGTCGCTTTGGAATATCATGGCCTTGCCGCCCAGTACCCACTTGCCGTTGCCGTCGTTGTAGCCGCTCTGCGTGAGGTTGTGTATCTCTCCGTTACCCTCGGCGTTCACGAGGGCGATGTCTTGGCTGTTCCATCCGCCATTGCCTATGTAGCTGCAGATGATCCATTTGCTGTCAGGACTCCACTCGAACCATACGTCGCCGTCCGAGTAAGAGTACATGTACTTGCCATCCATGAGCTTGCGTGGCTTTTTGTTTTTCAAGTCGATGGCGATGAGCGTGCCCCTGTTTTCCAGATAGGCGAGGCTCTTGCCGTCAGGGCTGTACTGCGGCATCTGCGACGTGCGCTCCGTATTGACCACGCGTTCCTCTTCCAGCTCGGTGGCGTAGGCGAACTGGTTCTCCTTCTTGCTCTTGATGGTGGTCTGGTATATTTGCCACAAGCCGTCACGCTCGGCAGCGTAGGCTATGGAGCGGCCATCGGGTGCGATGGTGATGTCGCGCTCTTGCTGCGGGGTGTCGGTTATTTGCTTGGTGGTCTTGTACTCTATGTTGGTCACGTATACGTCGCCGTGCAGCACGTAGGCTATCTCCTTGCCGTTGGGCGAGAGCTGTATCTCTGTGGCGCCTTGGGTCTTGACCTGTCGCTCCAAGTCCACGTCGTTGCGGTCTGCCGTGACGCTGACGCTGAGTTTTCGAGGTTGCCCACCCGAGGGCTGCACGTATATCTCGCCATTGTACCCATAGCACAGCGTGCCGTTGTTGGCCACGGTGAGAAATCGCACAGGATTGGTGTCAAAATGGGTTATCCGCATGGCTGGGCCGCCGCTTACGGCTCGCTGGTATACGTTGAAGCTGCCATCGGCCTCGCTGAGATAGTAGAACGATCGGCCGTCGGGCGCCCATCGGGGCGTGCGGTCCTCGCCCTTGAAATCCGTGAGCTTGGTGAAGGTGTCGCCCTTCTTGAGCCATACGTCTCGAGTGATGGCCGACTGGTGGTGCTTGCGAAAAGCATCCTCGTAGCCCTTGCTGTCGTGGTATAGGATGTCGCCACTCTTGTTCACGCTGATATCCTCCATCGTGACCGCGGAGAACATCTTGGGGCGACCGCCCTTCGTGTCAACTTCGTAGACCTGCGGAAACTGAGAACTGGCGAAAAAAATAGACTGCGCCGTAGGCATGACTGCTGCGCTGAACAGCACTCGCTCGTTGTCGAGCCACGCCACAGGCGTCTCCTTGCCACTGGCCGTGGTCAGGCGAGTGGGCTCGCCGCCGCGCACGCTCATCACATACACGTCCATGCTGCCCTCACGGTCTGATCCGAAGGCTATTCTCGTACCGTCGGGGCTCCAAGTGGGATATGAGTCGTAAGCGGCGTTGGAGGTGAGCTGGAGGGCTTGTCCGCCAGTGACAGGCACCGAGAAGATGTCGCCTTTATAAGAAAAAGCCACGGTTTGTCCATCGGGAGAGATGGCACAGTGACGCATCCACAATGGGGTTTGCTGCGCATGGGCAGACAACGAGGCTGACACCAAGGTCAGCGCTAACAATTTTTTTGATTTAAGCATGATGATAATACCGTTATGTCCATGACCACCCGTGTCTCAAGCCGAGTGGCGAGAGACTGCGCCTAAAGGCGCCGAGCGGACCATTCATAATATAGTCTCAAGGCTTTTTGCCCTTTAAGGTGTTTAGGTTAAACGAAAAACGATGTAAAAGTAGTATAGATTTTTTATACTTATGGAGCCATTTGCGTTAAAATATATTAACCATCCTTTCTTTTTACGGCATACAAGCCCATTTTTCGTGAACAAAGAGAAAAGTTGAACCTCAAAACAAAACTTTTAATATTCACACGACTCAATATTTACCGCAATAATGATAAAAAGGGTTCTGCTATTCGTTGCGATAAATATATCTCTACGAACTGCTCGTCACATCCATCATACTTTCCTTTTCTTTATATAAGCCCTGGCTGCGTTATGGCCGTGGCTTGGCCTTGCGGGCGTACTCGAAGAGCTGGGCAGGCAGGTGGCAGTAGCCGCCGGGGTTTTTGTTAAGATAGTCTTGGTGGTAGGCCTCGGCTTTGTAGAAATTGGCCAAAGGGCGCAACTCCACCACGATGGGGCGCGCAATGTGTCGTTGTTGGTCGGCCATCACCTCACGCGCCACAGACTCGTCAGACTTATCCACATAGTAGATGCCCACGCGATACTGGGTGCCCCGGTCGTTACCCTGACGGTTAAGGCTCGTAGGGTCGATGGCTCGAAAATACATTTCCAACAGGAAACGCAGGCCCACCTTGTCGGGGTCATAGACCACACGCACGGTCTCGGCGGCACCGGTTGTCCCCGAGCACACCTCCTCGTAGGTGGGGTTGGGCACGTTGGCATTGGCATAACCCACCTCGGTGAGCGTCACGCCGTCTATCTGCCTGAAATAATGCTCCGTGCCCCAAAAGCATCCACCAGCGAGATAGATTTCCTTTCGCCGGGTATCGGCGAGCAACGGCAGGTATTCGCCATAGCCCTCGGCCTGCATGCGCTCCCGAGGCACGAAACGCAGCGAAGCACTGTTGACACAATAGCGCAGCCCACCCGTCTCGGTAGGTCCGTCCTCGAAGACGTGCCCCAAGTGGGTGCCACCCACATGGCTACGCACCTCCACACGCTCCATGCCGTGCGAGCGGTCGATGTGCTCGTCGATGAGGTTGTCGTTGATAGGCCGCGTGAAAGCAGGCCAGCCACATCCTGCATCGTACTTGTCGGTGGAGGAGAAGAGAGGCTGCCCCGTGACGACGTCCACATAGATGCCCGGGCGGAACTCTTGGTCGTAAGCGTTGACATAGGGGCGCTCGGTGGCGGCACACTGTGTAACCTCGTATTGCTCAGGAGTGAGGCGTTGGCGCAGTTGCTCATCGGTGGGCTTGGTGTAATGGGTGGTGTCTTGTATTGACATGGTGACAAATGTTAAAGGGGTTCGAGGAGTGCGGGCCGCACAGGCCACGCACAAAAAAACAAACAATAAAAAGGTCAGGAGGACGAGCGCACCATCGGTGCGGCAACGAGCGTCATGGGCACGACGATAGCAACGAGTCATTTTTCCCATTTTTGGCGGTTGGGTGGCAATGAGCGCACCACGATGTCGCGCTGGCGCGCGCCTTTCGTCACCTTGGCGGCCACAGCCGCAACAAGCTCGGGCGTGAGGCTCTCGTAGACGCTCTCGCCATGGTCGTCGGCAAGGTTTGGCACCTTGCCTTGCTCGGCGTACACGTTGAGCGCGCCCATCCAGAGCATGGGATCTGACGGCATGGAGCCCTTGCCGGACGGCGCCATGTCGTCCACGGCCAGCGGCACCATGGCCGCCTTGAACTCATCCCGGCTGAAATCTCCCTTGGCGATGCGCCCAAGCTGTGCCAAGGCCTCCTCCTTCATAGGCAACGCCTTGTCGCGCGAGGTGGAGAAATGCACGCTTAGCGTCACGCTCGCGGCTGGCCGCTCGGCGTAATCGGCCTTGACACCCACGCTGTACACGGCGTGGTCGCGCTCGCGAAGCACAGAGAAGAGGCGGTTTTCCAATATGCCGCGCAGTGTCTCAAGGGCCGCTTGCTCCTTCTTGGAGAGACTCACGGCGTTGAGCCAAGTGAGTTCCACCTCGCCCGCGTCGCCCTCCATGTCAATGTCAAACACGCGCCTGATGAGCCGTTCGGGCGATGAGAAGTCCAACCCTCGCAACCGGCGCGGCTGGCTGCCGGGCAGCCCGGGCAGCGCGGCTATGTATCGCTCCACGAGCTTGCGGGCCTCGTCCTCGGGCACGTCGCCCACCAAGCAGAATTTGAACAAGGCCGCGTTGCCGAAACTACGGTTGAAAAGCGGCTGCAAATCGGCGTAGCGCATACGGTCGTAGAAGGCCAAGTCGTGCCTGGGATTGTCCGCCGACACAGGATAGAGCAATGCTTGTATGGAGTCTTGCGCGGCTGCCATGCCAGTGGTGACACGCGTGTTGTAAATGTATTTGGAGCGCGCCACGTACTTGTCAAACACATCTCGGTCGAACCGCTGGTGGGTGAGCACGAGGTACAGGTAGCCGAAAAAGTCGTCGGCATGTGCCACGGCCGTATTGCCACCGATGCCATCGCTCTCGTCGGCAAGCGATATGCTGAGGTCGAAATCCTTGTCCTTGACCCATTGATAGAGCTGGTTGCGGTTGTACCTGTCCACGCCGCTCTGCATGACCAAGGCCTTCATGGCCGTGTACGAGGGTATGTCGTTGGTGTCGACGGCGGCTCTCCCTCCTGCGGCGGACCCCGCAAAGAACAGCCGTCCGGAGCCATCGGGCACTCGCTTGTAGTAAACGGTGGCGCCGTTGCTGAGCCTCCACTCCTCGGCGTCAAGCTCGGCTATCTTCTTGGCGCGCGTTATTTTTCCGGGGGTGGGGTTGCTCGCCAATATATTGGTTGGCGCCGGTTGGTCCATCGCGCCGCGCAGGCGTGCCGGCGAGGCGTCGGCGATGGCGTCGGCCACCTGCTGGGCCGACACGTTCATCTCGTCTGCCGAGCGCGAGTAGGTCACGAAAGCGAGGTTGCCTCCATCCATCCACGAGCGCATCCACGCGTTCATGTCCTTGGCCTCAAGTTCCACGAGATGTTCCATGGACGTGGCTATCTGCTCCCTAAAAGGTATGATCGTGTCACCATAAAGAAAGTTTCGCCTGAAGAGGTCCATGAGATTGTCCGGCGTGCCAAGGCCGGCATCGTCGGCAAGCACTTGCTTCATGCCTTTGTACATATCCGTGCAAGCGGCGTCAAACTCCTCGTCCTTGAAACCATTGACGCGCAAATCCTCGCGCACGTCGGCCAGCTGTCCCAGCGCCGCGAGCTGCTGCCCCTCGTAAGGCACCATGTCCCAAGCCAGCTGCGAGTATCCACGCGCCAACGGCGACAGGCTCACCGACGCGGCGATAAACCGTTCCTTGCCGGCATTGCGCAACGCGGCGAAACGGCGCGGGGCCAAACGGTTGAATATTTGGGTGAATAGATGCTCGTCCACGGCGCCACCCTTGGCCTTCAGGCGTTGGTCCGACTTGCGCTCGTACAAGCCGAACGACGGCGACACATTGTCGGCGTCTATGAAACGAGCGTACCTCATGTCAGCGTTGTCGGCGATAAGGCGAGCGTTGGCGTGCCCCGGAACTTTCTTGGCCGGCAACTTGCCGAACACTTCCTTCACGTCTTTTTCCACGGCGGCGGGGTCTATATCGCCAATGATGGCGATATATTGCAGCGACGGTCGGTACCAAGTGTCGTAAAAACGCCGCACGTCCTTGGCCTTGAACGAGCGCAACCGCTCCTCCCCACCAATCACGTTGCGACGCGCGTATCCCGCGTTGTTGTAGATGGCGGGCGCTATGAAGTCGCTCATGCGATGGTTCACGTCGTTGCGCTGTCGCCACTCTTCCATGATGATGGCGCGTTCCTTGTCCACGTCTTGTGGCGTTATGCGCACGCCGTGGCACCAGTCGTATAGCAGTTGCAGCATGCGTCGGTTGAGCCCCTTGTCATTGGCGGGCACGTCTCGCACGGCGTATCGCGTGTCGTCCAGGCCCGTGTAGGCCGAGAACGCGTTCAGACCGTTGCCACGAAGAAATGTCATCACGCCCTCCGGGAAATGCTCGGTGGTGTTGAACGCGAGATGTTCCAACACGTGCGCCAATCCGTTTTGTGCGTCGTCCTCAAGGATGGCGCCAACGTTTTGGTACATGTAATAATGCACGGAGCCGGGCGTCCCGCCCCCGTTGGCTATGTAATAGGTAAGCCCATTGGGCAACTTGCCCTGCTTAAGGTTCATTTCCCGGGCCATGCCGGTTGCCACGTGGGCTATCGCCAAGACCACTACGAGGATGGCTTTGGCGACAAAAGTGCGATATATTGTTGAGTGATAGGTCATGGTATGGTGATGTTTTTTGGAATGATGGCGACCTTGGTTGTCGCCCTTATGTATCGTGGGCCTATTTCTCCAACAGCTCAAGGGCCGACAGCTTGCGCTGGATGGTCATTTGGACGAGAGCTTGCGCGTCTTCCATGTTGGCCATTTGCAACGACTCGGCATAGCCTTGGTTGTAGTATTCGCGTGCCTTGGCGTACTCCTTGAGCTCTCTGTGCGAGTCGCCGAGCATCACGAGGTAGTTCACGCGGCTCATCACCACCTTCTCATCCTTGAGCGCACGCTCCACCCACTCTATGGCTTGTCGGTGCTGCGCTGGCGTGAGCTTGGAGCCCGCGGCGTAGTATAGTTGCTGCGCTGCCTTTCCGTAATCGGCTGGCTGCGCCTTGTCGCCCAACTTTTGGAACAGCGTGGTCATAGCCATGACATATCGCGGCACGTCCTTGCTTTTGTAAAGGTGGTAGATGGCGTCAGCGTAGAGCTTGGCCCGGTCGTATGGCGCGATGGCGTCCGTGCCCACCATGTCATAGGCCGCCTTGTAGTCGGTTCGCACTTTCTCCACCCGCTCCGCGTACTTGGCGTCGCCATCCTTGGCCATTTGCTCCATGATGTCGTCGTTTCCCTCCACCACGTAGTAAGCGGCCGGCTTTCCCACAACCTTGACCCACGCGTCGAGGTTGGCGCTGATGAAATCGATAATCCGCAGTTTGTCATCGCGCGAGCCGCCACCGAGGTTGTACATAATGAGGTAATCGTCCTTGTTGATGAGCGCCGGTCCCATCTTCGCGGCTATATACTTGTTGTAAATCTTTGTTATGCGGGTTACCCATTTCTCGGCCTCCATGCCCTCTTGTGCCGCGAGAAAGGTGGGAGCCTTGAGCAATAGCCGCCGCTGTGTGTCAAGGTTGGTGTCATCGGCCTTGTACTGGTCGTACAATTGCTCGAAGCCCTCGGCCTCGCCGGCCGCTATGCGCGCCGCCTCCATGAGCGCCGCGGCGTCCATGGCACCCACAGTGATGGATATGGCCTTGCCGTCTGGCTTGAGGAAGCCGAGTGTCGGAAAAGCCTGTACATTGTATTGTTTGGCCACGTCGTCGGCTTTCTCAGCGTCCACCTGCACCGACACGAACCGCTCGTTGAAATAATCGCCCACGGAGTCGATGGTGAACACCTGTTTGGCCATGCGCTTGCACGGCACGCACCACACGGCGTAAAAGTCAACGAAGACGGGTTTGTTTTGTTTTTGGGCCAATGCCAAAGCCTCTTTCAAGGTGCCATCGAAGAATTTGATACCCTTGCCGGCGGTCTGCGCCCTGCCCGTCTGCGCCACGAGCGCCGTGGTGAAAAGGAGCAAATATTTGATAATTCTGTTCATTGTCTTGTTAGTCTTAAGTTTACAATTGTGGAAATTCGGATGTTCCCACTGTCAAGAAACAACACGAATTTTGAAAATTGTGAATTGTAAGTTGTGAATTGTGAATTAAAATTCTTTTTCCGCCACCACGAAAGTGAAGATATCTTGAAGCGTGGCCTCGTGGTCCTCGTTGCTCACGCGTATGGTGAGCGTGTACTTGCCATCGGGCAATTGGGCCGCGCCTTTTTGAAACAGCTGTATCAACCCGCCCTGAATGGTCACCAATCCATCTCTCACGATGGCATTGAACGCCTCGGCGTTACCGCCGTCCGAGACCTTGACGCTCACATACGAATAGTTGATGGGGGCCGTACCCGACACGCCCTGAATGCGAGTGGATGTCCATGGCGACCCATTGAGAGCACGCTCCGACGTGGGGTCGATGGAGCGATACACATAGACCGTGTCCGGACTGAACGAGGCGTTGGCCGTCTTGAGATAGCCCACGTCCATGCGGTGGCAGCCCGTCAGCGTGAGGGCCAAGGTGAGCAGGGCCACGAAAATGGAAGTTTTGGTATTCTTGTTGTTCATTTTTAAAAGTCTTTAAGCGTGAAGTTGTAATCCAATGAGTGTACCACACCGGTGAGCGTCTTGATGTTAGACGAGGCCACCTGCGTGGTCTTGGTGGTCAATGGCGACACGATGAAGATGGCCACCGGCCCAGCCTCAGGCACGCCATTGTAAGAAGTCCTGAAATTGTAAATCCACAATTGCTTGCCCGATGCCATCCGGTACATTTTGCCACCGGTGCCTATCACCTTGTCAGCGTCTGCCGACGGGCGCCCCGGCACGAAGTCGTCGAGCATGGTGCGTTGTGGCAACACGCAGTCCAACAACATCTCCCGGCACTCGTCAACGGGTATATCGCTCACCCTCGTGAGCCCATTGGCCAAGAGATAACGCCTGATGCTGTGGTTGGTGGGACCAAAAAAGGTGATGTTCTTGCCATACTCCGACGTACCCTCAAACACCGCGCGCAGGTTGGCGTGGTCTATCATCACGCGCGTGGAGTCCCAGTTGTAAGAGTCGAGCTTGAGGTAGTCCCACATGGTGGTTTGATGGTCGCCATTGGCTACACCCGTGTCTACCAGATTATAATCGGTGCAACCCACTCCCGTGAGGGTGAGCGCGGCCACCGCGATGGCTGTCAATATATTTTTCATACGTTTACTTTTCATTTTGTGATTGCCGTTTTTTACATGTATTGCACCCAATAGGGCTTTTGCCTAATGACGGTGTTCGTGACCCTTCCGTTAGAATCTTTGTAGGCGCCATCTGGCACGGGCAGCGTCAACGCGCCTCCACGGATGTCTTGTGGAGTAAGCGTGGTGAACTTGCCTTGCAGCTCAGACGCTATGTAATTGTTACGCACGATGTCAAAATAGCGCGCGTCGGTCTCGTATATAAACTCTTTCTCGCGCTCGCGAAACACGGCCTTGCGCAAGCCCTCGGTGTCTCTCGCGGCAGGATATGGCTCTGCGCCGGCCCTGTGGCGTATGGCGTTCAGGTCGGCTATGGCAGCCGCGTCGCGACCCATCTTGGCGTTGCACTCGGCGCGGAGCAAATAGAAATCGGCCAATCGCCAGTAAGTGTAGTTGCAATTTACCGACCGGAAGCTCTTGCCGCTTGGCGCGTACTGGTCGGCAATGTACAGAGCGGCGCGGTATTTGTGCATCAGCGCGTAGTCCACGCCGTCCACCTTATGCGGCTCGTCGATATTGTAGAAGTAGGCCTCGCGTCGCATATCGCCCTTGTCGTACATCTGGTCCACGGTTGATTTGTGCAGGCGATAGGTGGTATTGAAAGCCATGTCGCCCAAATTCTGCGTCTCATCCAACGGCCAACTGCGATAGTTCATGGCCACGAGGTTGGGCGTGCTGGAAAAATTGGAGCGCGTGGCATCGAACGCACACGAGAATATTTCCTCAGCGTTGGGCCGTTCAGGGCTGGAGAGTGCCTCGCACAACTGCTCTGGCGATGGGCACAGGGCGTAAGCCCCCACCTTGCCATCAATGAGCATGGTGGCGTATTCCACAGCCTTGGCGTAGTCGGCGTTGGCGTCGCCCCTCAGGCCATACAGCTCTATCACGCTGCCGCGCCATGCGTACAGGTGTGCCAGCAAGGCAGCGCACGATCCTTTTGAGGCAAATTGCCGGTTGGTGATGGGTTGGCCGTTGATGTCCGTGAGCTTGTCGTAAGTGGGCAAAAGGTCCAAGCCCTTGCGCGCGTGGGCTATGGCTTGGTCGAGCACGTCTATCTGTGGCGTGCATCCGTATGCCTTGATCGTTTTTGAGTCGACGGTCAGTGGCACGTCACCATAGCGTTGCACAAGCGTGAGATAGCATATTCCGAGGGCGAACTCAGCTTGCCCTTGGTGAAAGGCGCGCCGCCCTTCGGTCAAGCCTTGGGTGCGACCAATGTTGTCAAGAAGCAAGTTGGCCTCAAAGATGGTGCTGTAAAGGTCGGCCCAGTCTTGGCCAGTCTTCACGGTATTGGGGTTCCATTGGCGTGTTTGGTCGCCAAAACTCATCTCGTCAAGCTTGAGCCCGGCAGCGCAAAAGGCGTTGTCATCGGATATGGCCTTGTTGAGAAAATAGTGTATGGACGAGGTGGTGGCGTTGAGCTCCCGCTCGGTGTCGAACGAGTTGGCATACGTGAGACTGTTCTCTGGCTTCAGGTCCAAGTCGCAAGCCGACAGGGCGAGGGCGAGCGCCACAGGCAATATATATATAAGATGTTTCATGGTTGTTTAGAATTTGAGTTTTACGCCGAATGTTACCTTGCGGTTCAAGGGGTATTGGTCGCCGGTGTCCTTGCCCGTATAGGGATTCACGATCTCAGGGTCCAGCCCCGAGTAGTTGGTCAGCAAGAACAGGTTCTCACCCGACACGTAGAGGTTCACGCCCTTGACGAAGAGCTTTTTGAGCCATTTCTCGGGCACGTTGTAGCCCAAAACCACTTGCTTGAGCCGCAAGAAGCTCACGCGCTCGATGTTTGAGTCTATATTGCCATCATACTGTCCGAGGTAGCTCTCGTCGGCAAATTCCATGGAAGGATAGTCGGCTTTCTCGCCGGGTTTCTTCCAGAAGGTGTACTTGCGATAGTCGTTCATGATGACGCCGAAATTCTTGTTCAGGGCGAAGGCGCTACCCTTGACCATGTTCATCATCTTGCGGTCTATCATGTAGCTGAACAGCACGTCGAGCGTCAAGCCCTTCCATGTCAAGCGGCTGTTCACGCCTCCATAGGCGGCGGGCAGCGTGCTGCCGGCGTAATACACATCGTCGTTGTCTATACGGCCGTCCATGTTCTGGTCTTTGATTTTTCGGCCGCCCACCCGCAGGGGATTGTTCTCCGAGATAAAGTAGAGCGGCGTGCGCTTGCCCTGCTGGTTATAATAATAAGGTATCTGATCCTCGCTCTGCACGATACCCTCGTCCTTGAAAGTGTAGATGCCGTACACGGGGCGTCCGAGCACCTTGTCGGAGAGATCCTCGCCATTGAACGACTTGCGGAAGAGGTTGTGGTTGCGGCTGAGATTGAAACCCAACGTCCAGCGCAGGTCGTCGCGACGAATGACATCGCCCGACACCTCAAGCTCTATACCCTCGTTTGAGATGGCCGAGGCGTTGCTCCATATCTTGTTGGCGAAGAAGAAATTGCCCGGCAACGAAGTCTGCATGAGCAGCGCGTCAGAGTATTTGTAATAGTAGTCGAGCTTGACGTTCAACCTGTAATCAAACAGTTGCAAATCCAGTCCCAAGTCGTACTGGTCGCTCTTCTCCCACGTGAGCTTGTTGTTGGCCAGATACTCAGGCACAAGGCCGAGGCTCCCCAAGAAGGTGTTGGCCTCTGACATGATACCCAGCGCGAGGTAGGCTTCTTGGAATTTCTGTCCCGACCGGCCCCACGAGGCGCGCAACTTACCGAAGCTGAGCCACCAAAGCGGTTTCATGAATGGCTCTTCGCTGAAGGCCCATCCCAACCCTACGGATGGGAAAGTGCCCCACCTGACGTCGCTGCCAAACACCGACGAGCCGTCGGCGCGGATGGAGAACTCGCCAAGATAGCGTTTCTTGTAATTGTAAGCCACACGCCCGAGAAAGCTGCTCATGGCCTGCTCCTCCTTGTTGGTGAGCAGCCGTTGCAGAGCCTCCACGGTGCCATACTCGTTGGTGCGCAACTGTGGCCAGCCCTCGCCGGCGTATTTTATACGGTTGGTGGGGCCGCCCTTGGCCTCTCCGCCCAACGATTGCAGCAGGTCTCGGTTGTAAGTGAAACCGCCGAGTAGCTCCACGTTGTGCCGCTTGGCTATGTCAAACTTATAGGTGAGCAGGTTCTCGGTCTGCAGGTTGGTCATCATCACGTTGTTGGCATTGATGTTGCTGAGCCGGTCATAGGTGAGATAGTCGGGGGTGAAAGTGTATGCCCGGGTGGCGTAGTGGTCTATGGAGAACGACGTGGAGAAGCGCAAGCCCCTCACGATGTCGTAGTTCAGGCCAACGGCGGCGCGGATGTTATAGTTTGAGTTTTGCCTATCCACGTCACGCAGGTTTCTCACGGCTTGCTCCTCGGCCACCGACCCCCTGCCCGGCATGAGGGTGTTGGTGTTCTTGGGGTCGAACGTTAGGCCCTGCACTTTGCCCATGTCGGCAGCATTCTGGTTGGCGTATGCCATGTTGAGCCTGACATAAGCGTCTACCTTGGGGGTGAGCTTGGCGTCAAGGTTGGACAGCAAGCTCAAGCGTCTGAAACTGGAACTAATCATGATGCCGCGCTCGTCGTACACGCCGGCGTTTACCATATAGCGCACGTTGTCGGTTCCGCCAGCGATCTGCGCGTCGGCCTTGGTGATACGTCCCACGCGAAAGGCGTAATCCCACCAGTTGGTGCGGTTGTTGTAAAAGGTGTTGAGCGAGTCTTGCACCACGCCGGGCAGACGGCTCTCGTTTTCCAGCACTTTACCGTTGCGCCAAAAATAGTCGAAAGACCCATCGTTGTTAACGTCCCATCCCCACGTGTCGTTATAACCCTTGGGCATGATGGTGCGACCCTCCATCCAATCATAATGGCCGGTACGCTGGCTCTTGGCCAAAAGCGTGGCAAAATCGCGCTCGCCCTTTCCCATAATCTGCGTAGGCGTAGCGGGCAGCCACGAGAGCGTCTGCGAGACGTTGATATTAAACTCGGCCCGGCCGCTCTTGCCTTTCTTGGTGGTGATAAGTATCACGCCATTGGAGGCTCGAGAGCCATATAGCGACGCCGAGGCCGCGTCTTTGAGCACCTCCACTGACTCTATGCTCGAGGGGTCGAGGCCCGCCAAGGTGTTGATGCCGCCAGTGTTCGCACCCGACGTGGCCACCACGGGCACGCCGTCTATGACAAACAGTGGCGTGCCGTCGTTCACACCCTGCTGGTTGAGCGAGCTGAAACCACGTATGGTGATTTGCGAGCCACCGCCGCCGGGCGTACCCGAGAGGTTGCTCACACCCACGCCAGCCATGCGCCCCTGCAACAATGTCTCAAGCGATGGGTTGGGCACGTTTTGCAATTGCTCGGCCTTCATGGACGACACGGCGCCCACCATCTCGCGGGTGTTGCGCTTACCATAGGCTATGACCTGCACCTCGCCGATGGATTGCACCGACGTGCGCATGACGATAGCGAGGGGTTGGCCCACCGCGAAAGGCACGGCCTTGGTCTCGTAGCCCACGCATGTGGCCGTGAGGGTGCCGTTGTCGCGGTCAACCTTTAATGTGAATTTGCCATCCACATCAGTCACCACGCCAATACTGGTGCCCTTGATTTGCAGCGTGGCAAAGGGCACGGGCTCTCCGTTATTGTCCTTGACCGTGCCCGTCAGCTCTCGACCGTCGTCTTTCTTGACGCTCTCCATGCGGTAAACGCGCAGCACATTGCCCTCAACGCTATAAGCGAAAGGTGTGTGACTGAGCAGTTGTTGCGCCGCTTGCGCGGCCGTCACGTTATCAAACGATACGGTGAGCGTGGTGGGATAGTTTCTCACCTCGTCGGTATAGCTCACCGTGTAGCCGCCCTGCTGACCGATAAAGTCGAGTATGGCAGGTACGCTCTTGTCTTTGAACGAGACAGAAAAATGATGGTCTGGGGTCTGGGCCAACGCTCCCGGCGAGCCTACACACACCAACGCCATCATCGTCAAAACCGTCAAAAACACATTAGTCACAGCACGTCTCACCATGACCAATTTTTGCATAAAAATGCTTGAAAGGTTGTTGTTCATGCGTTAAAGTAGATTAATCTAAAGTTTTAAATAATTCTCTAATTTTGCAAAATTAATATTTTCTACCAAAAAAGCCATGCGTATGTATTTTTTTAACATTTATCACGGTATACAGGGCGACAGCCCTTCCGCCCGACGAGCGTGGCAAGAGGGTTGGGGCGCGCCGGAAAGAACGCGCGGCGAGCCATTCAGGGCAAATGGGTTTTGTCATGGCCGCCAAATGTGTTTTGCCATGATAATCAAAGCGAAGATCGACAACAAAAACAGGCAAGCAATTTCGGCGAAAGACAATTAAGCCCTAATCACGACATGATTAAGCCCTAATCACGACACGATTAAGCCCTAATCACGACACGATTAAGCCCTAATCACGACACGATTGGGCCCTAATCACGACACGATTGGGCCCTAATCACGACACGGTGCGCTTTCTCCCACGCGGCCACTTGTTTTTTGGGGCGCGGCTTGCCCCGGGTTGGCCGCCAACACGCGACGCTTGGCATGGCACGGCGCGTTGGCGGCAAACGGCGCGCGCCCATTCGCCCGCGCTGCCAACGCACCCGGGGACATCCTCATAAATGAGGATATGAACGGCCAAAATTATATCCTCATTTATGAGGATGTCCCCATATGGCGAAATAAATCATAAAAAATAAGTATTGTGACATCCAAACCATTGCCCTAACTTTGCACTCGAAAACATTAATTTTTTTACAAATGAAAATCGTTAAGAATTTAGCCCTGCCAGTATTGGCATTTTTTGTGATGGGGCTTGCCTCATGCAGCAATGACGACGATGTAGTTAAGTACAGCGCGAACGCCCTAAAGAACACGGAGTTGATGAACATACTGAAGCAGAAAGGCTATCAGTTTGACAAAGACGGCAAGTTGGAACTCAACGACTTGGCGAACAACACCACCTCGCTCGACCTTAGTGGCACCAAGCTAAAAGATTTAAGCGGGCTTGACATCCTGCCCAATCTGAAGGACGTAAAACTCTCCAATAACGGGTATGGACCAGTATTTGACTTTGCCCTGCTGCCGGCACAAATTACCGGTGTAGATTTGACAGGCAATGACATTTATGACTTTGAAGGACTGGTGAATGTAAAGACGGAAGAGAATGGTGATG